>LNFM01009960.1_pt1 | contig 13576 bp, 12 predicted proteins | sample 596031 | NCBI WGS metagenome assembly LNFM01 (sample SAMN04254537, study PRJNA301005) | activated carbon metagenome | isolation source: dual media filters at the Ann Arbor, Michigan drinking water treatment plant | place: USA: Ann Arbor
CGCCGGTGACGAGCGGCCGGTTCTGGGTGCGCCCCATGAGCCGGTCGATGTCGCGGTCGATGTACATGTTGAAGGCGCCTGCCGAGCCGGCCGAGAGGGCCCCGCCGACGAGCGTCGCGAGCACGAGCCAGATGCTCGGCAGGCCGTCGGCGGCGAGGATCATGACGGGCGCGGTCGTGACGAGCAGCAGCTCGATGACGCGCGGCTTCGTCAGGGCGACGTAGGCGGCGAGGGTGCGTCGGATGCTGCGCGGTCGCGTCGAGACGGCGTGATCGAGAGCAGTATCCATGGCTCCTTCATTCGTGGCGCGGGAATACCGCCAGTCTACGGGAGCGTTCTTGGGAGCGGAGGTCGCCCGCACCCGCCGCGGCATACGACCCTCTCTATACTGGCGAGGGCCGACGACGCCCTGCGCGCAGACGTTCGTGCAGGACCGGGCGAGGCCCGCATCCGTCTGAAGAAAGGGCAGTACCGACGCCATGACCGACCTGACCTGGGATGACCTGGACCGCCGCGCCGTCGACACCGCCCGGCTGCTCGCCGCGGATGCCGTCGAGAAGGTCGGCAACGGCCACCCGGGGACGGCCATGTCGCTCGCCCCCGTCGCGTACCTGCTGCACCAGAAGGTCATGCAGCACGATCCGAGCGATCCCCACTGGCTCGGTCGCGACCGCTTCATCCTCTCGGCGGGCCACAGCTCGCTCACGCAGTACGTGCAGCTCTACCTCGGCGGCTACGGCCTCGAGCTCGACGACCTCAAGGCGCTGCGCACGTGGGGCTCCAAGACCCCCGGCCACCCCGAGTACGGCCACACCGACGGCGTCGAGATCACCACTGGCCCGCTCGGTCAGGGCCTCGCCTCGGCGGTGGGCTTCGCCTACGCCGCGCGCTTCGAGCGCGGCCTGCTCGACCCCGAGACCCCTGCCGGCGAGAGCGTCTTCGACCACCACATCTACGTCATCGCCGGCGACGGCGACATCCAGGAGGGCGTGACGAGCGAGGCGGGGTCGCTCGCGGGCCACCAGCAGCTCGGCAACCTCATCGCCATCTACGACTCCAACCAGATCTCGATCGAGGACGACACCGACATCGCCTTCACGGAGGACGTGGCGGCGCGCTACACGGCCTACGGCTGGCACGTGCAGATCGTCGACTGGAAGGCCTCGGGCACCTACACCGAGGACGTGCCCGCCCTGCACGCCGCGATCGAGGCCGCGAAGGCCGAGACCGCGCGCCCGAGCCTCGTGATCGTCAAGACGATCATCGGCTGGCCCGCGCCGACGAAGCAGAACACCGGCAAGATCCACGGCTCGGCCCTCGGGGGCGACGAGCTCGCGGCGACCAAGCGCGTCATGGGCTTCGACCCCGACGAGCACTTCGCCATCGCCGACGAGGTCATCGCGCACACCCGGAAGGCGGTCGACCGCGGGCGCGAGCGCCGCGCGGCCTGGCAGTCGCGGTTCGACGCCTGGGCGGCGGCGCACCCCGAGCGCGCCGCGCTGCTCGAGCGGATGCAGGCGGGCGAGCTGCCCGCTGGCCTCGACGCGGCGCTACCCGTCTTCGAGGGCGGCACGAGCGTCTCGACGCGCGCCGCGAGCGGCAAGGTCATCAACGCGATCGCAGGCGTGCTGCCCGAGTTCTGGGGCGGCTCGGCCGACCTCGCCGAGTCGAACCTCACGACGATCGCCGGCGGCGGCTCCTTCGCCCCCGCCGAGCACTCGACGCACGAGTGGCAGGCCAACCCCTACGGGCGCGTGCTGCACTTCGGCATTCGCGAGCACGCTATGGGTGCGATCCTCAACGGCATCGCCCTGCACGGCCGCACGCGCGTCTTCGGCGGCACCTTCCTCATCTTCAGCGACTACATGCGCCCCGCCGTGCGCCTCGCGGCGCTCATGAACGTGCCGGTCACCTACGTCTGGACCCACGACTCGGTGGCCCTGGGCGAGGACGGCCCGACGCACCAGCCGATCGAGCAGCTGGCCTCGCTCCGCGCGATCCCCGGCCTCGCCGTCGTGCGGCCGGCCGACGCCAACGAGACGGCGCACGCCTGGAAGGCCGTGCTCGAGCGCCGCTCCCCCGCGGGCATCGCGCTCACGCGCCAGAACATCCCCGTCTTCGCGCGCGGCACCGGCGCGGCCTCAGGTGACGAGCTCGCCGCGGCCCACCACGTCGCGAAGGGCGCCTACGTGCTCGCCGAGGCCGCGAACGGCTCCCCCGACGTCATCCTGATCGCGACGGGCTCCGAGGTCGCGGTGGCGATGGATGCTCGCGCGCAGCTCGCGGAGCAGGGCATCCACGCTCGTGTCGTGTCGGCGCCCTGCCTCGAGTGGTTCGAGGAGCAGAGCGCCGAGTACCGCGAGTCGGTGCTGCCCGCGGCCATCACCGCCCGCGTCTCGGTCGAAGCGGGTCTCGCGCTCAGCTGGCACCGCTACGTCGGCGACCGCGGCCGCACGGTGTCGATCGAGCACTTCGGCGCCTCGGCCGACTACCAGACCCTCTTCCGCGAATTCGGCATCACGCCCGAGGCCGTGGCCGCCGCCGCCCGCGAGAGCATCGCGGCGCACTGATCGCCCCCTCCGTCCGCCACCCCTCCACCACCCACGATTGAGGACACCATGAGTTCGACCCCCACCGCCCAGCTCAGCGACCTCGGCGTCAGCATCTGGCTCGACGACCTGTCTCGCGACCGCATTACGTCGGGGGGCCTCGCCGCCCTCATCACCGAGCGCGATGTCGTCGGGGTGACCACGAACCCGACGATCTTCGCGGCGGCGCTCGCGACGGGCACGACCTACGACGCGCAGGTGCGCGAGCTCGCGGCCTCCGGCGCCGACGTCACGCAGGCCGTCTTCGAGATCACGACCGACGACGTGGCCGCCGCGAGCGACATCTTCGCCTCGGTCTACGGGGCCACGGGCGGGCAGGACGGCCGGGTGTCGATCGAGGTCGAGCCCGGGCTCGCCCACGACGCGGCCGGCACGATCGCCCAGGCGCAGCAGCTCTGGAAGAAGATCGGCCGCCCGAACGCGATGATCAAGATCCCCGCGACCCTCGAGGGCCTCGAGGCCATCACCGAGACGATCGCCGCGGGCATCAGCGTCAACGTCACGCTCATCTTCAGCCTCGAGCGCCACCGCGCGGTCATCGACGCGTACCTCGCGGGGCTCGAGAAGGCGCACGCCGCCGGCATCGACCTCTCGACCATCCACTCTGTCGCCTCGTTCTTCGTCTCGCGCGTCGACACCGAGATCGACAAGCGGCTCGTCGAGATCGGCACGCCCGAGGCGCTCGCCCTCAAGAGCAAGGCCGGCATCGCCAACGCCCGCCTCGCCTACGAGGTCTTCGAGCAGGCCTTCGCGACCGACCGGGCGCAGGCCCTCCTGGCGGCCGGCGCCAACGCTCAGCGGCCCCTCTGGGCCTCGACCGGGGTGAAAGACCCGAGCCTGCCCGACACCCTGTACGTGACCGAGCTCGCCGTCGGCCGCACGGTCAACACGATGCCCGAGAAGACGCTGCAGGCCACCTTCGACCACGGCGTCATTACGGGTGACGCCGTCACGGGCAGCTACGACGAGGCGCGCGCCGTGCTCGCCGCCCTCGATGCCCTCGGTATCTCGTACGACGAGGTCACCGCTCTGCTCGAGAAGGAGGGCGTGGAGAAGTTCATCGTCAGCTGGAACGAGCTGCTCGATACCGTGAGCGCGGCGCTCGAGGCCGCCCGATGACCCTGACCGTCGCCACGCGCGGCGACGCGCAGCGCGCGATCGACACCCACGTGCCCGCTCTAGTCGAGCAGCTCGTCGCGAGCCGCATCACGGCGGGTGACAGCACCCTCTGGGGCGCGGCGGCTGAGGCCGAGGCGAGCATCCGCCTGGGCTGGACCCAAGCGGTATCCGTCTCGCGCCCCCTGGTCGCGGAGATCGTCGCGCTCCGCGACCAGCTCACCGAGCGCGGCATCTCGCGCATCGTCCTGTGCGGCATGGGCGGCTCATCGCTCGCGCCCGAGGTCATCACGCGCACGACAGGGGCTCCGCTCGTCGTGCTCGACTCGACCGACCCCGGTCAGGTCGCCACGGCGCTCGGCGAGCACCTCGGCCACACCGCCGTCGTCGTCTCGTCGAAGTCGGGGTCGACCATCGAGACCGACAGCCAGAAGCGCAGCTTCGAGGCGGCGTTCCGCGCTGCCGGCATCGACCCGGCCGAGCGCATCATCATCGTGACCGACCCGGGCTCGCCGCTCGAGCAGGCCTCGCTCGCCGCGGGCTACCGCGTGTTCACGGCCGACCCGACGGTCGGCGGCCGCTACTCGGCCCTCACCGCCTTCGGCCTGGTTCCCTCGGGCCTCGCGGGCGTCGACCTGGATGCCCTGCTCGACGAGGCGGAGGCCGCGAGCCTGCCCCTCGCCGTCGACAGCGCCTCGAACCCGGGGCTGCAGCTCGGCGCCGCGATCGCCGGCACCGCGCCGCTGCGCGACAAGCTCGTCATCGTGGCCGATGGCACCCACATCGTGGGCCTCGGCGACTGGATCGAGCAGCTCATCGCCGAGTCGACGGGCAAGGACGGCCGTGGCATCCTGCCCGTCGTCGTCGGCATCGATGCTCCCGAGCTCTCGAGCGGGGCCGCCGACGTCCAGGTCGTGCGCCTCGTCGCCGACGCGCGCGCGACGCGCGAGGTCGCCGACGGCGAGATCGAGCTCTCGGGCTCGCTCGGAGCCCACCTGCTCACCTGGCAGTACGCCACAGCCGTCGCGGGCATGCTGCTCGGCATCAACCCCTTCGACCAGCCCGACGTCGAGTCGGCCAAGGTCGCCGCGCGCGGGCTACTCGATGCGCGCCCCGAGCCCCTCGCCGCACAGTTCGTCGACGGCGGCGTCGAGGTTGTCGGGCCGGCAGCGATCGTCGGCGGAGCATCCACCGTCGGCGACGCGGTGCGAGCGCTCGAGGCGGCCATGCCGGAGGGCGGCTACGTCGCCGTGCAGGCCTACCTCGACCGGCTCGCCCACCCCGAGCTCGAGGTCGTGCGCCACCTCGTGGCCGAGCGCACGGGTCGACCCGTGACGTTCGGGTGGGGCCCGCGCTTCCTGCACTCGACGGGCCAGTACCACAAGGGCGGTCCGGCGACGGGGGTGTTCCTGCAGGTGACCGGCACGCTCGGTGACGACCTGAGCATCCCCGAGCGGCCGTTCACCTACGGGCAGCTCATCGCCGCGCAGGCAGCGGGCGACGCCGCCGTGCTCGGCGAGAAGGGCATGCCCGTCGTGACCCTGCGCGTGCGCGACGCCGACGGCATCGCCGCGATCATCGCCGCGCTCTCCTGACCCGCACCGCCACCACGAGGAGAACCATGGCCCCGGTCGCCATCGCCCGCGACAGCAACCCGCTGCGCTCCCCCGACGATCGTCGGCTCAACCGCATCGCGGGCCCGAGCGGACTCATCATCTTCGGGGTCACGGGCGACCTCTCGCGCAAGAAGCTCATGCCCGCCGTCTACGACCTCGCCAATCGTGGGCTGCTGCCGCCGGGCTTCGCGCTCGTGGGCTTCGCCCGTCGCGACTGGGAGACCCAGGACTTCGAGCAGGTCGTGCACGACGCGGTCAAGCAGTATGCGCGCACCCCCTTCCACGAGGAGGTGTGGCGGCAGCTCGCCGCGGGCATCCGCTTCGTCTCCGGCGATTTCGACGACGACGGCGCCTTCGAGCGGCTCTCGGAGACGCTCGCCGAGCTCGACCGCGAGCGCGGCACGATGGGCAATCACGCCTTCTACCTGTCGATCCCGCCGAAGTCGTTCCCGCTCGTGACCGAGCAGCTGCGCCGCAGCGGCCTGGCCGAGGCCCAGGCGGGCGAGTGGCGCCGCGTCGTGATCGAGAAGCCCTTCGGCAGCGACCTCACGACGGCGCGCGAGCTCAACGACGTCGTCGAGTCGGTCTTCCCGCCCGACTCGGTGTTCCGCATCGACCACTACCTCGGCAAAGAGACCGTGCAGAACATCCTGGCGCTGCGCTTCGCCAACATGATGTACGAACCGATCTGGAACGCCAACTACGTGGACCACGTGCAGATCACCATGGCGGAGGACATCGGCGTCGGCGGACGGGCGGGCTACTACGACGGCATCGGCGCCGCGCGCGACGTCATCCAGAACCACCTCCTGCAGCTGCTCGCCCTCACGGCGATGGAGGAGCCCGTGTCGTTCGACGCGGCCGATCTGCGGGCCGAGAAGGAGAAGGTGCTCTCGGCCGTGCGCCTGCCGAAGGACCTGTCGACGGGCACCGCGCGCGGGCAGTACTCGAGCGGCTGGCAGGGCGGCGAGTGGGTGCCCGGTTTCCTCGACGAGGACGGCATGAATCCGGACTCGGTCACCGAGACCTACGCGGCCATGCGCCTCGACATCAACACCCGGCGCTGGGCGGGCGTGCCGTTCTACCTGCGCGCCGGCAAGCGGCTCGGGAGGCGGGTCACCGAGATCGCCGTCGTGTTCAAGCGCGCGCCGCAGTACCTCTTCGCCGAGGCGCAGACCTCGGCCCTCGGGCAGAACGCCCTCGTAATCCGCGTGCAGCCCGACGAGGGGGTCACGATCCGCTTCGGCTCGAAAGTGCCCGGCGCCGGCATGCAGGTACGCGACGTCACGATGGACTTCGGCTACGGGCACGCCTTCACCGAGGCGAGCCCCGAGGCCTATGAGCGCCTCATCCTCGACGTGCTGCTCGGCGACCCGCCGCTGTTCCCCCGGCACGAGGAGGTCGAGCTCAGCTGGAAGATCCTCGACCCGATCGAGGAGTTCTGGGCCACGCAGGGCGCGCCCGAGCAGTACGCCCCTGGCACGTGGGGTCCGCAGTCCGCGGACGACCTGCTGGCCCGCGACGGACGAGTGTGGAGGCGCCCGTGATCATCGACCTGCCCGACACGACAGCGAGCCAGGTGTCGAAGACCCTCGTGCGCATCCGCGACGAGGCCGGCGCCGTCGCCCTCGGTCGCGTGCTCACCCTCATCATCGCGAGCGTCATCGGCGATGAGGAGGATGTCATCGCGGCAGCCAACGAGGCGTCGCGCGAGCATCCGATGCGCATCATCGTCGTGTCGACCGACCCCGCCGCCGCGACCGCACGTCTCGACGCCGAGATCCGTGTCGGGGGCGACGCGGGGGCGAGCGAGGTCATCGTGCTGCGCGCGCACGGCGACACCGCGACCGATCTGCGCGGGCTCGTGACGGGGCTGCTGCTGCCCGACGCGCCGGTGGTCTCGTGGTGGCCGGGAGAGTGCCCGGATGCCGTCTGCGAGACCCCGCTCGGCCGCCTGGCCCAGCGCCGCATCACCGACTCGGCATCGACGGCAGAGCCGCAGGGCACGCTCGCGCGTATCGCAGCGGGCTACCGCCCGGGCGACACCGACTTCGCGTGGACGCGGCTGACGCTCTGGCGTGCGCAGCTCGCCGCGTCGCTCGACCAGCCGCCCTACGAGCCCATCACCCGCGTGCAGGTCTCGGGCGCCCCCGACAGCCCGTCGACAGCTCTGCTCGCGGCGTGGCTCGGGCTACGCCTGCAGGTTCCGGTCGAGGTCGATGTCGCCGACGGCAACCCCTCGTCGGGCATCCACCGCGTCGTCCTGCACCGCGCAGGCGGCGAGATCCGCCTCGAGCGCACGCGCACGGGAGTCGTCGAGCTGCACCAGCCGGGTCAGCCCACGCACGAGCTCTCGCTGCCGCGACGTGGTCTGCGCGAGTGCCTCGCCGAGGAACTGCGTAGGCTCGATCCCGACGACGAGTTCGGTGCCGTGCTCGCGAGCGGGTTCGGCGCCTCGACCGCCGTGTGACGACGGCGCAGCCCGCGCTCCCGCTCCACCAGAGAGGCTCCACCGTGACTACCGAACGCCGCGTGCTCGTGCACGCCGACCGGGCCGCGCTCGCGGGCTCGGTCGCCGCCCGCTTCCTCACCAAGGTGATCGACCTGCTCGACGAGCGGTCGGAGGTGCATATCGTGCTCACCGGCGGCAGCGTCGGCATCGAGGTGCTCGCCGCGATCGCCGACCACCCCGGGCGCGATCAGATCGACTGGGGCCGGGTGCACGCCTGGTGGGGCGACGAGCGCTGGGTGCCGACCGGTCATGCCGACCGCAACGTGCAGCAGGCGCGCGAGGCGCTGCTCGATCACGTCGCGATCCCGGCGGCGAACATCCACGCCTTCCCCGCCTCCGACGAGGGGCTCGACCTCGAGGCTGCGGCCGGGCGCTACCGCGACGAGCTGCTCGCCGCTGGCGAGGGGGCCTTCCCGACCTTCGCGATCACCTTCCTCGGCGTCGGGCCCGACGGGCACATCGCCTCGCTCTTCCCCGAGCGCGACGGCCCGCGTGCGACCGAGGCCGACGTGATCGCCGTGCACGACTCCCCCAAGCCGCCGCCGCAGCGGCTGACTCTGACACTGCCGCTCATCAACCGCTCCGAGCGCATCTGGCTCGTGCTCGCGGGCGCCGACAAGGCCGCGGCGCTCGGTCTCGCCCTCGCGGGCGCGGCGGTCGCCGACGTGCCGGTCGGCGGGGTGCTCGGCAGCAAGCGCACGGTCTTCTTCATCGACGAGGAGGCCTCGTCGGAGGTTCCCGAGTCGCTCATCGCCCCCACGAGCTACTGGACCGGGGCGATGGACCAGGCAGAGTGGATGGCGGGCGAGGACTAGCCCGTCGGCTCAGGCGCCGCCGCGGCGCTGACGCAGCTTGAGCAGGGCCTCGTCGAGGATCTGCGAGGCCTCCTCGTCGGTGCGGCGCTCTTTCACGTAGGCGAGGTGGGTCTTGTAGGGCTCGTTCTTCGCGACCTGAGGGGGATTGTTCTTGTCGCGCCCCGCGGGGAGCCCGGTCGACGGGGAGTCGATCGTCTCGGGGATCTCCTCCTCCGGCAGGTTCGCCGCGAAGTGCCGCACCGTCTCGTTGCCCATCGCGTCCCAGTACGAGATCGAGATGCGCTCGGCGTGGATGCCCCGGTCTTGCTCGCCCATCGGGCCGGAGCCCACGCGCGAACCCCGGATGGCGCTGCCGCCTGAAACCATGGTGTGCTCCTTAGACCGCGTCGAAGCGCGTGATGAGACCGAGCACGACGATGGAGCTGACCCACACGAGGGCGAGGATGATCGTGATGCGGTTGAGGTTGCGCTCGGCGACACCGGAGGCGCCGAGGTTGGAGGTGACGCCGCCGCCGAACATGTCGGAGAGCCCGCCGCCGCGACCGCGGTGCAGCAGGATCATGAGCGTCAGCAGAAGGCTCGTGATGCCCAGGATGACCTGGAGCACGACCTGAAGAATTTCCACGGATTGGACCTCTCGCGCGTTTGGAACAGTCTCCTACCCTACCGGACAGCGGGCGGAGCGGGGATCAAGCGGTGCCGACGTGCTTCGGGAAGCGGGCGATGCTGGAGAACTCGTCGACGTCGAGGCTCGCTCCGCCGACGAGCGCGCCGTCGACATCCTTGTGCTTCATGAAGCCTGCGATGTTCGCCGCCTTGACCGAGCCGCCGTACAGGATGCGCGTGCGGGCGGCCGCGTCGTCTCCGAGCACCTCGGCGATCGTCGCGCGCAGCGCCGCGCAGACCTGCTGGGCCTGCTCAGGAGTCGCCGCCTGGCCGGAGCCGATCGCCCAGACGGGCTCGTAGGCGACGACGATGTCGGCGTCGGGCGCGAGCGCGTCGAGCACGACCCGCAGCTGCGCGACGGGCACCGCCGAGGGGCCGTGCTGCGCGAGGTCGTCGGCCGTCTCGCCCACGCAGATGACAGGGACGAGCCCGTGCCGCACCGCGGCAGTCGTCTTGTCGGCAACGACCTGGTCGGTCTCCGCGTGGTACTGCCGGCGCTCACTGTGGCCGATGATGACGTAGCGGCAGTCGAGGGCGGCGAGGAACGCGCCCGAGATCTCCCCCGTGTAGGCACCGCTGTCGTGCACCGAGAGGTCTTGCCCGCCGTAGCGGAGCTCGAGCTTGTCGGCGGTCACGAGCGTCTGCACGCTGCGGAGATCGGTGAACGGCGGGAAGACCGCGACCTCGACCTCGGCCGGGTCGTGCTTCGCATCGCGCAGGCTCCACGCGAGCTTCTGCACGAAGGCGATCGACTGGAGGTGGTCGAGGTTCATCTTCCAGTTGCCCGCGATGAGCGGGGTGCGTGCTACTGCCATCCGAGGACCTCCAGGCCGGGGAGCTTCTTTCCCTCGAGGAACTCGAGGCTGGCGCCGCCCCCGGTGGAGACGTGACCGAAATCGGTGTCGCTGAACCCGAGCGCACGAACGGCCGCGGCTGAATCGCCGCCGCCGACCACGCCGAGCCCCGAGACGCGCGTGAGCGCCTCGGCGACGGAGCGCGTACCGCCGGCGAACGCGGAGAACTCGAAGACCCCCATGGGGCCGTTCCAGAACACCGTCGTCGACGAGGCGACGAGCTCCGCGAAGGCGGCGGCGGTGTCGGGCCCGATATCCAGACCGATCCCGGATGCCCCTGCCGGGCCCTCTTCGATCGAATCCGCCCGCTGCACGGTGTGCGCGGCATCGGCGGCGAAGCGCTCGGCGACCACGACGTCGGTCGGCAGCACGATCTGCACGCCGCGCCGCTCGGCCTCGGCCAGGTAGCCCCGCACAGTGTCGAGCTGGTCGGCCTCGAGCAGGCTCGCGCCCACCTTGTGGCCCTGTGCGGCGAGGAAGGTGAAGAGCATGCCGCCGCCGATGAGCAAGCGGTCGACGCGGGGCAGCAGGTGCGCGATGACGCCGAGCTTGTCGCTCACCTTCGACCCGCCGAGCACCACCGTGTACGGGCGCTCCGGGCGCTCGGTCAGGCGGTCGAGCACATCGGTCTCGGCCGAGATGAGCGACCCGGCAGCGCTCGGCAGCGTCTGCGCGAGCTCGTACACACTCGCCTGCTTGCGGTGCACGACCCCGAAGCCGTCGGAGACCATGGCGTCGCCGAAGCGCGCGAGCTGATCGGCGAAGGCCTGGCGCTCCGCGGTGTCCTTCGCCGTCTCCCCCGGGTTGAAGCGCAGGTTCTCGAGCACCGCGACCTCGCCGTCGGCGAGGCCGGCCACGGCATCCGCCGCCGAGTCACCCACGGTGTCGCTCGCGAACGCGACGCGCGCGCCCAGCAGCTCGCTGAGCCGCTGGGCGACCGGCTGCAGGCTGTAGCGCGCGTCGGGCGCGCCGTCAGGGCGCCCGAGGTGCGACACCACGACGACCTTCGCCCCGCGGTGCATGAGGGCGTTGAGTGTCGGCAGCGAGGCGCGGATGCGGCCGTCGTCGGTGACGACGCCGTCGGCGAGCGGCACGTTGAGGTCGCACCGCACGATGACGCGCCGGCCCACGAGCTCGCCGAGGGACTCGATGGTACGCAGGGCCACGGAGGCTCTTCCCGTCTCAGCCGCGCCTAGAGGCGGGCGCCGACGAACTCGGTCAGGTCGACGAGGCGGTTCGAGTAGCCCCACTCGTTGTCGTACCAGGCCGAGACCTTCACGAGCGTGCCGCTCACGTTGGTGAGCTCGGCGTCGAAGATCGACGAGTGCGGGTTCAGCTGGATGTCGCTCGAGACGATCGGGTCCTCCGTGTACTGGAGGTAGCCCTTGAGTCGGCCCTCGGACGCGGCGGCCTTGTAGGCGGCGTTGATCGCCTCGGCGGTGAGCCCCTCGGTCGGCGTGACGATGGTCAGGTCGACGATCGAACCGGTCGGCACGGGCACGCGGTACGACGAGCCGCTGAGCTTGCCCTGCAGCTCGGGCAGCACGAGGCCGATCGCCTTGGCGGCACCGGTCGACGCGGGCACGATGTTGATCGCGGCACCGCGCGCGCGACGCAGGTCGCTGTGCGGGCCGTCCTGGAGGTTCTGGTCGGCGGTGTAGGCATGCGCCGTCATCATGAAGCCGCGCTCGATGCCGAAGGCGTCGTTGAACACCTTGGCGAGCGGCGCCAGGCAGTTCGTCGTGCACGAGGCGTTCGAGATGATGACGTCGGTCGCGGGGTCGTACGTCTCCTCGTTGACGCCCATGACGATCGTGGCGTCGTCGCCCGTCGCCGGCGCCGAGATCAGCACCTTCTTCGCACCGCCCGCGATGTGCTTCTTGGCGTCCTCCGCCTTCGTGAAGCGGCCGGTCGACTCGATGACGATGTCGACGCCGAGGTCGCCCCACGGCAGGGCGGCCGGGTCGCGCTCCTCGAAGACGCGGATACGGCGGCCGCCGACCGTGATCGAGTCGCCGTCGTGCGAGACGTCGTGAGCGAGCACACCGCCGACCGAGTCGTACTTGAGCAGGTGCGCGAGGGCCGCGTTGTCGGTCAGGTCGTTGACGGCGACGATCTCGAGGTCGCTGCCCTGGGCGAGAGCCGCCCGCAGGTAGTTGCGGCCGATGCGGCCGAATCCGTTGATGCCGACTTTCACGCTCACGGGATCTCCTGTTGCTCAGGCGCCCACGGCGCCATTGGTGGTGGTAGAGGTGGTGGTGTGGTGCAGGGGGGAAAAGACGATGGCCGGGGCATCAGCCCCGGCCACGACGCCTGTTACGACAGTAGCAGGAGCCCGTCGCTGTGCGAGCGCGCGGCGGTGAAGCGATCCGCCACGTTCTGCCAGTTCACGATGTTCCAGAAGGCCTTGACGTAGTCGGCCTTGACGTTGACGTAGTCGAGGTAGAAGGCGTGCTCCCACATGTCGAGCTGCAGCAGCGGAACGGTCGCCTGCGCCGTGTTGCCCTGCTGGTCGAAGAGCTGCTGGATGATCAGGCGGCGCCCGATCGGGTCCCACGAGAGCACCCCCCAGCCCGAGCCCTGGATGCCCATCGACGCTGCGGTGAAGTGCGCGACGAACTGGTCGAAGGAGCCGAAGAACTCGTCGATCGCGGCCGCGAGCTCACCGGTCGGCTTGTCGCCGCCCTCGGGCGAGAGGTTGGTCCAGAAGATGGAGTGGTTCACGTGGCCACCGAGGTGGAAGGCGAGGTCCTTCTCGAGGCGGTTGATGTTGGCGAAGGAGCCCGTGGCGCGCGCCTCGGCGAGGGCGTCGAGGGCACCGTTGGCGCCCGCGACGTACGCGGCGTGGTGCTTCGAGTGGTGCAGCTCCATGATGCGAGCGCTGATGTGCGGCTCGAGGGCGGCGTAGTCGTAGCCGAGCTCGGGAAGCGTGTAGACGGACATGGGAGTGATCTCTCCTCCTGGTAGGGCGTCCGGCCGCCGATTGCCCGGCGACCGCGCTGACGGTGGGTCAGTCTACCGAGGGCAACCCCGCGAATGCCCGGCGTGTTCCCGCACGCACGACTCAGTCGAGATCGATATCGGGCGGGAGGTTCGCGTCGGTGCCCGCGATGCCGAGCTCTTCGGCACGCTTGTCGGCCATCGCCAGCAGCCGGCGGATGCGTCCCGCCACGGCGTCTTTCGTCATGGGCGGGTCGGCGTGGTGCCCGAGCTCGTCGAGGCTCGAGTCGCGATGGTCGAGACGGAGCTGCCCGGCGTACCGCAGGTGCTCCGGAAGCTCGTCGCCGAGGATCTCGAGGGCGCGCTCGACGCGCGCGCACGCCGCGACGGCAGCCTGGGCCGACCGGCGCAGGTTGGCGTCATCGAAGTTCACGAGCCGGTTCGCGGT
>LNFM01009961.1_pt1 | contig 13575 bp, 13 predicted proteins | sample 596031 | NCBI WGS metagenome assembly LNFM01 (sample SAMN04254537, study PRJNA301005) | activated carbon metagenome | isolation source: dual media filters at the Ann Arbor, Michigan drinking water treatment plant | place: USA: Ann Arbor
ACGGGAAGAGATTCGACCTTCGGCTTAACGGCCGGCTTCGCCATAGCATTCCCCTCGGTAGCCCCGCTCCGGCTTATAGCATCGCTCATGCCGACGTGGTTGATCTAGCAGGAAAAAACCAGATTGCGGCCGAGTGCGCCGCAGCAATTGAGCGATTGTTTGCAAACGGACGGATGCGCCGGACAGTTTCTTTCGGAAGACCGCTTCGCGGTCTCTCTTCAGCGCGTTGGCGTGAAGACGATCGTGTCGTCCTTGCGCGCGAAATTGAGAAGGACGCGCGCGCGCTCATCCAGCATGTCAGGATCGAGACTCTGATTGCGCAGTGCTGCCACCCGCCGCTCCCAGATCTTCCGCGTCGCTTCGGCTTCAGCGAGGTTCTGTTCGGCGACCAGAACTTCCCGTTGAAGATGGGCCATGGCCAACAGGCCGCGATCACCGTTTACGAGGTGGTAGCCGAAGTAGCCAAACACCGTCGCAAAGACGATGGGAGCCAGAATCTGACGCGGTCTCAACAACATATGCGGCGTTCCTGCTCCCATATGGCAATATGTTGTGCTCCAGAGTCAAGAATTTTCGTTTATTTCAAAGGCCTTAGCGCCAGCCAGAGGCCGCCCAGCACCGCGCCGAGGCCCAGCATGGCCGCAAGCGGCATCTCCTCGCCAAGCAGAAGCGTGCCGCCCAGCGCGGCGGTCACCGGACCAAGTGCCAGGAACATCGTGACGAGAGTCGGCGGCGCGTGGCCCAGCGCATAGACCCAGAGGAAGAAACCGACACCGCTCGATACGCCGATGAAAACGATCGCCGCACCCTCCTCCAGGTTGAAGCGCGGTATGCTGGCGAAGAGGCCTTCATAAGCGGCACATCCACCAAGCATGACGACAGCGGCGAGCATCGCGAAGGCCGTCACGTGCAGCGATGAATAGCGCTCAACGTAGGGACGGTAGCAAACCGAGCATACTGCGCCACAGAGCGCCGCGCCGAGCGCCGCCAGCGTCCCGAGCCACGGCGAGCCCTGCTCCGAGTCGGGCGCCAGAGCCGCGCCGCCCAACGCCACCGCGACCCCCAGGAAGGTGAGCAGCGAGCCGGCGACCTTCCGGCGCGTCATCTCTTCGCGCCCCGGCAACGCCGAGAGCAGCATGGTCATCAACGGGAATGTCGCAAAGAGCAGCGAGGCCCGCACGGCTGGAATGTGCAGCAGCGAGTAATTCAGGAGCACGATCAGCAGGCCGAACTGCCCAACACCGAGCAGGGCGACCGGCAGCAGATCGCGCCCGGCGATGTGTTTCCAGGGCGCCAGCAACAACGCCGGTGCGAGGCACAGCAGACCGACGAGATAACGGAGGAATCCCAGCGACGCCGGGCCGGCGGCATCGACGACGTAGCGCGTCGCCACCATCGCGGCGCCGACCTGGATGCCCGTCCCGGCAGCTGCCCACAGCGGGCCCGGCCGCGTCACAGGTCTCGGATCCAGTACTGGCCAACCAGTTTCTTGCCAAAGCTGTCGTGCCGCTCTTCCTTCACCAGCCGAAAGCCTGCCGCGATGTAGATTTTGCGCGCCGAGACCAGAATGTCGTTGGTCCACAGCATCAGCTTCTTGTAGCCCTTGGCACAGGCGTCGCCGATGCACTCCTCGACCAGGCGCTGGCCGATCCCCAGCCCCCGCGCCGACGGCTCGACATAGAGCATGCGGAGTTGCCCCGTGCTCTTGCTCGCCGGGACCAGGAACACCGAGCCTGCGATCTCGCCGTTGCGTTCGGCGATCCAGCAATTGTCGGTTCTGGGGTTGAATTTGGCGACGAACTTGCCGGCGATGTCGGCCAGCATCGCCTCGAAGCTGCCGTCCCAGCCGAACTCACTGGCGTAGAGCTGGGTCTGGCGGCGGATGATCCAGCCCATGTCGCCAGGCTGATGCGGGCGCAAGGTGAAAGGTGCACGCTTTTCCGGCGGCTCGTCGAGCATCTGCTCGACCGTCTGCAGCGCCTTCACCAGTCTTTCCTGGCGGGCGACCGGCAGATTGGCCAGCAGGTTCGCAATGTCCTGGCGCGACTGCTCGTTCATCGCAGCCCACAGGCGCTGGCCCATGGCCGTCAGCGTCAGTTCGGTCTGGCGCTTGTCCGTCGCAGAGCGCTTGCGCGCCACGCAGCCGCGTTTCTCCAGGCCCTGTAGCATCCGGCTGACATAGCCCGGGTCGAGGGCGAGGTCGCGGCACAGTTCCTGCGCCGTCGGCCGGTCGCGATTGGCGATCTCGTAGACCAGCCGGCCCTCGGGCAAGGTGAACGGGCTGTGCAGCAGGGTCTCTTCGAGCACCCCGATGCGGCGGGTATAGAAGCGCGAGAACCGGCGCACCGCCTCGATGCGGAACGCAAGCGTTGACCCTGCCACGGCAACCTCCCTGGGAGGTTGCCATGGTCAATCAATTGATTGACTTAGTCAATGATCCATCAGGCACGGAGAATCGACGTCCCGGCGTAGCGTGCCTGGGTGCCGAGCTGCTCCTCGATGCGCAGGAGCTGGTTGTACTTGGCGAGCCGGTCCGAGCGCGACAGCGAGCCGGTCTTGATCTGGCCGCAGTTGGTGGCGACCGCGAGATCGGCGATCGTGGCGTCCTCGGTCTCGCCCGAGCGGTGCGACATCACCGCGCCGTAGCTGGCGTGACGCGCCATCGAGACGGCTTCCATCGTCTCCGTCAACGTGCCGATCTGGTTGACCTTGATCAGGATGGCGTTGGCCAGGCCGTCCTTGATGCCATCGGCCAGGCGCTTGGGGTTGGTGACGAAGAGGTCGTCGCCGACGAGCTGGATCTTCTTGCCGAGCTTGTCGGTGATGACCTTCCAGCCCTTCATGTCGTCCTCGGCCATACCGTCCTCGATCGACACGATCGGGAAGCGCTTCACGAGATCGGCGTAGTAGTCGACCATGCCGGCGGCATCGAACGACTTGCCCTCGCCTTCCATCTCGTACATTCCCTTCTTGAAGAACTCAGTCGAGGCAGGGTCGAGCGCCAGCATGATGTCGACGCCAGGCTTGTAGCCCGCCTTCTCGATAGCCTTCATGACGAAGGTGAGCGCCTCGTCTGCAGTCGCGAGGTTCGGCGCGAAGCCGCCCTCGTCGCCGACATTAGTGTTGTGGCCCGCGTCTTTGAGCTGTCCCCGCAGGGCATGAAACACTTCCGAGCCCATGCGCAACGCATCGGCGAAGCGCGCAGCCTTCACCGGCATGATCATGAACTCCTGGATGTCGATCGGATTGTCGGCATGGGCGCCGCCGTTGATGATGTTCATCATCGGCACCGGCAGCACCGAGGCTTGGCTCCCGCCGACGTAGCGGTAGAGCGGCAGGCCGCTGTCCATGGCCGCCGCCTTGGCGACGGCGAGCGAGACGCCCAGGATCGCGTTGGCACCCAGCCGTCCCTTGTTGGGCGTGCCATCGAGCTCGATCATCGCCCGGTCGATCTTGATCTGATCGAGTGCGTCGAGCCCCGAGAGGAGATCCATGATCTCGGCGTTCACCGCGGCGACAGCCTTGAGCACGCCCTTGCCGCCATAGCGCTTCTTGTCGCCGTCGCGCAGCTCGACCGCCTCGTGAGCGCCGGTCGAGGCACCTGAGGGGACGGCGGCGCGGCCCATCGCGCCGCTTTCGAGCTCGACTTCGACCTCGACCGTGGGATTGCCGCGGCTGTCGAGGATTTCGCGGGCGCGGATTTCGGTGATGGCGCTCATTAGAAAAACTCCTTCTGGGCGCGGACTTCTAGCCGCGCGCTTCCCTAGGGGCAAGTTATACTCGGTCGGAATTCGCAACAGCGAAGGGAGCCACGCGCATGCCCGATCAGAGCCACGTCCCTCAGACCACCGCCTCCGTGGAGCAACGCGTCGATGCCATCCAGGCCGCGTTCGACGAGCGCGGCATGAAGCCCGGCGAGTTCGTCGAGGAGTTCAGGCACCTGGCCGAAGAGGAATGGGTTCCGGAAAACGGCGCCCGAGTCGTCGCCAAGGCCTGGACCGATCCAGCTTTCCGGCATCGCCTGCTGGCCAACGGTCGCGATGCGGTCACCGAACTCGGGCTCAGCATGCCGCCGCATCACCGCCATCTCGTGGTGCTGGAGAACACGCCGACGGTGCATAACGTCATCTGCTGCACGTTGTGCTCATGCACGGCTTTCTCGATCATCGGCCTGCCGCCAGATTGGTATAAGGACTTGGAGTACCGCGCTCGCGCCGTGCGCCAGTCCAGGACCGTGCTCAGGGAAATGGGTCTCGACCTTCCAGCCGAGATGGAGGTCCGAGTATGGGATACCACGGCGGACACGCGCTATATGGTGCTGCCCCTGCGCCCGGCCGAAACAGTTGGCTGGTCCGAGGAAAAGCTCGCCAAGCTGGTGACCAAGGATTCAATGATCGGCGTTTCACGCTTGTAAGACGAGGGTCGAGCCATGGACGGCATGCATGATCTCGGCGGCAAGCAGGGCTTCGGCCGCATCCGCTATTCGCTGAAGGCCGAGACTTTTCACGAGCCATGGGAGAAGCGAGTCAACGCCCTCTACTCGCTGGCGGTCAAGCTCGGCATCTTCAACATGGACGAATATCGCCACGCCATCGAGCGCATGGAACCGCGCCACTATCTTTCGGCCAGCTACTATGAACGCTCGCTCACCAGCCTAGCAACACTCTGCGTGGAAAAGGGAATCCTAACACGCGAGGAACTGGAGCGCCGCGCCCAGGGCGCCTTCCCGCTGTCGACGCCCAGCGCCCCGGGCCGCTCGAACGTGACGGCGCGCGAGCACTTCAAGCCGGGCGACCGGGTCAGGGTGAAGACCGACTATGTGCCGGGCCACGTTCGCATGCCCGGATACATCCGCGGCAAGACCGGTGTCGTGGTGAGCGAATCGCCGGCCTATCCCTTCCCTGACGCTCACGCGCACGGCGTGAAGGCCGCGGACGAGCCGACCTTCGATGTGCGGTTCAGCACCGAGGAACTTTGGCCGAACTCAGCCGATCCGGCGTTCGTGCACGTGGGAGTGTTCCAGAGCTATCTGGAGCGAGTCGCCTAACGCCAGGCGCTCTTCAGCGCTTGGTCGGTCTTCCATTTCTCGACGGCGGCGACATCGTCGCAGGAGAAGGCCTGGGTATTTTTGCGGGGCGTGCCCTCTATCCAGGCAAAGACGAGGCATTGCCGGTAGGCCTCACTGCCCTGCTTGACGTCGAACCTGATCTCCGCCGTAGCTGCCGCTCCGGCTTTGGCATCGCCGTAGTCGTCGATGGCCGGCGCGATCTCTCCCACCGACCGTCCTGCTGCCTTGTTGTCGGCGTACCACTTGGCGAAGGTCGCGAATTGCTCGCCCGCCGCGCCCTTGCCGTCGGCGGCGACATAGGCCTTGAGGTCGCGGATCAGCGACTGGGCGGCGGCATCGGCCTTGGGCTCCGCGGCCTTCCGGCGCTCGGCCAGCCTGTCCCGCAGCGCCTTCAGCGCATCGGCGTTCGATGGCGCGGGCGGCGGGGCGGCGGCCTGGGTCGACGGTTCGATACGCCGGATCGGGGCCCTCGCCGCCTCGGCGTTGAGCTGCTGGGCTTCGGCCGGCGTCAGTTTGCCGACGACTGGCGTGCCTCGGCCCTTCTGCCAATCCCCGATCGCCTTCACGGCAGCTTCGGACTGCAAGTTGCCGTCGATCGGACCACCATACTTGTCGAGCGTGCGCAGCGATTCCTGCAGGCGCTTGCGATCGGACTCCGGGCTCTGCAGCACTGACGTGTAGTCAGGAGGGGCCGTGGGTCGGGTCGCGGCGACAGGCGCACCACCCCCAGTACCGGCACCCGGCGCAGGGGCCGCTCCACCACCCGCCGCGCATCCCGTCGGATTTTGGAAGCAGCGTTCGACTTCACCGGCACTCTGCCCGAGCGCCGTTGCCGGGAGCAGCACGGCAATACCCAGGATGAGCAGTACACCGCGCATGTCAGATGCCGCCATAGGTGTTGACCGCGAGTTGCGCCGGCAGCCCGATCACCAGCACGATCGGGAAGCCACGAGACGTCTGGCCGCGGGCGATTATGTGGTCGTTAGGGGCACCCATCTTGCGTTCATAGCTGCCGTTGCCGCTGAACTTGCCGCCGAAGCACGACAGCGAGAACTTGCCGTTGTTCGGACCTTCATTGGTGAAGGTGCCATCGCAGACCTGCTCGGCACGGACGTTCTCCACGGAGAAAGTGACCGACCGGTCACGCCCGATCAGCGCGCCGTAGCGGGCCACGCCATTCAAGCGGGCAACATTGCCTCGGTCGTCGCGATAGAAGATCGAAGTGGGCCCGTAGGAATCATCAGGCAGCGTGTCGCGCGGCACGACGTAGACGTCATCGCTGATCACGACCTTGCACTGGCAGTTCACGCTATAGTTTTCGCCGAGCGACCCCAGCTCAGCCAGCCGGCGGTTGCAGTTCGACAGTGCCACTTGCTGCACTTCGCTCTCACTCATCTGCCCTCTCGAATAGGAGTCGGCATAGAGGAATGCGCACTGCCGCGGCATCGGCACAGCCACGGCCTTGTGGCTCGCCGCCATCGTCTCGGTGTTGACCCAGTAGCGATCCGCCATCTGGTTGAAGCGCAGGAAAAGCGGATCACGACGCTCTGCCTTACCATAGGGCGACTGCGCGGCGGTCTGGGCGCCAGCGCCCGCCGAAAGTGTCGTGACGGCAAACAGGAGGAGCAGAAGGGTCCGGATCATGGAGATGATGTTGCTCCGAAAAACATGACGGAAATACGACCTGACGACGATATTTCCTGCCCCGATCACACCAACCGGCTCTGCTTCTTGGCTGCCCCGATGAACGAGGTGAACAGCGGATGGGGCGCAAACGGCCGCGATTTGAGCTCGGGGTGATACTGGACGCCAAGGAACCAGGGATGGCCGGGGATTTCCACGACCTCCGGCAGGATGCCGTCGGGTGACATGCCGGAAAACCGGAGGCCAACCTGCTCCAACCGGTCTTTGTAGTTCACGTTCACCTCGTAGCGGTGCCGGTGGCGCTCGCTGATCACGTCCTGGCTGTAGATGTCGTGCGCCATGGTTCCCGGCCGAAGATGCGCCGCGTAGGCCCCAAGCCGCATCGTGCCGCCAAGGTCTCCTGCCGCGTCGCGCTTCTCGACTTGGTTGCCCTTGATCCACTCCGTCATCAGCCCGACCACGGCGTGCTCGCACGGCCCGAATTCCGTCGATGAGGCACCTTCGAGGCCGAGCAGGTTGCGTGCCGCCTCGATCACGGCCATCTGCATGCCGAAGCAGATGCCGAAGAACGGCACGTTACGCTCGCGCGCGAACTTCACCGCGTGGATCTTGCCCTCGGTGCCGCGCTCGCCGAAGCCGCCGGGCACGAGGATGCCGTGCACGTGCTCGAGATGGGAGACAGCGTCGTCGCGCTCGAAAATCTCGGAGTCCATCCACTCGAGGCCGACCTTCACGTTGCTGGCGAAGCCGCCGTGAGTCAGTGCCTCTGACAGCGACTTGTAGGCGTCGAGCAGAACCGTGTATTTGCCGACGACGGCGATGGTCACCTTGCCTTCGGGCTCGCGCACCGAGCGCACCACGCCCCGCCAGCGATCAAGGTTTGGCTCTTCTTCCGACGGGAGCCCAAAATAGCGGCAGACCTCGCGGTCGAATCCTTGGTCGTGGTAGGCGATCGGCACCTGATAGATCGTGTCGACGTCGCGGGCCTCGATCACGCGCTCCTGCTTGACGTTGCAGAACAACGCAATCTTGCGGCGCTCGTTGACCGGGATCTCCTTGTCGCCGCTGCGGCACACCAGCAAGTCGGGCTGGATACCGACGCTCAGCAGTTCCTTGACCGAATGCTGTGTCGGCTTGGTCTTGAGTTCGCCCGCCGTCGGCACCCACGGCAGCAGCGTCAAGTGAATGTACATCACGCGTTCGCGGCCGACCTCGTTGCCGACCTGGCGAATGGCTTCCAGGAACGGCAGGCTTTCGATGTCGCCGACCGTGCCGCCAACCTCGATCAGGACGAAATCCTCCCGGTCGACGTCGGTGAGCACGAATTCCTTGATCGCATCCGTGATGTGCGGAATGACCTGCACCGTCGCGCCGAGATACTCGCCACGTCGCTCCCGGGCGATCACGCCGGAGTAAATCCGGCCCGTCGTGATGTTGTCGGCCTGCTTGGCATCGACGCCCGTGAAGCGCTCGTAATGGCCGAGATCGAGGTCGGTTTCGGCCCCGTCGTCGGTCACGAAAACCTCGCCGTGCTGGTAGGGGCTCATCGTCCCCGGATCGACGTTGAGGTACGGATCGAGCTTGCGCAGCCTGACCCGATAGCCACGGGACTGCAGCAGCGCACCCAGCGCCGCCGACGAAAGACCTTTACCAAGCGAGGAAACCACGCCGCCCGTTATGAAGATAAAGCGCGTCATGGGCTTACAGCATACTAAACCTTGTTGGCCTCAGCCATGGGGATATCCTGCCGTCGGAAGATTTCTCCGCTGGCTGTCGGCAGAAGACGGCCTGTTGCGCGCCCTAGCGGGTCGGCGCGACGGGCTGGACCGGGGCGGGAGCTGCACCGCCGGGTACAGCCGGCGCGGTCTGGCCGGTCGGCATGCGGTCCATGATGGACTTCGCGTTGCGGGCCGGGTCGGTCATGCTCCAGGCCATCAGCAGGCTGAGCGCGAAAAAGATGGTGGCGAAGATCGCCGTCAGGCGCGACAGCACATTGGTCTGGCCCCGTACCGAGAACAGCGCATCGGAGCGGCCGCCCATGCCGAGCCCACCGCCTTCGCTGCGCTGGAGCAGGATGACGACGATCATAGCTGCCGTGACGCCGACATGGATGATCAGCAGCACCAGCCGCCAATCGTGCAGAAAGCCTCGTACCGCGTCCATTATTGTCCAGATCTAGATGGGGATGTCCGCCAAGCGGGCGCTTCTAGCCGCTTTAGGCGGCCTTGGCGATAGCCAAAAATTCATCTGCCTTCAGGCTGGCACCACCGACCAGGGCGCCATCTACGTCGCCCACGGCCAGCAACTCGCCGGCATTGCTGCCCTTGACCGACCCGCCGTAGAGCACACGCACGGCGGCGGCATCGAGCACCTGCCCGCTCAAGACCTTGCGAATATGAGCATGCGCAGTGGCGACCTCAGCCACGGTCGGCGTCTTGCCGGTGCCGATCGCCCAGACCGGCTCATAGGCCACCACCAGCTTCGCCGCGGTTGCTGCCGCCGGGACACTGCCCCTGATTTGCGTTTCCAGCACCTCGAGCGTCCGGCCGGCTTCGCGTTCCGCCAGCGTCTCCCCGATGCAGACGATCGGCAACAGGCCTCCGCGCCAGGCCGCCTCCGCCTTGGCCCGCACCACCGCATCGGTTTCACCGCAGTCCGTGCGCCGCTCCGAGTGACCGACGATGACGTAGCTTGCGCCGACATCCTTGAGCATCTCGACCGAAACATCGCCGGTGTGGGCGCCGCTAACGCTTGCGTGGCAATTCTGCCCACCCACAAGGACGCCGCTCCCCTTTACTGCCTCGGCAACCGCCATCAGCAAGGTTGCCGGCGGACAAACCAGAACCTCGCGATCAGTCCACTCACCCCGCTTCACGCCTTCGGCGACGCCTGTCGCCAGGGCCAGGGCGTCAGCGCGCAAGCCGTTCATTTTCCAGTTGCCGGCGATCAGCGGCTGCCTCGAGCGTGCCATTCAATTCCCTCGGGTTTGTTGTGCAGTGTCTAGCGACACAGGCGTTTATGGTCAAAGTCCGCTCGGTTGCCTGCCAAAGTGGCCAGTGGTAGGCATGGCGCCCATTCAAAACCCCCACCGGCTCCGTGAATCAGTTCCGCAAACTCGCCCGCTTCGTCATCCTGTTCGTGCTTTTCGGCATGCTGATCATCAGCTTTGCCTTCTGGGGCGTCGGCGACATGCTGCGCACCGACGGGCGTAGCACGGAGGTGGCTCACGTCGGCGGCACCCGCCTGCCACTTTATGGCTGGGTCGGCGGCGCCCCGGTTTACGTCTCCGAAGTGCGAGACCAGTTCAATCGCCAGCTCGAGGCGATCCAGCGCCAGAGCGGACAAAGGCCGGAACCGGAACAGGCGTTGCGCTTTGGCCTGCATATCCGTGCTCTCGAGGAAGTCATCCAACGCGCCGTGCTCGACTACGCCATCCAGCAGTTCGGCCTGATGGTGAGCGATGCCGAAGTCCGGGCCGCAATCGCGCGCAACCCGGCATTCCAGGGCGCCGGCGGCTCGTTCGACCCGCTGCTCTTCCGCAACCGGCTCCAGCAGGCCCGCCTCGCCGAGGCCCAATTCGTCGCCGACACGCGCCGCGAGATTGCCGCCGGTCAGCTCTTCGCCGTGGTGCGCAGCGATGGTCTCTCTCCCAAGTCCTTGCGCGACGATATCTTCAAGGCAGAGAGCGAGAAGCGCGTCGCCGAAACGGTTTATGTGCCCGACGCCATCGTCGTGGATGTGCCGAAGCCCACCGCCGAGCAGCTCGGCGCCTATTTCGAGGCCAACAAGACCAAGTTCCAGATTCCCGAGTATCGCGCCTTTTCCTACATCCTGCTGACGGTGGACGACATCCTGCCTCAGATTTCGGTGTCGGCCGATCAGGTCAAGCAGGAGTACGAGGCGCGCGCCGCCGAGTTCGGCACGCCCGAGAAGCGCGACATCGACCAGGCAATGGCCGATACCGAGGAGAAGGCCAAGGCAATCATCGCCGCCGCGACCGCCGCCGGTAAATCGCTCGAAGACGCCGCCAAGGAGGTTCTCGGTACTGCCGACGGTGTCATCAAACTTGGCCCGGTCACCAAGAGGGAATTGCCCCCCGGCCCGCTCGCTGACGGCATCTTCGCTTTGCCAGAGGGTATTGCGCCGACGCCGATCCAGTCACCGCTCGGTTGGCATATCGTGCGCGTCAACAAGATCGAAGCCGGCAAGGCTGTGCCGTTCGACGAGGTCAAGGAGAAGCTCGAAAAAGATATGCGGGCACAGCAGGCGCCCGACCTCCTGATCAAACTGGTTACGGATTTCGAGCGCATGCTGGGCAAGACCCAGTCGATGAAGGGCGCCGCAGAAGACCTCGGCCTCAAGGTTAAAACCTACGAGAACGTCGACTCGCGCGGCATGGACGCGGCGGGCAAGCAGGTCGTCATCGGCCCGGCCGCTGCGGAACTGGTCCAGGCTGCTTTCGCCACGCGCGAAAGCGCCGAAAGCGACCTTCTGGAAACACCGCGCGGGGAATACTTCATCGTGCGGACCGACCGGGTAACGCCCGCCCGCGTCCCCACCCTCAACGAGGTCGAACCCAAGGCCGTCGCGGCATGGGAGGCCGAGGAACGGCGCAAGCTCGCCGACGCCAAGGTGAAGGTCGCGGTCGAGCAAGCGAATGCCGGCACCGATCTCGCAACCATCGCCAAGGAGCTCGGCACCGAGATGCGGACGGCCAAGGCGGTCACCCGCTTCGAGGCCGATGCCGGCAACTATCTCAGCCAGCCGGTCGTGCAGGAGCTTTTCAAACTCTCGCCGGACAAGACCGCAGCGGTCCGAACGGCGGAGGGCAGCGTCATCGTCCGCCTCAAGCAGGTTGAAGCGCCGGATCTCGCCAAAGACAAGGAAGCGCTCGACCGCTTCGGCAAGCAGCTCGACACCATGATGGCGAACGACCTGATCCTCGAACTCGTCGCAGCCCTTCGCGCGAAGTATGGCGTCGTTGTCGACGACGCCGCTTTCGCGGCAGCGTTCCGCCCGCAGCAGCAGTAGCCGCGGCATGTCCATATCGCCCGACTTCGAGGCCTTCGCGGCGCGTTATGATGCCGGTCGGCCGCAAGTCGTTTCGACGACGCTCGTCGCCGACCTCGATACGCCGGTTTCGGCCTACCTCAAGCTCGCTGACGGCCGCGCCAATTCCTTTCTGCTGGAATCGGTCGAGGGCGGCTCTGTGCGCGGTCGTTACTCGATCATCGGCTTCAAACCTGACGTCATATGGCGCTGCACCAAGGGCAAGGTCGAGATCAACCGACGCGCCCGCACCGATGCCCATGCCTTCGAGCCGCTGGAAGGCCGGCCGCTCGAAACGCTGCGCCTTCTAATCCGCGAGTGCCAGATGGAGCTGCCTCCGGGCTTGCCGCCGATGGCGTCGGGCCTGTTCGGCTTCCTGGGCTACGACATGGTTCGCGACATGGAGCGGCTGCCCGACACGAACCCCGACCCGATCGGCCTGCCCGACGCGATCATGGTGCGGCCAACCCTGATCTGCATCTTCGACCGGTTGGACGACAACGTCACGCTCGTCACGCCGGCCTGGCCTTCGCCCGGAGTCAGCGCCCGCGCGGCTTATGAAGCCGCGGAGGAAAGGCTAGCCGACGCAGTGTCGGATTTCGAACGGACTCTGCCGTCCCGCAGCGACGATGCCGATGCGCTGGCCGCCCTGCCCGCGCCGCAGGCCAATATGTCGAAGGACGATTTCAAGAAGATGGTCGAGACCTGCAAGGAGTACATCCGCGCAGGCGACGCCTTCCAGATCGTGCCCTCGCAGCGCTTCTCGCTGCCCTTCAAGCTGCCGCCGCTGTCGCTCTACCGGTCGCTCCGCCGCATCAACCCCTCGCCGTTCCTGATCTTCTTCGACTATGGCGACTTCCAGATCGTGGGCTCGAGCCCTGAGATCCTGGTCCGGCTGCGCGACAACACCGTCACCATCAGGCCGCTCGCCGGCACCATCCGACGCGGCGCCACACCGGAAGAGGACAAGCAGCTCGCCGAGAAGCTACTGGCCGACCCAAAGGAACACGCCGAGCATTTGATGCTGCTCGATCTCGCCCGCAACGATGTCGGCCGGGTCGCCAAGATTGGCTCGGTGCGCGTGGTCGAGCAGTTCACCATCGAGAAGTACAGCCGCCTCCAGCACATCAGCAGTCACGTCGAGGGCACGATCGAGGACGGCCTCGACGCCATCGACGCGCTGAAGGCCGGATTCCCGGCCGGTACGCTGTCCGGCGCTCCCAAGGTGCGCGCGATGGAGATCATCGACGAGGTCGAGCCGGTGCGCCGCGGCATCTACGCCGGCTGCGCAGGTTATTTCGCGGCCAACGGCTCGATGGACACCTGCATATTGTTGCGCACGGCACTGGTGAAGGACGATGTGATGTACGTCCAGGCGGGAGTCGGTGTCGTCGCCGACTCCGACCTCGAAGCCGAGTTCCAGGAGAGCGTGCTCAAGGCGCGCGCGCTGGTCGACGCAGCGGAAGAAGCCGTGCGTTTCGCCAGCTCGCAGAACGTGGGCAATAGACGCCGCTGATCCACGGTGTAGGCTCCCCCCAACGGAGGAGACTTCATGTCCGACTGGCAAAATCGATATCAGCGCCTTCTGTTCGATCGCCCACACCCCAAGGTGCTGCGCGTCACGATGAATCGCCCGGATAAGTACAACGCGACGGACTCGATCATGCATACCGAGCTGGTCAATGTCTGGCGCGACATCGACGGCGACGACACGGTCAATTGCGTGATCATCCAGGGCGCCGGCGGCAAGGTCTTCTCGGCCGGCGGCGACTTCGACCTGATCGAAAAGAACATCACCGACTACAACGCGCTGC
>LNFM01009962.1_pt1 | contig 13574 bp, 12 predicted proteins | sample 596031 | NCBI WGS metagenome assembly LNFM01 (sample SAMN04254537, study PRJNA301005) | activated carbon metagenome | isolation source: dual media filters at the Ann Arbor, Michigan drinking water treatment plant | place: USA: Ann Arbor
CTTGCGCGCGCCCTGTTCGCGGGCGCGCTTCTCGCGCAGCGAGTACACGGTCTGGAACGCGGTGGTCGCCATCGGCCCGAGCAATTCCAGCAGATGGGTGCAACCGCGGGTCCCGCCTAACAGTTCGCGGGTTTTCTGGGTCCAGCCGGCCTTGATCGCCAGGCCTTTGAGCACCTGGAAATTCGGTGCGATGTCGGCGCACATGTTGTATGGCCCCCATACCGTGCGCGCCTCGACGTCGAGGACATTGAGGTCATCATCGACGGTCAGGCGCAGCCACATTTCGTGCAGCGGTTGACCCGCCGGCGTCGGACCGCGGTCGAGGTCCTTCAGGTCGTAGGTCTTGGTGTCCACCAGGTGGCCCTCGATGTCCCAGAGACCGTCGTCACGCCGATAGCCGCAGCAATCGACCTGGCGCTGGTGCATGAGCTTGCGTGCAGCGGGTGCGGATAAAGCCATATTCAATTCGAGACCATTCAAGTTTGAAACTGGTTCTGTTCAGAGCCGGGTCAGTCAGATACCGGTTCCCGGCGCCGTTCGTCGAGGCGCTCGAGCACCTGCCGCTTTTCGGTGACGGAGAAGTCCAGCCAGCCGGCGATCTCATCGAGCGTGCGCAGGCAACCCCGACACAGTCCGGATGCCGGGTCCATCTGGCAAACGTTCACGCAGGGCGAGGGCACGTCGCTGAACCTCCGGCTCATGCGGCCGCCTCATTACCGCAGGAGATTGCGGGCCCATCTTCCATTCGGCGTCTGGCGGCAATCGGCTTGCTGTCGATCCCCGGAAATCCGGGGCCCCGCGCCAGGTGCCTCATGCCGCCGCCTTCTCGCGCCGCGCCGCCAGCGCGCGCCCGGCACGCGAAACTGTCGGCCGCTTCAGTTGCTCACAGATGAAGCCGGCGGCATCGAGAAGCGTGTCCATGTCCACACCGGTTTCGATGCCGAGGCCGTCGAGCATGTACAGCACGTCCTCGCTGGCGACATTGCCGGTCGCACCCTTGGCGTAGGGACAGCCACCCAGGCCGGCGACCGAACTGTCGAAGGTCGCAACACCGATCTCCAGCACTGCGAGAATGTTTGCCAGCGCCTGGCCGTAGGTGTCGTGGAAGTGTCCGGCCAGCTTTTCGACCGGAATGTGTTTTGCCACGACTTCGATCATGTGTTGCGCCCGTGCCGGCGTGCCGGTGCCGATGGTATCGCCGAGCGAAACTTCATAGCAGCCCATTTCGTAGAGGCGCCGCGACACGTCGGCGACGGCTTCGGCCCGCACCTCGCCTTCGTAAGGGCAACCGAGCACGACCGAGACGTAACCGCGCACCTTCAGGCCGGCGTCGAGTGCTGCGCGGCACACCGGCTGGAAGCGTTCGAACGCTTCGGCAATGCTGCAGTTGGTGTTGCGCCGGGAGAAGGCTTCGGTGGCGGCGGCAAAGATCGCAATCTCTTCGGCGCGCGCGGCCAGCGCACCCTCAAGGCCCTTCATATTCGGCACCAGCACCGGATAAGCGACACCGGGCTTGCGGCGAATGCGCGCCATCACTTCGGCGGAGTCCGCCATTTGCGGCACCCATTTCGGCGATACGAAGCTGCCGGCTTCGACCACCGGCAAGCCGGCGTCGGACAACCGGTCGACCAGTTCGACCTTCACCTCGGTAGTCACGGTTCCGGGCTCGTTCTGCAGACCGTCACGCGGACCAACCTCCACCATCTTCACCCGCTGTGGATACTTCATGTCTGTTCTTTCTCCGCGGCCTCGAACTCCAGCAATTGCGCGCCCTCCGCAACCTGCTCTCCAGCGCCGAAGTATATCTGCCTGACGGTGCCGGCATGCGGCGCCGAGATGGTGTGTTCCATCTTCATCGCCTCGATGATCATCAGTGCCTGGCCCTTGACCACCGCCTCGCCAGTGCGCACCAGCACCTGGATCACCGCGCCCGGCAACGGAGAAACCATCCGGCCGGCCGGGTCCTCGTCTGCCACTACCGCCTCGGCCTCAAGATCGAGCCGCCGGCTACCACCAAAGGCGAATACCGTCAGCGCGTGGCCACGCCGGACCACGGTGGCTTTAGTGCGCGTGCCGTCCAGATCGGCCAGCAACGTCACGTCGTCGAGAAGTTCGCCCGAGGCCATCATGCGCGAACCCGGCAGTTCCAGCAGATAGCCCTTGCGCCGGTAATGCGCGATCACTTCGATTCTGCTGCGGGAATCGAGAAAAACGAATGTGTGATGGTTGTCCTCGTTCAGCCGCCAGCCATCGCGGGTATTCCACGGTGAATACGGATCGGACGATGCCGCCGCAATCAGCGCCGCCTCGCGGTCCATGCGCAGCAATTCGCTCAGCACCGCGAGGGCCAGCATCGCATCCGCCGCCGGTTCGACCGGCGGGAACAGTTCGGCACGGTGGCGTTCGATCAGATTGGTGTCGAGCAATGCGGGATCGCGATCGGCTTCGGCAAAGGCACGGTGCATGGTCAACGCCGACAGGAACGCGATATTGGTCACCGGACCGACCACCTGGAATTCGCCCAGCGCGGCGCGCAATCGTGACAGCGCGGAAGGCCGGTCGACATCCCAGGCGATCAACTTTGCGATCATCGGATCGTAATGCACGCCGACCTCGTCGCCTTCGCGTACGCCGCCGTCCACCCGGACATGCGGACCCGTCTCGGGCTCACGCAGATGGGTAATCCGCCCGGCCGCCGGCAGGAAGCCCCGGTCCGGATCCTCGGCGTAGATGCGCGCCTCAATGGCGTGGCCGTTGATCACGAGTTGCGCCTGCGCCAGCGGCAACGGCTGTCCCGCCGCAACCCGCAACTGCCATTCCACCAGGTCGAGGCCGGTAATCATCTCGGTCACCGGATGCTCGACCTGCAGCCGGGTATTCATTTCCATGAAGTAGAAGCGCCCGTCGGCGTCGGCAATGAATTCCACCGTGCCGGCGCCAACGTAACCGACCGCCTGCGCCGCGGCCACCGCGGCAACGCCCATCTCGGTACGACGTTGGTCGGTCATTCCAGGTGCCGGCGCCTCCTCGAGAATCTTCTGGTGGCGACGCTGCACCGAACAGTCGCGCTCGAACAGGTGCAGGCAATGGCCGTGGCTGTCGGCGAAGACCTGCATTTCGATATGCCGGGGGCGGGTCAGGTACTTCTCGATCAGCACCCGGTCGTCGCCAAACGATGAAGCGGCTTCGCGCTTCGCCCCTGCCAGCGCCTCGGCGAATTCGCCGGCCTTATGGACGACGCGCATGCCCTTGCCGCCGCCGCCGGCGGAAGCCTTGATTAATACCGGGTAACCGATACGTCCCGCTTCCTTCGCCAGTAATGCCGCGTCCTGGTCCTCGCCGTGGTAGCCAGGTACCAGCGGCACACCGGCCTTTTCCATCAGCGCCTTTGCCGCACTCTTCGACCCCATGGCTTCGATCGCGCCGACCGGCGGGCCGATGAACACCAACCCGGTTTCGGCGCAGGCTCTGGCGAACGCCGCATTCTCGGAAAGAAATCCGTAACCCGGGTGCACCGCCTGCACCCCGCTCTCCTTTGCCACTGCAATGATCCGGTCGACGCGCAGGTAGGACTCGCGTGGATGCGCGCCGCCGATCAGATGGGCCTCGTCGCACAACGCCACATGCAGCGCATTCGCATCCGCTTCGGAGTACACCGCAACGGTGCGGATGCCAAGCCGCCTCGCGGTACGGGCAATGCGGCAGGCGATCTCGCCGCGGTTGGCTATGAGTATTTTTTCAAACATCCAAACCTCGAATCAGCCACAGAGGACACAGAGAAATGCGAAGCCGGTAAACTCCGCGTAGCAGAGAACCGACGTCATCTGTCCCACCTTCGATTCGCCGGTGCGTGGATATTCCTTCCTTGCATTTGATTCACTCTGTGCCCTCCGTGGCAAAAAATCACTTCCAGGTGTCGTCCACCGGATCCGGCGGCAGGGCCGCCGCGATTCCGCCCGGCCGTGCGGCAAGGCGCCGGTACAACCATAGCGCCAGCAGAAAACACAGGCTGAACAGTACCAGGCCGAGAAAGCTCGCTGCGATCACGATGTGCACCACGGTTTCCTGGGTGCCTGTGCGCGTCGCCTCGCAGGTTGCCCAGCTCTCATGCAGGCGGGTGGCCAGATCCGCGGTTTCGGCCGGATCGGACTGGCGCAGTTCGCCGATGAAACGGTCGAACGTCGGCACGTCCACCCGGTATTCGCTGGTGTAACGCCAGAGCCAAACCCCTGCGGCAAGATCGAGCAAAAACACGATCAAGCCCAGGGCGCTGAACAGCATCAGCAGTTTGGCCTTTTGGGTGTCGTCCCCTGCCTGCGGATCCGGAATCGCGGCCATGTTCAAAGCCAGGTTGGCTTGCGCTTTTCCAGAAAGGCGGCGAGTCCTTCGCGCCCTTCCGGGGCAACCCGCATCGCCGCAATGCGGCGGGCGGTTTCCTCCATCAGCGCGTCGTCCATTGGGTGGCGGGCGACATCGGCGATCAGCGTCCTCGCGGCAGCCAGTGCGTGCGGCCCGCCCTTGAGGAGCGCCGCGGTTATCTCGTTCACCACCAGGTCCAGCCGATCGCCGCCGGTGACTTCATGGACCAGGCCGATGCGCCGCGCCTCTTCAGCGCCGAAGCGCTCTGCGGTCAGGAAGTAACGCCGCGCCTGGCGTTCGCCGATCGCGGCGATCACGTAGGGGCTGATCACCGATGGAATCAGACCCAGTCGCACTTCCGAGAGCGAGAAGCTGGCCTCGGTCGACGCCACCGCGATGTCGCAGCACGCGACCAAACCAACACCGCCACCGAAGGCCGCGCCCTGCACCCTGGCCACTGTGGGCTTGCGCATGCCGTAGAGGCTACGCATCAAGCCGGCCATGGCTACGGCATCCCGCAGGTTCTCGGCTTCAGAGTAGCCAGCCATGCGCTGCATCCAGTTGAGGTCGGCACCGGCGGAAAAACTTTTGCCATTGGCCGCCAGCACCACGCAACGCACCTCCGCCGCCTGCTCGAGCCGGCGCAGTTCCGCAGTCAGCGCCGCGATCAGATGGTCGTCAAAGGCGTTGTGAACGTCGGGACGGTTCATCCTGATCGTCCCGACCCCGTCCCTGATTTCAGTTTGCAGCATCATTTCGGATCATCCTTGAAAGAACATTTAACTACGGAGGACGCGGAGGACAAGGAGGAAAAGCAAGAGCGAGTAGGCCCCAGGGTGAACTGCAACCAGTCACTGGTGACGGCTCGTTGCAGTTATACGTGCCGGCATGCTTCGTGGATAGTCGTGGTCGTCGCTAAGTGCCCCTCCTGCTTTCGTTTTTCCTCCGTGTCCTCCGCGTCCTCAGTGGTTAATCGCAGTTTGCTTCGATGAATTCAGTCCGGTGCGAAGCGCTTGGCCACTTCCTCGAGCATCACCTCGGTGGCGCCGCCGCCGATCGACAGCACCCGCGCATCCCGCGCCAGGCGCTCGATCGCGGTCTCACGCATGTAGCCCATGCCGCCATGGAACTGCTGGCAGGTGTAGAGCACTTCGTTCACCAGTTCGCCAGTCAAGGCCTTGAGCATCGACACTTCGCGCACGCAATCGCGCCGCTGGGCGTCGAGCCAGCCGCAGTGGTACATGAACTGCCGCGCCGCGTGAATTTTGGCTTCCAGCATTGCCAGGCGCTGGCGGATGGTCTGCTTGTCGAACAATGTGCCGCCGAAGGCCTTGCGACCCTTGACGTATTCGATGGTGAGCTTCAGGGCGGTCAGTGCGTGGCCGACCGCGATCGCGGCGGCAGCGATGCGCTCGGTCTGGAAATTCTTCATCACCGCGTAGAAGCCGGCGTTTTCTTCGCCGAGCAAGTTTTCCGCCGGGATCCGGCAGTCCTCGAATATCAGTTCCGCGGTGTCCGAACACAGCCAGCCCATTTTCTTCAGCGCCCGTCCGACCCGGAACCCGGGCGTGCCCTTTTCGACGATGAACATGGAGATCCCGCGCGAGCCCTTGGCCGCGGGATCGGTGCGCGCCGCGACAAAATACAAGTCGGCATGCACGCCATTGGTGATGAACATCTTGGTTCCGTTCAGTACCCAGTCGCCGCCGTCCCGGCGTGCGCGGGTCCGGATCCCGGCGACGTCGGAGCCGGCGTCCGGTTCGGTGACCGCTACCGCGGTAATTTTCTCTCCGCGGATCACCCCGGGCAGGTACTTCGCCAGTTGCGCCGGCGTGCCGGCGTTCACCAGGTGCGGAGAAGCCATGTCGGTATGCACCAGCACGGTGACCACGAATCCGCCGAAAGTGGAGCGCGACAGTGCCTCGGCGAACACCAGCGACGTGAGCGCGTCGGCCTCCGCGCCGCCGTATTCCGACGGATAGGTGATGCCGAAGAAGCCAAGTTCGCCCATTCTTCGCAGCACCTCGCGCGGCACGAAGCCCTGCTCCTCCCACGCGGCGGCGTGCGGCTCGACTTCTTTCGCCAGAAAGCGGGCGACCTGGTCGCGCAGCGCCACATGCTCGGGGGTGAGATAAATCGACTCCATGCCGGTGTCCATCAGATTCGCGTTCATCTCTTACATCCTGAACACGCCGAAGCGCGTTTCCTCGATCGGGGCATTGAGCGCTGCGGAGATGCCCAGCCCGAGCACCATGCGGGTATCCGCGGGTTCGATCACGCCGTCGTCCCAGAGCCGGGCGCTCGCGTAATACGGGTGTCCCTGAGTTTCGTACTGGGCCCGGATCGGCGCCTTGAACGCTTCCTCGTCTTCCGCGCTCCAGGCCTTGCCGGACTTTTCCAGCCCGTCGCGCTTGACTTGTGCCAGCACCGCCGCCGCCTGCTCGCCGCCCATCACCGAGATGCGCGCATTCGGCCACATCCACAGGAAGCGCGGACCGAAGGCGCGGCCGCACATGCCGTAGTTGCCGGCGCCGAAACTGCCGCCGATGATCACGGTGAATTTCGGCACCCGTGCGCACGACACCGCGGTGACCAGCTTGGCGCCGTCCTTGGCAATGCCACCGGCCTCATATTTCTTGCCGACCATGAAGCCGGTTATGTTCTGCAGGAATACCAACGGAATGCCGCGCTGGGCGCACAGTTCGATGAAATGCGCGCCCTTCATGGCCGATTCCGAAAACAGGATGCCGTTGTTGGCCACGATACCCACCGGGTAACCGAAGATGTGCGCGAATCCGCATATCAGGCTGGTGCCGTAGAGCGGCTTGAACTCGTCGAGTTCGCTGCCGTCGACGATTCGGGCAATGACTTCGCGCACATCGTAAGGTTTGCGCGGGTCCGCCGGCACCACGCCATGCAGCTCTGAGACGTCGAACAACGGCTCGCGCGGTTCGCGCATCTGCAGGCCCACGTCCTTGCGCCGGTTCAGGTGCGAGACGATCCGGCGCGCCATTTCCAGCGCGTGCGGATCGTTCAGCGCGTAATGGTCGGCGACGCCGGAGGTCCGGGCATGCACGTCCGCGCCACCGAGTTCTTCGGCGCTCACCACTTCTCCGGTGGCGGCCCTGACCAGCGGTGGTCCCGCCAGGAAGATCGTGCCCTGGTTGCGCACGATCACCGCTTCGTCCGCCATTGCCGGCACATAGGCACCGCCGGCGGTGCAGGAACCCATCACCACCGCGATCTGCGGAATGCCGGCCGCCGACATATTCGCCTGGTTGTAGAAGATGCGCCCGAAATGGTCCCGGTCCGGGAACACTTCATCCCAGGTGGGCAGGTTGGCACCGCCGGAATCGACCAGATAGATGCAGGGCAACCGGTTCTGCTGCGCGATCTCCTGCGCCCGTACATGCTTCTTCACAGTGATCGGAAAATATGTGCCGCCTTTTACCGTGGCATCGTTGGCGACGATTACGCACTCCTGCCCCGACACCCGGCCAACGCCGGTGATGATGCCGGCGGCGGGCACCGCGCCGCCGTACATGTCCCAGGCCGCCAGTTGCGACAGCTCGAGGAAAGGCGAGCCGACATCAAGCAGCCGGCGGATGCGCTCACGCGGCAGCAGCTTGCCGCGGCCGGCATGTTTCGCCCGCGCCGCTTCGCCGCCGCCCTGCTTGACCAGTTCGACCTTGGCGCGCAGATCGCCCACCAGGGCTGCCATTGCGGCGTGGTTGGCCTTGAACTCCGGAGAACGCGGATTGAGTTTGCTGTTGATCGCAGTCATGACGTTCCAGATTTTGCGGCCGGAATCGGATGGCCCGGCAGAAGCTGATACGGGTGCCGCCAGCCCGGCAGGGCGCGAATGCGCGCCAACCAGTCGCGGATGTTCGGGTACTGGTTCCAGTCGACGCCCAGTTCGTCGTCGAAGAACAGATAGCCGCAGATTGACAGGTCGACAAGCGTCGGCCGCTGCGCCGCCACGAAGCTGCGCCCCCGCAGATGCGTATCCAGCACCGTCCAGGCTGCCTCCGAACGCTTGCGGAACTCGGCCAGAACCGCGGCGTCCGGATTCGGCGCAAACATTTTCATGAAGCGGTAAGTGGCGGTATAGCTGGAAAGCTTGTGATTGTCCCAGAACAGCCAGCGCATGATCTCGCGATGCTCGTCGTCGTCGTTCCAGCCGAACTCGCCGAACTGAGCCAGCAGATAGTCCAGGATCACCGCGGACTGGGTCAACCGCAGGCCGCGATGTTCCAGTACCGGCGCTTCGCCCATGATGTTGATGCCGCGATAGGCCGGCGTCCGGGTTTCGCCGTTGAAAAAGTCGACGAAGTGCGGCGCCCAGTCGGCGCCTACCAGCTCAAGGTAAAGCGCCGGCTTGTAGGAGTTGCCGGACTGGGCGAAGCCGTAAAGTGTGTATTCGGCCACGACCTCACCACCCGCCGGTCTGCAGCCAGCGATCGACATGATCGAGCCGATCGGTGCCCCAGAACGGTTCACCGTCGACGATCATGAACGGCGAGCCGAACACCCCCTTCGCAATCGCGGCATCGACTTCGGTTTTCAGCCGCGCCTTGATCTGCGGGTCCTGGGTTGCCGCCAGCAACGCATCCCGATCAAGGCCAAGCGCGGAGACGATTTCCGCGGCCACCTCCGGCGTTGAGATATCGCGGTCGTCGACAAAATAGGCTCGGTACAGCGCCAGGACGGCCGCCTCCTGCTTGTCCGGATGATTGGCCTCAAGCCAGTACACGGTGCGTGACGGGGCCTGGCCCGCGATCGGAAACTTCGAAGGCATTTTGTAGGGAATCTTCCACAACCGTGACACCCGCTCCATGTCGTGCCGGCTGTAATCACCCTTGAGCGGCAGCGAGGGCAGTGGTGCGCCGCCGGTCACCTTGAACACCGCGCCCAGCAGCATCGGTTTCCAGGCGACGCTACGGCCGTGCTTCGCGGCAAGCGCCGAAATCCGGGTGGCACCGAAGTAACCGTACGGTGAGGAAAAATCGAAGTAGTACTCGATCGGGTTTGGCATTAATCAGGTCTCCAAAAAATTACCTAACCACCAAGACACAAAGACACCAAGGAAAACCGAATGTGAAAGAAGGCAAACTCGGTGACATCCGTTGATCCGACATAAATTCCTCTCTATGGACTTTCTTGTGGTCTTGGTGTCTTGGGGGTTACTTTTCTTGCACGGCTTTCGGCGGGAACGGGGTGTTGTTGAGTTTCGCGTTGGCTTCGACCAGCGATGGAACCATGTGCTCGGGCGTGCCGAAACCCAGGGCTGCCGCCTGGGTCAGCGCCTGCAGCGTCGCCGGCGCCATCACCCCCGCCAGGCCGTTGTCCATGGCCATCTGGTTGTAATAGCGCACGTCCTTGAGCGCGTTCGCCAGTCCGAACTTCATGCCGGTGAAATCGCCTTCGACGGCCTTGCCCGCGAACATCTGGAAGATCCCGGAGTTGGCCGCGCCGGTGGACACCAGCGCGAAATATTTCTTCGGATCGACACCGAGCTTGGCGCAGGCGGTCAACGCCTCGGCGGCCAGCGCCATCTGGCCGATGGCAGCGAAATTGTTGATCAGTTTGATCTTGTGGCCGGCACCGGTGTCGCCGATGTGGAAGATGTTTTCGCAGAAGGACTTGAGCACCGGCTCGATCTCGCGAAAGGTGGCGGCATCCGCGCCAACCATGGTGTTCAAGCGACCCTGCTCGGCTTCGACCGGTGTGCGCGCCAGCGGTGCGTCGACAAACCTGACGCCTTTGGCCTTGAGGTCGGCCGCGATCTTCAGCGTCGAACCGGGCTGGCTGGTCGAAGTGTCGATCACGATCTGGCCGGCGCTCGCAGTTTCGAGGATGCCGCCCTTGCGATAGACCAGGTCCTCGACTTGCGGCGTGCCGGTGACGCACAGGATCACGACCTCGCTCGCCTTTACCAACTCGGCAATGTCTTTTGCTTCCTTTGCGCCGCGTTTCACCAGGTCCTCGACCGGCGCCCGATTCCGGTGACCGAGTATGGTCGTCGGAAAACCCTTCTCCTGCAGGTGCTTCGCCATCCCGTGGCCCATCAGTCCAACGCCGATGAAGCCGATTTTCTTGTTCGCCATCTTCATCTCCTCCCATTCAATTCAACGCCTAACACGGAGGCACAGAGGTGCTAGGTTTAGATAAGCTCGATAGCCATGGCGGTGGCTTCGCCGCCGCCAATACACAACGACGCAACGCCGCGCTTGCCGCCATGCTTGCGCAGCGCGCCGATCAGGGTCACGAGAATCCGGGCGCCGGAGGCGCCGATCGGGTGGCCGAGTGCGCAGGCCCCGCCATGGACGTTTACCTTTTCATGCGGCAGTTTGTGCTCGTGCATCGCCGCCATGGTGACGACCGCGAAGGCTTCGTTGATCTCGTACAGGTCCACTTGCTCCGCGTTCCAGCCGGTCTTCTCGAACAGCTTGCGAATCGCGCCCACCGGCGCAGTGGTGAACAGGCCCGGCTCCTGGGCATGGGTCGAATGGCCGACAACCGTTGCCAGCGGTTTCAGTCCGAGCTTGTCTGCGGTCGAGCGTCGCATCATCACCAGCGCCGCCGCGCCATCGGAGATCGAACTGGAATTCGCGGCAGTCACCGTGCCGTCCTTGCGAAATGCCGGCTTGAGCAGCGGGATCTTGTCGAAGTTGGCCTTGAACGGTTGCTCGTCGTGCTCGGCGAAACGCTCGTCCTTGCCGGACTTGATCGTCATCGGCACAGTCTCCCAGGCGAAACTGCCGTCGTTGTTGGCCTTCTGCGCCCGCTCCAGCGAATTGATCGCGAACCTGTCCTGCTGGTCGCGGGTGAAACTAAAGCTGGCGGCACACTCCTCGGCAAAGCTGCCCATCAGCCGGCCCTTGTCGTAAGCGTCTTCCAGGCCGTCGAGGAACATGTGATCGATAACCTGCTGGTGGCCGAGGCGGTAGCCCGCACGCGCCTTGGGCAGCAGGTATGGGGCATTGCTCATGCTCTCCATGCCGCCCGCGATCATGATGTCGTTGGTGCCAGCCGCGAGCAGGTCATGCGCCAGCATCGCCGCTTTCATTCCCGAACCGCACATCTTGTTGACCGTAGTGCAACCGGCCGCCAGCGGCAGCCCGGCGCCGAGCGAAGCCTGGCGCGCCGGCGCCTGACCCTGTCCCGCCGGCAGCACGCAGCCCATGATCACTTCCTGCACCTGCTCCGGTTTCACACCGGCGCGCTCCACTGCAGCACGGATCGCCGCCGCACCGAGCTGTGGCGCGGCAAAATCCCTTAGCTCGCCCTGAAACGCCCCCATTGGGGTGCGCGCCGCGGAAACGATGACGATTGGATCTTTGGTCATTGGGGCCTCCTGAAATTTTCCAGTCAATGCGTACGCCGGGAGAATCGGTTGCGGAAGCGCAAGCCCTCGGGATACGGGAACACATCTTCAATATGCCCGGCGGCGATCCGCCGCCGGATGCCGTCCCAGTATTCGGCTTCGAGCAGTTCGGCGTGGTGCTCAAGGAACACCTTGCGCACCCTCGGGTCACCCAGCAGAAAGGGTGCGAACTCTTCCGGGAACACGTCGTTCTGTCCCACCGGGTACCACGGCTCGGCGGCCATCTCGTCTTCGGGTGTACGTGGCTTCGGCATGTGACGGAAGCTGCAGTCGGTCATGTAGGCGATCTCGTCGTAATCGTAGAACACCACCCGGCCGAAGCGGGTCACGCCGAAGTTCTTGAACAGCATGTCCCCCGGAAAGATGTTCGCGGCCGCCAGCTGCTTGATGGCGGTGCCGTACTCACGGACAGCGTGATCCCGCTGCGCTTCATCCGCCTGGTCGAGGAAAATATTGAGCGGCACCATGCGCCGTTCGATGTAAACGTGTTTGATGATCAGGGTATCGCCCTCTTCCTCGATCACTGAGGGCGCGAGCGTGCGCAACTCTTCCAGGAGCTCGGGGGTGAAGCGCGCCCTGGGCAACGCCACGTCCTTGTACTCGAGGGTGTCGGCCATCCGCCCGACCCGGTCGTGGTACTTCACCAGCAGGTATTTGTCCTTGACCTGCTTGCGATCGGTTTCCTTGGGCGGCGAGATCACGTCCTTGATCACCTTGAAGACGTAAGGATAGGACGGCAGGGTGAACACCGACATGACCAGGCCGCGAATGCCTGGAGCGATGACGAAATCGTCGCCGGAGTGCTTCAGGTGATGCAGGAAGTCGCGATAGAAAAGTGTCTTTCCGTGTTTCTGCAGGCCGAGCATGGTGTAGGTTTCCGCGGCCGGCTTGTGCGGCAGCAGGCTTTTCAGGAACTGCACGTAGCCGGATGGCACTTCCATGTCCACCAGGAAATAGGCGCGGCTGAAGCCGAACAGGATCGACAGTTGCTCGGTGTCGAGCAGGATGGTGTCGAGATAGACGCTGCCGTCGTCGTTGCGCAGGATCGCGATCGCAAACGGATATTCATGGTTGCCGTTGATGATCCGGCCGATCGCATACGCGCCCTTGTTGCGGAAGAACAGCGAACCCAGAACCTGGATCTGGTGATTGGCGTCGGCCACGAACGGCCGGGGCAGATGCGCGCGCAGCGCCCGCAGCAACCAGCGGCTGTCGCGATGCAGGCTGCGCAGCGGATTGCGCAGGCCGAAATCGCGCAGGATCTGGGCGATGGTGGCGCGTAGCCCGGTTTTCGCCGGGTAGTAGCTGCGATAGGTCGGCGGGTCGGAATCCATGTGCTCGGTGGACAGCGCCGGGCGCACGAACAGGAAATCGTTGTGGTAATAACTGCGGTGCAGGATGTGACAGCTCACCGAATTGAAAAAGCTCTCGGCAAGCTCCGGTTGTTTGTGGCTGGCAAGCAGGCCGATGTAGTGCAGCTTGACCTGCTGCCAGATCGTGTCCGGCAGTTTGTCGGTGTTGAAGCGGCGCTGCAGGTAAGCCACGGTCTCGGTCACCCGCCGGTCGTAGAACTGGATCCGCTCCCGTGAAATCCGCTGGATTTCCGCCCACTGGCCCGCCTCGAACAGCGATTTGGCATAGCGGCTGGTCTCGCGAAACAAACGGTAGTGTCGGTTAAACCCGTCGAGCAGGCCCTGCGCGATCAGGAAGGCAAGGTCCTGCTGGGTCTGTGTCGCGGCCGTCACGATCACTGTCCTAGGACGTTTCCTTGAACAGCTCGCGGCCGATCAACATGCGACGGATCTCCGACGTCCCTGCGCCAATGTAG
>LNFM01012888.1_pt1 | contig 13574 bp, 10 predicted proteins | sample 596031 | NCBI WGS metagenome assembly LNFM01 (sample SAMN04254537, study PRJNA301005) | activated carbon metagenome | isolation source: dual media filters at the Ann Arbor, Michigan drinking water treatment plant | place: USA: Ann Arbor
GGAATGCTGCTGGCGCTGACGCGCCGCCGCCTGTCCCGGACCGAGGAAGATCGATGAGGGGCCCCATGGCACGCCCCATCGTCATCGCCGCCGGCGGCACCGGCGGCCATCTGTTTCCCGCGGAAGCCCTGGCGGCGGAGCTGGTGGCGCGTGGCGAACGCATCGCGCTGATGACGGATGCGCGCAGCGCCGCCTATGAAAGCCCCGCCTTCGGCAATGCCGAACGCTTCGTGCTGAAAGGCTCCGGCCTGGCCGGGCGCGGCTTGCGCGGCGCGGCGCTGGGTGCGATGGCGCTGGCGGCCGGCACGCTGGAAGCACGGCGCATCCTGACCCGGCTGGATGCCTCCGCCGTGGTGGGCTTCGGTGGCTATCCCTCCGTGCCGCCGCTGATCGCCGCCCGCACCCTGCCGCGCGCGACGCGGCCGGCGACGGCGCTGCACGAACAGAATGGCGTGCTCGGCCGCGCCAACCGGCTGCTGGCGCCGGGGGCGGATCTGCTGGCGCTGTCGGCGGTGGATACGGCAAGGGTGCCGTCCTCGGCGCATGTCGAGGTGGTGGGCAACCCGGTGCGCCCGGCACTGGCGGCGCTGGCCGGGCAGAGCTTCGTCGCCCCGGGCGAGGATGGCGCGATCCGCCTGCTGGTATTGGGCGGCAGCCTGGGTGCGCGGATTTTCGCCGATGTGGTACCGGCCGCCGTGGCCTTGCTGCCGGAAGCCCTGCGCCAGCGCCTGGTGGTGACCCAGCAGACGCGGGCGGAGGATCTGCCACGGGTCGAGGCGGCGTATCGGGAGGCCGGCGTGCCGGCGGACCTCTCCCCCTTCTTCGGCGACATGGCGGTGCGATTGGCCATGGCGCATCTGGTGGTGGCGCGCGCCGGGGCTTCCACGGTGGCGGAGCTGGCCTGCGCCGGCCGGCCTTCCGTGCTGGTGCCGCTGCCGCATGCGATCGATGACCACCAGAGCGCCAATGCCGCGCTGCTGGAAGGCGCCGGCGCGGCCTGGATCATGAAGCAGCCGGGCTTCACGCCGGACGCGCTGGCGCGACAGATGCAGGCGATGTTCACCACCCCCGCCGTGCTGGTCCGTGCCGCCGCGGCCGCCGCCACCCTGGCGCGTCCGGATGCGGCGCGGCGGCTGGCGGATCTTGTTCAGAATTTGACCCATCGCGGGGAGCCGCGCCTGACACAGGCCGGTGGCGCGATGGCGGAGTCCCACTGATGCGCGCGTTGCCTCTTTCCATTGGCCCTATCCACTTCGTGGGCATCGGCGGCATCGGCATGTCCGGCATCGCGGAGGTGCTGCACAACCTCGGCTACACCGTGCAGGGCAGTGACATCGCGGAGGGCTACAACGTCACCCGCCTGCGCGCCTCCGGCATTCCGGTGATGGTGGGCCACGACGCGGCCAATCTCGGCGCGGCGCAGGTTGTGGTCACCTCCACCGCCGTGAAGAAGGATAATCCGGAAGTGCAGGCCGCACGCGCGCGGCTGGTGCCGGTGGTGCGGCGTGCGGAGATGCTGGCGGAGTTGATGCGGCTGAAATGGGCGGTCGCCATCGGCGGCACCCATGGCAAGACCACGACAACCAGCCTGGTCGCCTGCGTGCTGGAAGCCGCCAAGCTCGATCCCACCGTGATCAATGGCGGCATCATCAACGCCTATGGTACCAATGCCCGCCTCGGCGGCGGTGACTGGATGGTGGTGGAGGCGGATGAGAGCGACGGGTCCTTCCTGAAGCTGCCCGCCGTCTGCGCCGTGGTGACCAACATGGACCCGGAACACCTGGACCATTGGGGCACCGAGGAAGCGATGAAGGAGGGCTACGCCCAGTTCGTCGGCAACATCCCCTTCTACGGTTTCGCGGTGCTCTGCGCCGACCATCATGAGGTGCAGGCGATGATCCCGCGGCTGTCGGATCGCCGCATCATCACCTATGGCTTCTCGCCGCAGGCCGATGTGCGGGCGGAAAAGCTGATCACGGACCGCATGGGGGCGACCTTCGAAGTGGCGGTGCGGGACCGCGCGACGGGGCGCAGCCGCACGCTGAAGCCGATGCGCCTGCCGATGCTGGGCAGCCATAATGTGCAGAACGCCATGGCCGCCATCGCCATCGGGCTGGAGATGGATATCGACGAGGCGACCATCCGCACGGCGCTGATGGGCTTCAAGGGCGTGAAGCGCCGCTTCACCCGCACGGGCGATGCCGGCGGCATCACCGTGATCGACGATTACGGCCACCATCCGGTGGAAATCGCCGCCGTTCTGAAGGCGGCGCGGCAGGCCGGGGCGCGCGATGTGGTCGCGGTGGTGCAGCCGCATCGCTATTCCCGCCTCGCCTCGCTGTTCGAGGATTTCTGCACCTGCATGAACGACGCCGGGACCGTGATCGTCGCGGATGTCTATGCGGCCGGTGAGCAGCCGATGCCGGGCTATGACCGGGATGCGCTGGTTGAGGGTCTGCGCGCGCGCGGGCATCGCAGCGTGGTGCCGCTGCCCGGGCCGGACAGCCTGGCGGAGATGGTGAACGCCATCGCCAAATCGGGCGACTACGTCATCTGCCTCGGCGCCGGCACCATCACCAACTGGGCGCATGCCCTGCCGGAGCAGCTTCTGGCGCTGCAATCGCGCACCCGGCCGCGGCTGGCCGGGGGCCAGAAGTGACGGCGCCGCGCGACATGGCCCCGCATGCCACCCTGCCGCCGCTGCGTGGGCGCGTGACTCGGGATGCGCCGCTGGCCGCCTCCACCTGGTTCCGCGTCGGCGGTGCCGCCGAGTGGCTGGTGCGGCCGGCGGATACGGATGATTTGCTGCTGCTGCTGCGCGACCTGCCGGATGCGGTGCCGCTGACGGTGGTCGGCGCGGCGTCGAACCTCATCATCCGCGATGGCGGCGTGCGCGGCGTGGTGCTGCGGCTTGGCGGGCGCGGATTCGGCAACGTGGTGGTCGAGGCGGATGGGATCATCGCCGGTGCGGCGGCGCTGGATGCGGTGGTCGCCGAGCACGCCGCGGCGGCGGGGCTGGCGGGACTCGAATTCCTGAGCGGCATTCCGGGCAGCATCGGCGGTGCGGTGGCGATGAATGCAGGCGCCTATGGGCGCGAAGTGGTGGATGCGCTGGATTGGGCCGAGGTGGCGACGCCGCAGGGCCTGCTGCGCCTGTCTGCGGCCGAGCTGCACTTCGCCTATCGCCGCGCCACCCTGCCCGCGCGCGGCGTGGTGGTGCGCGCCCGCTTCCATGCGCAGCCGGGCAATCCCACGGCGATCGCGGCGGAGATGGCGCGAATTCGCATGGCGCGGGAAGCGACGCAGCCGGTGCGGGCCCGCACCGGCGGCTCCACCTTCAAGAATCCGCCGGCCCAAAAGGCCTGGGCGCTGGTGGATGCGGCGGGCTGCCGTGGGCTGGCCCGGGGTGGCGCGCAGGTCTCCGAGTTGCACGCGAATTTCCTGCTGAACACCGGCGGCGCCACGGCGGCGGATCTGGAAGGGCTGGGCGAGGAGGTTCGGGAGCGGGTGCTGGCACAGTCCGGCATAAGCCTGGAATGGGAAATCAAGCGCATCGGCGAGGTGGCGGCATGACCAGCGTTTCCGTGCTGTTCGGCGGCGTCTCCGCGGAACGCGAGGTCAGCCTGGCCACCGGCCAGCAGGTCGTGGCGGCGCTTCGCGTGGCAGGGTTCGAGGTGACGCCGATCGAGGTTGGTGGCGACCTCGGCGCCGTCATCGGCGCGCTGCAAGCCGCGAAGCCGGATGTGGTGTTCAACGCGCTGCATGGCCGCTACGGCGAGGATGGCTGCATCCAGGGCGTGCTGGACTGGATGGGCCTGCCCTACACCCATTCCGGCGTGCGCGCCTCCGCCGTCGCCATGGACAAATCGGCGGCGAAGGCCGTGTTCCTCGCGGCCGGGCTGCCCGTGGCGGAAAGCCGCCTGGTGACGCCGGAGGAGCTGGAGGCGGCGGACCCGCTGCCGCTGCCCTATGTGGTGAAGCCGGTGAATGAAGGCTCCTCCGTCGGTGTCGAGATTTTTCGCGAAGGCAACAACCGGCGCGCGGAAGTGGCGCGCGCCTGGAAGTTCGACCGCCGCATCATGGCCGAGGCCTTCATTCCCGGGCGCGAGCTGACAGTTGCCGTGATGGGCGACCGCGCGCTGGAGGTGACGGAGATCGACACCGGCCACGTCTTCTATGACTACGAGGCGAAATACGCCGATGGCGGCAGCCGCCACACCTTGCCCGCGCCGGTGCATCCCGAAACCCGCGCGCGCGCCATGGATATCGCGCTGCGCGCGCATCAGGCGCTGGGCTGCCGCGGCGTCTCCCGCGCCGATCTCCGCTACGACGACAGTGCGGGCGAGCCTGGGCGGCTGGTGCTGCTGGAGGTGAACACCCAGCCGGGCATGACGCGCACCTCCCTGGTGCCGGAACAGGCCGCGCATGTCGGCATCGGCTTCCCGGAGCTGTGCGCCTGGATGGTACGGGAGGCGCGCCATGGCCCGTGAGCCCCTCGCCGCACGCCGCGCCCCGGTGCGGACAGCGCGGAAGGACCCGGACCGGCCGAGCCGGTTGCGGCTGTGGCTGAAGCGGCGCCGCGGGCTGCTGCGGCCGGCGGCGCTGTGGCTGATGGGCTTCGGGCTGCTCGGCGCCGGCGGCTACGCGATCTATGCGGCGGACCCGGCCGGGCGCGTTCGCGCGGTGGTGGAGAATGCGGCAGACCTCGGCCTCGCTGTCGGGCTCGAAGTGGCGGAAGTGGTGGTGGAAGGGCGGGAGAATACGCCACCCGACCTGATCCGTGCCGCCATCGGCGCCGAACTCGGCGACCCGATGCTCGGCTTTTCCCCGACCGAGGCGCGGGAGCGTTTGGAGACGATCGCCTGGGTCGAATCCGCGCATGTGGAACGACGCCTGCCGGGGACCATCCTGGTGCGCATCGTCGAACGCGCCCCCTTCGCCATCTGGCAGCATCAGGGCCGCTTCGCGGTGATCGACCGCGCGGGGCTGGTGGTGGAGACGGAAACGCTGGACGCCTTCGGCCCGCTGCCTCTGGTGGTGGGGGCCGGGGCGGAGAAACATGCGGCGGCGCTGTATGATCTGCTTCTGGCGCATCGCAGCATCCTGGCGCGCACCCAGGCGCTGGTGCGCGTCGGCGAACGGCGCTGGAACCTGCGCCTGCACAGCGGCACGGATGTGCTGCTGCCGGAGGGGCATGAGGCGCCGGCACTGAACCGGCTTTCCGAATTGCAGTCGCGCAATGCGCTGCTCGACCGGCCGCTGGTCGCCGTGGATATGCGCCTGCCGGATCGCCTGGTGGTGCGGCAGCAGCCGGTGGCCGAACAACCCGCCGCCCCCGCGCGCCGTAACGCGACGCGGAGCACCCGCGGATGAACGCAATCCAGGTTCGCCGCGCATGAATGCGCTGTCCCGCCTGCCCATCGGCGCGGAACCGCCCGGCGAACGCCGCCGCCGCGGCGCGCGCAGCGGCGTCTTCGGCGTGCTCGATATCGGCACCACGAAGGTGGTCTGCCTTATCGCGCGCATCGAGGGCGATGGCGAACCGCGGGTGCTCGGCTTCGGCTGGCAGCGCGGGCGCGGCGTGAAGGGCGGCTCCATCATCGACCTGGAGGAAGCGGAACGCGCGATCCGCGCCGCCGTCGGCCAGGCGGAGGAGATGGCGGACACGCAGCTTTCCGGCGCCATCGTCAACCTGTCCTGCGGCCAGCCGGATTCGCGGCTGCTGCATGTGCAGTGGCCGATCGGCGGTCGCGCCGTGACGGAGCCGGATCTGCGCGCCATCCTGACCGAAGGCCGCCGCCGCGGCACGGAAGATGGGCGGGAGACGGTGCATGGCGCGCCGGTATCCTTCACCGTGGATGCAACGCCCGGCGTGGATGATCCGCGTGGCATGGTCTGCGACACGCTCGGCGCGCGGGTGCATCTGGTGGATGCCTCCCAGGCCGCCTTGCGCAACCTGGGCGCCTGCCTGGCACGCTGCGACCTGGAGGTGGAGGAGCTGGTCTCCTCCCCCCTCGCCGCCGGCCTCGCCACGCTGGTGGAGGATGAGAAGCGCATCGGCTGCACCGTCATCGACATGGGCGGCGGCACCACCTCGCTCGCCGTGTTCAGCGAGGGGCAGCTGATCCACACCGCGCAGATCCCGGTCGGCGGCTGGCAGGTGACGAACGACCTGGCGCGCGTGCTGTCCACGCCGATCAACCACGCCGAACGCCTGAAGACGCTGCATGGCGGCGCGATGGGGGCTGCGGATGATGAGCGGGAGATGCTGCCCGTGCCGCTGGTGGGCGAGGATGAAGACCACATCGCCCGCGTGCCGCGTGCGATGATCGTCAACATCATCCGGCCGCGGCTGGAGGAAACCTTCGAATTCGTGCGCGAGCGGCTGGAGAATGCGGGCGTGGCCAAGGAGGCCGGCACCCGCGTGGTGCTGACCGGCGGCGCCAGCCAGTTGATCGGCGCGCGGGAACTGGCGGGCCGCGTGCTGGACCGCCAGGTGCGGATCGGCCGCCCGCGCAGCGTGCGCGGCCTGCCGGAGACCGCCGGCGGCCCGCCCTTCGCGGCCGCGATCGGGCTGCTCGCCTGGGGCGCCGGCGAAGGCCGGCCGCTGATCGACATCGTCCCTGGCGCGGACCGGCATGGCGGCCGGCTGCGCCGGTTCATCGAATGGCTTCGGGTGCGCGTCTGATGCGCCCCGCTTCCACCCTTACCCCTCCTCTACGGCCTGCAAGGCTGAGCTTCCAGGAAAGGCCCCGTTCATGACCCTCAACCTGACCATCCCGAACCAGCAGCACACCGATTTCAGCCCGCGCATCACCGTGGTGGGCGTCGGCGGCGGCGGCACCAATGCGGTGAACAACATGGTCACCATGGGGCTGGAAGGCGTGGAGTTCCTGGTCGCCAACACCGATGCGCAGTCGCTCCAGCACAGCAAGGCGGAACGCCGCGTGCAGCTCGGCTCCTACCTGACGCAGGGGCTGGGGGCGGGTGCGAAGCCCGAGATCGGCCGCGGCGCGGCGGAGGAAGCGGAGACGGAGCTGGCGCGCCACCTGGAAGGCAGCCACATGGTTTTCGTCACCGCCGGCATGGGCGGTGGCACCGGCACCGGCGCGGCGCCGGTGATTGCCCGCATGGCGCGGGAACGCGGCATCCTGACCGTTGGCGTGGTGACCAAGCCCTTCGACTTCGAGGGGCCGAAGCGCCGCAAGGCGGCCGATGCGGGCATCGAGGAATTGCAGCAATTCGTCGACACGCTGATCGTCATCCCGAATCAGAACCTGTTCCGACTGGCGAATGAGCGCACGACCTTCGCGGAAGCCTTCCGCATGGCCGACAACGTCCTGTACATGGGCGTGCGCGGCGTGACCGACCTGATGGTCAACCCCGGCCTGGTGAACCTCGACTTCGCCGATATCCGCACCGTGATGGCGGAGATGGGCAAGGCGATGATGGGCACCGGCGAGGCCGAGGGCGAAGGCCGCGCCGTGAAGGCCTCCGAGGAAGCGATCAGCAACCCGCTGCTGGAGGATACCTCCATGCACGGCGCGCGCGGCGTGCTGATCAACATCACCGGCGGCCTCGACATGACGCTGTTCGAGGTGGACGAGGCGGCCAACCGCATCCGCAAGGAAGTGGATGAGGAAGCCAATGTGATCTTCGGCTCCTCGGTCGATGAGACGATGAACGGCCGCATCCGCGTCTCCGTTGTCGCCACCGGCATCGATGCGCGTGAGGCGCGGGAGGCGGAGCGGCCGAAGCTGGTCGCGGTGGGCGGTGGCGGCATGGTGCAGGCGGTGGCCAGCCAGCCGGTGGCCCAAGCGCCGCAGCCCGCGATGCGCACCCCGGCCGGCTTCACGCCGCGCGTGGCAGCCCAGCCGCAGCAGCCGCAACACCCGGCCGCGATGCGCCCGGCGCAGACCTACGCCGCGCCGCAGCCGATGCAGCCGGCCCCCGCTGCCATGGCTCCGGCGGCGCCTATGGCGGAGATGGTCGAAGCGCCGGTGAGCATGGCGCCGCAGGCGGAACCGGGCCTGCGCGCGCCGGCCGGCACCCGCCCGGTGGCGCCGATGCCGCAGCCGCAGCCGACGGGCGGACTGAACAACCTGTTCCGCCGCGCCACCGGCCTGATGCGTCGCGATCTGCCGGAGGCCCCGATGCAGGCAGCGCCGCAGCCGCGGATGGAACCGGCGGCCGCGCGCCCGGCGGCCGCTCCGACGCAGCAGGATGAGATGGGGCTGGACATCCCGACCTTCCTGCGGCGCCAGAGCAACTGAGGCAAAAGACGGCAAAATAGGGCGAAATTACGGCCGCATCGCACTGCAATAATTCAATGATTTCAGTGCGTTGCGACGTAATACGGAGAAACAAGGCTTGAATGGCGCCCCCAGGGAGAAAATGCGATCACCTCCCTGGGTCGCCGGGTCTGGCGCCCATCCTGGTCCGTGCGACCCCGGCATCGCCGGGCGATCTGGTCGGGATTGACGGGCACGTCTGGGTGATAGGCCGCTTGGTGCGGTCGCGGCACAGGACGGGGTCAGGGACGCAAGACGCAGATGGATGGTTTCCTCCCGATCGATCGGAGACGGCGCAAGACGCTGAAGACGGCGATCGGCTGCGTCGGTGTCGGCCTGCATAGCGGGCGCCGGGTGGCGCTGACGCTGCGCCCCGCAGCCGCTGGAGTCGGCATTGTTTTCCGCCGCACCGATCTCGGCATCGATATTCCGGCCCGCTTCGACCGGGTTGTGGATACCCGCCTCTGCACCGCTTTGGTGGCCGAAGGTGCGCCGCAGGCGCGAATCGGCACGGTGGAGCATGTGATGGCGGCGCTGGCCGGCAGCGGCATCACCGATGCCGTGCTGGACCTGGATGGCCCGGAAGTGCCGATCCTGGACGGATCCGCGGCCCCCTTCCTGTTCCTGATCGACTGCGCCGGCACCGTCAGCCTGGACGCCGCCGCCCCGGTGATCGAGGTGCTGCGCCGCGTCCGGGTGGATGAGGGCGAGGCCTTCGCCGAATTGCTGCCGGCCCAGCTGCCGGGCTTCGAGGCGGCGATGAGCATCGACTTCCCCGCAACCGCCATCGGCAGCCAGCAGGTCAGCCTGCGCCTGTCCCCCGCCGCCTTCCGTGCCGGCGTGGCGGATGCCCGGACCTTTGCCCTGGCCGAGGATATCGCGCGGCTGCGCGCCGCCGGCCTGGCCCAGGGCGGCAGCCTGGACAATGCCATCGTCGTGGACGGACCGCTGGTGCTGAACCCGGGTGGCCTGCGCCGGCCGGATGAATTCGTCCGCCACAAGCTGCTGGACGTGGTGGGCGACCTGGCCCTGGCCGGGGCGGCGCTGTCCGCGCGCTTCATCGGCCATCGTTCCGGCCATGCGCTGAACAACAAGCTGCTCCGGGCGCTGTTTGCCGACCGCGGCGCCTGGCGCCTGGTGGATGGCGAGGTGCCGATGGACGGAGTCGCAACCCGCCTGCCGGCCGCCGCCGCCCCGGCGATGGCCTGAAGCCAGCCCGCTTGCTGGTGAAGTGACAGGCCGGCGGCTTTGCAATAGATCAGCGCAAGACACACGGCGGCGACCCACGCCTTGCCGTGACCATGCTGCGGCGTGGTATAGGGAAGCCCCATGCCTGACCGGTGCGCGATGCTTCGACGCCTTCTGCCTCTGATCCTCATCCTGCCCATGGCCGCCTGCACGGCCTGGGACGGGCGCATGAACTCGCTCGGCGCGCCACGCGCCGGCACGCCCGGCGCCAGCGGCCAGGACAGCTCTGCCGAGGGTCTCTATGCCCAGGGCATGGAAGCCCTGACGGCGGAGCGCTACCAGCGCGCGGTCGAGCTGTTCGATTCGGTGGAGCGCGAGCACCCCTATTCCACCTTCGCCACCAACGCGAAGCTGATGTCCGCCTATGGCGAGTACATGCGCAATCGCTACACCGAAGCCCTCGGCGCGCTGGACCGCTTCATCCAGCTGCACCCGGCGCATCGCGACATCGCCTATGCCTATTATCTGCGGGCGCTGAGCTATTACGAGCAGATCAACGACATCCAGCGCGACCAGCGCACCACCGAACAGGCCATGGCGGCGCTGCAGGATGTGTCGAACCGCTTCCCCAACACGCCCTATGCGCGCGATGCCCGCCTGAAGATGGACCTGGCGCGGGACCATCTGGCGGGGCGGGAGATGACGATCGGCCGCTTCTACCAGACGCGGCAGCTGCACACTGCCGCCATCGGCCGCTTCCGCCGGGTGGTGGATGAATACCAGACCACCAACCACGTGCCGGAAGCCCTGCACCGCCTGACCGAGCTGTACCTGACCATGGGCCTGGTGGATGAAGCGCGGCGCACCGCCGCCGTGCTCGGCCACAACTACCCGGGCAGCCCCTGGTACCAGGACAGCTACGCCCTGCTGGTGGATGGCGCGGAAGGCACCGAACCGAACCGGCCCGGCTTCATCCGCCGCGTGGTCGGGTCCATCTTCTGACGCCGCGCGCGCGGTTGGCGCGATGCTGACCTCGCTCGCGATTCGCGACGTGGTGCTGATCGAGCGCCTGGACCTGGGCTTCGGCCCGGGCCTGACGGTGCTGACCGGCGAGACGGGCGCGGGCAAATCCATTCTGCTGGACAGCTTGGGCCTGGCGCTGGGTGCGCGGGCCGAAAGCGGGCTGGTGCGCAGCGGCCAGTCCCAGGCCAGCGTCGCCGCGGCCTTCGCGCCAGCCGACCCGCACCCGGCGCGCAGCCTGCTGGTGGAACAGGGGATCGAGGCGGAGGACGAGATCGTGCTGCGGCGCATCGTCACCGCCGATGGCCGGTCCCGCGCCTTCGTCAATGACGGTGCAAGGCCAGCACGACCAGGTGGGGCTGACCGACCCGACCCAGCATGCCGGGCTGCTCGATGCCTCCGGCGGGCTGGAGAAGCTGCGCGGCGCCACCGGCATCGCCCACAAGGCGTGGCGGGAGGCGGAGCGCGCTTTGGCCGCGGCGCGGGACCGCATCGCGGCGGCACAGCGGGATGAGGAATTCCTGCGCCACGCGGTCGCGGAGCTGGAGGCGCTCGGCCCGGTGGAGGGCGAGGAGGATGACCTCGCCGCCGAGCGCCAGCGTCTGCAACAGGGCGAGCGGCGCGGCGAGGCAATCGCGGAAGCCCTGGCCAGCCTGCAGCCGCGCGACCGCCGCAGTTCCAACCCCGCCGCCGCGCTGCGCGGCGCCTCTCGCGCGCTGGAGCGCCTGCCGGCGCCGAATACGGATGCGGAGCCCGCGCTGGAGGCGATCGGCCGGGCGCTGGATGCGCTGGGCGAGGCGGAGACGGCGCTGGAACGCCTGGTGCAGGACGCGGTCGCGGACCCGCGCCGGTTGGAGCAGGTGGAGGAGCGGCTGTTCGCGCTGCGCGCCTCCGCCCGCAAGCATCTGGTGCCGGTGGTGGAACTGCCGGCGCTGCTCGCCAGCCTGAAGGACCGCCTGGCCGCGCTGGATGCCGGAACCGGCCAGGTGGCCGCCGCCGAGCAGGCCATGGCGGCCGCCCGCACCGCCTACCTGGCCGCCAGCGGCCGGCTGACGGAGGCGCGGCGGGAAGCCGCGGCCAAGCTGGAAAAGGCACTCGGCCGCGAACTGCCGCCGCTGAAGCTGGACCGCGCCCGGCTGGTGGTGGATGTGGCGGCCCGGGCCGAGGTGGCCTGGGGGCCGGATGGGGTGGACCGGGTGACCTTCCTGGTCTCCACCAACCCCGGCCAGGCGCCCGGCGCGCTGGACAAGGTGGCCTCGGGCGGTGAGCTATCGCGCCTCATGCTGGCGCTAAAGGTTGTGCTGGCCCGCGGCTCACCGGTGCCGACCCTGGTCTTCGACGAGGTGGATAGCGGCGTCGGCGGCGCCACCGCGGCCGCGGTGGGCGAACGCCTGCTGCGGGTGGCGGAACGCTTGCAGGTGCTGGTGGTGACGCATTCGCCGCAGGTGGCGGCGCGCGGCAGCCGACATCTGTCTGTCGCGAAATCCGTGAAGGCCGGGCGGGCGGAGACGCGCGTAACGCCGCTGGACGCCCCGCAGCGGCGGGAGGAGATCGCGCGGATGCTGGCCGGCGAGCATGTGACCGAGGCAGCGCGGATGGCCGCCGACAGCCTGCTGGCCGGCGGGCTGCTGTGACCGAGGCCAGCCTGCGTGCCCGTGCCGTGGCGGATCTGACCGAGGCGGAGGCCGCCGCCGAACTGGCCGCCCTGGCGGCCGAGATCGCGCATCACGACGCGGCCTATCACCGGCAGGATGCGCCCGAAATTTCGGATGCGGATTACGACGCGCTGGTGCGCCGCAACCGCGCCATCGAGGCGCGTTTCCCGGACCAGATCCGCGACGACAGCCCCAGCCGCAAGGTCGGCGCGGAGACCGCGGAGGGCTTCGCGAAACTGCGGCACGGCGTGCCGATGCTCTCCCTCGACAACGCCTTCGGGGACCCCGATTTCCTGGAATTCACCGCCTCCGTCCGCCGCTTCCTGCGCCTGGACGGGGAGGAAAAGCTGGCCTTTGTCGGCGAGCCGAAGATCGATGGGCTGTCGATCAACCTGCTGTATGAGGATGGCGTCTTCCTCCATGGCGCCACGCGTGGCGACGGGACGGAGGGCGAGGACGTCACCCGCAACCTGCTGACCCTGCCGGAGACGGAACTGCCGCGCCGGCTGCCGGGCGCCGCGCCTGCGCGAATCGAGATCCGCGGCGAGGTCTTCATGGAGAAGGCCGATTTCCTCGCCTATCGCGCGCAGCAGGCCCAGGCGGCGTCGGACCGCGAGGAGCGGCGCGCGCGGGGCGAGAAGCTCGGGCCGGCCATCGTGGTGCCGGTGAATCCGCGCAATGCGGCGGCCGGGTCGCTGCGCCAGCTCGACCCCGCCATCACCGCGCAACGGCCGTTGAAGCTGTTCGCCTATGCGATGGGGGAGGCCAGCGCGGCGCCGGCGGAAACCCATGCCGCCTGGCTGGACCAGCTTCGCGAATGGGGTTTTCGCGTCAACCCGGCCTCCGAAAGGCTGGAGGGGGAAGCAGCCGTGCTCGGCTTCCAGCGGCGCATGGCGGAGGGCCGCGCGGCGCTGCCCTATGACATCGACGGCGTGGTCTACAAGCTGGACCGGCTGGACTGGCAACGCCGCCTGGGCTTCGTCGGCCGCGCGCCGCGCTGGGCCATCGCCTGGAAATTCCCCGCCGAGCAGGCGGAGACGGTGCTGCTGGATATCGAGATCCAGGTCGGCCGCACCGGGGCCCTGACGCCGCGCGCGGTGATGCAGCCGGTCGGCGTCGGCGGCGTCATGGTCACCCATGCCAGCCTGCACAATGAGGACGAGATTTCTCGAAAAGATGTGCGGATCGGCGATACCGTGGTGCTGCAACGCGCGGGCGATGTGATTCCGCAGATCGTCTCCGTGGTGCTGGAGAAGCGGCCGGCGGATTCGAAGCCCTTCGCCTTCCCCGACCGCTGTCCGGCCTGCGGCAGCCACGCCATCCGCCCGAATGGGGAGGTGGTGAAGCGCTGCACCGGCGGGCTGATCTGCCCGGCGCAGACGGTGGAACGGCTGATCCATTTCGCCCGCCGCAACGCCAT
>LNFM01009963.1_pt1 | contig 13573 bp, 14 predicted proteins | sample 596031 | NCBI WGS metagenome assembly LNFM01 (sample SAMN04254537, study PRJNA301005) | activated carbon metagenome | isolation source: dual media filters at the Ann Arbor, Michigan drinking water treatment plant | place: USA: Ann Arbor
CCGACCGTGCAGAAACGACCATCATCCCATCGTCCTCGGCGGCACTCTCGACAACCAATCCGGCCGGGATCAGGGACGACAAACGCATGATGTTCGCCATGGCGCTGATTCCCTTCGTGAAACAGCGCCAGTCGGCCATGCGAAATCATCAGATTTGAGTCAGAGCCAAGATTCGGTGCTGATTCACAATCCAGGGATCATAAGTGGAAAATTCCAGCCAGAAACGGTCCGATTCAGCGGGGGCACGTCAGTCGCTCAAAAGGCGACAACGGAGGCTATGGCGTCAGTTGCGATATTCGTGATGGACACGGTCGACCAGATGTTTACTCATGAAATGCTACCGATCCGAGTAATCGGAGCAGCCTGTCTTCCTTTGCCAAACAGCGCGTGTCTGACACACGACGCCGAGCGTTGATCGCAAGCAAGCGAAGCACGCTGGCGTCACATGATATCCTCGCGAGTGACGCCTTTGCCCTCAAGCACAAAGTCTGCGCCGAAGGCAGATGCCGGGGTTTGATAGCCGGCCGGAGCTATCCCGGCGAGGACTTTGGATACGGCGCCCAGAGCCGTAATCGTCGTCCAGTCGAGACCGGCTTCTGGCCCATGCAGTCGTGACACCGCGCGCTGACCATCCTCTTTTGTAACCTCGGCCCACACATGGGTCCTGGTCCTTGCACGCTGTTCAGCATCGGCGCCTGGCCGCACCGTGGCAAGGAGCAGTTCTCGGATCGGAGCAAATCGAGTGATTGGCGCAATAGTCCGGCCAATTGCGAGTTGAAGCCTTAGCGAAGGCGTTGCCGCAACGTAGTCTTCGATGTTGGGGATACCAGTGCTGTAGTAGGCTGTGAACACATCGCCCCATGGCACCAGCTCGGCATGCACCGGGCCTTCACCAAAATCGACCGAGATCGCTTTCGTCGTGGGCGGTTGCATCAGCCTGCCGTTGCTGCGGACGCGGTTTCCAAGGTGCAGCATGTAGATTGCCGTTCTCTGCGTTCCCGGCGGCAGTCCGGCGGGTCCGATCGTCTGAAATGCTATTCTGAGATGCGTGGCGCTGGGCAGTCTCTGGTTGAGGTGAAGAGCCAGGCAGTCGGTGGGGGCAACATCGAAACCGACACCCGGGAGCAAAAGGACACCGCGCCATTTCGCCTGGACGTCCATCCGCTGGAGCATCTCGTAGACGGGTATTTCGCCGGTTATGTCGAGATAATGTGTCCCGGATCGCAAGCAGGCTTCGGCGAGAGCCTGAGCAGTCGCCTCGAATGGTCCAGCGCAGTTCAGTAGGATCCCCACGCCTGCCAGCGCCTGGTCGACTTCTGCCGGATCATCCAGTCCGAAGGCCCTTCGCTCAAGGTTTACCTCTCCAGCGATGCGGTCGAGTTTCGAGATGTTCCGGCCAGCTATAATCGGAGCAATACCTGAACGCGCAGCCGTGCGAGCCACATGCTCACCGACATAGCCGGTCGCTCCATAGATCATCAGCTTGAGCATTGCCTGGCGCCCTCGCTCAACCGTTCAAAATGTCACCGGCATCTTGCCAAAATGCAAGTTCGGAGAGGTATCTCCGAAATCGCGCACTTGGCGTGTTCGTGACTTTGCCTCACGACCGCGGTTTCACAGTTCAGGGCGACATCTCGCCCGCCGGTCGCCGCACCCTGTTCGTTGCCAGTGGGTTCAGCAAAGGACGAGTTCTTGCCTTCCACAAGGAGGACGGGCGCTGGCCTTCGTCTGCAAACCTGCCTTCACCTTCCGCTTCTTCATAAGCGCCCCTCTCGCATGGTGTTGAGATGGGCCTTCGCCTGGCGGCGCCGCGCGTCCTGCTTCTCGACGCCCATCTTTTCCCAATTGGCATAGACGCAAGGCATTCGGGCGTTCCCGCTGAAACGGTCACGATGACTAGTTAGGAAATTCCAGTAAAGCGCGTTGAATGGGCAGGCGTGATGGCCGACGGATATGGAGGGATCAAGCGTCGCCCTCGAAAGGGCGGCTTGACGAAATCAGGGCTTGCGCAGCCTCACGTCAGCGCCGCCACCATTCTCCACGAGGAACTCGACGCCAGCTCCCACTAGTGTCTGCATGATACGGTTCCGGGTTCTAGGCTGCAGCGCAGCGTCCCCTGCCTCAAAGTAACGGATCGTTGTGACCTTCGACCCGGCCTCAAGCGCAAGTCGTTCCTTAGACCATCCCAGCAAACCGCGCGCGAACTTGCATTGCTCCGGTGACATCGCTTACTCCCCCGCGCGCTTTATTACCTATCGAAACGGAAGGTGCAAACAAATGCCGTTATGCTCGGCAAGAGCAACACCGACAAGAACCTTGACGAAACGGGCGAAGCGGTGGTGCGTGATGGCGTTGAAGGTACTTCCCAACGGCAACGCCGTGACAACGGCTGACATCTCATCAACGCTAAACGCTGCCGTAGAGCTGATGGCGCCCGTCCATGACGCCTTAAAGTGCCAGGAGAGCGAGTTCGTCAAGAGGCTGGCGCGCATTCTAATGGCGCGGCTGATCCTGCGGGCAGCGCAGGCGCTTACGGTCATCGGCGGGCGCATGGTGGAGGATCTGGAGCGCACGAGACTGCAACGGAACTGGCTCGCCACCTGTGAATTGATGCAAGCCGCTTCGGATGCACCCCTCAGTGATCCGGGGCAGTGGGGAGCCCGGTTACGGAAACGTGGCCGGGCTTTTCTACTCAGCAATCAGCGTCCCAGGCGGCTTGTAACCGTGTTCAACTATCATAATTTGTAACTCATCTTCGACCATCGAGTCGTTGCAGTTTGTGCCTGGAAGCATCCAGTTGACGGCCGCAACGACGTCCGCGATGGCAACCGCCTTGTTCGGTTGGCAATTGGCCAAAAAGCGCTGGATTGCCATGCTGATCGGAGACTGCATGCCTTGAATCTAATCCAACTTAACCGTTTGAAGGAGGCCGGCGCCGCCAGTAGGGGCATTGCTTGAAGGCGCCGGCCTTGCGGTGCAACAGGTCCGCCGCACGCTCACCATATGCCGTCGGACAACCTTGGCCAGTCCGCGATCACGCCATATGGCCGATATGATCAGATGTAACGTCATGCCCGCTGAATCGCCGCGAGGCTGATGTATGTTCCAAACCCACAGACGCATCTCGCGTCCAGCGGCAGAGCGCGCCGTCCCGCGGTTCAGTCCCCTCTGTAGCTGACCAAAGCGGGCGACAGTTGCGCCTGTTTCGGGGCTACTTTGCCACTGGCGGCCATATGCAGCATCGCGACCCGCTCCATCAGGCCGGCAGACGGGCCGCAGCCCCGCGTGTCACACCGCGCCGCCACACGATGAACGGGATCGCCAACAGCCAGACTGTGATCGAATAGATCGCGGTTGGCAGCGTGGTTGGCGGCAGTCCGCCAGCCACGCCCGCGATAATGACGCCGACGGAAATGCCGAGCGTACCGTTCTGAATTGCGGATTCGAGGGAGACGGTCGTGGTGTCGCGGTCGTCCAGCACCGCGAGTCGGCTCGTCACGAGGCCCACGATGAGGAGCGTCGCAGTCAGCGCCAGAAGCGCTGGCCCGAGCGTGCCGATGTTGGCAAGGAACAGCCCCCAGTTGGCGGCAAGCGCCGCCCCTAGCACGATGACGAACAGGAAAAGCGAGATGCGTCCCATCCAGAGGCTGATCGCCGGCACGTGGTGCGGCAGGATCCAGGTCAGCACCATGCCAAAGGCCACCGGAACAGCGGTCAACACGAACATCTGCAGGCCGAGGGCCGTGACGTTCACCTGCGGCGCGTCCGCGCCCATGAAGTATCTCATCGAGACCGCGACCAGCGGCGGAAGCGAGACGATGGAGACCAGGCTGATCAGTGCGGTCAGGGATATCGACAGTGGCACATTGCCGTGCGCGAACCGTGAGGCCACGTTCGACAGCACCCCGCCGGGACATAGACCCAGAATCATCATTCCGACCGCCAGCTCCGGTGGAAGACCGAACAGAATGGCAATCGCGAAGGCAGCTGCAGGCGCGACGATTATCTGATTGAACGCGCCTATACAAAAGGCGCGCGGCTCGCGAAGCACACGCCGAAAGTCGTCAAGCGTAAGGCCAAGCCCTAGCGAGAACATGATGATCGTCAAGATCACCGGAAGCACTATGTCGACAAGCATCGGTTCGTCCCCTCAAAAACTGCCAGATCAAAGTTCAGCGTCGTTCAGCAGACGCGATGTGGTCATCAATCGACGGGCCAGCTAGACGGCGAGCATGCAATGGAACGAGGCGGCGACCGCCGGATCATCGCGCTCCAACCGTGATAGCGTCTCTGCTCACGATCGCCTTCAGTCAGGCCTTTGGCGTCCGGACAGCGTGTCGTAGTCCAGCTGTGCGCTATGCTTTCAGACGTTCCGTGCCCTGGTCGTGGGCAAGGATTGAAGCGGCCGCGGCGTTCACCTTGCAGACCACCCCCGTTTGCGGAAATGTAAGATCCACCGAAGTTCAGATCACCCGGCGATTCGGTTCTACCAGGTGAACGGGTTATAGGGCTCCCGATCGGATCTGGTCAGGGCAGCGATTTTCGTGAACGGCGCCAGAATCCCGACCGCTGCATTCAAGCCGGGTCCCTTGCCTTGGGCCAACAGCTTCGAGCGAGTCCCAACCATGACGTTGACCGCGCGTCCGGCGCGGACAGGATAGGTGCTGTTGGAGATGATCAAGGGGCTGAACATCTTCCGTTCATCGAGCGGGTTGGTGCTCCACGGGCTCAAATTCAGATATTCCCGGCCCTCAAACTCGTCGGCCCAGACGCCCGCGACTGCCTCAACGTTTGTCATGGCAAACGAGTCACCGGTTCCATAGTATTCCCGGTAGTTTCGCATCGTCGCGTTTTCGCTGACCCACAGAAGTGTCACATAGCCATCAATGTCGGGAACGTAGGTGAACCAGATCCCCGTCTCGCTGGTGGCGCGAATGGTGTCTTCGCCATGCGGGTCATAGTTGTGGGCCTGCACAAAATCGAACGAAAAGGGAGGATCAGTCTTGGCGTTGTCATAAAGGGTCGTGAGCGTCCAAGCCCCATTGTAGTTGAACCATTTGTCGAAATAGGTTCCGCAATTCACGGTATTGAGGTCGATAATCTGGGTCTCGCCCCTGCCATCCCCATTGTCCAAGACGAACGGGTCGAGGTCCAGTTCAGGCAGGTCCATGCGCACCAGTCTGGCCATGGTCCTGGGGCGCCGGGGTTCAAATTCGCCAAAATTCAGTGAGCCGCCGGTCCGATCGACCATTGATCGCACTGTTCTTGCGACTGAAGCGGCATCGCTGTCCCGCCAGCCTGAACCTGAGCGGACCTTTTCGAATGCGACCATCTGATCAATCAGCTGGCTGACGTCCTTGGCGGAATGTTTCGACTTGCCAAGAAAGGAGCGTTGGAAACCCAGTAGCTCTTTGCGCGCTCTCGCCTCGGGGGCCAGAATATCCTCATCAAATGGGAGCTTTCTGCCTTTGGAGGAAAGAAATCCGCTTCGATTCGTCGAGACAAAGTCATCCATAGGCTTGAACATAATGCACTCCTTCTTCACAGGAACAGTGCATTCGTTGAGGCGCTTCGTCAATCTTTCAAGCCACTGTGCAGCCCTAGCAGACGAGCTTCAATTTCCCGCAAAGTCGAGCGTCAGTTCCGTCGCCGTCACTGGCGTCAGAAATGGGTTGAAGGCTATGTAATAACCCCTGATCGTGCTATGATCTGGCGCTGCTTCGGAGGTGCCAAATGGGACGTGCATCGACAAGCCGTCCATTCAGGTCCTCGCGGCGATCGATCTGAACCGCTTCCGACCTCTCATCGCGTTTCACAGGGTTGCTGCGCTTAGATCATTTTCTACGAAGGTCGATTCGGCTAGTGATCACACGCTTTCCTGTTTCCGGATCTTTATCGACTGTGGTCAGACTCAGTCCCTGAGCTCCAACCTTCTCAATGCTCATGTTTGCGGTGCGGTCGCCATTGATCTCCTTTGCCCATCGAATGCCAAGGTTGATCGTGTCGCCGGTGCGCTTACCATTCAGCCCGGCGGTACCGCTCCCCGCACCAATGTAAGAGCCAGTATATCTGCCGTCGGAGATCGTCAGATCAGCACTGATTGCTCGCGATACAACCAGAAGGCCACGGCAATTCCCGTCCAGTTGAAGCGTCGTCTCGGTGCTTCCAGACTCGAAATTGCAAGTGACCTTTATCGGATTGGAGTTCGCTCTCACCTTCACGGTGCCGCTGCCCGTCCAACTACCGGCAACCCCCTTGAGAAACGCTGCCTCCTGCCCAAATGCCGCCGAAGAGAACGAGGATAACGCCACTGCCACCATCACGCCCGAAAGATACTTGATCATGTTATGCTCACTTGGGTTGGACAGACCGTTTGGGCAAACTTCGAGCAAGCTCAATCGTTGCATTACAGTCGTGTAAGGTTGCTACCAGCCGGCGGCATGAGGCAGGATCTCGCGTATGGCTTAAACCATAGGGAGATGGAGGGTGGCGAACGCCTTTGGGTGTCGGCCTTGTCGTTCTGCTCTCCATTCTGCTGCACGGGCTGACAGTTACGTCGATCACGCGGACCGTCGACAGAGTGTAGGGCCGTGACCCGGACGCCGACGATGCAACGCCGCCACCTGGCTTCAGCGACCTGCCGATCGACCCAGCAAGGCGTAGCATGCGCGCTCGGTTACGACGCGACATAAGGGCCACCCGTCTCAATCAAAAAGTCGATCACTCTGGATCACCTAATCTCACTCGAGGACGGTCGCCAGTACAAGGCTTTGAAACGGCACCTTACGGGGCGCGGCATGACACCGGCCGAATACCGCCAGAAGTGGAGCCTGCCTGCCAATTATCCGATGGTCGCGCCGAACTATGCGGCTAGGTGTGTAGGCGGTTCCGGTCCAGGAGTACTCGGACGGCTCCGGCCCATCCCTTCCAGTAGGGCCAGAAGTCGTCGATTCTGCAATTTGTCGGCAAGCCGATCTGACCAGTCATGCGACGCTGGAACACTTGCGCCGGCTAGCAATCGATCTGGCGTGCCGAGATCCACCAAATGCAGTGGTGCAATCAACATGGCTGATCCGTCAATTCGCATCACCCGAACGGGTGATGCGGCCAAATCAAAACGCGTCGATTTTGTGGATGGGAGCAAATGGAAGGGGGCGCGTCAGTGACCGGACTCAATGCAGATCAATGGATCGCCGTAGTGAACTCGCGGCTGCGCAACTACGTGTTCGTCGCATTTTATACTGTGATTGGCTCGATCGCGAATCTCGCGCTCATCCTGCAGTTCGGACCGGGTGCCCCGTTGGCCTTCAAGTGTGCAATGGCGCTTTCGGTCGTAACGGTGGCGGTGATCGCGGTGCTGCCGTCCAAGGCCATCTTCGAGGAGATCGCCGCAGCACGCAAGGATCGCGTCCCGCAATGGGAGGGCACAAACTACTCTGAGCATGTTGACAAGGCGCCGCTCACCCTCTGGATGTCGCTTACGCTCTTGTTCCATGCTGCCGTACTTGTCGTTCAGATTTGGGCGATATTCTCCGTCTGAGTTGCGGTCCGTTGGCAGCCGGTGATGTCCCGAAAGACGCAAAACAGGTTCGACGCCGTTCGCGATCCCGCCGACAACTGGCTGGTGTTCGACGTGTTCACGGGCTGTCCGGCCCAAATTGGGGGCCTTGTGCTGATCGGACTGGAGGAACGGTACGCACGTCTGCTTGCCAGTGTGTTAGAGGGCGGCCGGCGACGGCTTACGCCATCTGAAACTGCGACTGGATCCAACGGTTTCTAGTTCTCGTTGTCAGAGATTAGGAACTGAAAGCCGCAGCACGCTGGCCATTATCGCAGTTCTCCTCATAATTCCCGCGGGAGATCACGAGGCGATCTGTTGGCCATTTGAGTGGCTCGCGTGAAGTAGGCAGTCTGCAGGCGATGCTGGAACGGCGCGCAACATACCGCCTTGGCAGTCGAGCGACTCGGTAGGGAAAGAGACAGGGAGCAGAGCCAACACGGTTCTGGTGGGGATGACGGATCGCGCAGGCGCTGGAACTAGCGAGGACCTTTCTGACGAGGTGTTGATCGACCGCATATACGAAGTGGCAGCGGTGCCGGAGCTGTGGAACCGGCTGCTGGACGATCTTGGCGGCGTCGTCGGCTGCGACAAGGCCGCGATGATGTCGGTGAGTCCTTCTGGCCGTGAGTACATGCGCTGGATCGCCAATGATCGCGCTACGCCGTTCATGAGCTGGTTCATGAAAAGTGAATGGCTCGGCCGTAACGTCCAGATGGCGCGTATGATGGCGGTTGGCGAACCACGCTTCATCAACGATCTCGATGTCTTCACCGTCGAAGAGACCGATCGCGAGCCTTACTATGTCGAATGTCTTCGCCCCGGTGGTGTCGGTTGGGGCACGGGCACGGCGATCGGTGGTCCGAGCGACAACAAAATCGTCATCACCATTCATCGCGCCTACGAGGAAGGACCGGTCGACTTCGCGCGTATGGCCAGGCTGACGGCGCTCAGGCCACATATCGCGCGAGCTGCCTTCATGTCCGCGCGCCTCCGGCTCGAGCAAGCGCGAGGGGCGGTGGATGCTCTGGCTAGGGTCGGCCTGCCGGCCGCCGCGCTGTCACGAACGGGGAGGCTCTACGTCGCAAATCCGCTTCTCAATGCCCTTGTCCCGAGCATTGTTGTCGACAGCCCCAGCCGCATGCAGTTTGTCGACCGTGATAGCGACCGGCTGCTGTACACACAGATCCGCCAGACTTTCATCACATCGAGCCCGAAGCTAGGAAAAACCTTTCCGATCAGGGCGACGGAAGCCCAACCCGCCTTCGTCGTTCATGTCCTGCCGGTTGCAGGTGCCAGCCACGATATCTTCTCAGGGGCCGAATGGCTCGTGATCCTCATTCCGGTCGAGAAGGCAGGTGCCGTATCGCTCGACCTGCTGGAAGGTCTGTTCGACCTGACGACAGCGGAGGCCAAGGTGGCCAACGGCATCCTGTCCGGAAGAAGTCTCGACGACATAGCCGCCGCGTCAGGCCTGTCGAAAGAGACTGCACGCACGCAACTGAAGGGCGTGTTCGCCAAGACGGCCACGAAGCGCCAGGCGGAACTCGTCAGCCTGCTCGCGTCTTCGGCGAAAATTCCGAAGGAGAAGGATGGCTGAAAACGCGTTCACCTTCTCGGTTGACTTGGCGACGTAGTCGGACGCAACCGTCGGCTAGCCTGTTGGCAGCCTCCGTCTGGCGCGGCACTGACCCGGGGAGCGCGGCACGCACACGAGCAAGATCGTTGTTGCGTGTGCCAAGGCCGGCGCGGATCATTTGGCTGTATCGGCTAGGCACACCGCTTTCCAATCGTCTGCCGGCTGCGGCTGTCGGCTAGATGACTTGCATGATGGCGCCGTGCATCTGATCCGATGACCCAATTGATTCTCAAGCCTATTCTAACGCCGAAATGAGGATCGTTACGCCGCCCGTGGCGAAGCTGGCTAAGTCAGCGACAACCGCCTTTCCTTCCGGCGAACTCATGGCGGCGCCCAATGCGGCCTCGCTTTCGAACCATGCCTCGAACACCCGATGATACGGCGGCTTGTCTCCTGTCGGCGTGCCGACAACCTTTGCCTTCTCATATCGAAGAACCCCCGACATCTTCGCTACAAGCGGCATGTGCGTCGCCTCATAGTAGGCTTCAAATGCAGTAGGGTCCGTGGGATGCCCATACAGCGCGGTAAGTTTGATCATTATTGACCTCCAAGTGTTTTTTACTGATTCAGACGGACTCGGACATATTTTGAGAAACCCCCGACTCTTCCGACATAGAAATGCCCCGGCCTGGTAGTTTGAGGATGATCTGGGCCTCGGGGGTCTGCACCTTTCCTTGAGAGCACGTCGCGAAACGTCAGGGCAACGCTGCGCTGCGGCAGTCGTATCATGCTCCAGGCAAGCACCAAGAATTTCGCATTCAGATTCAAAATCGGAGTCAGACGAGATCGCCCTATGTAAGCACCAGAGTCTGAACGTTCGGAGAAAAGCAGGAATCCGCCTGTTCTACTTCACCCATTCGGGTGAAGCATTGTGATCTCTAGCTGAGACTGCCCCTATTCGCCCGGATAGTCGGCTGTTATCTCACGCCCCTACGAACTCTCTTGAAGAGCGCATTTTGGTACCTGAGTGAGGAGTCCTCATTTTATTGATCGAATCATCCGGCGGGCCTGCCGCCTGCATTGACCGCATCCGGCAAATAAATTGGCACAAACAGCGCGCAGATCGGAGGCTGCCCTCGGTGTGGGGCAAACGACCGGCCAAGTGGCGACAGCTGCGATGTGCTAGCAATTCTCGCACTTCTCATTGAAGATTGTTGAGGAAAGGTCGTCGACGGATTCGATCAATGACCAGCCGCAGGCCGTATGGATCTGGGTGGGGATCAGTAGGCGCTTCTGCAAAGAGACGGGACATGCAGCCGGGGCAATCGAATGAACCGTCGGCGCAAGGCAGGGAGCAGAGCCGACAAGGTTCTGGTGGGCATGGTAGTGGCTGGACAAGACGGCAGAGAGCTGTCCGACGAGGTGCTGATCGACCGCATATACGAAGCAGCAGCGGTCCCCGAACTCTGGACCAAGCTGCTGGACGATCTTGGCGGCGTCGTCGGCTGCGACAAGGCGGCGATGATATCGACCATTCCATCTGGACGCGAGTACATGCGCTGGATCACCAATGATCGCGGCAGGCCCTTTATGGACTGGTTCATGAAGAGTGACTGGCTTCCTCGCAACGTCCAGATGGCACGCATGCTGGCCCTCGGCGAACCCCGGTTCATCGGCGATCTCGACGTGTTCACAATGGAGGAACTCGATCGCGAGCCCTACTACGTGGAGTGCCTTCGACCCGGCGGTGTCGGATGGGGCACGGGCACCGCGATCGGTGGTCCGAGCGACAACAAGATCGTCATCACCATCCATCGCGGCTACGAGGAAGGCCCCCTCGATCCCGGACGCATGGCTCGACTGACGTCACTGCGACCACACGTGGCTCGGGCTGCCTTCATGTCGGCACGTCTCAGGTTAGAACAGGCGCGCGGCGCCGTCGATGCGCTTGCCCGGGTCGGTCTGCCTGCGGCGGCACTATCGAGAACGGGCAGGCTCTACGTCGCCAATCCGCACCTGGACGCTCTAGTCCCGAGCATCGTCGTCGACACCCCTGGTCGCATGCAGTTTGTCGACCGGGATGGCGACCGATTGTTCCTGACGCAGATACGCCCGACCCTCGTCGATGCCCAGACACGGCGGGGCAAGACATTCCCAATCAAAGCTACAGTGGAGCATCCCGCCTTCATCGTTCACGTCCTGCCGGTCGCGGGCGCGAGCCACGATATATTCTCAGGCGCGGAATGGCTGGTGGTTCTCATTCCCGTCGAAAAAGCCGGCGTAGTTTCGCTGGATCTGCTCGAAGGTCTGTTCGACCTGACGACCGCCGAGGCAAAGATCGCGAACGGCATCCTGTCCGGGCGAAGTCTCGACGACATTGCCGCGGAAGCCGGCCTGTCGAAAGAGACCGCGCGCACGCAGCTGAAGGGCGTATTCGCTAAAACGGCCACCAAGCGCCAAGCGGAACTCGTCAGCCTCCTCGCGTCTTCGGCGAAACAGTCGAAGGCAAAAAGTGGCTGAGCACTTCATTTTTTCGGCTGGCATGGGAGTTGACTCGACGTTTTGGAGACGTTCTCCCGGGGAGTTCCGATTAGCCGACGATGCGCAGGTTGGAAAGTTCGTCAGCAATCTCTTTGAATGCTTTCGATCGGTTGCCGCCGGTCGAGTTCCAATAGAGTGTTGATTTCCACTTAGAAGTGAGCCGGGTTTTTCACCGAGAAGTGAGCCACCTTTGATTATGGTTTTGGGCTCAGGCTGGGGTCAAGGGTCGAACGTCCTCCTTCCGTTTTGTTGCCGCCGCTGAACTTGCCTTGAAGCGGAAGCTGTCGTTGCCGGTCTCAAGTATGTGGCAACGGTGGGTGAGCCGATCGAGCAGCGCGGTTGTCATCTTGGCGTCGCCGAAGACAGACGCCCACTCGCTGAAGCTCAGATTGGTGGTGATGACGACGCTGGTGCGCTCGTAGAGTTTGCTTATCAAGTGGAAGAGGAGCGCGCCACCCGAGGCGCTGAACGGCAGGTAGCCCAGTTCGTCAAGGATCAGGAGATCGAGCTTGGCGAGACCCTCGGCAATCTGCCCCGCCTTGCCCTTCGCCTTTTCCTGTTCGAGCGCGTTGACGAGTTCGATGGTTGAGAAGAACCGGACCTTGCGGCGATGATGCTCGATGGCCTGGATGCCGAGCGCCGTGGCAACGTGGGTTTTGCCGGTGCCGGGACCGCCGATCAGAACGACGTTCTGCGCCCCGTCCATGAACTCGCAGCGGTGCAGCTGACGCACCGTGGCCTCGTTGATCTCGCTGGCTGCAAAGTCAAAGGCAGAGAGGTCCTTGTAGGCGGGGAAGCGCGCAGCCTTCATGTGATAGGCGATGGAGCGCACTTCCCGTTCCGCCAGTTCAGCCTTGAGCAGTTGCGACAGGATAGGCACGGCGGCATCGAAGGCGGGCGCACCCTGTTCGATCAGGTCGGCGACCGCCTGTGCCATCCCGTACATCTTCAGGCTGCGCAGCATGATGACAACGGCGCCGCTTGCGGGATCATGACGCATGACGGCCTCCCGCGTTACGCACGCGCAGACCATCATATCTCTCGACGTCGGCCTTGGGCTCGCGCCGGAGTATCAATGCCTGTGGGGTGGCGATGTCGGGGCCGTCGATCGTCTTGCCGTCAATCAGTCGGTGCAGGAGGTTCAGCACATGGGTCTTGGTCGCCACGCCCTCGGCCAACGCCAGTTCCACGGCAGCCAGCACCGCCTGTTCGTCGTGCTGCAGGACCAGCGCCAGGATGTCGACCATGTCGCGGTCGCCGCCCGGCCGTCGCAGCATCTGGTCCTGCAACTTCCGGAAGGCGGGCGGCAGTTCCGCAAAGGGTGCGCCGTTCCGCAGCGCGCCGGGCTTGCGCTGGATGACGGCGAGGTAATGCCTCCAGTCATAAACCGTCCGCGGCGGCAGATGGTGGCCACGCTGGATCACTCGCTCATGCTCGCACAGGATTTGCCCCTCGGCGGCGACGACGATCCGCGCGGGATAGACCCGCAGGCTGACCGGTCGGTTCGCGAATGACGCCGGCACGCTGTAGCGATTGCGTTCAAAGCTGATGAGACATGTCGGTGAGACGCGTTTGCTCTGCTCGACGAAGCCGTCAAAGGCCGCGGGCAGCGGCATCAGCGCGGCTTGCTCTTGAGCCAGGACGTCGGCGATCGTTCCGGGCAGCGTGCCGTGCGGAATCTCTTGCCACAACTCCTGGCATCGTCGCTCCAGCCAGGCGTTGAGCGCGGCAAGATCCGCAGCGTTGGGCATCGGCTGCCAGAGGCGCGGCCGTGCGTCCTGCACGTTCTTCTCCACCTGGCCCTTCTCCCAACCCGAGGCTGGATTGCAGAACTCGGGCGCGAACACATAGTGGTTCGCCATCGCCAGGAACCGGATGTTGACCTGTCGCTCCTT
>LNFM01011552.1_pt1 | contig 13572 bp, 12 predicted proteins | sample 596031 | NCBI WGS metagenome assembly LNFM01 (sample SAMN04254537, study PRJNA301005) | activated carbon metagenome | isolation source: dual media filters at the Ann Arbor, Michigan drinking water treatment plant | place: USA: Ann Arbor
ATCTGCTCTGCTCCTGTCGTCTCGGGCTCTATCCTCGCCCAACGGAGCAGCCTTTCCACTTTAGGCCGTGTTCAGATTTGCGCGGCCGGCTCTACCTCCTCGGCACGCGCAGGACGGTACTGGCCATCGACATCGCGCACCAGCAGCGCATCGACAGCGACAACGGAAGAAGTGGAAGACAGCGACATGGCGAACTCCGGTCTGTGTCGGGCGGGATTGCCCGAGACCGGAGCACCACGGCGCAGCGCAGCTGTCAGGGTTCGAAGACGGCCGCAGGCCGCAAGCGCTCGCCCCGCGAGCGCGCAGACCTTGACGGCGAGAACGACGTGGTAGCGTGGGTCGACACGGCAAGCCCACCTCCACACGCCACCATCGACGTTCCGGAAACCGGACCAACACGGTGACGCAAACGAGTTGCGCCACCGCAGAAGGTCGGATCCAAACAGTCGAAAGCGCTCCTACCGCGCCCGGCTGAAGATCGCTTCAGCTTTCGCCTTCGCCACCTCGTGTGAGGAAGGGTCCAGGTCGGGAAGCACCAGGCCCTCGTCCCCACCGGCGTACAGGGGTCCGCCAAAGTCGCTGTCATAGAACTGGCCGTCGCGCTCGCCACCGTCGTGGTACGCGGCCATCGTCGAGTGGGTGAGGTCGACCCCATGCTCCAGCGCCAGGTACTGCCAGGTCCAGGCGCGGACGACATCGCCCGCGTCGAGTGCCCGTTCCGCGGCAGATCGCAGCCACTCGTCATCGGCCCACTCCGCAACCCGGTCTTCGGCCCATGCGTCACCTTCGGACGCGAGTGCTTCCATGGCCGTCCGCGACCCCTGCTCCGCTGCCGTGCGAAGCCACCGCGCGCGCGCATCGTCACTCGAAGCATGCCGGGCCATCTTCAGGGCATCGACCTCGCCGGTGAGCCGTTCGGCCAAAGCAATGAACTCCGGGTTCTCGAACACCGTGCCGTACTCCAGCGCCGCCGCCCGGATGCCACCGAGCGCCGCCGCCTTCAGGTGGGCCTCGTACTTCCGGTACTGCGGTTCGAGCCGCAGGTAGTCGTCAACCCAGCCGCGCTCGATGGCGGTCAGCACGCGCCCCTTCAGCGACTCCTCGTAGAGGTAGGGATTCGGACGGCCGCAGCGGTAGAGAGCGGCCAGCAGGAAGTGCCCCTGCGGATTCGCCGGCCCGGCCGCCTGCTCGAGGCTGCTCAGCAGCATCGGCGAGCCCATGAGCTGCTCGCGAGCGGGACCGGAGGCAGGCGACGCAGCCCTGGGCGGTTCGTCGTCCCAGCCCTCGTCGTCATCGTCGATGCCGTCGTTGTCGTCGTCGAGATCGTCACGGTCGGCGACCTGCGCCGTCGGCAACAGTGCGGCTCGCAGGTCGGCCAACGAGACCGCCGAAAGCCGGTGTTCGGCGATGAAGACCTGGAGGGTGGTCGCAACCGTACCGGCGGCCTGCTGTTCGTAGCCAAGCTGAACGGCGCGCCCGATCAGGTCGGGCAAACCGCCTGTCGGCGCCGCCCCCACGCCCGAATCGGCCAGCACGGAGTCGCTGAGGAACGCAGCCCAGGAACGATACCCGAACGCGGCGGCGAGGAGTTCGTGCACATGGCTGCGCCTGACGGGACAGCCGGCACGCGCATGGAGGGTCTGCTGCGCAAGGTGCGCGAGTTCTTTCAAGGTCATGAGTCTTCCTTCGGTGTACCTCGCCGAATCGGGTCAGACGCACGCGTTTACGAGGCCTTGAAGGGAGATCGATGACGATGAATGGGAGTGCCTGTTTCTACTCGCGTGCAAGTACGGCGGGCGCCTTGCCCGGGATTCTAGGCATCCTGCCCGGACCATCCAAGCACCCTCCTCCACGCTCTGTGCCACCAGCCCTTGAAAGTTGTCAGAAATTGAATAATACTTCTGACATCCAAGGAATCACCGTGTCCAACGTCGCCCAACAAGTCCTCGCGCACGCCGCCTCGATGCCGGAAGGCGCCAGCCTGTCCGCCAAGGCCCTGCTGCACCTGGGCAGCCGGGCTGCGGTGGATCAGGCGCTGTCGCGCCTAGCGCGCAGCGGCGAACTGCTGCGTGCCGGGCGGGGCCTCTACGTCCTGCCGGTGAAGGGCAAGTTCGGCGCGCGCGCACCGGAGGTCGCCAAGGTGGTCCAGGAATGGGCCAGCCAGCGCGGCGAAACCATCGTCGGCAACGGCGCGGCTGCAGCGAATGCGCTGGGTCTGACGACCCAGGTGCCGGTGCGCCAGGTCTTCCTGACCTCGGGCCGCAGCCGCAAGCTCAAGCTCGGCGCGCAGACGGTCGAGTTGAAACATGCCCCGCCGTGGCAACTGCTCTACCCAGGGCAAGCCGCGGGCGAAGTCATCCGCTCGCTGGCCTGGGTAGGGCCATCGGGATCCGAAGCGGCGCTCGGTCAGCTCAGGCAAAGGCTGCCGGCGTCGGAACTGCTGGCCGTCGCCAACGCACGCGCGCGCCTGCCCACCTGGCTTGCGAGCCAGGTCAGCAGCCTGGTGACCCGTGCCTGAATACTTCGCCCTGCCGCGCGAGGATCAGCGCGAGGCGCTGCTTGTAGCGGCAGAGCGTTCGGGCCGTCCCCTGCACTTGCTCGAGAAGGACGTGTGGGTCGTCTGGGCCCTGCGCCACCTGTTCACCGGACCGCACGCGCCGCACCTGGTCTTCAAGGGCGGTACATCGCTCTCCAAGGCCTACGGCGTGATCAAGCGCTTCTCGGAAGATGTGGACCTCACCTACGACATTCGTGCCATCGCTCCGGACCTGATCGAGAAGGCCGACTCCCCCTGGCCCACGTCACGCAGCCAGGAGAAGAAGTGGACCAAGGCGATCCGGCAGCGCCTTGCCGAACTTGTCAGCGGCAAGCTGGCGCCTGATCTTGCCAAGGCACTCGCCGAGCAGGGGATACCGGCGAAGGCTCGCGCAGAAGGCGAGCAGATCTTCATCGACTACGAGGCCTTCGGCGAAGGCACGGGCTATGTCCGGCCCTCGGTCCTGCTCGAGTTCGGCGCGCGATCGACGGGCGAGCCCAGCGAGCTGCGACCGGTCGCGTGCGACGCCGCGCCGCACTTGCCGGACGTGAGCTTTCCGTCGGCCATGCCCCAGGTCATGCGCCCCGAGCGCACGTTCTGGGAGAAGGCCACGGCCATCCATGTCTTCTGCGCCCAAGGCAGCTTTCGAGGCGGTGATCGCTACGCGCGCCACTGGCACGACGTGACGCGGCTCGATGCTGCCGGCTTCGCCGACAGGGCCGCGAAGGACCGCGCGTTGGCGCTCGCCGTCGCAGAGCACAAGAGCATCTTCTTCGCCGAATCGATGCCAGACGGCGCGCCCATCGACTACCGCGCAGCGGTCACCGGCGCACTGGATCTGGCACCCAGCGGCGACGCGCGGAAGACGCTGGCCGAGGACTACCAGCGCATGGTCGAGGACGGCCTGCTCTTGGACGACGCCGAGCCCTTCAACGTCCTGCTGCAGCGTTGCCAGGCGCTTGCGCTCAAGGTGAACTCGGCGGCGCTGGGGGCCGCATGACGCTCTGCCCGAGCATCCAAGACCGCGTGCCGACGACCGCTTGTAGGATGGCGACAACAGATTGCCGCCCAGTGCGATCGCCTGGGTTCGCAGCGGAAAAATGTGGGGGTATGACTGGGGGTACCGACCAGACCGCAAGAAATAAAGTTGAATAAATACAGTAACTTAGGACTGCTTTGAAACTCGCCACCTGGAACGTCAACTCCCTGGCCGTGCGCCTGCCGCAGCTGCTGGACTGGCTGAGCACCAACCCTGTGGACGCACTGGTGCTGCAGGAAACCAAGCTCACCGACGACAAGTTCCCGCAGGCCGAGATCGAGGCCGCTGGCTACAGCGTGGCCTTCCACGGCCAGAAAACCTACAACGGCGTGGCCTTGCTCAGCCGCGGCGCCGCGGCCACGGACGTGGTGAAGAACATTCCCGGATTCGACGACGACATGGCGCGTGTCATCACCGGCACGGTGGCCGGTGCACGCGGCGGCGTGCGCGTGATTGGCGGCTACTTTCCGAATGGCCAGGCGCCCGACAGCGACAAGTTCGTCTACAAGATGCGCTGGCTCGACGCCCTGCGCGGCTTCGTCGCCGACGAGCTGCAGCGCCACCCGCAACTCGTGCTGATGGGCGACTTCAACATCGCGCCCGAAGACCGCGACGTCTACGACCCCGTGGCCTGGGCCGGGCAGATCCACTGCACGCCCGAGGAACGTGGCCACTTCCAGCAGCTGTGCGGGCTGGGCCTGCACGACGCCTTCCGCCTGTTCGACCAGCCTCCCAGGCTGTGGAGCTGGTGGGACTACCGCAACCTGGCCTTCCGCAAGAACCAGGGGCTGCGCATCGACATCATCCTGGTCAGCGATGCGCTGCGCGGGCAGGTGCAGGGCTGCGTCATCGACAAGCTGCCGCGCAAGAGCGAACGGCCCAGCGACCACGCGCCGGTGGTGGTGGACCTCGCCTAGCCTGCAGGGCGACCACGGCAGTCAAAGACGGTCGGGCCGCACCGGCCAGAGCCCGTAGGCCGCCAGCAGCGCACACAGGCCCAGCACACCCAGCGCCACGGCCAGGTCCAGCCAGGCGCCGGGCGGGCGCTGTCGCAGCGCACGCCACACCTGCAGCAGGCTGCCGGCAGCCGGGGCCAGCGACCCCAGGGTCACGGCCCAGGCCACCGGACCCGGCGCACCCAGGCTCTGCCAGCCACGGCCGACCCAGGCCGCCAGCGCCAGCAGCAGCAGCACCAGGCCCGCGGCAGCCGGCAGCCGCTGCGCGGCCTGGGCCGCACCCAGGGTGCGCCAGCGCCAGGCGGCCAGCGGCAGCAGCAGCAGGGCCGACAGCAGGCCCGTGGCCGCCAGCGCCCACAGCGCAGCCTGCGCCCAGGGGTTCACGCGCCGCAGCTGAATGTGCGCGCCTGCCAGCCGCGGCTGGCCATCGTCACCCCGCAGCAGCGCCAGCGTGGGCTGCACCCGGTCAGCCTGGCGGTACAGCGCACCCGCCGGGTGCAGCGGCCGGGCGGGTGCAAAGCCTTCCTGCAGCGTGGCCTGCCCGGGCTGCAGCTGCAGCCGCCACAGGCCGAACAGCCGGTCGGTCAAGGCCAGCACTTCCAGCCGGCCGGGTGCGGGCACGTACCAGCCTGACCAGGCTGCGTGCGTGGCGACGTCGCCCGGCATCCCGGCCACGGCCGGCGTGGCCACCGCCAGGTGCTGCACCAGCCGGGCATCGAAGCGGCCGTAGTCCGCGTCTTCGCGGTCGCTGTTGAAGGCGATGAAGAAACCGCGCTGCTGCGCGCGGAACACACAGAGCATGGCGCGCCAGCCGGCCATGCTGCCGCCATGGCACAGGCCCGCCGCGCCATGGCGGTCGCGGGTATAGAAGCCCAGGCCATAGCCGCTGGGCAGGCCGGCGCGAGCGGCGTCGGTGCCTTGCGGCCGGCCCAGGGCCGCCATCAGCTCGGTTCGGATGAACGGCGGGCCAGCCACATCGGCGGCAGGCAGGCGCGCATCCACGGGCCCATCGTGGCGCTTTGGCAGCTGCCCGTCGCCCAGCAGGAAGCGCATCAGGCGCAGCATGTCGGGCGCGGTGGTGGCGAACTGCGTGGCTGGCCGCACCGCCACTGGCCGTTCCGCCCAGGGCTGGCCTTCGTCCAGGTGGCCCCAGGCCAGGCGCGGGTCGTCGGCCTGGCTGCGGAACTGCAGGCGGCTGTCGGCCATGCCCAGCGGACGCAGCAGCTCGCGTTCGATCCAGGTCTCGTAGGTTTCGTTGGTGACGGCCTCGACCACCATCGCGGCCAGCGTGAAGCCCAGGTTCGAGTAGTTGAACTGGCGGCCGGGCTCGGTGCGCAGGGTCACGGGCCCGAGCTCGCTGCGCAGCGCCAGCACCAGCGGCTGCTGCGCGGTGTGGCCCGGGTTGAACAGGTGCCAGAGCTGCAGATCAGGCAGGCCCGAAGTCATGTCCAGCAGGTGGCGCACCCGCACCGGGCTGCGTGCCGCCCAGGGGTTGTGCAGCTTCACCTGCGGCAGCACGCTGTCCAGCGGGGCGTCCAGCGCCAGCCGGTCCTGCGACACCAGCCGCAGCACCGCCAGCGCGATCACCGTCTTGGCCACCGAACCCACCATCACGCGGTCGTCGGCCTGCAGGGCCTGGCCGGTGGTGGTGCTGAAGCGGCCCAGCGCCAGCGCCTGGGTGCTGCCGCCGTCCACCAGGGCGACGACGGCGCCTGCCAGCTGCTGTTCGACCAGCATCGCCTGCAGGTCGGCAGCGAGGGGCCGGGCCTGCGTGAAACCTGTCGCCAACGCGTAAAGTGCGGCGACGAGTCCTTGCCTGAAGTTGAAAATCCGCATGGCCCCGAGCCTGGCAGCCCGGCGTGAAGACAAGATCAAGACGAGGCTGAAGTCGGCGTCGTGGATGCGGGCTGGGGGAACGGAGCAGCCAGGCCGGGCGCGGCCACCAGCGCCCAGGTGAACCCGGCCTCGTGGCCCAGGTCCAGCCGGCTGCCATGGGCCTGCAGCAGCCGCTGCACAATGGCCAGACCGAAGCCGAAGCCGCTGCTGGCTTCACCCTTGCCTGGCAAGCCTGTCGCTCCGCCTGCGCCCGCCGCGGGCCAGACCAGCGGCGCGCTGGGGTTGCGCACACGCAGGCCGCCAGGCTCTGGCCGCAGTTCGATGCAACCCCCGCGCTGCCCATGCGCCACCGCATTCCCGAGCAGGCCCGACAAGGCCAGCTGCAGCACCGCCGGCGGCAGCGCCAGCGTGGCGCGTGGCGACAGCGCCGTCAGATCCAGCGTCAGTCCCGCCTCGTCCAGCCAGCTGGCGTGGGCCAGCACCCACTGTTCGACCAGAGGCAGCACCGGCGTGGGCAGCGCCGGGGAGCGGGCCGTCGCGGCGCCCGTGCCATCCTCGTCGCCGGCCTCAGCTTCGCGGGCCAGCAGCAGCAGCGTGTGCACGGCCTGCTCCATCAGCTGCGTGGCGGCGCGCATGGGCGCCAGCTGGCGACCCACAGCGGCTGGCAGGGCGGGGTCGGCCTGCAGCCTTTCGATGGCCAGGCGCAGCACGGCCAAGGGCGTGCGCAGCTCATGGCTGGCGTCGCGCGTGAAGGCCTGTTCGCGTTCGACGAAGGCGCGGGTGCGGTCCAGCAGGCTGTCGAAAGAGCGGGCCAGGGCGCCGATCTCGTCGTCGCGCAGACCCGCGGCCAGGCGGTGCGGCAGCTGCCCGGGTGCGCCCGGCGCCACGCGTGCGGCCAGTTGCTCCAGCGGCGCGCTGATGCGGCGCGCCAGCGCGTGGGCCAGCAGCAAGGACACCGCCACCAGCGCCAGGCCCCCACCCAGCAGCAGGCCCAGCAGCTCGTTGCGGATCGGCCGCACGATCAGTTGCCGGCTGACTTCGACCACCAGCCAAGGCGGCGCGCCGGGCTGCTGCAGCGCCAGCAGGTGATAGTGGCGGCCCTCTTCGCCCGGGGCTTCGCGCCGACGCGGCTCGGCCACGATCTGGGCACGCAAGTCGTCGGGCAGGCTGGCGACCTGGGTGTGCAAAGTGACACCCTCGCCCACCGGCGGCTGCCATTCGCCGCGGGCCGCGAAATGGCTGCGCTGGCGCTGGGCCTCCACGTGCAGCCCGCGTTCCAGGAACCGGTCTTCCACGGTGTAGACAAAACCCATGGCCAGCAGTCCGAACAGCGCACTCACCCCGAGCGTGAAGGCGGCCAGCGCCGCCATCAGCCGGCGCCGCAGGGGCTGCTTCACGGTGCCGGCCCGGCCGGTGCGGGCGGCGCGGTCCAGGCCAGCTTGAAGCCTACGCCGTGTACGGTGTGCAGGAGCGGCTGATCGAAGGGCCGGTCGAGCTGCTGGCGCAGGGTGTACAGGTGGCTGCGCAGCGGATCGGAATCGGGCGCCTCGTCGTTCCACAGGCGATGGATGATCTCGCTGCGCGTCAGCGCCCGCGGCCAGGCTTCGGCCAGCAGCAGCAGGATCGCGAAGGCCTTTGGCGGCAACACCAGCCGGCGGCCGTCACGCTGCGCTTCCTGGGCGCGGCGATCGATCTGCAGCGGGCCCACGCGCAGCAGATAGTCCTGCCCCAGCGTGCGCCGGCGCAGCAGCGCGTGCACGCGCGCCAACAGTTCTTCGCCAGCGAAAGGCTTGACGAGGTAGTCGTCGGCGCCGGCGTCGAAGCCCACCACCTTGTCGGCCAGCGTGTCGCGTGCCGTCAGCATCAGCACCGGCACGTGGCGCGGGGCCTGCAGGCGCAGCTGCCGGCACAGCGCCAGGCCATCCAGACCGGGCAGGTGCAGGTCCAGCACCATCAGGTCAGGCGGCTGCGCCAGCGCGCCGTGCAGGGCCAGCCGGCCGTCGGCGGCCTCGTCCACCTGCAGGCCGGCGCCAGCCAGCAGGGCGACGATCTGCGCACGCAGCGGTGCGTGGTCTTCGACGACCAGCACCTGCGCGGGCCAGGTTGAAATGCTCATGAGGCGGCGACTGGAAGCCGGTCAGAGTCGCCAGCTGACGCGGTTCTTTCCGGCGCGCTTGGCCGCGTAGAGCTGGGCGTCGGCCTCAGCCAGCAGGGCCTGCGGGCTGTCAAGCGATGGATGGTCGGCGAGACCGATCGAGACACTGACGCGAAGCACCGGGCGCAGGGCCGACCAGTCATGTTGCTCGATGGCCTGACGCGCAGCCTCGCAGGCACGTTGCGCGTGCGCCGCGTCGGCTTCGCCGAAAACGACGCAGAATTCCTCTCCGCCGGCCTCGAGCAGGTGCTCGTCGAGGTGAAGGCGGTTGGCAGCACCCGTCAAGGCGTCGGTGCGCGACTGGATGGACAGGCGTTTGGCCTCCAGGCGCTGAACCTGGGCCTCGTGCACGGCGCGCTCGAGCTGAAAGCGGACTTGCAAGGCCTTCAGGGTGCGTGCCGAGCTGTCGTCCAGGAGCTTCCGGTCTGCGGCGTGGTAGGCCTCATGGTGTTGCAAGGCCAGCTCGAAGTTGCCGAGCTGCTTGTAGAGCTGCGCCAGGGCCAGATGCGCTGTTGTCACGAGTCGGCCGCCGCGCTTGTGCACGAAGTCGAGCGCCTGCTTCATCTCGTGGAGTGCCGCCTCGGTCTGACCCATCGCCGCCAATGTCTGTCCGCCCTGCAGCCGCGCCAATGCCACGACGTCGGGCCCGCCGCTGCTGCCCAGCAGGTCCAGCACGCGCTGCGCGGCCTCGAGCGATTCCGGCAGGCGTCCGAGCTGGCGCAAGGGCTCGACCAGGTTCGCCAAGGGCGTGGCCGCCATCGCGGTATCGCCGAGGTCGACCGCGAGCGCAGCCGCCCGCTCCAGGTGAAGCACCGCTTCCGCGGGTCGGCCGAGGTTCTTGCAGCCGATGCCCAGGTTGCACAAGGCGCGGACCACGTGCCTTTGCTCGCCCGCAGCTTCGAAAACCGCCAGTGCCTCGGCGAAGTGCTCCAGGCCGCCAGCATGGTCGCCGCTACGCGAACGCACGATGCCTGCAGTGAGCAGCGCGTCGGCCAGCCGTTCGGGATCGCCGGCCGCGCGCGCCAGGGCTGCCGCCTGGGTCGCCAGGGCCAAGGCCTCGGCGAGGTCGTTCATCTGCTCGTGGGTGCTGCCCAGCGCCCGCAACAGGTCCACACGCAGCAGCGGCAGGTCTGCGGGCAACGCCGCGAGTCCTTCGCGCAGACAGGCCAGCGAGGCGGCGTACTCACCGTTGAGCCCCAGTGCATGGCCCTGCACTTTGGCGACCAGGGCGCGCTGCTCGGCGCTGGCGGCGTCGCCTGCGGCGGTCAGGGCTGCTGCAGCCAATCGGGCGGCCTCCGCCGGCGCTCTGGAAAACTCATGCCGCGCACGGTCGAGCAAGGCGTCGAAGCCGTCGTCTCGCGGCGGTGGCAGGTCTGTCGTCACCTGAACAAATGCCTGCCGGCATCTTCGTCGCTGAGCACAGCAAGGTTCACATCGAATACATCGAACAAGAATTCGCTACTCCGATCACGGCTCGAATTTTGCACGTCTCAGCGCGTTTTGCGAACCTTGTCTGCAAAGCCTCTGGAATCACCCGAGGCCCCCAGCCCCCAAAGGAGACCCGCTTGAACCCGCCCCCCATCGACCCCTCTTCGGTATCGACCCCCTTCGACACCCTGCTCAGTGGCGGGCATCTCGTCGACCCGGCCCAGGGCCTGGACGGCGCCTGGGACCTGGCCGTGCGCGACGGCCGGGTGGCCGCCGTGCTGCCGCGCGGCACGGCCGTGCCGGCACGCACGCGAATCGACGTCTCGGGGAAGCTCGTCATCCCCGGCATGATCGACACCCACGCGCACGTGTTCCAGCACGTCACCGGCCGATTCGGCCTGGACGCCGACCTGTGCGGCGTGCAGTCGGGCGTGACCACGCTCATCGACCAGGGCGGCCCTTCGTGCATGACCCTGCCCGCGTTCCGCGAGTACGTGGTCAAGCCCAAGCACACGCGCGTGTTCGCCTACATGTCGGCCTACCTGGTGGGCGGCATGGAGGGGCACTACTTCCCCAACCTGTACAAGCCAGACTGTCTCGACGTCGACGCCACGGTGAAGTCGGCCCTGGCCAACACCGACATCGTCAAGGGCTTCAAGGCGCACGCCGAACTGGGCGGGTTCGCACGCTGGGGCATCGAAGTGATGCGGCTTTCGGCCGACATCGCCAACCGCGCGGGCCTGCCGCTTTACATCCACTTCGGCCAGCTCTGGCCACTGCCGGCCGAAGGCGCCAACGGCGTGGACGCCGACACCATCCTGGCGCAGGTGGTGCCGCTGCTGAAGGCCGGCGACATCCTGGCCCACCCCTTCACCCGCCACCCGGGCGGCTTTGTCGACCAGAAGGGCCAGGTGCACGGCATCGTGCGCGAAGCCCTGGCCAAGGGGCTGAAGGTCGACGTCGGCCACGGCTCGCACTTCAGCTACCGCATGGCGCGCATCGCGCTGGACGCCGGCATCGTGCCGCACACCCTGGGCGCCGACATGCACGGCTACAACACCGCGGTGCCGGCGCCGCCCGGCACGCCGGCCGAGCACAGCGACGCCGAGCACATGTTCTTCGGCAAGGTGCGCTTCTCGCTGGCCTCGGCCATGACGGCGATGCTGGCGCTGGGCCTGCCGCTGCAGCAGGTGGTGCGCATGGTCAGCTGCAACGTCGTCGACGTGTTCGGCCTGCCGGCCGAACTGGGCACGCTGGCGCTGGGCCACCCGGCCGACGTGACGGTGCTGCACGACGAACGCGGGCGCTGGGCGCTGCGCGACAACGAAGGCACGCAGCTCGTGGGCGAACGCCTGCTGCGGCCGGCCTTCTGCCTGCGCGAGGGCGTTCGACACGATTCGGACGCTTCGATCCTGCCCGCGGTGGAAGCAGCGTGAACGAAAGCCCGACCGCCATGCTGGCCGACGACCCGCGTGTGCGGGCCGCCTACATGGGCATCTGAACGAGCATGCACCCTGCCCTGACTGCCCTGGCGCAAAGCCGCCCACGGCTGCACGCCGTCACCCGCGGTGCGCAGGCGCTGGGCCTGGCCCCGCATCAAATGCTGCACGCCGGCCCGCCGCTGGCGGACCCGTGCCGGCCGCCATCGCCAATGGTCTCTTCCGCGGTGCTCGGCAGCCTGCACGAGGGCTGGGCCACCGACGAGGCCGGCGCCGAGGCGCTGCTGCAGGGCGGGCGGCTGCCGCTGTCGCCGGCCCAGGCGCTGGGCTGCGTCACGCCCCTGGCGGCGCTGGTCACGGCCGGCACACCGCTGTTCGCCGTCGCCGATGGCGCCGGCCCGATGGTGCACGCCCCGGTGTCGGTAGTGCGTGGGCCCGACACCCGCATGGGCATGCGCGACCCGGCGGTGCTGGGCCGGCTGAAGCTGCGCGACGAATTCGTTGCACCCGCCCTGCGCGCCCTGCTGGACGCCACTGGCCCCGTGGACCTGTGGCCGCTGATGGCCGCCGGCCTGGCCCGCGGCGACGACCTGCACGCCAGCACCACCCATGCCAACGCCGCCTGGGTCGACGAGCTACGGCGCCGCGGCGCCACCAAGCTGGCCGACGAGATCGCGGCCACGCCGCTGTTCTTCCTGACGCTGGTGATGGCCGCTTGCGCCGCGGTGCTGCGTTCGGCCGAGGCGGCGGGTGCCGTCGGCCTGGTGACACGCGCCGGCGGCAATGGCGAGCGCTTCGCGATCGCGGGTGCGCGGCAGCCCTGCGCCTGGGTAAGCTGCGCGGCCACCGCGCCCGAAGGCCCGCGGCTGCCCGGGGTGCCGGCAGTCCGCGCGATCGCAGGCGCCATCGGCGACAGCGCCGTGATCGACCTGCTGGGCCTGGGTGGCCAGCGCCCGGCACAGGCGCCCGATCTGCTGGCCCTGTTCGGCGAGCCGCTCGCGCAGGAACTGCAGGCCGAACCCGCCGAGCGAGTGCTGTGCACACCCCACCCGCAACTGCCGCAGGCCTGGCCGCTGGGCCTGGACGCACGCCACGTGCTGCTGCACCGGCAGCGCCCGCGGGTGATGCTGGGCATGCTGGCCAGCGACGGCCGCCACGGCCTGTGCGGGCGCGGCATCTACCGGCCGCCGCTGGACCTGTTCGAACAGCTGCTGGCCTTGCCGTGAGCACGCGCCCGCGGGCCGATGCCAGCACCACGGCCGACGCCTGGACCCAGCCCACCACCGGCTTCTGGCAAACGCTGGAACCGCAGGCCGACTGGCAGCACCGGCTGGCGCCGCCCTACCGACATGCCTACCCGCTGCCCGTGGGCGGCGAACTGGTACTGCCGCTGCCGGTGCGCCGCCTGCCCGACCGTCCCGACCGCGCCGTGGCCTCGCTCATCGCCAACCAGGCGGCCATGGACGTCACCGACCACCTGGCGAACGCGATGGGCAGCCTGGCGCAGACCTTGCGGCCCGAATTCATCGTCGGCCTGCCCACGCTGGGCATGGTGTTCGCACCGGGCGTGGCCCGTGCACTGGGACAGCGCCGCTGGGTGCCGCTGGGCTATTCGCGCAAGTTCTGGTACCGCGAAGAACTGGCCACGACCGTGGCCTCGCTCACCACGCCCGGCGCAGGCAAGGCAATCTTTCTCGACCCGAACCAGCTGCCGCTGGTGCAGGGGCGGCGCCTGGTGATCGTGGACGACGTGGTGAGCAGCGCGCGCACGTTGACGCGCGTGTGGGACCTGCTCGAGAGCCTGGGCGCCGAGGTGACCGGCGCAGTGGTGGCCATGCGCCAGGGCAACACCTGGCGCACCGCACTCGGGCCGGAACGGGCAGACCGCCTGCTGGGCGTGGCCGACTCGCCGCAACTGGTGCTGCGCGCGGACGGCTGGTGGCCCGTCGACTCGGGCTGATCCCGACCAGGGAAAACACGCCCCCGATGCCCTTCACGGCACACATCGACTGGGGCTTGCCGATGCCAGCGACAAACGGCTGCTTGCGGCTCGTAGCGGACGTTGGTTTGCTCGCCCACGACATGCCTACGGATCCCCTGGGCTGGGAGAGCCGGGTGCCCCCCTCCGTTCATGTCCCCCGCCCGCGCCCGGTCAGGTGCCTGGGGCACCTGACCGGCCGCGG
>LNFM01009965.1_pt1 | contig 13571 bp, 15 predicted proteins | sample 596031 | NCBI WGS metagenome assembly LNFM01 (sample SAMN04254537, study PRJNA301005) | activated carbon metagenome | isolation source: dual media filters at the Ann Arbor, Michigan drinking water treatment plant | place: USA: Ann Arbor
TCGCCGGTGGTCTTGTCGTGCCCATCCGCCAACCCGCACAACCCTCGACAACCTCAACTCAACAATCATCGGCGGGGTGAGAAATCCGGGCTAGCGGTAATGCGATGCCGACGTTTTTTCCGGAACCCGATAGCCGGTCGCGCATTACCACTCTCGCTTGCGCGGAACAAACTAGTCTGGTGGGTGCCGGCCCATGTGGACGGCGTCGCCGGGGAAACAAAAGGAGGCGGATTCTGGGACCGGTGATGAGCGAAACCCGCATTCTCCTGATCGAAGACGATCCGGCCATATCGATGGTCGTCGAGGGCATGATGATGGACCTGGGCATGTCCAGCGTCGTCACGGCCGGACGGCTTCCGGCGGCGCTCGAAGCCGCCAGGGCGGGGAACTTCGACTGCGCCATCGTCGACCTGAAGCTGCACGGCCACGAGACGTTCGAGGTCGCGCGCATCCTCCGGCAGCGCAACATCCCGTTCGCGTTTTTCACCGGCTACACCATCGACAGTCTGCGCGAATATGCCACCCACCCGGTATTGCCAAAGCCCTTCGCCGAAGCCGAACTCAGATGCGTCCTGGAGCGGTTGCTGGACCAGGCGGACACCGCCTGATCCGCGCCGCCGACGGAAAAATCACGATAGCGGCGCTTTCCGGGAACTTCCGGCGTGCGAACCGGTTGTACGGTGACAGCCGCCGTGCTCAAGGGCCGGCGGCCGACTCCGGATGCCCGTCGGCATCCGGGCCGAGGGCAAACCACGGACGGTCCAGTCAGCCGGCCCGCACGGGCGGAGGGGACGTGGCCGCAAGAAGGACAGCAATGAGCACCGCCTTCTCGGAGGCACGGAACGGGCGCATGATGACTCAGGCCGACGGGGGAACCCGGTTGTTTCCCGGAGATGCGCTGCGGCTGTTGCCGACGGCGGCGTGCGTCTGTGACGCGGCCGGCCGGATCGTCGACTGCAACGCCAAGGCCGTTGGCCTCTGGGGCCGCGCGCCTGCTCCCGACGACACCTGGGAGTCCATGGCGCGCGACGGCGACGCGGGGAGAAGGTTCCAGGCGCAGCTCGAACGGGGAAAGCCGCAATCCAACGCGGTGCTGACGCTACGGCCGTCCGCCGAAACCCGAGTCGCGGTCCTCGCCAGCGCCGAACCGGTCTGGGACGGCAACGAGGTGGTCGGGTCGATCATCACCTTTCATCCCTGCCCCGACCCGGCGGCCGCCGCCGCCCGGCTCTGGGACATGCCCGACGTGCTGCCGGCGGCGATCTGTGTCGCCGATCCCCAAGGCCGCATCACCTATTTCAACCAGGCCGCGGCCGATTTGTGGGGCGCCACGCCGGAGATCGGCAGCAGCGTGTGGGATGGTTCCTGGAAGCTCTACCGGGCCGACGGGTCCGACCTGCCGCACGACCAGACTCCCATGGCGATCGCGATCCGCGAGCGCCGGCCGGTGCGGGGCATCGAAATCATCCTGGAGCGTCGCGACGGATCCCGCGTCACGGTCCTGCCCCATCCGACGCCGCTCTACGATGCGTCCGGCGCCTTCGTCGGGGCGGTCAACATGCTGGTCGACATCACGCACCAGAAGGTGGCCGAGGGCCGCCACATCCTGTTCGCGCGCGAACTCAACCACCGGGTGAAGAACGCTCTGGCGACGGTCTACGCCATCGCCATGCAGACCCTGCGCTACACCGACTCGCTGGACACGTTCCGCGAATCCTTCAGCAGCCGGCTGCTGGCGCTCAGCCGGGCGCACGACTTGCTGGTGCGCTGCCAGTGGCAGGAGACGCCGTTGAGGACCATCCTCGCCGAGGCGCTGTCGTCATTCGGCGCCGCGCGGCTGGAGGTGGACGGCGACGAGGCCGACTTCGGCCCGCGCGCGACGCTCACCCTGGCGATGACGTTTCACGAACTGGTCGCCAACGCGACCCGCTTCGGGGCGCTGTCGAACGCCACGGGCAAGGTGTCCATCCGGTGGCGTGTCTCGAGCGACGGGGATGGCGAACGGCTGGTGACGCTGTCCTGGCGCGAGAGCGGCGGACCGGCCGTCGACGCGCCCGCCGATCCCGGATTCGGCTCGCGGCTGATCAGCCACAATTTGATGGCGCTCGGCGGCGCGTTCCACGCCGACTACGCGCGCGACGGCCTGCGCTGCGAGATGACGCTCCCGGTGATCAACGAGGCGCCGGGCTGGCCGCCGGCGCAGCCGTCTACTTCTTTGACGGCTCGTTCTTCAGACGCGCCAGCAGGTCCAGCATCTCCTGGGGGACAGGTTCGTTGACGACCTCGTCATACAGTTTCCGGAGGTTGTCGCCCAAGCGCTTGCGCTTCTCGGGTTTGCCGCTTCCGGAGTCCTTGCCTTGCGTCACGTTCACCTGCCCTGTCAGTGCCGGAATGCCGGTTCTTGGTGCGTCCGATTATCAGCCCGTCGGCGAAAACGGGTCAATGACGGAACGCTTGCATCCCCACGACTCGAGGTCTTCACTCGTCGTGAAACCTCTCGCCGGTAGTAAAACTCGAAAACACACGGAGAGTTCCCATGTCGCTCGCTGCTGACCTCGCCCCTCATCTCTCGCATCTCCGCCGCTATGCGCGCGCGCTGACCGGGAGCCAGGTCCATGGCGACGCCTATGTGCGGGCCTGCCTCGAGACCATCGTCGAGGCGCCGGACGAATTCCCCCGCGACGTGGGCGCCAAGGTCGGCCTTTACAAGGTGTTTTACGCCATCTGGATGACCGCCCATGTGGACGAGCCGGTCGACGTCGATGCGCTGTCGAGGCCGGAACGGCGGCTGCAGCGGCAGCTCGGGGCGCTGACGCCGGTGAGCCGGCAGGCGCTGCTGCTCACTGCCATGGAAGGCTTCGGCGAGAACGAGACGGGGGAGATCATCGGTATCGCCCCGGGCGAGGTGGGCGAGCTGGTCGAGGTGGCGCTGGCCGACATCCAGCGGCAGGACCGCACCAAGGTGCTGATCATCGAGGACGAACCCGCCATCTCCATGGATCTGGCGTCGCTGGTCAGCGACCTGGGCCATCAGGTCGTCGCCATCTCCATGACCCGCAGCCAGGCGGTGAAGGCGGCGCGCGAGCACAAGCCGGGCCTGGTGCTGGCCGACATCCAGCTCGCCGACGGCAGCTCCGGTCTCGACGCGGTGAAGGACATCCTCGGGCAGATGGAGGTGCCGGTGATCTTCATCACCGCGTTCCCCGAGCGGCTGCTGACCGGCGAGCGGCCCGAGCCGACCTTCCTGATCACCAAGCCGTTCGACCACCGCACGGTGCAGGCGACGATCAGCCAGGCGCTGTTCTTCAACACCTCGGAAGCGATGGTCGCCTAGTCAGGTTACCGTGGCGCACGTCAGCCAGCAGGCACCAGCCGGATGCGGGTAATCTCGGACGGCACGCCCAGCCGCTTCGGCGGGCCCCAATAGCCGGTGCCGCGGCTGGTATAGACCCAAAGGTCACCGAGCCGGTCCAGGCCGCCGATGAAGGGCTGTTGCAGCCGGACGAAGTGGTTCCACGGCCAGAACTGGCCGCCATGGGTGTGGCCGGAAAGCTGCAGGTGAAAGCCGGCCTCGGCGGCGGCGGCCGCGCTCCGCGGCTGGTGCGCCAGCAGGATGCGCGGCGGACCCTCGGGCGCGCCGCTGATGGCGGCCGCCGGATCGCTGCGCTCGGCGGGATCGAACAGATGGGCGCTGTAATCCGTCACGCCGGCCACCACCAGCGCCGCGCCGTCATGCTCAAGCACCCGGTGGCCGTTGTTCAGCACGATCAGGCCCAGGCGGCGCATCTCGATGCTCCAGGCCGGCGCGCCGGAATAGTATTCGTGGTTGCCGGTAACGAAATAGGCGCCGTGCCGCGCCTTCAGCCGCGACAGCGGCTGGGTGTGATGGGCCAGGTCGCGGACGCTGCCGTCCACGATGTCGCCGGTGACCGCGATCAGGTCGGCCCCGATCCCGTTGACCGCGTCGACGATGGCGTCCAGGTAGCGCCGCTTGATGGTCGGCCCCACATGGATGTCGCTGATCTGGGCGATGAGAAAACCGTGCAGGGCATCGGGCAGGCCGTCGATCGGCACGTCCACATGCTTGATCCGGGCGCGCCGACGTGCGTTGACGAAGCCGACAACGGTCGCCAGCCCCGCCAGCGCCAGGACGGCGACGGCCGAGCGCGCCGCCACCAGCGCGAATGTCTCGTCCGACGCGAACAGCGCCATGCCGGCCAGCACCACGTCGCGCGCCACCGTCAGCATCAGCAGCGACGAGAACAGCCCCATGAACAGCGAACCGGCCCAGGCCAGGATATCGGACAGCGGCTGGCGCCTGATGCCCCGCGACGCCACGCTCATGGGCATCAGCAGGAACGACGCCACCAGCAGCGCCGCGCCCGCCGCGCGCCACGCGTCGCTCGCCGGCAGGTCGGGCAGCAGCCGGACGCCGATATAGGCGTGCAGCGCGCCCATCAGCGCGGTGGCGATCAGGAAGAAGGACGGCAGCCGCATGCGAGGTTTCCGCAGGTAAGGTCGCCCGGAGATGGTGCGGTTCCGGTCCGACTTCAACGGCGGCGACTCCGGTCGCCTTGCTTTCGGCCGCGCGAGCTTCCAGAGTCTGGGCTGGACCGGCCTGACAATGGGGAAATCCGATGAAGCTGCCGACCGACAGAAACGTGTTCCAGAACGCCTGGGTGGTGAACGATCTGGAAGCAGCGATGAAGCGCTGGATCGGCTTCTACGGCATCGGGCCGTTCTACGTGCTCGACAATCTGAACCTGGACGGCACGCTCTATCGCGGTCAGCCGTCCGAGCTGCGGCTGTCGGTCGGCCTGGCGCAGGCCCAGTCGGTGCAGATCGAGCTGATCTTCCAGCACAGCAAGGGTCCGAGCGTCTACCGGGACATGGTGCCCGAGGGCAAGACCGCGTTCCATCACGTCTGCACCTACACGGACGATTTCGACGTCGACAAGGCCTATTACGAACAGGCCGGCTACGCCACCGCCATGGAAGGCGGCGCGCCGGACGGCTCGGTGAAGTTCGGCTATTTCGACACCCGCAAGGATTTCGACATCTTCACCGAAGTGATCAGCGCCTCGCCCGGCGTGCTCGCCCGCAACGAGATGGTGCGCCGGGCGGCCGTCGACTGGGACGGGAGCGATCCCATCCGCATCGTCACTTCGGACGGCTGGCGCGTGCCCTGAGCGACGTCGCCCCAGCCTGCTGAGCCCAGCCGGACGAGGCCTCAGCCCAGCCTGAGGCCCGCGCCATACTCCTCGGCGATCTCGTAGAACCAGTTCTGGTCCAGATCGATGTCACGCGATGCTTCCACGATGCCGCCGCGCGCACGATCGAAGATTGCATAGCAGAGCTGGTTGTCGTCATGGCGCGCCGTGTAGGCGACGCCGTCTACACGGTCGCCATGGCCATGGATTGCGCCGGACCAGGCCTGAGCCGGCGCATAGGGCAGGCCGCCATGGGTGACTTCGGCCGTCGCTCCCATCCGAGCAAGACCGGGGCCATGCAGCATCGCAAGCCGCAATGTCTGCGAAGCCGTCAGCCTTGCCATGCCGTACCGGGCAATCAGCGTCGCGGGAAGCTGGGTTCTGCCCGGTTCGCGGAGGAAGGTTTCGGCGAACCCGCCCCTCGGGTCTTTCGCACAGTAAAGCACGCCATAGGAGGCGTCTGGCGCGTTGAGGCGGCCGCCGCTGCCACGGTCATAGTGAATCGGTTCAACGGCGAGCCGGTAGAATCGGAATACCGTGGTTCCGGACTGGATTGTCGCGACGGGCAGTGACCGCGTCGGCAAATCGCCCGGAGGCGACGGTGGGCTCATGCGCCTTGGACGCCGATCGAGCGCGCAGCCTCGACGACCGCCTCGACCTTGCCATCCTTTAGCATATCGAGCGGACGATGCCGGTTGAGCCGCGTGTCCGGATTGACGAGGAAATTGAGGACGAACCATGGATTGCGGCTCGGCAGCGCTTCTTGAACGTCCTTGAGGCCGCGGATCGGGGAACCGTCGGAATTGAACTGCGCTGCGGGATAGTGGCGCCGGTTGCTCGGGCCGGGCACGGCCAGCAGCGATCCCTCCTGGACGCGTTTTTCCACGGCTTGCCGGGTTATCCCGTTCATCAGGACCTGGACTTGCTCGAGGCTGTAGGCTCCGCCCGCGTCCGCCAGATCCTGCCGGGCAATTTCGACGCCGCGCAGTAACGCCCGCGCACGGGCATCGGGGCGAAACGCCGACTCATCGAGATCGGGTAGGACGATGATCTCTTCGGTCACGCCGCGAATTACGATCGCGCCCCCTTTTTGCAGGGCTTTCAATGTCTTTCCGAGATTCTGCGCGCCACCCGACTTGCGAATCCGCGATTGGGTGCGTTCTGTAAACCCGGCCGAAGCGGCTTTCGTCCTTGCGACCATGTTCCACCCATCCTTTGTTCTCAATATAGCGCATGCATGCAACTTAGACAACCAGTTTGCCCGCATTTTTATGCATGGATGCTTGTATTCGCGCCTCCGCTCCCGAATAATGCCGCTCCCGGGGAAGGAGACCGATCATGGAAGTGACCAAGTACAGGCTGTTCCAGGAAGCCTATTTCGTCGACGACATCGAAGACGCCATCAAGCGCTGGAACCGGCTGTTCGGCGCCGGTCCGTTCCGCCGCGTCTGGCACCACAAGACCGACAGGTTCGACTATCGCGGCACCAATACCGAAGCCGACGTATCCTATGCCTTCGGCTATCAGGGCGACATCATGGTGCAGTTCATCGAGCAGCATGACGAGAAAGCCTCCATCTACCGCGACATGTTCAAGCGCGGGGAGGAAGGCCATCACCATGTCGGCATCCTGGTCCACGACTTCGAGGCCGAGTTCCAGCGGCTGCTCGACATGGGTTTCGAATGCGCCTGCCGGCTCTATGCCGACAGGGTGGACGCCGCCTATTTCGATACCCGTTCGGTAAACGGCTGCTTCACCGAGATCCATGGCGACCCGCCGCACATCCTGCAGTCCTTCGCCACCTGGAAGCGGGCACACGATTTGTGGCGCCCCGGCTACAGCCTGTATCTCGAGGAACAGCCATGATCGGCGTTATCGCCACCCTCCGGATCAAGCCGGAGCAGGTCGACGCGTTCCGCGCCCACATGGTGGGCATGACCCGCACCGTGGAGTCGAAGGAACCGGGCAATCATTTCTACCGGGGCTACGCCACGAAGGATCCGCAGGTCTTCGTGGCGCTGGAAGTCTACCGGGACCGCGACGCGTTCGCGGCGCACGGCAACTCGGATCACGTCGCCGCCGTCCTGCCCAGGGTCGGCGCCATGCTGGAAGGCGACGTGCAGGTCGAAGTCCTCGAGCAGGTATGGTGAGCAGATGATCGGCGTGACCGCGCGGGTGAAGATCCAGGATGGCAAGGAACAGGCCTTCGAGGAGTTCTGCAAGGGCGTCATCGACGCCGTCCGGGCCAACGAGCCGGGCAATCTGTTCTACAGCCTGTTCCGCACCGAGCGGAAAGGCGAGTACGTGTTCATCGAGCGCTGGGCCGACCAGACCGCCGTCGATGCCCACGGCACGGCGCCGCACATGAAGGCGGCGCTGCCGCGCTTCGCCGACTTCGTCGCCGGCCCGGTGGAACTGACCCAGTACGACGAGTTGGCGCAAGGCTAATCCAGCCTGAACGCCTCGAATTCTTCCCTGTAGTCCGGGTGCCAGCGTGACAGCGGTGGGCGGTTGTTGACGATATCGTCGGCGGCCCAGCGGATGCGCTTGCGGTCGAGTTCGGTAGAGACGTCGTTGTCCGGGCAGATGATGTAGAAATCGCCCGCGCCCATGCGGTCCATGGCGTGGTCGACGACCTGGTCGGCGGTCCACGCGCCCGGCGGCTTTTCCGCGCGGTTGCCCTGGGTGATGCCGGTGAAGGTGAAGCCGGGCACCAGCAGATGGGCGCTGATCCGGCAGCCCGGAACGTTGCGCAGCTCGTGCTGCAACCCTTCGGTCAGCACCTTGATGCCGGCCTTGGTGACGTTGTAGGCGGTGTTGCCGGGCGGGCAGGTGATGCCCTGCTTGGAGCCGGTGTTGACGATGGCGCCCGCCGTTCCCTGGGCGATCATGGCGGGCGTGAAGGCGTGCACGCCATTGATCACGCCCCACAGATTGACCTCCATCACCCGCCGCCAGCCATCGTGATCGGTGAACGCGCCGCCGCCCGCGCCGATGCCGGCGTTGTTCATCAGCACATGAACCGCGCCGAAGACGCCATAGGCCGCGTCACGCAGGCGCTCGACGTCCTCCATGCGGCCGACGTCGGTGCGAACGGCGATGACGTCCGCGTCCCTCGACAGCGCCGCCACCTCGGCTCGCGCGAGGTCCAGCCGGTCGCTGACGTCGGCGAGGCAAACCTTCATGCCCAGCCCGGCGAAGCGCTTCGCCGCGGCGAGACCGATGCCGCTGGCGCCGCCGGTGATGACGGCGACGTTGCCGCCGGTGATCGCGGAATGAAGGGGCATGCGCCTACTCCTGAAGCTGGCCGCCGGCGCCGGCGCCCCGGTTGATCTGGCCGCGCGGGATGTTCTGCGACGGCGGCGGCGGCCTGCCCGCCAGCTTCCAGTCGAAATCGTAGCCGCCGATCCGGCTCACCGCGGCGAGCTCCGCGCGGCGCAGCCCGGCATATTTGCGCAGGTGCTCCAGCACGCCCGCCTCGCCGCCCAGCGCGGCCTGGTGCCACCGATACAGCTCGGACAACTGCACCGCGCCGCCCGTGACCTTCACGTTGTCGCTGTCGGCGATGAAGCGTTCGGCGGCGGCGGTGAGCTGGCGCTCGGTCTGCGAGCCGTGGAACGGTGCCTTGTTCAGCGCCGGGCAGCCGCGAAGCGGGCACGACAGGCCGTAGATCACCAGGTCGGGCTTCCAGTAGGCGTAGAGAATGCGGTGCTCGATATCGTTCAGCGACAGGGTGACGCCGGATACGGTCAGGTTGCGCACCGTCCAGGGGTTCTCGTCGCCGGTATATACTTTCTTGATGTTGAATTTCTGGGTCTCGCCCCACGGATTGCGGCTGGCGAAGTCCTGGCCGGTGCTCCCCAGGCTGTGGAACCGGTCGAACATCACCCGCAACGTCGCGGCGTTGTAGAGGTTCAGCCAGTAGGCGAGCTGCTCGTCCTTGTTGAGCTGGGCGACCGGGATGTCGGTCAGTTCGTTGACGAAGGCGTTCAGCGCGTCGCGTCCCTGCTTGCCCAATCCGCCATAGTTGACGTCGGCATTGCCCTTGTCGTCCTGCTCGATGACGGTGTCGAGGATGCGCGTCCACAGGGCGTAGCTGAAGCTCTGGGTACTTTTGGGGTCATGGACCGCGAACTCGGCGATCGGTCCACCGGAGGGCGCCGGCTGCGGCGTCGCCAGAGCAGCAGGCGCGGCGAGCCAGATCATCACGGCCGCGCAGCACGCGGACAGGCCCGGTCGGTTGAACGGCATCGAATACCCTCTCCAAGGTTCGGCAAACCGTAATGCGCCGGCCGCCCTACGGCAACATCGGCCACTTAACGCGGCACTGGTTTTATGCTAGGGTGCATAATATAACACATGTCGCACCATGCGCGGGCGACCCTTGCTATAGTGGCGCATGATTCGCGCCGCCGCGCCGCGCCCGGGAAACGAGGATGTCCATGTCGAAAGAAAAGCTGGTCGAGATCGTCCGCCACAACATCGCCCATCACAAGGCGGGTACCATGGAACAGGCGCCGGGCGTCTACAAGGTGCCGGCGTCGGCCTACACCGACGACGCGCGCTTCAAGCGCGAGATCGATCTGATCTTCAGGCGCATGCCGCTGATGCTGGCACCCAGCGCCGAGCTGCCGAAGCCGGGCGACTACAAGGCGATGACGCCGTTCGGCACCCCGGTGCTGATCACCCGCGGCAAGGACGGCAAGGCCCGCGCCTTCATGAATGCCTGCGGCCACCGCGGCGCCCAGCTCCGCGACGTCGGCTGCGGCAAGGCCAGCCGCTTCGTCTGCCCCTATCACGGCTGGACCTACAACAACGAGGGCGAGCTGGTCGGTGTCGCCGCCAGCGACGAGTTCGGCGAGTTCGATCGCGGGGAATACGCGCTGCCCGCGCTGCCGACCCTCGAGCGCGCCGGTCTGATCTGGGCGGTGCTCGATCCGCACTCGAGCATCGACATCGACGCCTTCCTGTCGGGCTATGACGACATGCTGGCCCACTTCAATTTCGACAAGTGGTACCTGTTCGACTCGCGCGTGCTGCGCGGCCCGAACTGGAAGGTGGCCTATGACGGCTACCTGGATTTCTATCACCTGCCGGTGCTGCACAAGAACACCATCGGCGGCGCCCGTTCGCCGCAGGCCAACTACTATGCCTGGGGTCCGCACCAGCGCGTGACATCGCCCGACCGCTATGCTCACCTTGACAAGATTCCGGAAGACCAGTGGCCGATGGAAGACGTCATGACCGGCGTCTGGACCATCTTCCCGCATATCTCCATCGCCTCGTTCAAGGGCGGCGGGCGCGGCGTGATGATTTCGCAGCTATTCCCCGGCGAGACTGTCGGCGAGTCGTTCACCACCCAGTACTACATGATGGAAGCCGAACCCGACCAGGCCGGCAAGGACGGCGCCCGCCTGCAGTTCGACCTGCTTGAGAACGTGGTCCGGGACGAGGATTACAAGACCGGCCTGCAGGTGCAGCAGGCGCTGGGCGCCGGCGCGCGCACGCATTCGCTGTTCGGCCGCAACGAATGGGGTGGACAGAAATTCCATGGCTGGGTCCAGCGCCTGCTGGAAACGCCGGACGACCAGCTCGACGCCCTGTTCCAGCGGCCCGAGCGGCAGGCGGCCGAGTAACCGTTCACCCATTGCGGGTTGGGAGGGGCGTGGATCGCGAGGTCCGCGCCCTTTTCTTTTCCCGGCCCCTCTGATTTTGATGCCAATGCGTCGCAGAAACACAAAACTTTCATGCGTCGAATTCGCAAAAAGGGTCTGGGCGGATGAGGGGCGAAGGTCTAACTTTCAGTTCGCAGAGTTCAACTACATGGGGAATGATCATGACCGATGAAGCCAAGTGCCCGTTCTCGGGCGGCGGCCGGGCACCCACCAACAAGCATTGGTGGCCGGAATCGCTGGACCTCCAGGGTCTCCACGCTAATTCCAAGCTTTCCGATCCGATGGGCGAGAGGTTCGATTATGCCAAGGAATTCAAAAGCTTAGACCTGAATGCGGTGATCAAGGACCTGCATGCCTTGATGACCGACTCGCAGGACTGGTGGCCGGCCGATTTCGGTCATTACGGCGGCCTTTTCATCCGCCTGGCCTGGCATGCCGCCGGCACGTACCGCATCAGCGACGGCCGCGGCGGCGCCGGCACCGGGCAGCAGCGATTCGCGCCGCTCAACAGCTGGCCGGACAACACCAACCTGGACAAGGCGCGCCGGCTGCTCTGGCCGATCAAGCAGAAATACGGCAGCAAACTGTCCTGGGCCGACTTGTTCGTGCTGGTCGGCAACGTCGCGCTCGAATCCATGGGCTTCAAGACGTTTGGTTTCGCCGGCGGCCGCGCCGACACCTGGGAGCCGGAAGAACTCTACTGGGGTCCCGAGAGCACCTGGCTGGGCGATAGCCGCTATAGCGGCGAACGCGAACTGCAGAATCCGCTCGGCGCGGTTCAGATGGGCCTGATCTACGTCAATCCGGAAGGGCCGAACGGCAACCCGGATCCGGTTGCGTCGGCCAGGGACATCCGTGAGACCTTCGCGCGCATGGCGATGAATGACGAAGAGACGGTCGCGCTCATCGCCGGCGGCCACACCTTCGGCAAGACCCACGGCGCCGGCGATCCCTCGCTGTTGGGGCCGGACCCGGAAGCCGGGCACATCGAGGACCAGGGCCTCGGCTGGCGGAGCGGGCACGGCACCGGCATCGGCGCCGACACCATCACCGGCGGCCCGGAAGTGACCTGGTCCCAGACTCCGACGAAGTGGAGCAACCACTTCTTCGAGAACCTGTTCAAGTTCGAATGGGAATTGACGAGGAGCCCGGCGGGCGCCCAGCAGTGGCGGGCGAAGAACGCCGAAGCGACGATCCCGGACGCGTTTGATCCGTCGAAGAAGCGCGTGCCGACCATGCTCACAAGCGACCTCGCGCTGCGTTTCGACCCGGCCTACGAGAAGATCTCGCGGCGCTTCCTCGAGAATCCGGACCAGTTCGCCGACGCGTTCGCCCGGGCCTGGTTCAAGCTCACTCACCGCGATATGGGTCCGATCCAGCGTTATCTCGGCCCGCTCGTCCCGAAGGAGACGCTGATCTGGCAGGACCCGATTCCCGCCCTGGATCACCCGGTGGTCGGTGACGCGGATATCGCGGACCTGAAGGCGAAGATCCTCGCATCCGGCCTTTCGGTGTCGCAGCTCGTCTCGGCCGCCTGGGCATCGGCCTCCACGTTCCGTCGCTCGGACAAGCGTGGCGGCGCCAATGGCGCGCGTGTCCGTCTCGCGCCCCAGAAGGACTGGGCGGTCAACGACCCGGCCGGGCTGGCCAAGGTGCTTCAGACCCTCGAAGGCATCCAGAAGGGCTTCGGCAAGAAGGTTTCTCTCGCCGACCTGATCGTTCTGGGCGGCGGCGCGGCGATCGAAAAAGCTGCCAAGGCCGCCGGCATCGACCTGAAGGTGCCGTTCACGCCGGGCCGGATGGACGCGTCGCAGGCGCAGACCGACGCGGCGTCGTTCGCGCCGCTCGAGCCGAAGGCCGACGGTTTCCGCAACTACTATACCGCCGGGTACATCATGAAACCGGAGGAGGCGCTGGTCGACAAGGCGCAGCTGCTGAACCTCAGCGGTCCGGAGATGACGGCGCTCGTCGGCGGCCTGCGCGTGCTAGGCGGCAATGTGGGGCAGTCGACCCACGGCGTGTTCACCGACCGTCCGGAGACGCTGACCAACGACTTCTTCGTCAACCTGCTCAGCATGGACACCGAGTGGGCGCCGTCGACGAACATCGAAGGCGTCTATGAGGGCCGCGACCGCAAGACCAAGGATCTCAGGTGGACCGGCACCCGCGTCGACCTGGTCTTCGGCTCGCACTCGCAGCTCCGCGCCTTCGCGGAAGTCTACGCCTCGGCCGACGCCAGGGAGAAGTTCGCCAAGGACTTCGCCGCGGCCTGGGCCAAGGTCATGAACAACGACCGCTACGATCTGGCGAAGTAACCGTTACCTTTTTCCGGGTTGCGAGGGGTGCGGGCCGCAGGGTCCGCACCCCTTTGCTTTTCCTACATATATCTATGTTTTTCACGCATCTAATTGTCATCCCGGCCTTCGCCCATAGGCGTCAACTTAGGGCGCCGGTGGACGGTTCGCCTGGTCCGGAAGCGATGCTCGGGTTGTTGGAAAGGCCCCTCACCCCGCCCTCTCCCCGGCGGGGAGAGGGGAAACTATCAACGTCATCAATGGCATCGTCCCCTCGCCCCGCCGGGGAGAGGGTTAGCCCGGATTTCTCACCCCGCCGATGATTGTTGATTTGAGGTTGTCGAGGGTTGTGCGGGTTGGCGGATGGGCACGACCAGACCACCGGCGAGATT
>LNFM01015899.1_pt1 | contig 13570 bp, 16 predicted proteins | sample 596031 | NCBI WGS metagenome assembly LNFM01 (sample SAMN04254537, study PRJNA301005) | activated carbon metagenome | isolation source: dual media filters at the Ann Arbor, Michigan drinking water treatment plant | place: USA: Ann Arbor
ATTTATACAGATTAGATGAAGTCACGCAAGGTGATATTGAGCAGACAGTTTCGGCTAATGGTACGTTAAATCCAGTGAGTTTAATTAGCGTGGGAACGCAAATTTCTGGCATTGTGCGTAAGCTGTATGTGGATTTTAACGATAGAGTTGAAAAAGATCAGATACTGCTGGAACTAGATAGCGCGTTGTCTTCAGCGGCTATCGTTCAATCTTCAAGTAGCGTGCGTAACAACCAAGCTAATGTTGATTTGGCGACGGCTAACGAAAAACGCATTCGCGAGCTTTATGTACAAGAGTATGTGTCAAAACAAGAGCTTGATACCGCCGTGCAAGTACTTCAATCGGCAAGAGCGCAACTAGATAGCGCACGCGGATTGTTGACGCGCGACCAAACCAATTTAAATTTCACCATTATCCGCTCTCCCGTTTCGGGCATTGTAGTGAATCGCGTAGTAGATGTTGGGCAAACAGTTGCCGCCAGCTTTCAAACACCTACACTGATTCAGATTGCACAAGATTTAGCCAAAATGCAGATTGATACGAGCTTTGCTGAAGCCGATATTGGCAAAATTAAAGATGGCCAAGCAGTTAAGTTTAATGTGGACGCCTTTCCTAACCGTGATTTTGAGGGCGTTGTTAAACAAGTACGCTTAAACTCAACGAATACCTCTAATGTGGTGACTTATAACGTAGTGGTATCAGTAGACAATACCGATTTAACGTTGCTTCCTGGCATGACAGCTTATGTGAATATTGCTGTTGCCAAAGCGGAACAATCTCTATTAGTGCCCAATGCAGCACTGCGCTACAAACCAAAAGAGAATGAAAGCACCAATGCTGGTGGTGACAAAAAGCAAGAATCTGGCAAGAATGGTGACAGAAAAAGAAATGGCGGTAGCAGCAATAGAAATAAATCGGATGACTTAAGTGCAGGCAAAATTTATATTTTAAGAGATGGCAAACCAACGCTGGTCAGAGTGCAAGTTGGCATTACCGATGGTCGCTCTACTGCCATTAGCTCACGCGACTTAACCGCTGGCGACCAAGTAATTGTGGGTGAATTGCAAGCCAACGGACAAGCGCCAACTGGTGGCGGTAGCCAGCGCGCGCCAAGAATGTTCTAGGCTAAATGATGCAAAAAAATATTGAGGCAAAAGCCGTTATTGAAGTGAGCAATCTGTATAAAGATTACCAAACGGCTGCTGGGCCATTTCCTGTGTTAAAAGAAGTGAACTTACGCATTGATAACGGTGATTATGTGGCGATTATGGGGCCATCTGGCTCTGGCAAATCCACTTTTATGAATATTCTGGGCTGTTTGGATAAACCAACCAAAGGTAAATATGTGTTGGATGGCCATGCCGTTGCCACGATGGAAGAAAATGCAGTTGCTGGCGTGCGCAATAAAACCATTGGCTTTGTGTTTCAAGGCTTTAATTTATTAGCGCGATCAAGCCTGCTAGATAACGTTGCTTTGCCTTTGGTGTATTCAGGTATTGAAAAATCAGAGCGGCATAAAAGAGCCAAAACGCTGTTAGAAAAAGTAGGCTTAGCTAAACATATTCACTCGCGCCCTAATCAAATTTCGGGCGGCCAACAACAGCGCGTCGCCATTGCGCGCGCACTGGTCAATAATCCTCAATTGATTCTTGCCGATGAACCCACAGGCAATTTGGATAGTGTGACGAGTGAAGAAATTATGGCGCTATTTGGCGAGTTAAATCAAGAAGGTATCACCATTGTGCTGGTAACGCACGAAACCGACATTGCTGAACACGCCAAACGCCAAGTACGCTTTTTAGATGGCAAAATTGTGCAAGACACACTCACAAATAGCCAACTAAAGGAGATGCTTTGATGAGGCTTTTGAAAAACGTAGGGAGCGAAGATAAGGCAAGGCAAAAAATGTCGAAAAACCGCAGCATATGGGTGATATGTGAGGATTTTAAGGCGTTTTTTAACGCAGAATTATCAAGCGTAGTAGTTTTGCAAAGGCCTCATTATGTTTAGAGCAATGTTAGGTGAAGCTTGGCACGCCATGGGCGCAAACCGCTTACGCACATTCTTAACCATGTTAGGCATGGTAATTGGTGTGAGTGCAGTGGTATTGATGATGGCAATTGGTCAAGGCGCTGAGGCATCTGTTAAGCGCTCGATTAGCGCCATGGGTAGCAATTTATTTGTTGTATTATCTGGCCCGCCCAGAGTCGCTGGTGCCAGATCGGCCACTGGCAATGCACCTTCATTGAATGTAAATGATGCTAATGCCATTGCTGAGCTTGAAGGCATTGCAGGCGTGGCGCCCATAACCATGGGCAAAGCGCAAATTGTGTATGGTAGCAATAACTGGAACACCGACATATTGGGCACAACACCTAGCTATTTAGATGTGCGTTCATGGTACTTATCATCTGGCTATTCATTTGCCGATTCCGACATTCGCTCTGCGACACGCGTTGCGCTGATTGGCAAAACGGTTGCGCAAAATATTTTTGATGATGATGTAGACCCAGTAGGCAAAACTATCCGCATTAAGCAAAGCCCATTTGTGATATTGGGTGTATTAGATAGCAAAGGTCAATCGCTAGATGGCCGCGACCAAGATGATACGATTATCGTGCCGCTAACAACCGCACAACGTAAATTATTTGGCAATCAATTACCTGGCAGCGTGCGCCAGATTATCGTACAAGCAGAATCCGATAAAGTGATGCCCATGGCCGAACAAGACATTAATGGTTTATTAAACCAGCGCCACAACATTCGCGATGACGCCGATAGCGACTTTTCTGTGCGCAATCTAACCGCCATTGCCAACTCCGCTGCTGAGACCACGCGCACCATGTCGTTATTATTGGGCGCAATCGCATCCGTTTCTTTGATGGTCGGTGGTATTGGCATTATGAATATCATGCTGGTTTCAGTCACCGAGCGCACCCGTGAAATCGGTATCCGCATGGCCATAGGCGCACGTCAGCGCGACATTTTGATGCAATTTTTATTAGAAGCGATTGTAATTTCAATTGTTGGTTGCTTAATAGGCATTGGCATAGGCGTAGGTGGCGCCGTATTGGTGAGCATCTTCACACAAGCAGAAGTAATTGTATCCACCAATTCAGTATTAATTGCCTTTAGCGTAGCAGCCAGTATTGGCGTGTTCTTTGGCTTCTACCCTGCCCGCAAAGCAGCCAAGCTTAACCCCATTGAAGCGTTACGGTATCAATAAATCAAACCAATAGTAAAGATCTAAATAAGTCATTTTGCAGTAGTTATTTTAGATTGTTACAGCTTAAAAGATACTTTTTGCAGATTTCTTGACAGCAAACATTCTACTGGACTAAACTTAGCTAAGTTTAATGAGTTAAAGAGAAATCATGCAAACAGTTAATATTCACGAAGCTAAAACGCAATTATCACGCTATGTTGATCAGGCTGCCGCTGGCGAAGAAGTAACCATTGCCCGCGCAGGTAAACCAGTTGCGCGCCTTGTACCACTTAAAGCAGCTAAAATAACGCGTCAGCTTGGCTTAGGTAAAGCCATTTATTCGCTACCTACTAATTTTGACCAGCTGCATATTGATGCAATACAAACCATGTTTGAGAGTAACAATTAAACATGGCACAAACGTATTTGCTAGATACTAATATTTTGCTGTGCGCACTTATTGCACCCGAGCGGCTGGATGGTAATGCGAAAGCGCAATTGTGTGATGCCGAAAACACTATTTATTTTAGCGCTGCCAGCATTTGGGAAATCGCCATCAAAAGCAGTTTAAATAAACAAGACTTTAATTTTTCCGCTGAAAATATTCACCATCTAGCACTAAAAACAGGTTTTACTGAGCTACCAATACAGTGCAGTCACACCTTTGCAGTTGCAAATATGGCTTGGTATCACCGTGACCCATTTGATCGACTGTTAATTGCACAAACGCTGGCGTTACCAGCTTATTTGCTAACGAGTGATAATCAACTTGAACAGTATTCTGAACTTGTGAAGTTAGTTTGATAATTGGAAGCCAGCATAAAATGTAATGTTCCTATAAAATGAAACATTAGTTAAGAGAGCATAATCACTTAACTAAACATTAAACAATCACTAAAACCAGAAATCAATTCACAGCAGAATTCAAGCAAGAATGTGTTCATCTTGCACTTAAGTAAGACTATGGCTTAGCGCACGCACCCAATCCATGACTGTTGGTTTATCCTCACTACAACGCTGGATATGGCAATGTAATTAAGAAGTCAACGACATTACTCCACAAGCCCACGCCCTTTCTCTTGAACAATAACGTATCCAAGCGCTTGAAGCACAAATCAAACACGCTTAAGCGTGAGTTAGCTTTTAGCAGGCATTTGTGTGAAACGCAAAACTCGCATAATGCGGTGACGGAACGTTTATTTAGAAGTTTGAAATCAGAAAGGGTTAACTATTGACAATATAAAACGCGTGATGAGACGATGAAAGATATTGCTGAATGCATTGAGCCATTTTACAATCAAAGGCATGACCACTCCGCTTTAGATAACTTACGCCAGCATAGTACGCGCAAAAGTATCAGCAAAAAACCTTAGCTAGTGTGGCAGATTGTTAGACCATTACACCCGTCCGTTAGTGCCGATTCACTTATTTTTAATAAGTTATTAGCCAGTGATATTCCACCTACACCTACAGCAGCAGTTAATCCTAAAGACAAGCTTTCGGTTAAAGCAACCACAGATGTTAGTGCCAGACTCAATTGGGCTATGGCTATACCTTGCTCTGTACTTGTTGCTTGAGGGTCTGTAAGTGTATTTGCGACACCTGGGACATTGAAGGCTCAAATCCCTAATGAATTTAAATGTGCCGCGATTATTTGTACTGCAGTTTGATATTGACTCATATCTTAGTTCCTTTTTGTTTTAATAGCGGGTTCAGCTAACTGTGCCAAGTAAAAGAAAAATAATGAAAGAAAAACAAAAGAAAAGCCAAAAATAGTATCCTCTCGCTTCGCTTTAATATAAGCAGTTTTTTTAACGTCATAGGAAATAATTTTTTTTCCCGTCCACTTCTAATTGGTATAAAAGATAGTCTTTATCTACCCATGCCTTAGCATGTTTTCCTCTAAGATATTTTCTAGTTTCAAAGTTGAACTGATGCCCACGAAGCCCACGAAGTTGGGTTTTAATATTTTCAGAAACTAGATATAGAGGTATGCTGGATCTATTACCCTTCGACCCCAGTTGGATGATACCGAGATGAATCTCACCTTCAATCGTTTTTAGCTGTGAAAAGTCCGTCGACTGAAAGAGATAGGTTTTCGGGTTTAACAAAGCCGTTATGATTGAAATCATCACAAAAAGAAAAGCGAACTTTTTAAAGGAATTATCAAAATACCGCCCAAGATTAGTAGAGGTAAAACCACTTTTTTCGATTTTATTTTGGATGTTTTCAATCACGCCATCACGCTCCAGTCACTATCATTCGCCGCTGGCTTTGGACTAAATTAGAGGCTGTAGCCCTAGTACTCGCTTGCTTAAATATAGTGTTCATGTCTACATTTTCCCTTCATCATTTATGCCTGTTTGATTATCTTTACCCAAAAATACCGCCCCATCTATCTGCAGACATTTTGGTAATTGATGGGTAATAAACAAGATAGTGACCTTACCTTTGAGCTTATTCACCGTCTTCGCAAAATGCTCTGCCGTTTGCTAGTCTAGGTTAGATACGGCTTCATCAAAGATGAGCACTTTGGGTTGTTTGAGTAGTGCTCTAGCAATGGCAATACGTTGCTTCTGACAGCCACTTAAAGCCCCCTTAATTTTTTTGTTCTTATGCCTAGAATATAGAGCAAAAATCATTCTAGGTACTGGCGCATTTGCAATCTACATGTATCGTATTGATTTTATTATATTTAAAATAAAAAAATGCCATTATTTACATTTAAATGGCTGTTTTCACTACCAGTATGGTTGCTAACACCCATTTGCAACTAATTATTTTTTGATTTCAAAGCCTAGTGTGACAATTCTCTCGTGACATTAAAAACTCATGTAATTAAGAAATTTATAGTCCAGTACTCTGTTTTGTCTTTATTGGTGAGCCTAACAATGAGTTTAATCATATTAATCAACTACAAAGAAACCGCCAATACTTAAGTTAAATATTGGCGGTTAATAAAGGTTAATGCTTTCAAATAAGTTATCTTATTTAGGTTCGCTGACAAACCCTAACTTAGTAATACCAGCATTTTGCGCATCGGCCATCACCTCTGCCAATACCTGATATTTGGTTTCTCTATCGGCACGAATTTGTAATTCTGGCTGTGGTTTAACATCGGCGGCTTGTAGTAGTTTTTGTTTCAACTCACCTTGCACCATCGGCACGTCATTCCAGTAAGTTTTGCCAGCGCCATCAATCGCCAAGGTAATCACTTCTGGCTCTTCTGGTAGCGTTTGGCTTGTTGCTTGTGGCAAATCAATTTTTACTGCATGGGTTAATAGTGGCGCGGTAATAATAAATATCACCAATAAAACCAACATCACATCCACTAATGGAGTGGTATTGATTTCACTCATGGGCTGTGTGTGTGCCTCGTTGTTAGAAGTATTGCCGCCTATCATGCCGGCACTCCTACTGGTTTAGCGTTTTGCGCATGCAGCGATTTAACGTTGTGGTTTTTGACATTTTGCTGTTTAACAACTAATTGCGCGCCTGTGGTTAATAGCACATGCAAGTCTTGCCCAAAGCTATCCAAGGTTGCGTTAATAATGCGGTTTTGTTTCACAAACGCGTTGTAAGCCAACACCGCTGGAATGGCCACTGCCAAACCAATCGCTGTCATAATCAAGGCCTCACCTACTGGCCCTGCTACCTTATCTAAAGTCGCCTGTCCGCTGGCACTAATGCTAGCTAAAGCGTGATAAATACCCCACACCGTGCCGAATAAACCCACAAATGGTGAAACGCTACCAACTGAAGCTAATACCGATAAGCCTGATTCAAGTTTGGCGGTCGTTTGCGCAACACTACGGCGCATGCTACGCGCAATAAATTCATCGTAACTACAGGATTCTTCAATATGTTTTGACGCATGTAATTGGTGGTGGTGCGCTGCATCAACAGCATTTACAGCCAAGTGTTGTGCTGGAGAATCGATTTTAATCATCGTGATGGCTGATTGCAGATTAGGCGCTGCCCAAAACTCGGCAATATAGCGCTTTAAGGCACTTTTAATCTGAATATTTTGCACGGTTTTAACAATCATAAAATACCAGCTCGCCACCGACATCATCAGCAAAATTACTGCGACTGATATAGACACAAATCCACCTTGCATAATAAAAGCGAGGCTATTAAATTCTGTTGCTTGTTGCATGTTACTTCCTTTTATTTAAAACGCTTTTACTGATAAAAATTCCGTGCAAAATAAGTGTTAACTATCCAGCGAAAACTTGACTGGCACAATTACATACGCACTTAAGGCTTGATTGTTTTTCTTAGCAGGGATAAAACGCCAGTTTTTAACGGCTTTCATCGCGGCGTTATCTAAGCGTTCTGAACCACTACTTTTTTCGATTTGCACCTCTTCAGCTGCGCCATCGGCAGAAACCAATACTTTCATCAATACGCGCCCTTCTTCACCCAAGCGACGTGAAGTGGCTGGATAATCGGGTGCTGGATTGTTCAAATAAGACACACCAAAACGTGGCGGCTCTACTTTCTCTTCCGCTACTTTTTCAACCACTGGCGGTGCTTTTGGCGCTTCTGCCACTTTGACAGGTTCAACAGGTGCTGCTGGCGCTTCTTCTACAATTGGCTGCTCTGTCGTTGCCTCTACCAAGCGCTCTGTTGGTGTTTCGATTGGTTTGATTTTTTCAACGACTTTTTTTGGCTTAACAATCGGTTTAACTTCTGGCTTTGGCGGCTCAATCACAGGCACTAATTCTGGCTCTGGCGCAGGCGGTGCAATCAAGGTCACCATCATAGGCTTGGCTGGCGGCACTTCTATTTTGGTGAGCGGTTTTTGCATTACCAATAAATAAATAACGCCAGCATGCGCAAGCACTACAAACAGTGTCGTTAACCATGAAAGCGTTTTTTGCGGCGGTTTTGGGCCATTCAAGCGCGCCGTTTGTAAAGGCAATGCATATAATCGGCTTACTTTTGCATGCTCATCAGCTGCGGTAGACGCATATTGCTGGCGCAGTTTTTCATTGCGCACAGAAAATAAATTAACGACTGTTGATGCTTTGCTACTCATAATGTTGTCAACTCAGTATCTTAAAATTGCTTAATAAGGTTGTTTGGTAAGGATGCTTAGTAAAAATTTAATGAAAACTTAAATCGGCGGCTTGTGCTTGTTCAAAATTCGCTTTTTCTAAACGGTAATAGCTCAGTCGGGTGTCTGCATCTTTAAAAAGCGCGCTTAACGCCTCTAATGACGGCGCATCAACTCTCATGCTTACTGCGCCCATTTCTAGCTCTATCACATCGCACGATTCACAATATGCCACGCTACCACCTTCATTTTTTGCTAATAGAATGCGAGAGTGTTGGTTTTTAGGCGACATGGATTTTCCTCTAACTATTTGGTTAAAATCAGTTTATTTTGCTTGGTAATGCGCAAAATATAGGTTTCGTTCAAATGCTCAATCATCACTTCTTTTACATCGGTAAATAGCTGCTCTGTACTTAAGCGCTTAATGCGCGAAATTTTGATGTCGTGATTCGGCGCTTCGTCCGATACAATCGCCACATCAAAACTCATGTGTTCTTTCGCCGTTAAATTGGTAATAACTTTCATATCAACAAAAATTACCTTGCTAAAAAAGTGACCGTCTTACATGACTGGTTTATGTTGAGTAAACATTGTCAATGCAGCCATAAATCAAGGAGATGCATTTGCATGCATTTGCAACATTTAAGACGTTGTTAGGGACGCCTTAAGCGTAATATTCCACTACCAATTGCACATCGACTGGAAAAGGCACATCGGATACCGCTGGTAAATGCGCGACTTTTACTGCGTTTGCAGTTTCATCCCAAGACAACCACTCTGGGCGTGCCAAAGCAGGTTGTTTGATGGTTTCTACGACCATTGGGATGTTTTTACTTTTGGCTTTAATCACCAACTCATCACCCACTTTTAAGCGAATTGACGGGATATTGGCGGCTTTGCCATTTAGCAATAAATGACCATGAGAAACCAACTGACGTGCCGCAATCACTGTTGGGGCATATCCAGCGCGGAATACCACGTTATCCATGCGGCGCTCTAATAGCTGCAACAAGCGCTCGCCTGTTGGCTCTTTACCTTTGCGCGCATCTAAAATCATTCTGCGCATTTGCGTTTCGGTTAAGCCATAGTTAAAACGAATCTTTTGTTTCTCTTGCAGTTTTACGCCGAAATCTGAACGACGTTTTCGTGAGGCTTTATTACCGTGTTGGCCAGGTGGTGTTGGGCGTGCTTCAATGGTTTTACGTGAAAGCCCTGGCAAATCAACGCCTAATGCGCGCATAATTTTGACTCTTGGGCCGGTTAATCGTGACATATCTATCCTTAATACTTTTAGTTGTTAAATTTTATACTGTTAATCTTGTGGCTTATTGCAATGTCGCGTGCGTCGGTAAAACTTTCACTTCTAGCGCTTGATGCTCACCTACAATTTCTGACCACTGATTAAGAAGGCGCTTAGCAATTTCTTTTGAAAGCGGACTATCAGCATATTCAGGCGCCGTTAGCTTTAGCGACAAATCAGCTGCTAGCTTTGCCAAATCAAAAGATGGCTTGATAGCGTAATGCGTTGCAACGCAGCAGATTGCTGACAGCACATCTTTGGCTGTTGGTAAATCTGGATCAAATAAAACGCTATGCTTTAGAGTGTTAGGCATATGAAGTTGCATGAAATGACTCAGTTACAATGTTAATGCAAATGATAATGGTTCTTATTTAAAAAGTAAAGGGTAAATGATTAAAAAACCTATTTACCGATTTTGACTAATAAATTAGGCCCAAATATCGGGCTAGATTTACAATAAGTAATGACGAGTTAAACGAAAAACAGGGACAAAATCGCTATGCGCACATCCATCACATTTATTAAGCGCTACCCTTTTGCCATGCTGCTGGCGGTGCAGCTATTGAGTGTGCTGTTTTATGGTTTTATGACAAACTCCAAAAGCAGCGTATTAATTTTTAATAGCTTGGGCTTAATTGTGCCAATGTTGGCGGTTTGGGTGGTGTATCGCAGCCCTATGGCTAGTTGGGTGGGCTTTGCACTCATTAGCTTATCGCTAACAACCTCTTTATTGGCATTATTAGCTGGCCAAACACAGTTATTGGTTTGGGCGCATGGTTTTGAAAGCCTGCTGTATTTTTATGCCGCAGCGGGCATGGTGTTGGTGATGTTTGCGGATGATATTGTGACGGTGGATGAGTTGTATGCGATTGGCGCTACATTCACTTTGCTGGTGTGGGGCTTTACATTGGCATACTCCGTTTGCCAAGCAATTTACCCCAATAGTTTATTGTCTGCCATTAACCCAAGTAACCCGCGCAACTGGGTAGAGCTATTATTTATGAGCTTTTCGATTCAATCCGGCACAGGGGTTGGTGATGTAATACCAATATCCAGCCCTGCGCGCGCGATTGCTTCATTGCAGATTTTTTCGAGCGTGATGTACTTAACGATTGCGGTTTCGCGCTTGGTGGGATTAACTATTCAATACAAGAAATAATTAAGGCAATCTATAAACTAATACGGCATCACCCTGCTTGTAGCCAAAAATAGAGTTACCACCACTGGCCACAGCAATATATTGCACGCCATCAATACTATAAGTAATGGGCGGTGCGTTAACGCCAAACTCTGATTTAGCTTGCCATAGCAATTCACCTGTTTGGCTGTTGTAGCCATTAAAGTTGCCGTTGCCCTCACCTGTAAACAGTAATCCACCTGCCGTTGCTAACACACCACCAACAAGCGGCTGCGCAGTTTTATTTTGCCAGGCTATTTTGCCTGTAGCTAAATCAATACCTGATAACAAACCCCAGCGTGGGTCTTGCGTAGGTTCACTGGCGGCGTAACGAATCGCTGCTTTGCCGTTGCTAGCCGGAGTTTCATGCAGTGTGTATTTAATCGGTGCATGAATACCTGCCACAAATGCACGTTGATTGACTTCATCCACACTGACGGGGCTCCAATTAGAGCCGCCTAAAATACCAGGGTAAACCACAGTGCCTTCAAAGGTGGCTTTTTGAAATAGGTTTTTTTGCGGCACAAAGGCATCGGATTTTTTAAGCAATTCACCGGTTTCCCTGTTGTGAATATAAAACCAACCTGTTTTGCTGGCTTGCCCAACTGCTGCGACTATCTTGCCATTTAAATTATAGTTAAAAAGTACAGGCGGGCTGGCTAAATCGTAACCCCATAAATCGTGTGGCACTTGCTGATAATGCCATTTGAGCTTGCCTGTATTGGTATCTAGCGCCACCAACGAAACGGTATATAAGTTATCACCAGGTCGCGAAATATCGTTCATTTGTGGGCTTGGGTTGCCTGTACCAAAATAAAGCGTATCTGTTGCCGTATCAATGGCTGGCGTACTCCAAGCAGAGCCACCGCCAAAACGGGCAGAATCGGCATATTTTGCCGCATCGGCTTTTTCTTGCGCTACATCTCGGTTAAGTACAATGCCATCCGCTGTATTTTGGGTGAATTGCCCTTCCCAACCGCTTGCGGGAATCGTGTCAAATTGCCATGCACGCTTGCCATTTTCTACATCATAAGCCGCTAAAAAGCCAGGTCTGCCAAAACGGCCTGTCACGCCAATTACCGCACCTAATGGCGCATCTGCGGTTGGGTTATCAATATGCAAACCATAACCAACGCCTGTAATACCCACAATCACTTTGCCTTTGTACACCACTGGCGCCATGGCGATACCAATGCCTGTGCCGCCCGTTACTTTGCGCGCGCTATTCGGGTCGTCCTTATTTAATGCATCTTGGCCTTCTGTCGTGATTGCCGCTTCAACCACATCAATGTCCCATATTTTCGCCCCATTTTGAGCGTTAAGTGCAATTAGGCGCGCATCTACGGTACCAATAAAAACCTTGCCATCAGCCACTGCAACCCCTCTATTGGCAGGGCCGCAGCACATTTGCCAATCTTTGCGTCTATCGTGTGTATAGCGCCAAAGCGCTTTACCAGTTTTGGCATCTAACGCGACTACGTGGTTATAAGGTAGTGATAAGTACATGATGCCATTTTGCACAATGGGTGTGGTTTGAAAGCTACCCACTACGCCGCTTTTGTATTGCCAAGCTTGCACTAAATTTTTGACATTCTGCTGATTGATTTGTGTGTTAGGTGAAAAACGTTGACTTGTAAAATCGCGCCCAAAGCTAGGCCAATCTTGATTATTAGCCTGTTGAGGCGTTTTGTTTTGATGACTTACGCAGGCTTGAAATGCCATCAGCAGTATGAGTATCGTGCACTTTAATAAATTGTTCTTCATCATCAAATCTCAGCAATCAATTTTCATCAAAAATATACAGATTAGTATACATCAAGAAAATTCAATCGTTAAGTAGCTAAATTTATAGAAAACAATTTTGAATCTAAAAAAATATTTCTGCGTATAAAAGCTCAGACACACCACGAATTAACACTTTTAAAAGTTAGGGATTTAAATGAAGATTATTCAAACCATTGCAATAAAACACTCACGCAATATGTTTATAGCCAGCGCAATCGCCACTTTATTGTCGCCATCTGCTTGGGCAGATGATCAACAATTTAGCAACAAATTACTCTTAACTGGCGGTGTTTCACAAGTTGAGGGCGCTGCTGGCGGCGGATTAACGCCTTGGGCGGTAATTGGTGGTTACGGTAGCAATAACCAAATTGGCGGCAATGTGCATTACACCTATGCCAAATCGAGTAACTATAATTTAGATACTTACGGATTTACCGTTGGTTTTTACGATCGCTTTGAATTTTCAGTAGCAGAACAACGCTTTGACATCAGCCAGCTTCGTAAAAAAGTTGAGGCTGCTTTTCCTGGTGCCATTGGTCGCGATACTTTAGACCAAATTATTATAGGTGCAAAATTACGTGTGCTAGGTGAAGCTATTTTAGATGCCGATACTTGGGTGCCGCAAGTTTCTGTAGGTTTGCAATACAAAGAAAACCAAGATGGAGACTTTGTTAAAAGCGCTGTTGTTGGTGCTAAAAACGATCACGGTACGGATGTTTATGTTTCAGCGACTAAGTTATTACTAGACAAAAATTTACTATTAAACGGCACATTGCGCTTTACTAAGGCAAATCAGTTTGGCTTGTTAGGTTTTGGTGGCGACAAAGATGATAGCTACAAACCAATGATTGAGTTATCTGCTGCTTATCTGCTGAGAAAAGATTTGGCAATTGGTGCTGAATACCGCATGAAACCAAATAATTTAAGAAGCCCATTAAACCAAGCGCTGGGTGAAGGCACAATTGATTTAAAAGAAGAAGACGCATTTGACTTATTTATTGCGTATGCACCTACTAAAAATATTTCACTCACTGCGGCTTA
>LNFM01009971.1_pt1 | contig 13564 bp, 11 predicted proteins | sample 596031 | NCBI WGS metagenome assembly LNFM01 (sample SAMN04254537, study PRJNA301005) | activated carbon metagenome | isolation source: dual media filters at the Ann Arbor, Michigan drinking water treatment plant | place: USA: Ann Arbor
GATCGCATCGAGGAGTTCCGCAGCGGCGTGGCCACCGCGATCCGCTACGCCGAGGCGCTCGGCGTGCGGCAGCTGAACTGCCTGGCGGGCATCGCGCCGCCCGGCGTCGACGAGGCCACGCTGCGGAGCACGTTCATCGACAACCTCGCGTACGCGGCACAGGCGCTGCGCCGCGCGGGCTTGCGCCTGCTGATCGAGCCGATCAACACCTATGACATCCCGCGCTTCTATCTGAACCGCAGTGCGCAGGCGCTGGAGATCATGGCGGTGGTCGGCGCCGACAACCTGTTCCTTCAGTACGACATCTATCACATGCAGCGGATGGAGGGCGAACTGGCAGCCACGCTGCGCACGCACCTTGCTCGCATCGGCCACGTGCAGCTGGCCGACAATCCGGGACGCAACGAGCCGGGTACAGGCGAGATCAACTACCCGTACCTGTTCAAGCTGCTCGACGAGATCGGCTACACCGGCTGGATCGGCTGCGAGTACAAGCCCGCGGCTGGCACCGACGCCGGTCTGGGCTGGGTCGCCCCATATCTGTGCGCACCTGCGAAAGCGAGGGCAGCATGAACATCGGATTCATCGGACTGGGCATCATGGGTCGGCCGATGGCGGCCCATCTGATCGCTGCCGGCCATACGCTGTATCTGTCGAGCCGCTCCGGGGTGCCGGCCGAGTTCAACGGCAAGGCCACCGCCTGCGCCAGCGGCAAGGAAGTGGCGCAGCAGGCCGACGTCATCATCACCATGGTGCCCGACACGCCGCATGTCGAGGCCGCACTGTTCGGCGCGCACGGCGTGGCCGCCGGGTTGAGCGCCGGCAAGCTGGTGATCGACATGAGTTCGATCGCGCCGCTCGCGACCAAAGAGTTCGCGAAAAAAATCAACGCGCTCGGTTGCGACTATCTCGATGCGCCCGTCTCCGGTGGCGAAGTCGGTGCCAAGAACGCCACGCTGACCATCATGGTCGGCGGCCCCGACGCTGCCTTCGCACGCGCCAAGCCGCTGTTCGAGTCGATGGGCAAGAACATCACGCTGGTCGGCGGCAACGGCGACGGTCAGGTGTGCAAGGTCGCCAACCAGATCATCGTCGCGCTGAACATCGAGGCGGTGGCGGAGGCGCTGGTGTTCGCCGCCAAGGCCGGCGCCGACCCGGCGCGCGTGCGGCAGGCCTTGATGGGCGGCTTCGCGGCCAGCAAGGTGCTGGAAGTGCACGGCGAGCGGATGATCAAGCGCACCTTCGCTCCTGGCTTTCGCATCGAGTTGCACCAGAAGGACCTGAACCTGGCGCTCGGCGCGGCCCAGTCGCTCGGCGTGAGCCTGCCCAACACCGCCGGTGCGCTGCAACTGTTCAACGCCTGTGTGGCACAGGGCGGCGCCGGCTGGGACCACTCGGCGATGGTGCGCGCGCTCGAAACGCTGGCAAACAATCCGGTGGTGCAGGCGACGTCGTAACGGCTGCGACGGCGGCCGTGAACGCGGTCCGCAGCGACGCTGTTTGCTGCGATGTTGCAGTCTCGGCGCGGTGCGCCACTCGAAGCACGCGTGCTACCTTCGTCGCCGATGAACGATCCCCGCGCACTGCTGCGGCGCATGTTCGATGCCGCCATCGCGGCGGCGCAGCCAGCGCGCTGCGTACCGCCGCACTTGCCCGATCCGGCGTCAGTGCGCGGTCGGCTGATTGTGATCGGCGCTGGCAAGGCCTCGGCCGAGATGGCGCTCGCGGTGGAGCAGGCCTGGCCTGACCGCAGGCTAGGTGGCCTCGTCGTCACGCGCTACGGCTACGGTGCGCCATGCAAGCAGATCGAGATCGTCGAGGCCGCGCACCCGGTGCCCGATGCTGCCGGGCTGGTTGCCGCCCAGCGCATGCTCCAGCTCGTTGCCGGACTCACTGCCGACGATCTCGTGTTGTGCCTGATCTCCGGTGGCGGTTCAGCGCTGCTGCCGCTGCCGCTGCCCGGCCTCACGCTCGACGATAAGCAGCAACTGAACCGCGAGCTGCTGCGCTCGGGCGCCACCATCAACGAGATGAATTGCGTTCGGCGCCACCTGTCCGCGATCAAGGGCGGGCGACTGGCTGCCGCCTGTCATCCGGCGCGCGTGCTCACGCTGGCGTTGTCCGACGTGCCGGGTGACGACCCGATCAACATCGCGTCCGGCCCCACCGCCGCCGATCCCACCACCTGCGCCGACGCTCTCGCGCTTATGCGTCGCTACGGCATCGACGTGCCGGCGCGCGTGATCGATGTGCTGGCGAGCGGCCGCGGTGAGAGCTTCAAGCCGGGCGATCCGCGGCTGGTTCGCGCCGAGATCAAGCTCATCGCCACGCCCTACCAGTCGCTTGAAGCGGCGGCCGACGTTGCACGCGCGGCTGGCGTCACCCCCTTGATCCTCGGTGACAGCATTGAAGGCGAGGCGCGCGATGTCGGCAAGGTGATGGCAGGCATCGCCCGCACGGCCGCGCTGCACGGCCAGCCGTTGCGGCCGCCCTGCGTGTTGCTGTCGGGTGGCGAGACCACGGTGACGATCCGCGGGGGTGGCCGCGGTGGCCGCAACGTCGAGTTCCTGCTGTCGCTTGCGCTGGGGCTCGATGGCCTGCCGCACACCTGGGCGCTGGCTGGCGATACCGATGGCGTCGATGGCGCTGAAGAAGTGGCCGGCGCCATCGCCGCGCCCGACACCTTGACGCGTGCGTGGGCCCTGGGCATGCGCCCGGCCGACAGCCTCGCCAGCAACGATGGTCACGGATTCTTCGAAGCGCTTGGCGACCAGGTGATCACCGGGCCGACACGCACCAACGTCAATGACTTTCGCGCGATCTTGATTACGCGGTGAGCGGGCACCTGAGCCCGGTCGACGTCGCCGGTATGGGGCTGTAGCGCTCGGCAGAACGCGGAGACTGCACCAACGCGGCGGGGAGCCAACAGCCAGGACAATCAGCTGCGTCGGAAGAACGCAGGGTTCATCGCAGCGCAAGCCAGATTTCGTTGCGACGCATGAACCACGGCGTCATGGGGCCGTTGTAGCGCGCCAGGACGGGCTCGCCCTGTGTTTGCACGCCTGCGGCAGCCAGGGCGGCCTGCAGCTTGCCCAGATGTTCGTCGTAGTTGGCCTGCGACCAGGTGCCCGAGTAGCGGATGGTCGCCCACTGGCTGGCCGGCACCAGACGCAACTGCACCCGCGGGTCCAGCGGCTCAGGCGCGGATTCCAGCGTCACGCCCTCGGGCAGCACGAACTGCACGCGCATGCCGCCAGGCACCGCCGCCTGTGTCACGGGTGCAGTCATCTCCATCTTCACGGGGACAGCCGTCTGGGTCACTGGGGCGGTCATCGCAAACTTCCTCTCACCTTTGTTCTTGCCAAAGATGTAGCCGGCCAGGATGGGGAAGGCTCGGCTGCCTGCGTCTGCGGCCGTGGCATCTAGCACCACCTCCGCCACAACGTAGGGCGCGTACTGGCGCAACTCCACGGAGTCGAATTGCCTGATGACCTCGTACTTGGGTTCTTCAACGGCGTGGCTGAACAAGGGCATGGTGGCGAGTGCGAGCAGGAGCAGTAGGCGTTGCATAAGGTGCAGGTCGGGGAGGGTCAAGAGTTAGGGCGCTGAGGTGAGGGCCGGTCTCCAGTGTTCCAGAGCCGTCTCATGTTGAACGGTCTGGCCTTGCGGCTGTGGAGGCCTTGGCATGCTGCTCATTGGCTGCCGTCGCCGACGAAGGCAGCAGCAGGCCTTCATGCAGGGCCACGTGCTCGAGGGCAGACTCGAAACGGGCACGCGAGGTCGCGGCAACCCGCCGCAGGTAGGCGTGCAGCTCGGCATCGGCCGCGTTGCGGTGCTCGCACTCGGCGCTGTAGGCCTCGAAATGCGACAACTGCATCAGAAGTTCGGCCACATGGCGCGGGCACTCGCATGCAATCGTCGACGACAGGTTCGCGAAGCGAGCCAGGGCCGCGTCGTCCCAGCGGCGCGGCGGGACAGGCTCAGCTCCGGGGTAGGTCAGGTGTGCTGCGGGCTGAGGCGCTGATTTCGGTCTTGAGGCGGCCTGGGATGACAGTCTGTTCAGCCATTGCGCCACCACCGCGTCGGGCTGCGGTTCGCGAAGCAAGGCCATGCCCGCCGTCGCCAATGCCTCGCACACGGGATCGGCCGCGAAGCTGTAAAGAACAGCTTTCGGCACCCTCACCAGGGCCGATGCAGCCTCTTCGACGGCAGCCAGCCAGCCCGCGTGCAGTTGCGGCTCGTGAAACAGCACGGCGTCGACGTGCGAAGCGTGCAATGCCGCAGCGGCCTGCGCCGCGCTGTCGAACGGCCCCAGCAGCGCCACGGGCCGGTCCAGTCGGCGCAGCAGCGCGGGTCGCTGCAAGCGTGACCCCAGCGTCGCGCCCACCACTGCCAGTCGCCAGGCCCGCACGGGCGGCGCATCGGCCGTATCCGATCGGTCGTTGCTCTGGCTGGCCGCCCATGCCTGCGAATGCGTGGAGGCCACGCGCTGCAGTTGCGGCATGTCCAGCGGTGCCAGGCTGCCGATGGCGTGACCCAGGTCCGTCAGCTGTTTGATGAGCGTCAGCCGCCGAACGTCGTCGGCCGAGTACAGGCGTTGACCGCTCGGCGTCAACTCGGGCTGAGTCAACCCGTAGCGGCGCTCCCACACGCGCAGCGTGGCCACCGGCATGCGCAACATGCGCGCTACCGCGCCGCTTCGATGGAGGGACCGTTCCTCCGCACGCGGCGCGGGCAGGTGAGCGCTTGGCATTGATGACTTCGCTTTATCCATGCCCTGAATGGTTGAATAGGCTTTGACGTCGATTGTACGGGCAGAATGGCGCAAAATCTCCGAATGAATTCGATTTGAGTTCTTAAGGGCGTACAGTGTTCAGTGAGCAAGTCAGAACCACTTCGCAGCGATGGCACGGTGATTCCGGTTGGCGCTGCGATTCTTTTTCTGATGGGTGGATGCGCGTGTCGCGCGGTTTGGATTCGGCCGGCAACCTGCTGGCCGTCAACGAGGTGTCTGCATGGTGGCCGAAGCGGTGAACAAGAACGTCAAAGAGTGCTTGCCTTTGACCGTGCTGTACGACGGCGCGTGCCCGCTGTGCCGGCGCGAGATCGGTGTCTACCGCGGCCTCAAGCCCCTGCAGCCTGATATGTCCGTGTGTTTTGCCGATGTCAGCGACACCACGCTGCCGTTGCCACCCGGCACCACGCGCGAGCAACTGCTGGCGCGCTTTCACGTGCGCGGCCGCGACGGTGAACTGCTCAGCGGCGCGCAGGCCTTCCTGGCGCTGTGGGCCGCGCTGCCTGGCTGGCGTTGGCTGGCCCTGGTCGGCCGCTTGCCGGGTGCGGCCTGGGTGATGGAGCACGGCTACCGACTCTTCCTGCGGTTGCGGCCGATGTTGCAACGCTGGGCGTTTCGTCTGGACCGGCCTGCGCCGGAACGGCCGATCCATCGCGACGCCAACTCGTGATTCGTGTACGGCGCGCCGCGGAACTTCGCCCAAGGCCGCGGCGTTCCGGGCGCGGCGCTGCGTTGGCGTCGGCGCAACGTTCTGCGGTACGGTTGTAGTTCAGGCCGCGCTGCCCGCTGTTGCGCGGCACACTTGCGGCCGCGCGCGACCACCGATCGCGCGGTTGCCGTCTCATGATCCCGTCTTGTCGCGCGCGCGCCGCCGGACTTGCCCTGCTCGGCGCGTTGGTCTTTGTCGGATGCAGCAGCACGCCGTCCCCTGCGCCGGTGTTCGCCGACGTGCAGCCGTTCTCGGCCAACCGCGCGGGTGCATCCCTGCCGCAGGGGTGGCGCCCCTGGATCATCAATCGCAACAAGGCGCCGACCCGCTACGACCTCGTGGTCGATCCGCTTGCACGGCAGGTCGTGCTGCATGCCATTGCCGACCGCTCGGCCAGTGGCCTGAAGCAGCGCCTGGATGTGGACAGCCAGCAGCGCCCTTGGGTGAGTTGGCGTTGGCGGGTGACGCAGCTGATCGAAGCGGCAGACAACACCGACCGCGACGCCGAGGACTCTCCGGTCCGGCTGATGCTCTTCTTTGATGGCGACCGCAGCACGCTGCCCGCGGCTGAGTTGGTCAAGTTCGAGTTGGCACGGCTCGTCAGCAACCAGGAGCCGCCCTACGCGACGCTGATGTACATCTGGGAGAACCGTCAGCCGCCCGGAACGGTGATCGGCAGCCGCCACAGCGGCCGCATCAAGATGGTCGTGGCCGGCAGCGGGGACGATCGGTTGGGACAGTGGAAGCAGTTCGAACGCAACTACGTCGACGACTACCGGCGCGCTTATGGCGAAGCACCGGGCCGCCTGGTCGGCATCGGCATCCTCACCGACACCGACAACACCGGCGGCCGCATCGAAGCGTTCTACGGCGATGTCCGTTTAGGCGCTGCCGCAGCCATGGCGGCGCTGCCGGGCGCGCAACCGGTGCGTTAGCGTCCAGCTGCGTCCGTTTCGACCACGACTTCGCGCCGCTCAGTTCGGCCTCGCCTCGCGAGAGCAAGGTTAGCGGCCTGTCGGTAGCTGCGCCTGCACGGGCAGCGGCGCAGCAAACGCGCGCAGCAGCAGCGCGGTGAGGTCGTGCATCCCGCCCAGCGCCGGCCGTTGCGGCTGCAGCCCTGCCGTGAATCCCATCGCGACGAAGCGCGCCAGCAGTTCGGGGTCGCGCGTGACGATGTGCACCGGCACCTCCCAGCTGGCCCCTTCGCCGCTGACGCTGGCGGCGGGCTGGTGGTCGCCGACCAGCAGGATCACGCTGTCGCGCGGCTCGGGGCGCTGCAGCCAGCCGCCGAGCCAGCGGTAGGTGTAGTCGAACATGCCGACGTAATTGGGCAGCATGTCGATCCAGTCGACGAACGAGGCGAGCAGCCGCTGCGATTCCTCGGCGCCGAACGGATCGGGCGTCAGGAGCTGCTGCCAGTCGGGCTGGTACGGCGGCACCGGGCCGAAGGGCAGGTGGCTGGTGATGGTGGGAAAAAACAGGAAGCGCGGGCGCGCCGTGGCATCGCGCGGATGCATCTGCTCCACGCGGGCCAGCGTGAACTGGTCGGGGATCTTCCAGTAGCCCAGTGGCGGGCCGCGGTAGTCGAGGTCGCGGCCGTCGAGAAACAGATCAAAGCCGTAGAAGCGGCGCTCGGCCCAGTCCCAGCTGAGCGCCGGGTACAAACCCACGCTCTGGTAACCGGCACGGCGGAACAGCGTGGTGAGCGTCGGCCGGTCAGTGGTCAGCAGCAGGTCGTGGCGCAGCGGGTCGGTCAGGTCGATGCCCGACAGCAGGCTCAGGTGCGACAACTCGGAGGCGCCGGCAAAGGTGGCGGCGCGCACGAAGGCGGAGGCAACCACGCGCCCGCTGCCGGCGATGTCTTGCGCAAAGCGGGCACGCGCGGCGTCCAATGGCGGGGCCACGCGCGGATGGTCGAACGCCATCGCGCCATAGCTTTCGAGAAAGATCAGCTTGAAGTCGCGCCCGCGCAGCGCGCCGAGGGCCGCCTCGGGGGGCACTGCCAGGGCGGTGTCCAGCGTGGTGGAGGCGGGCAGCACGCGCGCCACGCGCCCCGGCAGCAAGGCATTGGCCAGCAGCAGCGCCTGCCGCGCGTAGGTGGGCGTGACCGGATGCGTGACCAAATGCCAGGTGACACTCGGCACTACGCCGGCCAGGTGGGCGAGCACGGTCACAGCGGCGAGCGTACTGACCGCCCAGGTCCAGCGCGCGCGCAGCGCATACGGCGCCACATCGCGCGCCAGCACGCCGAGCGCCCAGCGCAGCACCAGATACAGCGTGGCCAGGATGGCGACCAACGCCGTCACGAACGCCACACTGACCCAGGCCGGGTAGTCGCGCGCCGAGACCCACAGGAAAGTTGGGATCTGCTGGCCATCCCAGTACAGGTTGATCGGCCGGCCGAACAGCGCCGGCACGGTGACGTCGAAGTAGCGGCCCAGCACGACCGCCAGGTAGCCGGCGGCGAGCCAATTCAGTGCGCGCGGCGCGATGGCTCCGCGCCACGCCATCCAGCCGAGCAGCAACAGCCACAAGGCGACGAACTCCGGCGCGAGCCGGTGATCCGGCAGCACGGCGGGTGTGGGCCACCAGTTGCGCATGCTCAGCGCGACGTTGAGCAGCGCCAGCGCGAGGAGGGCGACGCCTATGCGTGCGACACGCTGGCCGGCGGACGGCTTGCGGAACATGTTGCGTGGGGTGGTCAGGCTCATGACGACGTGCATGAGTGGGGGGCACTGCGGTCACTGCACGTGGTGGCCGCCGCCGCTGTGGCGGGTCGCAGACGGCCCCAGCCGATATAGCCCATGCCGAACTGGGTCGGCGTCATGCGCCAGTCGTCGAGCTGCGCGGCGATGCCGGCCCACGGCCGGCGCAGTCCACCGGGCGCACCGTTGTAGCCGACGTTCTTGAAGTACACCCACAGGTTCAGCGGCGCCAGCCAGGGCGGGAAGTACTTGATGCCGGCGATCGCTACGCGCGCTCCGGGGCGAGCGCAACCCAGGACGCGCGCCAGCGCGACCGGCGAGCGCAGGATGTCGTGCGTGTAGTGAAACAGAAGCGCATCGACGGCGCGCGGCAGCGCCAGCGTCTGCGCGGCCGACTCCACCAGGGTGACGTTGCGCCAGCCGGCGGCGGCGGCGCGAGCGCGTGCCTGCACCAGCATGTCGGCGCTGTGGTCGAAGCCGAACACGTGGCCGGCGTCGCCCACGGCGGCCCGCAACGGCGCGATGCTCAGGCCGGTGCCGCAGGCGACATCGAGCACGCTATCGCCAGGCTCAAGCGCGAGGGCGGCGATCGCGCGGGCGCGGATCGGCTGCGTGGGGCCGCAGGTGTCGTCGTAGCCGGCGGCCTTCTTGCGGTACTTCTCGATCGACCGCTGTCTCGTCTGATCGTCAGACGTGGTGGCTGCGCCCAGGGCCATCACGTGGGCTCCGGCAAGCGGGTGCCGGACCAGCGCGCTGGCGTGGCGCGCGCGTCGGGCGCCGCGACGCTGCTCGGCGCATGGTCCAGGTACGGCGTCGGCCAGCCGAGCAGCGCGCTCGCATGCTCGGCGCGTGCACGCAGCTGCTCGCGGTCGGCAGCGCCCAGATGCACGATGCCGTAGCGATGGCTTCCGGTCCACTTCAACTCGCGCGCCAGGCCATGCCCGCGCTTGGGAAAACGGAGCAGCAGGCCTTCCGGATAGGTGGCGGCAAAGGCCGCTCGCCGCGCCGAATCAGGCATCGGCGGCACCACCGGGTCGAAGCTGCGGTACACGAGGCTCGCGGCGGCGCCGGCCTCGGGCGCCCGGCGCGGCACGCTCAGTGGCTCCTCGCCGCCGGCAAGCGCGCACGCCATGGCATGCGCATCCACGCCGTACACGCGCTGATACAGATCGCCGAACTGCGAGGCCAGGCGCGGATTGCACTCGATCACCGTGAGGCGGTCGCTGCGGGCATCGAAGAAAAACTCCAGGTTGAAAAACCCATGGCGATAGTCGATCGCGGCAAGGAAGCGCTGCGCCACGTCGAGCGCGCGCTGCTGCACGGTGCGGTCGAGCCGGCTCGGTACCTCCCAGCGCATGAAGGCCTGCGTGCCGGGCACCATCACGGCGTCCACCACGCCAAGCTGATGCACGCGGCCGTCCTGCACCCAGCCGTCGAGGTTGTATTGCGCCGTGTGCGGTGGCACCGGCGCCTCCAGCAGCATCCGGTGCGCGCTGCCCGCCTGCGGCAGGCGGGCGCGGCACACGCGCTCGAACGGCTCGACCAGACGGCGCATCACCCACAACTCGCGCGCGCCGAAGCGTGTGTGGCGCGTGAACTCGTCGTGGTTGTCGATCCGGCGCGCCAGCACCGAGAAGGCTGCCTTGATCGGCTTGGCGAACAGCGGGTAGGTCAGGTCGGTCGGTATCGGTTCACCGTAGTCCGCGTCAAGGACCGCGAATGGCAGGTTGGCTTCGGGCGCGACCTGCTGCAGCACGCGCCGGGCGTGCAGCTTGTGCTGCGCGGCGAGGATGCTCTCCGGCGTCGCGCCGGGCAGCCGCAGCCGCTCGGCCACCAGCGCCGCCGCCAGCGCACCAAATTGTTCGTGGTGCGACAGCACCGCTCGCCACCCGCGGCGCCGCCCGCGCGCCGCCTGGCGCGCGGCAAAGCGATCGAGGTCGAAGCCGATCAACGCCGCATTGCTCGGAAACGAGAAAAGATCGAAGCCGGCGTGATCGAACGTCGCAGCGCTGGCGCCGCCCTGCAGTCGCTGCAGGGCCCGACGGTCCCAGTCGTAGGCGAACAGCCAGCCGGTGCGCGCGCGGGTCTTCAGCATGCGCCGCACACGGTCGGATCGCGGTCGGTCAGGGCAACCGACACGGGCGAGCGCCGCCGCCGGCGCGGCGCCGCGGACAGGCAGATGGGAAGTACTGAAGGGAAGGCCGACACGGGCGGAAGCGTAGCCGAGCAGCCGCGACGCTGCATCGCTCGGGTGGACATTGACATGACCGTCGGTGCGACCCCGCGCAGCCGCCGGTACGATGCCTGCCGGGATGTGCCCTCCGAAGGCAGTGACGATAGCGATGGCAGCGAACGCGGCAGCGCAAGCGAGCGTGGCGGTACCGGGCGTCCAGCTCGCGGTCGATCTGCGTCGGTCCGATGCGGCCGTGCTGACGCAGGCGCTGCACAGCAGTCGGCAGGACACGCTGCTCACCTTTGCCGCCTATGCGGCGGCGCTGCCGGGCCTGCAGGTGCCGTATCGCGACGATCTGAACCCGCCGCTGTGGGAACTCGGCCACATTGGCTGGTTCCAGGAGTTCTGGACCACGCGCAACCCGCAGTGGCGTCTGGGTGTGCACGCCGATCCACTAGCACCGCGCGTAGCCGGTGTGCAGGCGCAAGCCGATCAGCTGTACGACTCCAGTCAGGTGGCCCACGCAACGCGCTGGCCGCTGCCGCTGCCTGCAGCCGACGCGACGCGCTGCACGCTCGCCGCCCAGCTTGATGCCGTGCTCGGTCTGCTGTCGCAGGCCGATGGCAGCGATGACGCGTTGTACTTCTTCCGCCTGGCGCTGTTCCACGAAGACATGCATCACGAGGCGGCGCTGTACATGGCCCAGGCGCTCGGGATCGACATTGCGCACCGACTGCCCGCACGGCGCAGCCTCGCCGAGCCGATTGCGCCACTGCGGCTGCCGGCGGGATGGGTGTGCCTGGGTAGCGAGGGTGGTGGCGGTGACCCAGAGGTCGGGACCAAGACGGTCGGCTTCGCGTTCGACAACGAACTGACGGCGCACGAGGTGCTGGTTCAGCCCTTCGAGATCGATGCCGCGGTACTGCGCTGGTGTGACTACCTGCCGTTCGTGGCGGCCGGCGGTTACGAGGATGCGCGCCACTGGAGCGCCGACGGATGGCATTGGCTGCGCCAGTCGCAGGCCAGGCAGCCGCGCTACCTGCGCCAGGTGGACGGCCAGTGGCAGGAGATGCTCGGACGATCGTGGCAGCCGCTTGATCCTGGTTTGCCCGCATGTCACCTGACCTGCCACGAGGCCGAGGCGTGGTGCCGTTGGGCGGGCCGCCGGCTGCCGACCGAGGCCGAGTGGACTTACGCGCAGCAGCAGGCCGGCGCGGGTTTTGTGTGGAGCGAGGTGTGGGAGTGGACCGCGAGCGTGTTCACGCCTTATCCCGGCTTCACCGCCCATCCGTACCGCGACTATTCGAGCCCGTGGTTCGGCACGCGCCGCGTGCTGCGCGGCGCCTCGATCGCCACCCAGCCGCGACTGTGGCATCCGCAGTACCGCAACTTCTTCGAGGCGCAGCGCAACGATCTGTTCGCGGGGTTTCGCAGCTGCCGCGCCGACTGACCGCCATAAAGGCACGCGTGGGCGACAATCGCGTCGAGGAGGTCATTGCCATGCGATCACGTGCGTTGTTGCTCGCCGTCCTGTGTCTGGCGCCGCTGTCGCTGACGTTGTCCGGTTGCCAGAGCGCCTACTTCGCCGCGATGGAGAAAGTGGGCTATGCCAAGCGCGAGATTCTCGCCAGCCGTGTCAAGTCGGCACGCGATGCCCAGCAGGATGCCAAGCAGGAGATCGTCGGCGCGCTCGAGCTGTTCAGCCGCACGGTGAACTTCCCGGGCGGTGAACTGGAGGCGCAGTACAAGCGGCTGGCTGGCCAACTTGACGACAGCGAAGCGGCGGCGGCACGCGTGCGCGGGCGCATCGGCGAGGTGGAGGATGTCGGCGACGCCCTGTTTCGCGAGTGGCGGCAGGAGCTGGACAAGTACGCCAGCCCCGATCTGCGCCGCCGCAGCGAGCAGCAGCTGCGCGCGACCCAGGCCCGCTACAGCCAGATGCTGGCGGCGATGCGGCAGGCCGAGGCGCGGATGGAACCGGCGCTGCGGCCGCTGCGCGACCAGGTGCTGTTCATGAAGCACAACCTGAATGCGCGCGCCGTGGGTGCACTCAAGGGCGAGGTGGTGCGCGTCGACGCCGAGGTCGACCGGCTGGTGGCCGACATCAATCGCGCACTGGCCGAGGCGGACCGCTTCGTCAAGTCGCTCGACGATGCGCCGCAGTAGCCCGCCGAGTGCGGACCCGTGGCGCCCCGGGGTGCACGTTCAGGACTCATCGGCGCACTGACGTGCGACGTCCGTACCAAGCGCTCAATTGCGAGCGCGACCAGCACCGGCAAGCCGATGCACCGACCAGATGATCGGCGAGGCCGGATGCGACGCCTGCGATGCCATCGTGGTCTCGAGCAGGAACAGCAAGCCGATCACACACACCCGCGGCGGTCCGTTCCCTCTGCTTGAGCATCTTGTGGGTCGGAATCACGTCTTTCCACCGCAGGCGCCGGCATCGCAGCCGCGAGTGACGTATCGACTGCGATCTGACTAAAGTGGCTGCCGAGTCGCGATCCCGGCGGCCCGCACGCAGGGTGTGACAGGGTTCGAGCGCGCACGGGGCGGCGATGAGGGTTTGTCTGTGGCAAGTCGGATCGGTTCGCATGCACGCCCCAGGATCAACGCAGCGGTCCATCGCGACAATCCCCGTCCAGTGCAGCACAATCCGCGCCGCAGCTGACGGCTGCATGGGGTCCGGATACGAATCCGGGCCGCAGTGTCGAACCCCGCGCGGACCATGACCGACTACCGAGCCCTGCTCCTGACCGATGTCGTCGACAGCACCAAGCTGTCGGAGCAGATCGGCAATGCGGCGATGGCCGAGGTCTGGTCGGCGCACGATCGCGTGGCGCGCGACCTGCTGCGCCAGGCGGGCGGCCGCGAGATCGACAAGACCGACGGCATGCTGCTGATGTTCGACCATGCCGCCGACGCCACCGACTATGCACTCGCCTATCACCGGGCGCTGGCGGCGCTGCCGGTGCCACTGGTGGCGCGCGCAGGCCTGCACGTGGGACCCGTGATCCTGCGCGAGAACAGCGCTGCCGACGTCGCCCTCGGTGCAAAGCCGCTGGAAGTCGATGGCCTGGCCAAGCCCACTGCGGCGCGCGTGATGGCCCTGGCGCGCGGCGGCCAGCTGCTGCTGACCGCGGAAGCGCGCGAAGCGCTCGGCAAGTCGCGCCTGCGCGTGA
>LNFM01009972.1_pt1 | contig 13563 bp, 19 predicted proteins | sample 596031 | NCBI WGS metagenome assembly LNFM01 (sample SAMN04254537, study PRJNA301005) | activated carbon metagenome | isolation source: dual media filters at the Ann Arbor, Michigan drinking water treatment plant | place: USA: Ann Arbor
TCGTGGGCGCCTCGGTGCTCGCCGTGACCTGGTCGTCGCACACCCAGCCGCGCGGCTCGAGAAGGAGCCACCGCGTGTCGCAGCCCGCGCCCGCCTCGCGAGAAGCCTGCACGCCGGCACGCGTGCCCTTGCGGATGATGCCGGCGCGCTCGCCGTCGATGTCGGGCGTGACGAAGACGATCGTCGTCTTCGTCAGCTCGACGCTGCGCACCCCGGCGCCCATCACGGTCGCAGTCGCCGACGGCGTGGTCGCGACGATGGACGGAATCGCGACTGCGGGCGCGGCCATCTCGGTCGTGGGCGCCTCCGCGGGCGCGTCGGCGCGGACGGTCTCCATCTCGACGATGGTCTCGTCCTCGGGAAACACGCCGGCCGGTTGGCTCCCCGCGCAGCCGATCAGGATCAGTGCAAGTGCCCCTCGCATGAGGTGGGCATTCAGCAAGCACCACGCCCGCGCTAACCACGCGGACCTACGTCAGCCACTACGCAAGAACTTGCGTGGTCACGCAAACGTCCGGCCCTCGGACTAGAACAGGTGTCGCAGGGGTCCGACCCCTGCGACACTTCGCCTGCTCGCCGCGCGCACGCGTCCGCCCCTCGGACAAAGACAGGTGTCGCAGGGGTCCGACCCCTGCGACACCTCTGCTTGTATGAATCTGCTTCTCGGAGCTAGCGGTCGAACTTCTTGGTGATGCCGTAGAGCTTGATCTTGTGGACCAGCGTTCGCAGCGGCAGGCCGAGGGAGCGGGCGGCCTCGGTCTGGTTGCCGTTGGCCTTGTGCAGCGCCTTCACGATCAGGCTCGCCTCGTACTGGCGGACCTTCTCCTTGTAGTCGGTCGAGCCGGAGGCCTCGGCCTCGGCGAATTCGGGCTCGGGCTGCGAGGCGCCGCGCACGCGATCCGTCAGGTCCGCCATCACGAGGACCTTGCCCTCGGCGAGGACGACGGCGCGCTCGATCACGTTGCGCAGCTCGCGAACGTTGCCCGGCCACGAGTACTGCTCGAGGGCCGCCATGGCCTGCGGGTCGATGGAACGCACGAGGCCGCCGGCTTGTTTCGCGGCTTCCTTCAGGAAGCGCTCTGCGAGGGGCTTGATCTCGTCGACGCGCTCGCGCAGCGGCGGCACGACGACCTGCACCGTATTGAGGCGGTAGAGGAGATCCTGGCGGAAGGTGCCGGCGGCGACCATCGTCTCGAGGTTGCGGTGGGTGGCGGCGATCACGCGGACATCGACGGCGATCTCCTTGTGCCCGCCGATGCGCGTGACCTGCTTGGTCTCGAGGACGCGTAGCAGCGCCGCCTGGGCCTGCGCCGCGAGCTCGCCGATCTCGTCGAGGAAGACGGTCCCGCCGTCGGCCTGTTCGAAGATGCCGCGTGCGGACTTGTCGGCGCTGGTAAAGGCGCCTTGCTCGTGACCGAAGAGGACGCTCTCGATGAGCGTGGCGGGGATCGCGGCGCAGTTGATGGTGCAGAGCGGCTGCTTCTTGCGTGGGCCACCCTCGTGGATCGCACGGGCGATGACTTCCTTGCCCGTGCCGGTCTCGCCGTTGATGAGGACGGTGACGGTGGAGTGCGCGAGGCGCTTCACCGTCGCCATCACCTCCTTCATCGCGGCGTTCTTGGTGATGACGCCACCGCTGTCGGGTGTGACGGTGGTCGGAACCGCCGACGGGGCGGTGACCTGGAGCGCGGCGATCAGCTCGTCGGGCGAGCCACCGTTGGCGGGGAACGCCACGCTGCGGGCGGTCAGAGGCGGGGTGCCACCGGCGAAGTCGCGCGCGAGGGCATGCGCGGTCTCGGGAGTCGCCTCGGGCACGAGGACGAGCACCGCTTGCGGACCGTAGATGCCGACGCGATCGACGGGCCGGAGTCGTGGGCGCAGCCGATTCGCCCACTGACTGACATGGCCTTCGGTGGCGTTGGCGCCGCGCACCATCAGCAGGCCGAACGTGCGACCGAACATGCGCGCACGGGCAAGCTCGTCCTCGAGGGCGGCCAGAAACCGATCGTGACCGTCGAAGCCGCGGAGCTCGGCGTCGAGGGCCGCGAGGCTATGGATGGCCACCTTCACCGGGCCGATCGAGATGCTGTCGCCCGGCATCACCTTGGCCTGCGTGATCAGCTCGCCGTTCTTCTTCGTGCCGTTCGTGCTCGCGAGGTCTTCGACCCAGATGCCTTCGTCATCCCAGAGGAAGCGCGCGTGCTGCCGCGAGAGGCCCGGATCCGGAATCTCGATGTCAGACGGCGCCGCGCGTCCGACCACGAGCGGTCGCCCGTGAACGAGCTGCGCGACGGCCGCGCCATCGCGGTGGTAGAGCACCAGCGTCGTGCGGGGGCGGGCATCGAGATGGTCCCCCTTCAGCGTTGTTTGGCCCTTGAGGGTGGTCTGGTTGCTCAATCGAGCAAGATCTTGCGTACCTCTCGCAAGGAAATGCAAGGGTTTAGACGTGGTCCGGCGGTTGCTCTAAGGGAGGGCACACCAACCGGAGGGAACGACAATGCTTTCAGGTCTCATCACGATTGCAGGCGGAATTCTGGCGGCTTCAGCGCTCATCATCGCGCGCAAGCCCAACGCAGCGAAGCTCATCGACAAGATGACGCCCTATCAGGGCTGGATCGGCGTGGTCATGTTTGGCTGGGGCGTCTGGGAGCTCATCGGCTGCGTGCGCTTTCTCGGCCTCCTGAAGGCCGCCCCGATGGCGTGGGTCTTCTGGCTCGCGACGGGCGTGGCTGACATCCTGGTCGGCTTCCTCCTCGGGTTCGGCCTGCTGACCAAGTACACGCTCGGCAACTCGCCACTTGCTCAAGCCAAAGGCCAGGCGATTCGAGGAAAGCTCGCCGGCTATCAGGGCGCCTTCGGCATCTTCGCCATCATCATGGGCATCCTCTACATCGTCCTCGTCTGAATCAGTCGACGACGAGTGTCGACGGCCATCGGCGACACTTCAGTGCGTGAACTCGCTCGCGAGCCAAGCGGTCCCGTCGAAGCGGGCCGCCTCATTCATGCCGCTCGCGAACAGGTGGTCGTCATCGGCCCACAGCTTGTACGAGTACACGTTGGCCTTGAACGACACGATGGAGTCACCGTCGAGGACATCGAGGCCATCGCGTCCGGCGCCGACGAACACGCGGCCCTGGAAGCGCGCCACGGCGAAGAAATCTCGCGCCGCAGGTGCAGCAAACTGCGTGACCGCCTCGCCCCGAATCTGTCCGCACATGCCTGCGGCGCCTGCATACAGCATGGCGTCTCCATCGACCGCGAGGTGGCGAATGTCCCCATCGGGTGCCACCTGAATGGGGTGCCAGGCTCCCTCGCTCCGTCGAAACACCCGTCCTCGGTTCGCCGCCGCATAGAGCGACCCGTCGGCGCTTTCGGCGACGTGGAAGACCTCGGCATCGGGGATCGAGCGGTCGTGCAACCCACTACCGTCGTAGTGGCCGACATAGCCCTCCAGACCAACCAGGTACACGCCCTGCGCGGCCGCACACAGCCTCGTGACATCGCGGTCGTGCGTCAGGACGACCTCAGGCGCGTCGATCGGGCCTCGCCGTAGCACCTTGCCAGAGTGCGCGAGGTAAACCTCGTCGCTGTCTGCGAGGCACATCGAATAGACCCACGATGGTTGCGAGTACTGTGTCTCGAGGTCGTCGGTCGAGAAGTCGTCACACGCATTGATCTCGCTGATCCACGTGTTGCGGTCCTCATCACTGGAGACGACGAGGCAGACCATGCCCGTACCTCGATAGGGGAACGCTTCCAGTGCCGTAGCCGTGAGTTTAGGCGCCACAGGCGAATGGTCCAGCAGCTGGGGGCCGACGGCAATGACGCTCGACTGTTCTTACCGGAGCAGGTAGGAGATCGTGGGTCGATGGTGTCGTCACTCATGCGCCGAGCTCGGGCCGCGACTTCGTGAAGCGATGACCGTGAGACCGCAAGCGAGCGATCGCCGCGTGGCATCGCGGCGCCGGGCCTCGAAGGTGCCCGCGGCGGGTCGTCTCCTCGCCGCTTGCCTCAGGCTCTCTCATCAGGTGCCGGCATTTCTTGTAACTGGCCGGTCTGATTCCGCATCGTACGCGAGTGCCTAAGCTCGACCTCGAGGCCATCCCGCAGACCAACAAGACCGGCTATCCCGCGCCGTTCGCGGAGGCGGTGGCAGGGCGATTCGTCCGGCGCCTCGCCCCACCGACGGGACTGACGGACTTCGGCGCGAGTCACGTGGTCCTGCAGCCCGGGGCCTGGTCATCGCAGCGGCACTGGCACGAAGCCGAAGACGAGATGGTCATCATGCTCGCCGGCGACGCCGTGCTGATCGACGACGCCGGCCGCACGCCCATGCGGCCCGGTGATGTCGCGGTGTTCCGCAAGAACGATGGCAACGGGCATCACATCGTCAACGAGAGCAGTGCTCCATGCACGTTCGTCGCGATCGGCCGTCCGCCCGTCGGACCGTGTCACTACCCGGATCACGATCTCGCCTACATCGATGGCACGTTCGTCCACCGCGACGGCACGGCCTACTGATGGAGATCCCGTGGCCCGAGGTGTCGGCGGTGGGCATTCGCACGACGGCGGATGGCCCCTTCGAGGAGGACGTGTTCTGGCTGTTCGTGACCCCGCGCGGCACGGCGGAGGTGCCCGGCCGCTTCATCGATGAGGCCGTCCTCGACGGGGTGCGCGCTCATCTGCCCGGCTTCGCCTGGGAGAAGATGATCGCGGCCTCGATGTCGACCGACGAGCGCCTGTGGCGAGCGTGGCATCGCGAGGACTCGCGCTATGCACCATCGAAGGACGAGCTCGCGGCCCGGTTCGCCGCGCTGGTGGCCCGGCTCGGCGGACGCGGCAGTACCTTCGAAGCGCTCCACGCGCGCTGGAGTGCCGAGACGCGGCGCTATCACAACGTCGAGCACCTCGTGGATTGCCTGCGCGAGCTGGACCGCGCCGGCAGCCATGACGTCGTCGAGCTCGCGCTCTGGTACCACGATGCGATCTACGACGCGTCCGCGCGCGACAACGAGGCTCGCAGTGCGGAGCTCTTGCTCGCCGATGCGAAGACGCTCGGGGTCGACGCCACGCGGGCCGCGGAGCTCGTCCTCGCGACGGCGCACGGCAGCGCCCTGCCGGAGAGTGCGCCCGACGTGGATCTGCTGCTCGACATCGATCTCTCGATCCTCGGCCGCGACTCGCTGCGCTTCCTCGACTTCGATCACGGCGTCGCCGAGGAGTACGCGCACCTGCCGCGCGACGCGTTCCGAGCCGGCCGCGCCCAGTTCCTCGCCGCGATGCTCGAGCGGCCCGCGCTGTTTCGCACCGCACCGTTCCGCGAGCGCTACGAAGCGGCCGCACGCGCGAACATCACATCTCTGCTCGCGTCGCCGCGGTATCGGACGTAGCCCCGTCGACGTCGTCGAGCAAGCGCGTCCCGGCGAGGTAGACCACGTACCCGCCGAATGCGAGCGCGCAGGTCATGCGGACCAGGTTCCACGCGCAGGCCGCGAGAGCAGTGGAGGCGAGCGGCTCGTCCCGCGCGACCATCCAGATCAGGAAGGCGCGCAGCGCCTCCATCGCGATGCTGCTACCGAAGCCACACGCGGCCACGCCGATCGCCATGCCGATGCCGAGCGAGCGCGTGCTGGGCGTGGCGATGGGCGGGACCTGGACGACAGGTCGTACGCGCGGGTCATACGGCGCCGGCCGGATCACGCGCGGGGAGTACGGCGGCGCGATGGGCAAGCGAGCATCAGGACGGCGCGGGAGCTCATGCATGGGCGTCTCCTCGGCCACCGCGCGAGGCGGTTGCTTCGTGTTACGACCGCGCCATGAAGCTCGCCGCCATCGCTCTGTTCCTCGTCGCGTGCGGTTCCAAGACCCCGCCCCCTACCGCTCCCGAGCCCGCGCCGGCCGGCGAGGCGCCCGTCAACGAGGGCACGGGCGACAACGAGCCGATGTTCCAGGCCGGCATGGCCGCGACCGAGTGGAACATGGCAACGTCGGGCCAGTCGCCGAAGTCTGAGGCCGAGATGGCGGAGCTGGCGGCACGCACCAAGCAGCAGCTCCAGCTCGCATGCGAGCAAGGCAACGTCTGCGGGTGCAACGCCCTGAAGACGGGTAACTGCGAGTGCCCCGAGGAACCGAGCTGCGCGGGCGAGCCGTTCTGGTTCGTCAGCGGCGAGTAGCAACACACGTGAGGCAGCCCAGGAGCAGCGTGACCAGGGCGCCGAGCAGATCAAGCACGACTGCGCAGGGAACTCGCGCGAGCGGGGGTGGGCCTGAATTCGAGCCCGTGCCGGGGCCTGAGCCGTCCATGAGACGCGCCTCGGCCAGGCGTCCGCGTGGTTGCGGCCACATTCGCTGGTTCCAGGCGAACTGACGTCTTGACGAAACGAGTGTCGATTGGCGACGATTTAGTTAGATTGGTCGGGACTGCCGCGATGGACCGTGACGACGAATCGAGACGGGCGGTGCTCGTCGTCGATGACGATCAGGTATTCCTGAATACCTGCCGGCGGACGGTGTCCCGGAACTTCGACATTTACATCGCGTCATCAATCCACGAGGCAATCGACCTCGCGTCGAAGGTCTCGATCTCGATCGCATTCATCGATTGTTTTCTCGGTGAGGAGAACGGCATCGATCTCATTCGCGCCATTCGCCGTCATGCCCGGACCGCGCGCCTGTTCCTGACGTCGGGCCTCATGTCGTATCCGATTGCTACCGCCGCGATGCGCGCGGGTGCGGATGACGTGGTCCTGAAGCCGTTCGCGATGACCGACATCCTTCACACGATCGAGAACCCCGTGGACGCGCCCCCGCGCGAGGTCATGTCGCTCGATCGCATGACCTGGGAATACATCCAGCGCACGGTGCACGAGTGCGACGGCAATCTCTCCGAAGCGGCGCGTCTCCTCGGCATCGACCGCAACACGGTTCGCCGCCGCCTGACGCGCTCCCCCGCGAAGGAGTAGTGCTGGACCGCATCCAGCGGAAGCTCGAGCAGGTACGCGCGTCCGGCAAGACGTGCTTCGGCTCCGAGACCCACGGCTTCGTCCTGGGACCGCCGATCGAGGTCGACGCGAAGCTGCCCGACGAGTTCCGGCGCTTCGTGACCGAGCTCGGCGGGTCTGGCGCCGGACCGTTCTACGGTCTGCTACCGCGGGAGCGCTGGAAGGAAGGCCAGCGCCGCCGCCTCGGCTTTCGTGCGCTCACGCTGACAGATCACGCAAGCACGCTCTCGGAGGGAGAGCTCGCGACGCTACTCGACGGTCCTGCGTGGGAGACCGCGATGACGCAACTGCGCGAGCGGCGCGACGGCACGGCGACCGCGCGGATCGCCCAGTGGATCGATCACCCCGCGTTCGAGCAGCGACGTGCTGCGCTGGTGTGCCTGCGCTTGCGCCGGGATGCGTCCGTCGGTGCGGCCATGCGCGCGCGGCTGCTCATCGAGCCAGAGCCGCGACTGCGGGCAGAGATCATCGAGGGCCTCGGCGCGATGGGGGACATCGAGCCCGCGCTCGCCGCGGCGCAGGGTGGCGATGCGCTGATGAAGTTCCGCGCGGCGTACGTGCTCGGCGGCTCGGGCGATGCGCGCGCGAGGCCCGTTCTCGAGAAGCTCCTCGACGATCAGCGGACTCCCAGCGGCAGCGCGTGGTCGATCGCGGAGCAGGCCCGGCGTGCGCTCGAACGCCTCCGGGCCTGATATACGTGCCGGATGCGTTCGTTGCTCTTCCTGGCGTGCCTCGGAGCGTGTGGTGGTCCCAAGCCGGCCGAGCCGATCACGGCCGCCGATCGCGTCGACACGGCGAACGTCGCCGGCGCGACGGAGCCGGCGACGCCGATCGAGAATCGCCCGCACGTGACCCTCGGCGGCGACGGTATCCCGCAGGCCGACGGCACGCCGGCCGTCACGCGGTCGGGCTCGCTCGCGCTCTTCCTGCACGTGGAGTCGAACCCTCAGGGCAAGCCGACGGCCGCGTGGATCTCGACGGTGGATCTGACGAAGGGCTACGTCCGCGAGGAGCAGCACGGCAAGATCGAGCTGACCTTCGATGGCTCGGGCCGCGACGTCGCGGTCGCGAAGCTCGACGAGACGCTGGGCAGCCAGGTGACGGAGGAGGTCGTACCGCTCACGACGGTGACGAGCACCGGCGCGTGGAGCGAGTTCGCCGACCAGCGCTTCCACGTCGAGCAGCTGGGCGACAACCCCGAGGACGCCGTCGTGAAGGTCTCGATCGACGGCGCGACGGCCTTCGAGGGTAAGGCCCCATGGCTCTCGCCGCGCATGCCGGGCTACACCGCCGACTGCACGGACGGCGTCGAGATCATGGACGTCGCGTACTCGCTGGAAGCGAAGGTCGCGCTCCTGTACGTCGACGTCGACGGTACGGGCTGCCGCGGCGCGTGGGGCATCTACCCCATCAAGTGGAAGTAGCTCGCTAGCGTCGGAACGTCCGCAGCAGGGCGATCACGGCGACGATCAGCGCGAGCATCGGCAGCGTGTTCGCGTTGCTGCTCCGATGCAGCACGCAGACGGTGGCGACACAGCCGCCGACCAGCATGAACGCGAGGGGCGCGATGGACTCGAGCTCGCGGTGCCTGGTCTTCACGACGCACCGCCATGCGTGCGCCGCAGCGTGATGCCGACCAGGCCCAGGGCGATCGCGCCGAAGGGGTTGATGCCGTGGACGCCGAAGGCCGCGGCGAGTCCGAGCATGCCGCCGAGCAGTGCGGCGAGCGTGCCGGTGGCGACGAAGGCCTCGGCGAACCAGTAGGAGTGGTCAGCGGACCGGGCGGCGGTGCTCTGCTGCTGCATGGGGCCGCGGTTCGGCCGGGCCCTCAGCGGGTTGCGAGTAGATCGAGCGAGCGGGCCTCGAGGAGGCCTAACCCCGCGACAAAGATGGCTTCGAAGACCAGCAGGGCGATGCCAACTCCCGACGGGCCGGTCGCGAGGAGGCCCAGGCAGACGGCGCCCCAGGCGATGTTGGCGCCGGCCAGGAGCTTGAGCTGCGAGCGCGGCCGGGTGGGCCGGCGGACGAGCGAGAAGCTAAAGCAGGCGTAAATGAGATTCGCGAGGGCCATCACCACGAGGATCCAGGCCGGCAGCTCGTAGAGCAGGACGAGCCAGTCGCGCAGGAGCAGCATGCCGAGGCCCACGACGCCGCCAGCGATGCAGTCGACCCATAGCAAATGACGTCGCCAGCTCATGACTCGCGTGACGCTACCATCCTCGGGTTACGCTCCGCTCCGTGAGCAAGATCGAAGAAGTGAAGGGAACAGGCGTCACCATCCGGTTCGACGCGAGCCGATGCGTGCATTCGCGCAACTGCGTGCTCGACCGTCCGGACGTGTTCGTCCCGAACGTCGAGGGCGAGTGGATCCACCCGGATGCCGCCACCGTCGACGAGGTGGCGGAGCTCGCGCACAACTGCCCGTCGGGCGCGATCACGTACCTTCGCCACGACGGCGGACGCGGGGAATCCGCTCCGATCGTCAACACCGTCCGCATCCGCGAGAACGGCCCCCTCGCCTTCCGCGGCGAGCTCGCGATCGAAGGCCAGGAGCCCTCGTTCCGCGCGACGCTGTGCCGGTGCGGGCAGTCGCAGCGCAAGCCCTTCTGCGACGGCAGCCACACCGCAGCCGGCTTCGCTGCCTCCGGCGAGGTGGTCACCAAGCCGACCGAGCCCCTCGCGCAACGCAACGGCACCGTCACGATCGCGGCGGCCGAGAACGGCCCGCTCCTCGTCACGGGCTCGCTGGAGATCGTCAGCGGGACGGGCCGCACGGTCGATCGCTGCGGCAAGACGGCACTGTGCCGGTGCGGCGCCTCGGCGAACAAGCCCTACTGCGATGGCTCGCACCGGACGAACGGCTTCCGCGCGCCCGCGACGAAGTAGCCCGCGAAGTACGCGCACGCCGCTTCGATCACCGCGATCAGGTCTTCCGGGGCCACAGCATGAGCAGTGTGAACGCTCCCGCGGCTCCGGCGAGGCTGTAGTGCACACTGATCTGACTCCCGACGAGCCCGACGAGCACTCCCGAGAACGCCCGCAGGCCGAGCGACGCCATGTTGAAGAGGCCCAGCACGCGCCCGCGGATCTCGTTCGGCGCGTTCAGCTGGACGAGCGTCTGCACCATGCTCGAGAAGGAGAGCTCGAGGAAGCCGGCGCAGAACAGGAGGACCAGCGCGAGGTAGTAGTTGCCGTTCAGCGCGAAGGCCCCGATGGCGACGGCCCACAGCATCGCGAGGCGCTGCGCGTTGCGCGCGGACATGGGCAGGAGCTTGCGGCTCGTCTCGAGGAGCACGCCGGCCACGAGGGCGCCTGCGGCATCGGCGGCGAGGAGCATGAAGTAGGTGGCGGAGTCGCCGTACTCGCCGAGGTCGCGCGCGAGCTCGGGCATCGACGCCTGGTAGCTGTTGCCGATGAAGAACGACGCGCCGCCCGCCACGAGCAGCATCGCCCCGAGGACCGGCATCGGCCGGATGTCACGCAGCGTCTGGGTGATGTCCGCGAAGCCGCGCACCGCCCGCTTCGCCCCCGCGACGCCCGCCGCGCGGAACTTGCGCCCGTACGGTGCCGCGATGAGCCAGAGGATCAACGGCAGGTAGAAGGCGGTGTTGATGAACATCCCCTTCGTCGCGCCGAACAAGAGCAACATGCCGCCGCCGATGGCAGGACCGACGAGCACGCCGAGGTAGCGGGCCGTCGCATTCAGCCGCACCGCGCTCGCCAGGTGCTCGGGGCCGACGATGTCGTAGAGGAGCATCTGGCTGCTCGTCGACCACAGCACGCCCGCGCAGCCGTGGATCACCAGCAACACGCATGCGCTCCACACCTGCACGGAGTCGGTGAGGAACAAGAGGCCCCAGCCGAGCGACGCGATCATGAACAGCCCCATGCCGAGCTGGATCAGCCGCCGCGAGTCGAAGCGATCGTTCAGCGCCCCGACGGCCACGCTGCCCAGCAGGAACGGCACCCAGTGCGAGATGACCGCGAAGCCCGCGAGCGCCGTCGAGTGCAGCTGATCGAACGCGAGCTTGTAGCTGATGACGTGCTCGATGTTGTCGGCCATCATCGCGAGCAGGAACGTCACGAAGAACGCGCGAAAGCCGGGGATCGAGAGCGCGGACTTCTGCGCCATGGCGAGCGGTCTACCAGGTTCGCCGGTCTCTGCGAGGCCGCAACGAACTGTTCTGCGCCCCGCCGAGCTAGAACTGCCAGAGTCTGGCGAGGTCGAGCTCGAATGCATCGAATGGCTCGGCGCGCACCTTGGCGTCATCCGAGACAACCGAGCGCAACGACCAGAGCCCCTCGACGAGCTTGAAGACCTCGATCGTGCGCGCGCTCGGATCGACTAGCCAGGCGTGAGCAATGCCGGCTCGCGCGTACACGGGCAGTTTCTTCGCGCGGTCGAGTCGCATATTCGATGGAGAGAGGACCTCGCAGACCCAGTCCGGAGTCTCCGTGTAGTAGGCGAGGTGCTCGAGCGTCGGTACGTTCTCCCGACGCCATGCCGCCACGTCAGGGACCACGACGTCCTCGTCGACGTGAAGCTCGGGTTCGACCAAGAATTCCCAGCCACCTGGTCCGCCAATACCTTCCATGAAGGCAGCGCCGAGTAGCACGCCCAACCGCGAGGCAGCTCGCGTGTGGGGTCGAGCGGGACGCGGACTCAGGAACAGCTCGCCGTCGACGACCTCGGCGACCTTGTTCTCGGGCGCATCCAGGACGTCCTGATACGTCGCCTTTCGTGGTGCGCCGGCCATCGGCTTCGAGTGTACCAGCTGGCTCATCGAGCGCCCTGATCGTTCTGAGGAGCCTGGCTCGTGATGACGAAGGCCGCGATCGCGATCGCGATGGCACCGGCGGCATTGCCCTTCTCGGGCTCGACCATGGTGACGAGGCCAGCGAAGGCTCCGGCGATGGCCACCATGCGTCCGAATGCAGGCATGGGCTGGCTGAAGTAGGCGCGGACGGTTCGGAGTCGCTTGAACATGGCGCGCTCATCAGCCGGCTCGGCCCGCGGTTGCGTGACAATCTCGGCCCTCTGAAGCTCGCGACGTTCAACATCAACGACGTCAACCGACGCCTGCCCGTGCTGCTCGCGTGGCTCGAGCGCGAAGAGCCCGACGTGGTGTGTCTGCAGGAGCTGAAGGCGACCGACCCGCAGTTCCCGGTGAAGGCCCTGCGCGATGCCGGCTACAGCGCGGTCTGGCACGGCCAGGCGAGCTGGAATGGGGTGGCGATCCTCTCGCGCGTGGGCGATCCGGTGCTGACGCGCAAGGCGCTCCCCGGCGACGACAAGGACACGCAGGCCCGCTACATCGAGGCCGCGGTCCACGGCGTGCTCGTGGGCTGCATCTACCTGCCGAACGGCAATCCGATCACCGGGCCGAAGTTCGTCTACAAGCGCACCTGGTTTCAGCGCTTGATCGCCCACGCGGCGGCACTCCACGCGAGTGGCCATCCTGTCGTACTCGCCGGCGACTACAACGTCGTGCCGACCGACGCGCTCGACATCTACAACCCGCGCTCGTGGAAGCGCAATGCGTTGCTGCAGAAGGGGCCGCGCGAGCAGTACCAGCAGCTGCTCGCCCAGGGCTGGGTCGACTCGCTCCGCGCGACGTTCCCCGAGGAGAAGGTCTTCACCTTCTGGGACTACTTCCGCGAGCACTGGGAGCGCGATGCCGGCTTGCGCATCGATCACATCCTGCTGAACCCGCAGACGGCCCCGCTGCTGCGCGCGGCCGGTGTCGACAGGTGGGTGCGCGGCCTCGAGGGCGCCAGCGATCACGCACCCACGTGGGTCGAGCTGCGATGACCGCCATCGTCGTCTTCCTCTTCATCCTCGGCGGCATCGGCAGCGTCGTGGGTGCCGCGTACACGGGTCTGTTCGGCCCCAAGGCCCGGGCTCGCCGCCGCCTCGCGCAGGGCCGGGTCCACCAGATCGTCGAAGGCGAGGTGGTCACGCTCGTCGGCACGGTCGAACCCCTCGGCGAGCTCCTCGAGGCGCCCCTGTCGGGGACCGCCTGCGTTGCCTACGCCGTGCACGTCGACCTCCACGAGGAGCCGGCGAAGGGCGCCCGCCGGCGCACGGTGATCGAGTCCATTCGCGTCGAGCGCATCGTGCCGTTCCGGGTCGTGACCCCCAGTGGCGTCGTCGAGATCACCGCGCCATCGGTCGATTCGAGCATCCCGCTCGTCCCCCTCGTGCCGCACGACCGCCGCCGCGAGCAAGCCTTCTTGCGCGCGCAGAACCGGTCCCCCGATCTGTCCCTGGCGGGGCCCTTCGTGGAGTACGCCGTCGCCCCGGGCACGCAGCTGCGGGTGCAGGGCGTGGCGGTGCTGGATGCGCCCGATATGACCGTCGAGCGCGACTACCGCTCGCCCGCGCCGTCACGCATCCACCTCGTCGCTCACCCCGACCACCCGCTGACGATCGGCCTCCCCTAGTCCTCCGACCGGGGCTTGCTGATCTCGTGGGCGCGCGATCCACCGCCGATGGCTTCGTTGCCGCGTCCTCGCGGTACGCCCGGTAGCGCGTCGGGGCGGCGCCTCGCGCTCGGCGCGC
>LNFM01009975.1_pt1 | contig 13560 bp, 9 predicted proteins | sample 596031 | NCBI WGS metagenome assembly LNFM01 (sample SAMN04254537, study PRJNA301005) | activated carbon metagenome | isolation source: dual media filters at the Ann Arbor, Michigan drinking water treatment plant | place: USA: Ann Arbor
AGCGCGGTGGCGCTCATCGGCCTGGCGAAGAGATAACCCTGCAGTTCATCGCAACCCAGTGCCATCAGCACGTCACGTTGCTCGGTGGTTTCCACGCCTTCGGCCACCACGCGCAGGTCCAGCGTGCGCGCCACGTCGACGATGGCCTTCACGATCGAACGTGCACGATCGCTCTGCCCCAGGTCGGTGACGAAGGCACGGTCGATCTTCAGTTCGGCCGCCGGCAGGCGGCGCAGGCTGGCCAGGCTGGAGTGCCCGGTGCCGAAGTCGTCGATGGACACATGCACGCCCAGCGCACGCAGGCGCTCGAAGGTGGCGCGGGTGTGCGCGGTGTCCTCCATCGCCACCGACTCGGTGATCTCGCAGGTCAGCCGCCCGGGCGGAATGCCGTGGCGGTGCAGCGCGGCCTCGATGTGCTCGACGAGGTCGTCCTGCCGCATCTGGTGGCCCGAGATGTTGACGGCCACGCGCATGCGCAGGCCCAGGCCGCGCCACTGCGCCGCCTGGCGGCAGGCCTCGCCGATGACCCAGTGGCCGATGGCCGCCATCAGCCCGTGGCGTTCGGCCAGCGGCACGAAGACCGCCGGGCCGATGGTGCCGCGCTGCGGGTGTTCCCAGCGCAGCAAGGCCTCGGCCGCGGTGATCTGCAGGCTCTGCGCGTCGACCTTGGGCTGGTAGACCAGCTGCAGCTGGCCCTGCTCGACCGCGCGGCGCAGCGCCTGTAGCAGGTCGGCCTTCTCTCGCTCGTCCACCGCCAGCGCGGGGTCGTAGAAGGCATGGCCGCCGCCGCCCAGCTGCTTGACCGAGCGCATGGCCACCGCAGCGTGGCCCAGCAGATGCGGCCGCGCGCCGTGATCGGGGTAGATCGCGATGCCCACCGAAGCGCCCAACCGCAGGTTCAGCGTGTCGACGGTGTAGGGGCGCTGCAGTTCACGCAGCAGCTGCTCGGCAGCGTCGGCCGCTTCGTCGGCACCGGCGGCCAGCAGCAGCGCGTACTCGTCGCCGCCCAGGCGCGACAGCGCCAGCTGCACGCCGAGCGCCGTGCGCAGCCGGTCGGCGGCCTGTGTCAGCACGGCGTCGCCCACCGGGTGACCGTAACCTTCGTTGAGCGAGCGGAAGTTGTCCAGGCCGACATAGACGACGGCCAGCGTCGCCGCGTCGCGGTTGCAGGCCAGCACGGCTTCGTCCAGGGCGCGCTCGAAGTCGGCACGCGTCATCAGCCCGGTCAGCACGTCGCGGCCGCGCAGATCCTCCAGCTGCGAGTTCGCCGCCTGCAGGCGTTGCGCCAACTGCTTCCGGCTGCGCACCAGGCGCCAGTGCTCCAGCGCCAGCAGCACCAGCAGCAGCGCGCATGCGCCGAGCGCCCAGGCCAGCAAATCGGCCTGGATCAGGCTCGAGACATCGGCGGCGAAGGAGCCCATCGGTGGTTTATCGGTCTGCCGAGGCCTCGGTTGAGGGCGCTGCGGGCGCCAACGCGGCGGCATTCCGGCCGCATCTGCGGCAGGGTTCACGCTCGCGCGTGGGCCCGCCGGTCGTCAGGGCAGGCTGAAGCCCGACAGCAGGAAGTCGGTGCCGCCGCCGTCGCCGCGGTGGTCCAGCCGCACGCGCACCGGCAGGTGGTGGCGCGCCGGGTCGAGCCAGACGTCGACGCGCGTGTCGTAAGGGCGCTGCGGTTCGCGCCGCAGGTGCACGGCGTCGGCCACGGTGCCGGCGGGCAGCTCGGCCGGCCCACGGCCGAGCACGGTGAAGGTCCAAAGCCCGGCGTCGCCGCGCACGCCGGCCACGAAAAGCTGCAGTTCGCGGCCGGGTTGGCCCAGCGTCGGGTCGGCCTCGAGCACGGCCGGCAGCTGCAGCATCCAGCTCAGCCGGTCCTGCGCGCCGGGCAGCAACGCAAACTCCGCCGGCGGGCCACTGAAGGTGATGCGGCCACCGGTCGGCCCGGCCTCGCGGCGGAAGTTCGCGGCGCGCACCTCGCGGCCACGGCGGGTTTCGACGTGGCGCTCGGGCGCAACGCCGTCGCCGTCCAGACCACCCACGCTGGCCCAGCCGACGGCACCGAAGCCCATCCTCAGCGTGTACTGGGCGTCGGACGGGCGCCAGCGCAGTTCGGCCTGCAGCCCCGCACGGCCCGCGGCCCCGGGGCCTTCACGCTGCAGGCTGTACTGCAGCGTGGCCGGGGGCGGTAGCCGCGTGGCGTAGCGTGGCGGTGGGATGCCCTCCGGCATCGCGCCGGCGGGCGGGGGCATTGCCTCGTCGGCGTCCGCAACGGGCAGACGGGATGCCGCCAGCGGTTCGGGCCTCTCGGCGGCCGCGCGGGGCGCCGCGGTCACAGCGGGCACGGGGCGGGCTGGCGTTGCAGGGGCAAGGCTGGCCGGCGCATCGGCCAGCACATCGGCCGGTGCCGGCGCCGCCAAGCGCAACTGGCGCACCTGCAAGGCCAGCGTCGTGTCAGCCGGCGTGCCCAGCCCAGCCCCGGGCGGCAAGCGGCCCAGCAGCAGCACGTGCAGCAGCAAGACGGCCGCGGCCACGCCCAGGCCCGCCAGCAGGCGCTGCGGCGGCCAGGGGCGCAGAGGGGTCGGGCGCGTCACCCCACAATACTGCCACCCCGCTCCCGGGCCGCTGCACCGCAGGGCCGAAGACCCCCACGATGAAACTCGCCACCTTCAAGGACGGTTCACGCGACGGCGTGCTGGCCGTCGTCTCGCGCGACATGACGATGGCGCACTACGCCACCGGCATCGCCACCACGCTGCAGCAGGTGCTGGACGACTGGAACTTCCGCAGCCCGCCGCTGGAAGACCTCTACGCCACGCTCAACGGCGGCAAGGCGCGCCACGCCTTCCCCTTCGACCCCCAGTTGTGCATGGCGCCGCTGCCCCGCGCCTACGCCTGGCTCGATGGCTCGGCCTACCTCAACCACGTCGAACTGGTGCGCAAGGCGCGCGGCGCCGAGGTGCCCGCCAGCTTCTACGACGACCCGCTGATCTACCAGGGCGGCAGCGACGACTTCCTGGGTGGCACCGACGACGCGCGCTTCGCGAGTGTCGACTGGGGCATCGACTTCGAGGCCGAGGTGGCGGTGATCACCGGCGACGTCGACATCGGCACCGACGCCGTGGCCGCGCTCGACGGCGTGCGCCTGCTCATGCTGGCCAACGACTGGAGCCTGCGCAACCTGATCCCGGCCGAACTGGCCAAGGGTTTCGGCTTCGTGCAGAGCAAACCCGCCACCGCCTTCAGCCCGGTGGCGGTGACGCCCGACGAGGTGGGCGAGGCCTGGGCCGGCGGCCGCCTGCACCTGAACCTGGAGAGCCGCTGGAACGGCCGCCGCGTCGGCCTGTGCGAGGCCGGGCCGGAGATGACCTTCCACTTCGGCCAGCTCATCGCCCACGTGGCGAAGACCCGGCGGCTGCGCGCCGGCAGCATCGTCGGCAGCGGCACCGTGAGCAACAAGGACTGGAACCACGGCTATGCGTGCGTGGCCGAGAAACGGGCCGTCGAGACCATCGAGAGCGGCGCGCCGGTGACCGGGTTCATGCGCTACGGCGACAGCATCCGCATCGAGATGCTGGGCCGCGACGGCCACAGCGTGTTCGGCGCCATCGAGCAACGTGTTGCGCCGCTGGCACCCTGACGCCCTGGCCGCCTGACATCGGCATGCACGAACTGCCTGGCTGGCTGAAACACGCCACCGTCTGGCTGCTGGTGGCGTTGGGTCTGTTCCTGGGCGTACAGGCCTGGCAGCGCCAGGCGACACAGGCGCGCATCGAGGTCACCGGGGGCGTGATCGAGATCCGCCGCAGCGCCGACGGCCACTACCACTGGCCCGGCAGCGTGAGCGGGCAGCCGGTGGACTTCCTCGTCGATACCGGCGCCACCGGCACCGCGATCCCGGCCGCGCTGGCGCGCCAGCTGGGCCTGCCGGTGGTGGGGCGGGTGCGTTCGAACACCGCCGGTGGCGTGGTCGACGCCGATGTCGTGCAAGGCGACCTGCTGCTGCAGGGCGGCCTGCGCGCCGAACGCCTGCGCATGGCCGCGCTGCCCGACCTGCATGCACCGCTGCTGGGCATGGACGTGCTGGGCAAGCTGCGCTGGCAGCAACAGCAGGGTGTGCTGCGCTTCGAGATGCAAGGCGCGGCACGCTGACGCCGCGGCGGCGCTGCTGGAACGGCCGAAACGCACTCTGTCACGCCCCTTGCACCGTTCGTCGCAGGGGAGTGACCGCGCGCAGGCCGCCCGCTACATTGCCCGCGAACCCGAACAAGCGAGCCCTCCATGGACACCACCCTGCCTGCCACCGCGGCGGCCGAGCCCGACCGCGCCACCCCCGCGGCAGTGATGGCGCCCATCGCGGCCACGCAGCGCATCGAGGCGCTGGACGTGGTGCGCGGCTTTGCGCTGTTCGGCATCTTCCTGATGAACATCGAATGGTTCAACCGCCCCTTCACCAGCTTCGGCGAAGGCATGCCACGCGATCTGAGTGGTGTGGACTGGCTCGCCAGCTGGTTCGTCGCCTACTTCGTGCAGGGCAAGTTCTGGACCATTTTTTCCTTGCTTTTCGGCATGGGCTTCGCAGTGATGCTGGTGCGCGCCGAACAGGCCGGGCGCGAATTCACGAAGGTCTACCTGCGGCGCGTGCTGGCGCTGGCCGTCTTCGGTGCGCTGCACTTCATCTTCCTGTGGGACGGCGACATCCTGTTCTCGTATGCCGTTGCAGCGCTGATGCTGATGGTGGTGCTCTACGGCCGGCCCAAGCCATTGCTGCTGGCCATCGCGGTTTTTGTCGGCCTGGGTTTCATTCCCGACATGAAGGCCTTCTTCGGCATCGCCGGCGGGCTGGCGCTGGCGGGGCTGATCTCGCTCTACCTGCGCCACGAGAAGCCGGTGACGCTGCGGGGCCACGGCCTGCCCGTCTTCAGCCTGGTCCTGCTCCTGCTGGGCGCGGCCCTGTGCCTCGCCGCAGCGGTGTTCTGGCTGCTGCCCGATGGGCCGACCGAGCCGCGCGGGCCGTTGTCGGTCTTCGGCCCGTTGGTGCTCGTGACAGGCTGGCTGTCGTGGAAGTACTTCGAACCGGCGGCGCTGCGTGGCGTGCGCCTGGGCGCCAGTCTCTACCTCTTCGGTGCCATCGCGATGACGCTGGGGGGCGTGCTGCAGCACTACGCGCCCGATCCGCTGGCCGCCTACGCCCCCGGGGCGAAGGCCGCCAACGCGACCCCAGCGGCCAGCGTGGCCGCGGTGGCACCGTCACCCGCCAGCGCCGCGCCGGCCGAAGGCAAGAAACCGAAGAAGACCCCGGCCGAGCGCTACGCCGAACGCGAGGCCGAACGTGCCAAGCGCCTGGCAGAGCAACGTGCCGAAAAGGAAACCGAAGTGCGCGTGCTCACCCGCGGCACTTACGGCGAGGCGGTGCTCTACCGCGCCGGCCGCTTCCCCGAGAAGGTGGCGGGCGACTTCGGCTTTGCGGTCGTGCTCATCGGCATGTTCCTGCTCGGCATCGGCTTCGTGCGTTCGGGCGTGATGGACAACGCCCGCGAACACCTGCCGCTGTTCCGCAAGCTCGCGTTGTGGGGCCTGCCCATCGGCATCGGCCTCGGCCTGGCGGGCAGCCTGATCGCCATGTCGCACATCCCCGGCGACCGCACCGACGGCTGGGGCATCGCACGCGGCCTGACGATGCTGGGCAACCTGCCGGCCTGCCTCGGCTACGTCGGCCTGGTGGTGCTCATGCTGCACGGCAAGACGCCCTTTGCGCGCATCGCCGTCCTGGGGCCGATGGGCCGCATGGCGCTGACGAACTACCTCATGCAGTCGCTGATCTGTGCCCTGTACTTCCACGGTTATGCCCTTGGCCACTGGGGCATGCCGCGCGCACAGCAGTTGCTCTTCGTGATCGTCGTCTTCGCCGCGCAACTGGCCTTCAGCCACTGGTGGCTGTCGAAGTTCCGCTACGGGCCGCTGGAATGGTTCTGGCGCGGCTACACCTACCGGCAAGTGCCGAAGTTCAGGTTGTAAGCCTCACGGCGGCAGCAGTTCGAAACGCTGCACCGTCGCTGCCTCGATGCGGCCGCGTGTGTACAGCAGCGGGAAGTACTCGCCCTTCAGCCACAGCGGCGCCAGGTCCCGGTAGTGCGGGCTGGCCGGGTCGCCCGACTGGCCCGGCGCGTTGACGGCGCGCGAGTTGTCCCAGGCGCCCACGTCGAGCACGATACGGAAGGACGGGCCGCCGATGTGACGGAAGTTCGCCGGGTCGTAGCTCGACAGGTTCACGGTGTCGCTGCCGCCCGGCCTGGGCAGCGGGCCGACGTTCAGGCGCCGCTGCGTGGCGGCATCGGCCGCGTTGGCCAGCGGGTGCACGAAGACGGCGTGGTGCAGCGCACCCCAGCGCCAGCGCGCCGGGTCGTCGCCGGCCAGACTACGCAGGTCGGCCCAGGCCGCCGCCAGGCTGCGCACCAGCACGGCGTCGCGCCGCGCCGCGGCGTCGTTGCCACCGAAGCGCGCTTGCGGGTGTTCCAGCGTGGCCAGCAGCAGCTCGGTATCCGTCGACCGGATCAGCGCCGCCGCCCCGGCGCCGAGCACGGCGTCGCGGAAGGCGGCGCCGAGGTGGCGCGACCACCAGACCTCGAAGAGCGCGGCCGCCGCCGAGTCGGCGCTGGTCTGCAGGTTCCAGCCGCTCAGCAGCGTCACGGCCGACTGCGCGTCGGCGTCGGTCGTCTTCAGGCCGCGCAGCAGCCACTGCAGGCGGCGCGCCGGCACCGAGCGCGCGTCGTTCTGCAGCCGCATCGCATCGCCGAGGCCGTGCTTGGCCTTGCCGGCCAGCACCTCGGACAGACGCTGGTGGCGGGCGTTCGACGGCCACTCGAAGCCGAGCTTGCGTTCGCGCCAGGGGTAGTCCGCCGGCAGGTTCATCTCGTTGGCGCTGGCGAACCAGCCGGCCGCCGGGTTCAGCAGCCAGGGCAGTTGTTCACCCGGCCAGAAACCTGCCCACTCGTAGCGGCCGTCGCCCGGCACGGGCCACAGCCCGTCCCAGTTCGGGCGCCTGGGCGCCAGCCCGGCGGTGACCCAGCCGATGTTCCCGGCGACATCGGCATAAACCTGGTTTTCGGCCGGTGCGCCCCAGTTCGACATCGCGCGGCGGAAGTCGGCGAAGTTCTGCGCGCGCATGTAGCCGATGCTGCCGAAGTAGGGCGCCATGCCCGGCTCGAACCAGCCCGAGCGCACGGCGTAGGCACGCCGCATCGCACCGTCGACATGGGTCACCGGGCCGTGGCGCGTGAACTTCAGCGTCACGGTCTGTGGCGCCTGGCCGCGCACGGGGATGGCCTCGGTCAGCACACGCAGCTTCTCCCACCGGCCCTGGTAGCGGTAGGCGGTGGCGTCGGCAGCGTCGGTGTCGTAGACGTAGAGGTCTTCCTGGTCGATGGCGAAGATGGTCAGCCCGAAGGCGATGCGGCCGTTGTGGCCGATCGACACGCCGGGCAGCGCCGGCTCGCCGCCGCCGATGACGTCCAGCCCCGGTGCGTTCAGGTGCACGATGTAGCGCAGCGAGGGCGCGGACTGCAGCCGGTGCGGGTCGCTGGCCAGGATGGGCCGGCCCGTGGCCGAACGCGACGGCGCCACCACCCAGGCGTTGCTGCCTTCGCCGGGCCCCGCTGCTTCGGCCAGCGCCAGCTGGGGCGCAAGGTCCAGCGCGGCCCGCTTGCCGCCCCGCCCGCTCACCAGCACACCCTGCGTGGCCAGGCCGAAGGTTCGCAGCGCTTCGGGCGGGATGCAGGGGTCCAGGCCCTCGGGCACCTTCGTCTCCCAGGGCGGTGCCAGCGCCACGCGTGTCTCGTCGGCCTTCAGCTGACCGCGGCAGGCCAGCAGGGCGCGCCAGGCTTCCGACGCGAGGTTGCGTGTCAGCCCGTGGCTGCGGATGCGCACCACGTCCTCGGGCTGCCACTTCTCGGGCGCGTAGCCGAAGTGGCCGAACTCGAAGGGCAGCCGCGCCGGCTCGCGCGCGACGAGGTCGATCCAGGCGTTGATGCCGGCGACGAAGCGTGTGGCGATGCGCTGCGCCCCCGGGCCGTAGGCCTGCCATTCGCGCGCCATGTCGCCGCGGTAGAGGAAATGGCGCGCGGCGCGGTCCTGCTCGACGAAGTTCGCGCCGAACACCGACGCCAGCAGGCCCAGGCCGCGGCGGCGCCAGAGATCGATCTGGAACAAGCGGTCGCGCGCGGCGTTGAAGCCCTGCACGAAGAACACGTCGTCCTCGCTGCCAGCGTAGATGTGCGGCACGCCCCAGCGGTCGACGAGGATCTGCGCCGGCGCGGCCAGACCGGGGATGCGCAGCGTCTGCGTCTGAGGCTGCGTCTGCGTCGCTGCGGCGGGTGGCGTGACCTGCACCCGCGCCGGCGCGGCCCACGGTGCGCTGCAGGCGGCGACGAGCACCAGCGCCGCGCCAGCCGGGGTCCTACCGAAGCTCATCGCCTGTCTTCCCGCTGCAGCCACCGCGCCCGAAGGGTGGCACGCAGTGTAGGGCGGCCACCGCATGCCGTGCGTCGGATCGCAGCGCGGCCGCGACGGCCGAAATTCCGCGGACAAGGTCGCATCCCCTGCCGGCCGGTGGCGCGCGGCGCGGCTTTCATGGCATCGTGCGGGCATGTCGAGCTGGCTGAAGACGATCTGCACGGGCCTGTGTGCCGGGCTGGGGCTGCTGGCCTGGGCCGCGGCCGCGGAACCCGCCCCGGCCTGCCCGCCACCCGTGCCCGCGCAGGCCGCTACCGCCCCCGAGCGCGACCGCGACCGCGGCCTGCTCTGGCGCATCACGCGCGACGGCCGCAGCAGCTGGCTCTACGGCACGCTGCACGTCGGCAAGCCGGCCTGGCGCCGCTTCGGCCCCCAGGTGACGGCCGCGCTGCGCGCCAGCGACGTGCTGGCGCTGGAGATCGACCCCGCCGACCCCGCGCTGCTGGCCGCGCTGGCCGAGTTGCAGCCCACGTCGCTGCTGCCCGAGACGCTGCAGGCGCGGCTCGACCAGGCCTACGCGCGCGCCTGCCTCTCGCGCGACGCCATGGCCACGCTGCACCCGGTGCTGCAGGCCACCTCGCTGACGGTGCTGGAAGCGCGCTGGCTGGGCATGGACCCGGCCTACGCGATGGAGCAGCTGCTGGCCGCCCAGGTGCGGGCCAACGGCCGGCGCGTGGTGTCGCTGGAAACCGCGGCGCAGCAGAAGGCCGTGCTGGTGCCGGACGACCCGGTGGAGGCGTTGGCCGTGGTCGAACAGAGCCTGGCGCAGCTGGAAGACCGCAGTGCGCGGCGTGTCATCGAGCGCATGGCGCAGGCCTGGGAGGCCGGCGACCTGGCGGCGATGGAGGACTACGCCAGCTGGTGCGAATGCGCCGTCACCGAAGCCGACAAGGCGGCCATGCGCCGGCTCAACGACGAACGCAACGGACCGCTGGCGGCAGGCATCGAGGCCCAGCACCGCCAGGGCCGGCGCGTCTTTGCCGCCGTCGGCGCACTGCACATGACCGGCGCGCAGTCGCTGCCGCGGCTGCTGGAACAGCGCGGCTTTCGCGTCGAGCGGGTACCCTTCAAGCGCTAGGCGCATGGCCCGCGGCGGCCGCGCCGGGCCCGCACAGGCCCACAATGCTGCCGTCCCGCCACTGGCGCCGAGGAGATCCCTGATGAGCTCATCCACCGACCTGGCCCGCATGGTGCCCGGCTTCGACTTCCTGCAGACCCTGATGAAGGGCGCCAGTTCCAGCCTGCCCGGCGTGCAGGGCTTCGGCCAGTGGGTGGCGCCGACGCTCGACCCGGCGGAGATCGACAAGCGCATCCAGGAGCTGAAGACGGTGCAGTTCTGGCTGGAACAGAACGCCCGCCTGCTCGGCACCACGGTGCAGGCGCTGGAAGTGCAGCGCATGACGCTGTCCACGCTGCAGACCATGAACCTGCCGCTGACCGACCTGGCCAACGCCTTGCAGGCACGGCCGCCAGCGCCTGCGCCCGCACCGGCACCCGCGTCGCCCCCCTCGTGGGCCATGCCGGCGGCGGCCGCGACGGCCGACGACGAGGACGAGGACGAGGACGATGACCATGAACCCGATGCCGCCGCTGCACCCGCGCCGGCGCCGCCGCCGCGAAAGCAGGGCACGGCGCCACAGCCCGCCGCAGCGCAGGCAGCCATCGACCCCATGCAGTGGTGGGGCGCGCTGACGCAGCAGTTCACCGAGATCGCCGCTAAGGCCATGAAGGACGGCGGCGTCGATGCGGCGCGTCCCCTGGCAGCCGCCGTGCCGGCAGGGGCTGAGAGCCCCGGCCAGGCCGCTGTGCAGGCCGCCGTCAAGACCACGAAGAAGTCCGCCCGCGCCCCCGCGAAAGCTGCCAAGACCGCACGCAAGGCGGCCCCGCGCAAGCGCGCGGCCTGAGCGCCGGCGGCTCGGCACAACGCGGCACACGCCATGCCCGGTTTCCTGGTCGGCCACGCCACGCACCCCGACTGGCGTGGCGCGCTGGCGCTGGCCGGTGCGCAGATCGAGGCGCGCCGGCCTGCCCACGAGCACAGCGGCGCCGGCCCGCTGACACTGGGTTTCGCCTACTTCACCGACCACTACGCGCCGCACGCCCAGGCGCTGCTGGTTGAACTTCGCCTGCGCTGGCCCGGCGTGGCCTGGGTGGGCAGCGTGGGCGTGGGGGTTTGCGCCAGCGGCGTCGAGTACATCGACGAACCCGCGCTGGCACTGATGCTGGCGGCGCTGCCGGCCGGGCGTTTCGAGGTCTTCTCGGGCGCGCGCAAGCTGCAGCACATCGAGCCCTACACGGCACTGGTGCACGCCGACCCGGCCACGCCCGACCTGCAGGACCTGATCACCGAGATGAGCGACCGCACACAAAGCGGCTACCTCTTCGGCGGCCTGGCCAGTTCACGCGCGGCCACCGTGCACCTGGCCGACGGCGTCTGGCAGGGCGGCCTGTCGGGCGTGGCCTTCACGCGCGAAGTGGCACTGGTCTCGCGTGTCACCCAGGGTTCGCAGCCCATAGGCCCGACCCGCGAGGTGACGGCCTGCGAACGCAACATCGTCACCGAACTCGACGGCGAACCCGCCCTGCCCTGCCTGCTGCGCGACCTGGGCCTGCCGACACTGGACGACCCGCGCGCCGCGCTGCCGCGCCTGCGCGCCACGCTGGTGGGCCTGACCGACGCGGCCGACACGGCGTTGGCGCGGCCCGGGCAGTTCGGCACCGACACCCGGGTGCGCCACCTGGTGGGCCTGGACCCGGGCCGCGCTGCCGTGGCCGTGGCCGACCTGCTGCAGCCCGGCATGCGCCTGGCCTTCTGCCAGCGCGACGTGCAGGCAGCGCGGCGCGACCTGGTGCGCATCTGCAGCGAGATACGCGACGAACTCGAGACCCAGGCCGAGGCCGCGCTCGCCGCCGGCGACGCCACGCCCGCGCCGGCGGCGCGGCGCATCCTGGGTGCGCACTACGTCAGCTGCACGGGCCGCGGCGGACCGCATTTCGGCGGGCCCTCGGCCGAGCTGAAGATCATCCAGCACGCACTGGGCGGCGGGGCTGGTGACGACATCCCGCTCGTCGGCTTCTTCGCCGCTGGCGAGATCGCACGCCACCACCTCTACGGCTACACCGGGGTGCTGACGGTGTTCACGGGCGAGGGCTGATCACCCCCGCCGACGCGCGACGTCAGCCCGGCTGGCGGCGCTGCCGCAGCAACAGCGCCGCCACGCCCAGCCCCATCAGCAGCCAGGCCGCCGGCTCCGGCACCACGCCGGCCTGGATGCCGGTGAGCGGGCTGCTTTCGAAGGCGTAGTCGAGCAAGGTGCCCGGGGTTCCGGCCGTGAGCACGAAACGCGCCCAGCCGTAGTGCACGGTGTCGTCGGCGGCGGTGGTCAGGTCGGCGCCCTCGTTGCGAAAGCGGAAGCCGATGGTCACCGGCGCGCCCGTGGACACCAGGGCGCCCGACGGCGAGCCCGTGTTGAACACGCTGCTGCCGTCGATCACGGTACCCAGGGGCAGGTCGAGGACACCGGTGGTCGTGGAGCCGGCGACATAACCCCTGGAAACGACTGGCACGGTCGGTGCGCTCTGGCCCGAACTGCTGGGCGAGAAGAAGGTCCACGCGGAGGTGCCGAAGACGTTGAAGTCGTAGTTGGCGCCCGGGCCGCCGAGCACCGGGAAGGTGCCCGGGCCGCTGAACGTCGTGCCGTCCAGCACGTTCACGTACAGGCCCGCGGTGGTGTTGGGTATGGCCAGGTTCACCGGCCCGCTGTAGACCAGATCGGCCTGCGCCGGCACGGCCACCACCAGCCCGGCCAGGGCCAGCACACCTGCCGCCGCGGCGGCACGACTCACTGTCTGCATGGACATCCTCCTGGGTGGGCGCCGTGGCCCGTCTGGGTACCGATGCGCGCAGGCCGGCGGCCTGACGTCCAAAGTGCATGGTTGGTCAGGTCCGGTCGCGACGCAATCCCCCTGCCCCCACCCTCGGCAGTCCCACCCCACGAATCGGGGGAAGGGCAAACCCGATCGCAGCCACGCGGGCGATCCCCACCATCCAGGTCAAAACGGCCTTGACCGGGCTGCATGCAGGGGGCGGCGTACAGTCACGGCAGGCCGGCACGGCCCCGCCCCCGCCCACGAGGAGACTGCGCCCCATGAACGCCCCCGCCGCGCCGCCCGCCATCGCCGCCGCCGAACGTGCCGCCCGCCAGGCGCAGGTGGTGGGCGCGCTGTCTCCGCTGCTGCCGGCGCACGCGCTGCTGTGGCACGCCGAGGACACCGTGCCCTACGAGTGCGACGGCCTCACCGCCTACCGCCAGATGCCGCTGCTGGTGGCGCTGCCCGAGACCGAGGACCAGGTCGCGGCCGTGTTGAAGGCCTGCCATGCCTTGCAGGTGCCGGTGGTGGCGCGCGGCGCCGGCACCGGGTTGTCGGGCGGTGCGCTGCCGCATGCCCTGGGCGTGACGCTGTCGCTGGCCAAGTTCAACAAGATCGTGATGTTCGACCGCGCCGCGCGCACGGCGACCGTGCAGTGCGGGGTGCGCAACCTGGCCATTTCCGAGGCCGCGGCGCCGCTGGGCCTTTACTACGCGCCCGACCCCTCGAGCCAGATCGCCTGCACCATCGGCGGCAACGTGGCCGAGAACAGCGGCGGCGTGCACTGCCTGAAGTACGGGCTGACGCTGCACAACGTGCTGCGGGTGCGTGGCTACACGGTGGACGGTGAAGCGGTGGAGTTCGGCAGCGAGGCGCTGGACACGCCGGGCCTGGACCTGCTGTCCCTGATCGTCGGCAGCGAAGGCATGCTCGTCGTCATCACCGAAGTGACGGTGAAGCTGGTGCCCAAGCCGCAACTGGCGCGCTGCATCATGGCCAGCTTCGACGACATCCGAAAGGCCGGCGACGCAGTGGCGCAGATCATCGCCGCCGGCATCATCCCGGCCGGGCTGGAGATGATGGACAAGCCGATGACGGCGGCGGTGGAAGACTTCGTGCACGCCGGCTACGACCTCGACGCCGTGGCCATCCTGCTGTGCGAAAGCGACGGCACGCCCGAAGAGG
>LNFM01009976.1_pt1 | contig 13560 bp, 11 predicted proteins | sample 596031 | NCBI WGS metagenome assembly LNFM01 (sample SAMN04254537, study PRJNA301005) | activated carbon metagenome | isolation source: dual media filters at the Ann Arbor, Michigan drinking water treatment plant | place: USA: Ann Arbor
CGTGCAACGGCGCCCTCCAGGTCGATGATGCGATCGAGATCGCGGAGAAGATCGACATCTGACGACGTGACGCTCTACCTCTGATACCGGACGCCATCGGCGGCGCTAGCTGCGCCGCCGATCAAGCCCTACGCAACGGCAGCTTTTGGGATTGAGCGACGCGTTCGTCCAGCGCGCAGCCGGTTGGACGAATGACCGCTGTTGGCCCTGAACTGAACTCGCCACCGTGCTCGCGGACGGCGGCTGTCGAGGGCGAAGCGGACGAGCGGCGCAGCGCGGCCACTCGACGCGCTTGACCCGAGGCGGACATCGAGGGGGCCGCCGCTCGCGCTCTGCACAGGACCATTGGTGACGTCTGCAATTTGCTTGGGAGCGGACGAGGGCCGACTGACGGTATGTGGTTTCGGGCTAATCCGGCACTGCCTGGCCGAGCGTGGCGCTGCTATTGCTGGCGGACTTCGGGCTGACTGCTGCAACCTCGTCGCCGGTTATGATGGCGACCACGTCAGCGGCCATCGCTCCCAGTATCTCGATATCGCGGTCATCCAGCGTGCGGGGCTCCGGTCCGAGGATGCACAAGGCGCCGAGCACCATGCCGTCTGCCGTGCGTAGCGGTACACCGGCATAGAAGCGCGCGTTCCAAAGCTTGATCGTCGGATTCCCGGCAAAGCGAGGGTCGCGCTCGGCATCCTGGACGATAAGCGGTTCGTCACTCGCGACTACGTGGTTGCAGATGGCCTGCGAGCGCGGAATTACGATCATGTCCGTGCCGTCCTGAGATAGCGGGCCGGCGAGCTGCTTGCTTTGGCCGAGGATGAATTCCTGGTCCTTGTCGATGGCAGAGATGACGGCGAACTCGGCATTAAATACATCGGCCGCGCGCATGGCCGCGGCGTCGAGATCTTTGCGCGCGCCGCCTTTCAACACGCCGGTTGCGTGGAGGGCGGCAATGCGCTCGTCTTCGTTGTCGGGGATTGCTGCCTTCTGCGCATCGACCGCGTCTTCCGGAGCAACGATCCGGTGGATCTTGAGTGTCGCTTCCTCAATCGAGGCCACGACCCCGTCGGCGCCAAGTGCCTCGTGTGCGTTCCCTACGAGAAGGTCCGGCGGAGCGTTCCAGAGGGCAAGGACGATGCGCAAATTGGGCCAGCGGCGACGAAGGCGACGGCAGAAATGGCGCGCGGGCAAGGCAGGACTGGATGTGAAGTAACTCACGCAGACAGTGTCGGCTCCTTCCAGGTCGAGCTTGGCAACCGAGGATACGCTGACTGTTGTGGCCGGCCGGTAGACGGCGGAGATGCCGTCGAGGGCCAGGGCATCGCACAGCATTTCGGATACAATGGTGTCCACCTCCCACTTGCCCCCGATGCAGACGACTGATGGTCTGTCGTTCTTCGCGATCGCCGCCGGGTACTGCTCCCGCACATCCTCGAGGAGGGCATCCATCCCAGTTGCGACGCGGAGTCGATGTTCTGTGGTGGCATTCCGTAGATGATCGTCGCTGGCGAGGCGGAGAACGTCAATTGCGACATCGTTGTAGAACTCGCGCAGCGACGACCCGTCGATCTGGGTCGTGGCGATGTCGATTGCTTCTTCGGCATCGTTGGCGAGCAGGCGCTGATAGATTCTAGTGGGTAGGTCGAGAGCGGGCAAAGAGCCGAGGAGAGTGTCGAGAAACTGGAGCTGCGGAATGTTGCGGCCGATGACGAGCAAGCAGACAGTGAGCGGGGTTGCGAGAATTAGGCCGATCGGTCCCCAAAGCGCAGTCCAAAACGTGGCCGATGCAATGAGCGACATGGCCGAAAGACCTGTGCTGGTCCCGTACAGCATCGGCTCGACGATATTGTTGCTGACGACCTCCAAGAGGACGATAAGCGCCACCGTCCACAGCACCATGTCCCAGCCCGGATCGACGGCAAAGGCGAGAGAAATCGGGAAGATCGCCGACACCATCGGACCGACGTAAGGCACGAACCGCATAACAGCGGCGACGGTGCCCCATAACAACGCGCCGGGCACGCCAATCAGATACAGGCCCAGAGCCATCGGCACGCCGTACGTAACGTTTACAATGAGCTGCATCAGCAGATATTTACTGATGCGTTTGCCGGCTTCTTCAATAGCGTCCGTGGATCGATGCAGATTGCCGCCCAGCATGCGAAGCAATCGGTCGCGGAGGTCGCTGCGGTCCAGGAGAGCAAGAAATACGAACACGAAAACGATGCCGGCTTTCGCCATGGGTTCAAGTGAGGGCTGAAGCCAGGCTATTACGGTTTCGAACGGATCTTTCGGCGTCGGCACGATTTGGACGCGTTGAGGACCGCTGGCTGCGTTTGATGGCATCTGAGGGTCGGATGCTGATCCCTGCTGGACCGGCTCGACCGTTTCAAGCGCGCGTTCGAGAATGCCCGGTGATTTAAGAAGTGCGCGCAAATCGGCGATCTTCGTGCGGATCGTCGACTGATACGTCGGCAGTTCTTCACTCATAGATCTCAACTGAGACCCGAGCACAACGCCCATGCTGGCCAACACCGCAACGATCATGATCATCACGGCGATGACCGATGCTATGCGGGGGACGCCGCGGCGACTGAGCCAAGCAACGGGCGGGTTCAGCGCGAAGCTGATCAGGAAAGCGCATACCAGCGGGATGAGGACATCTTGTCCAAAATACAGCGCGGCAACGATAACGGCCGCGCAGACGAGCATCGCCCCGACTCGAACGACGTCGATCGGCTGCGCATCGAGTTTGGGTACGCCGACTTGCTGGTCCGAGGGAATTGGCGCCATGGCCTCCGACCAGTTGTTGAGCTGCAAAACATTGTGTGCCTGCACAACGCGCGAAAATGCGTTTGCGTTCCTATGTTGCCGAGAGTTGCCTGCGAGACGCTCGTCGCTCTCGCCTATCGCGGCTACAATAGCGGCGAGCATCTGCTTGCTCACCGCCAAGAGCTATGAGGACGTCCCGTGACCTTCGCATATGGGCTTGGGCCGTAGATTCGGGTTTTGAGGCCAGAATGCGCGCACCCGTCGCACTGTTGCCACAAACTCACGTACTCCCATCCTCTTTGTGTAGCGCTCTTCGGGGGCACATGGTCACCACAGCAGAACATCTGAAGCCGCTCCTTTGGGAGCCGAAGAACTTGATCCGTGCCATTGAGGCTGCGGGGGTTACGCTATGGTCGTGGAACGTGGATACGGACGCCTTGGCCATGGACGACCGTGCATATGATCTGTGGGGCATTCCGCGCGGCACAGATGTCAGGTTTGAAGACCTTTCCGCCCATATCCATCCGGCCGACCGCGACAGGGTAAGGGCAGCCTTCAACGCGACGCGTGCGATTGTCGGGCCTTACGAGATCGATTTCCGCATCATGATCGGCGAAGACCTCAAATGGATTTCAGCTCGCGGTCAGGGCGACGACGCCGGGATGGTCCAGCGGGTCATGTTCGGCATCTTCATTGACGTTACCGGCCGCAAGCAGGCCGAAGAGAGCCGGGAGCTGCTGGCGGGGGAGATGAGCCATCGCGTCAAGAATTTGCTGACCATTGCCTCCAGTCTCACGACTATCTCCTCTCGTTCGACATCGACGACCACAGATATGGCCCGCGAATTGACCCAGCGTTTGACGGCGTTGGGGCGTGCTCACGATCTGGTACGACCGGTGCCCGGCCAGACCGAGGCAGCCTCGGCGCTGCTGGGCGACCTGTTGACGGTCCTCCTCGCGCCTTATGACGATCTGGGGGCCTTCAGCGGGCGCATCCGGGTATCCGTGCCTAGGATGAGCGTTGGAGAATCGGCGACGACAATTCTTGCACTCGTCATCCACGAACTGGCAACCAACTCACTTAAGTATGGAGCCCTGTCGGTTGAAACTGGCACACTAGATGTCTCATGCACGACTCATGACGAAGCCGTCAGGATCGTATGGACAGAAAGCGGAGGGCCGAATGTTGAGGCGCCGACAGTTGCGCCAGGCTATGGGACCAAGCTGGTGGAGCGCAGCGTCACGGGGCACCTGCGTGGCGCGATTGACTACCACTGGGCGAAAGATGGCCTCGTGGTCACGCTCAAAGTGGACCCCAACCGTCTCGCTCGATGACTGCAGTAGATAGGCCGCAGCAGCGGGTGCCTCGGCTCTATTCCCAGGAGACGGGACAAGCTGACAATCCGTCTCCCTAGCTTGAGAGAATATCGCGCAGAGACGCTGCGATCGCCGCATGGTCATACGGCTTGGCATAGAACAGACTGCCTTCGGGAAGATCCGTCAGCGCCACGATACGATGACCAGATGTCACGACGATCCTCACAGGCGGCCAGCGGCCTCGAACAGCAGCGGAAAGTTTCAGTCCATCCATGCTACCCGGCATATCGACATCAGTGAACATGATCTGAATCTGGTCATTGGCTTCCAGTATCGAAATTGCTTCATCAGCGTCGGCGGCCTCGAACACCTCAAACCCTTCGCCCGACAGATATTCGACAAGGTCCATCCGGATTAAGAATTCGTCTTCGACCACGAGTATCGTTATTTTGGACGACATCAAGCCCTACCCGTGTGTCCGACGTTGCTCTTGATAACGCCCGTGCGCACAAATGGCTCCGTAACATTATTCATACAGATGCTTAAGACCGCAATCTTGCTTCGGGAGCAACGATGAGGGCTAGAGTTTCGCCGGGGTACTGGGCCATATCTTGAAATTCTCAATCGATCCTGCGGAATTCCACCCGACGATTGATGGCACGCCCGGCAAGAGTGTCATTATCCGTCTTGGGATCGTCCTGACCGCGGCCTTGCGAACGAAGTCGCGGTGATTCAATTCCGTGCTCGACCAGCGCCAGCCGTACGGCCTCGGCGCGCCCTTCAGAGAGACCATGGTTGTAGTCTCGCTCGCCGGTTGAATCCGTATGTCCGGTGATCCGTATTACCCACTCAGAGTTCGCCTTTAGGATCTGGGCAATTTCTCGCACGACCTGAACCGATTCCGGACGAAGCTCAGCACTATCAAAGCTGAAACGTAGCCCGTAGGAGTCAAACCTTCTGATCGTCCGAAGCGACCGCTCCATTTCCGGGCGGATCTCCCGACCGTCAATTACTCGCGTAATTCTCTCGGTGCGGGCAAGCCTCTCCCAGCTGAACATCAGAAACGATTGAATCAGCACGGGCTGTTCAAGATCATTGGCAAAATAGAACTCACCCTGTGCCGTGCGCGTTCCGTCGCCGCACTGCGCTCGCGCGTGCAGAGCACCGATGTCAACGATCTGATCCTCGACAATAAGGGGCATCATCACCTCGCGGGAAACGCGAGTGAGATCGCACTCGATACTGGCGAGTTTGTGCGAGTAAACGAGCGTCAGGCGAGCGCGACCACTGGACTGCAGCTCTGACAGAACGCGACTCGAAATGCCGAGCGATGTAGTTCCTGGTATTACGAGGGGCATATCCTCTTCGTATCCCAATACGTATGACGAAGCGTCCCGTCGATCTGCCACGAGTAATTCGCGGCGCACCGAGACGCCCCGCGAACTGGAATACTCGATACTGACGTCTGAACCGGTGACGGCGGTGACCGTCGTGTTCGACTCCGCGTCCTTGCCGAAATCGTTGGTGAAGGCGGTGGTAAATTGCATACCCGGCCGCGGAATGAACAAACCAGTGCGTTCCTGAGCGATCGCGACAGTTCCAAACATGAGGCCAGCACAGCACGATGTGATCACGGATAGCGTCGACCCCAAATACATGGGTTTCTCCTGGGCCAGTTGTTCAGCGTAGGCAGCGTGAGTTGTCGTAACCGCCGAGTAGCATCATCTCGGCGTGACGTTGGTCATGACGAAGACATCCGCGCCGGAGCTGAAAACTCTGAGCGTAAGACGCATTCGTCACATTCTGTGGAGTCTAGCGGCGCTTTTGGCTTGGTGTGGTCCGGGCTAGCGCGACATCCGACTGATCTTCGAGCCCTCGAGCGTGAGATTGTACATCAGCCCCTTGCCGTCGAAGATGAAACCGACGATCGGACTTCCGATTCTCGATGTGTCTATTGACCCGCTCGCACCGACATTTATCAGTGTCACAGATCCGTCTACCCCAACCTTCCAGCCGTCGACGCGCTTGAAACCGTCTAGCGCTTCCTCGGTCATGAAAACGATGATGATTGATCGGGTCTGGGCTCCCAATTGGAAGCCGAAGGAAGCAGACATGGTATTGTAGTAGTCGACTGGTCTGCCGCGGACCAGAAGGACACCTTCGCCATATTCGCCTCCGATTCCCATGCCGGCTTTGATAACGGTCGGGAAAACCAAGACGGCTGCGGCGGTTTCGACGAGTTCGCGGGTGCCGCGTATCTCGCTGTGAAATTGACTAAGTGTGCGTTCGACATCGGCGTCCAGGCTGCTTGCGGCGGCTGGTCGGGACATTGGGCTCAATGCGACAGTGGCGAGCGTGGACAGCGCAGCGAGCGATAGCAACGTTCGCCTATTGACGATGGACATTTGGTTTCCTCGGCTTGTTTCGTGAGGCGCAGTCAGCGCACGTCGCAGCAATGCGTAAGGACTGAGTTTGCTCAGTTCTCCGTCACCACCTCCGTCCCCGGCGGACGACCCGCAGAATCAGGAGGAGCAGCACCGCGCCGATGGTTGCCGAGACGATCGCACTGACCAGCCCACTGCCGATGCGGACACCCAACTGCGGCAAAAGCCACGAACCAATAAATGCTCCGAGAATGCCGACAATGATGTCACCGATGACGCCGAAGCCGGCGCCGCGTACGAGCTGGCCTGCTAGCCAGCCTGCGACGAGGCCAACAATGAGAATGATGACGAGATTTTCGTTCGATACGACCATGATATCCCCCTATAGACTTGCGCGCGCGCTGCCGCGGCGAACCTGCCGACCTCTATGGCCTGCGGGAACTCAGCGAGCAGAAGTTTGGAATTTTACCCAAGGCACGAAGGCGTAAACTGTGCCATTCGACGTCAAACGCCTGACGATGCAATTTGTTCCGTCGACGCTCGCGGCCAACGTTTTAAACGGCTCGACGACTGGTTGCTCCTACGCGTACGCGATACCAAGGAATAAGCGGACGTGTGGCCCGCCATCGGCGGCGTGCACACCCAACCGAGACATGTCCGTAAGTGGGATTGAGCGAAGCGTTCGTCCAGCGCGCAGCCGGTTGGACGAATGACCGCTGTTGGCCCTTCTCGATGTTCGGCGACGCTACATCAAACGTCCGTTGGTCGGGGTGAACCGGACTCAATCTCCGCTCGTCGCGATCGCCGTTCATGACCCCGTGCCAAGTCGCGCTCGTCAACCTTTTGCGCCGCGGCCCTGAATATTTATGATCACCATTATTGCCCAACCTATTGTCGCGAAATGCCTGTTTTGCCGGAGCGCAGAACGTACTTCTGCACCTTACCCGTCGCTGTCTTCGGCAGTTCGTCGACGAAGCTGACCCACTGCGGCGTCTTGAAGTGGGCGAGCGCGTTCCGAACGTGCAGCTTCAGCTCGTCCTCGGTCGGCTGGGCACCGTGCCGAAGGATGACGAAGGCATGCGGAGACTCGCCCCATCGCTCGTGCGGCATACCGACAACCGCAACCTCTTGGACAGCTGGATGCCGCAGCAGGCAGCCCTCGATCTCGACCGACGAGATGTTCTCGCCGCCCGAGATGATGACGTCCTTGAAGCGATCGCGGATCTCCACATAGCCGTCCGGATGCACCACCGCTGCGTCTCCCGAATGGAACCAGCCGTTCCTGATCGCCGCGCTTGTCGCCTCCGGATCGTTATAATAACCCTTCATGACGACGTTGCCGCGGACCACGATTTCGCCGAGCGTCTGGCTGTCGTGCGACACTTCGCTGCCGTCCTCGTCCACCACCTTCAGCTCGCCCGAGCTGACCAGCTCGACACCCTGACGTGCCTTGATCTGTGCTCGCTCCTGCAGCGACAACGACTGGTGCTCGGGCATTGGCTCGCAGAATGTGATGAGCGGCGTCGTCTCGGTTAACCCATACACGTGGGTGAGTTCCCAGCCGAGTTCGCGCTCGACCAGTTCGATGGTGGCTGCCGCAGGCGGCGCCCCGGCAGTGAACAGACGGACGCCGCGCGGGGCGCTGGCGCGCATTTCGGCTGGCGCGTTGGCAATTCCGATCAGCACAGTCGGCGCCGCGCAGAACATGGTAATGCCCTCGTCCTTGATCAGTTGGTAGATCAGCTTCGGCTCGACTCGGCGCAGGCACACATTGGTCATGCCGCGAGCGGTGTTGATCCATGTGAACGTCCAGCCGTTGGCGTGGAACATCGGCAGCGTCCACAGATATCGATCGGCTGGCGTCAGGTGATGATGCACGAGGGTACCCATCACGTTGATATAGGCGTTGCGATGCGTGATCATCACGCCCTTGGGGCGGGCCGTCGTCCCACTTGTGTAATTGATGGTGATCAGATCGCCCTCGGCGATGTCCGATTGCTCGAATGCGGGTTCATGCCCGGCCAGCGTCACCTCGTAGTCCATCCAGCCCTCGCCCGCGCCTTCCAGCGCCACGAAGTGCTCGGCACCCGGCAGTTTGCTGCGAATGCCCTCGATGGCTCCGATGTAGTCGCTGTGCGCGCAGACAACCTTCGCGCCGCAATGGTTGATGATGTACTCGAAATCGTCGGGAAGGAGGCGATAGTTGATCGGCACCAGGACCGCTCCGATCTGCGGCACGGCGTAGAAGGCTTCGAGATGCGCGTGCGTATTGGGGGCGATGTAGGCGACGCGATCGCCCTTTCCGACGCCCATCGATTGCAGGGCGGCCGACCACCTGTCGCAACGCTCGAAAAATTGCGCGTAAGTCAGCCGCAGATCGCCATCAACGACGGCCTCGCGATTCGGGTAGAGGCGACGAGCGCGTCGGGCAAACTCCAGCGGCGTCAGAGGGATTTCCATTCGACGGTCCCTTACTGGATCTGGCTCGGGCAATGAGCGCTCGCGTTACTTGCAAGCTGCTCCTTCTAGCGTTGACCAGCGGAGATTGCCACCGACGGTGCTCGTGAGTTTGGGCGCGGCGAACCCCACCGACTTCGAATGAGTTGAGAACGGTGCGGGGCCGGTCCAACAAGTCAGGGGCACCCGCGTTGTGCAAAGCCAACCTGCGACGACAGCTATACTATCGATGACTTGCCGTTCGGCAAGGCTCCCATCCTTGAGACACGGTCGGGATTGGCCCAAGGCCGTAAGTAGCCCAACGGTAGCTCCGGAGGGCATCGCGTCGCCTTTCTCTATCCGTGCCTAGATCCGTCGGTCTCGAAGGGGAACGTGGCCACACTTTCCAACGCGAGCAGTCGACCAATCGCGACATTCAGGACCAGTGCTGCCGCTTTCCGGTTCCGACAGCCGATGGGATCGACAACATAATCGTACGTCTCCTATGATGATATCTAATCGTTGTGTCTCAGCATGAAGGGGCCTATGTGCGATGTATCGGCTGATCAGTGCTACTCCGAGCCCATATGCCCGCAAGGTACGCATAGCGCTGGCGGAGAAGGGCATCGAGTTTGAGCTGATCACCGAGGTGCCCTGGGAAAGCACCACGCAGACGCCGCGCTACAATCCTCTCGAGAAGCTGCCGATCCTGCTGCTCGAAAACGGAGAGAGCGTCTATGAGTCGTCCTATATTCTGGAGTACCTTGAGCTAAAACATCCGACTCCGCTTTTGGTGGCCACGGATGTCGACCAGCGGCTTGCTGCGCGCCGGCTGGAAGTGATTTGTGACGGCGTATGCGACGCCGTCGTATTGACGTTCTTTGAGCGCCGCCGACCTCGCGAATGTCAGAGCATCCAATGGTCTGCCCGCCAGCGCCGCAAGATCGAAGGCGGCGTGCGGGAGATGGCACGTCTTGTCGCCGATCGAACCTGGGCCGTTGGCGGCGCCTTCGGTCTCGGCGACATTGCCGTAGGCACGGCTCTCAGCTACTTGACCGTCCGTCTTGCAGAGTTCGATTGGGGGTCGCTCTATCCCAACCTTGCCGTCTACCGCGACCGCTTGGAGCAACGCACCTCCTTTGCAACGTCGCGGCCGGTTCCGCAGACCATCACCGATGCCGTGGTGTAGAGCTAAAGCGTATCTACCGGCTCTTACTAGAGTGTCTGCCGCCGCCGGTCTCAAATCGATCGATGTCGTCTTGTGGCCCGACGCGGACCTTCGCCGCACTCCAGTCTGCCTCAGGTCATCGAGGCAGAGCGGAAGAATCCGATTTAGACAGCGGCTTCCGATGGTGCAGCGGATCTACAGTTGGCACGGAGCAATGCGTGCTCGCGACCCGAAGCCGTCCTCAATCTCAGGTAAGACCCGCTTTACGCATTCCCTCGACAAAGTGTTTGATCAGCCGCGGCGTTTGGTAGGGAACGCTTTCCCGTATCCAGTCAATGGAAAGCTGTGGCTGCTCACGACGCAAGGCCGCGAGCAACGCCTGCGCCTCATTGATGCGGCCAGCCATAGCCATGCTCGCGCAGCGCAATCGTTGTGCGCCTTGGAAGCCAGGGCGCAAGCGCAGAGCTTCCGACGTGTATCGGATAGCTTCAGTAAATCGGCACCCGGCGGTTAGGATCGAGGCGTCACCCAAGGCGCGCCGAAGGACGTAGAGCGTCTGGCGCAGATTCTGGCGCGCCTGAGTTTCGAAATGAGAACCCCATAGCAGATCTATAAGCCGCTCCCGCCGCTGCGACTCGGGCGCCGTGCAGGCGAGGAAGGCCAGCAGCCCTGCGGCTTTCTTGCTGGCAAACACCACAGCTCCTTCTGGTCCCATGAGCTCGAAGCGACCGAGCAGAGACAAGGTAAATCTGCGGGACGGCGTGTTCTCCATGCTTGTGCCCGGCCAATGGACGCCCGTGACGCTGCATTCAACGACTGCACTCACAAAATTAACACCGATTGTGACGCCCGCCTAACGCCGGCTTTGACGGGCGTCGTCTTGATTGGTGCCAAGCCCATGGATCGTCCGGTATCCACCAAAAAGCACCGCTCTTCATACCAGGGAGTGAAAGATGAGAAATTTTTCAAGACGTTCTGTGTTGTCGTCGCTGATAGGCGTCGCGGCGTTCGGTCAGAAGGCATTCGCTCAAAGCCCCCACGTGACCGAGGCGGAGGCCAAGATGTTTGCAATGGGTGCAGGATACGAGCGCTTCATGGGCCGCTGGAGCCGCGTGCTCGCTCCTCCCTTCATTTCGTTTGCCGGCATCAAAAACGGTCAACGCGTTCTCGATGTCGGCACCGGGACGGGGTCGGCCGCTGCGGCAGTAGAGGCAAGCATGCCCGACAGCAAAATAGTGGGCGTCGATCCCTCCGCCGGATTCATCGGCTATGCGCAGAAGAATGCCAAGTCCGACCGTGTGCGTTTCAAAATCGGCGATGCGCAGGCGCTGAAGCTGCCGGACGCCTCGTTCGACCATACGCTTGCATTGCTCGTCATGAATTTCATTCCCGATCACGGAAAGGCGATTGGCGAGATGCGTCGCGTGACCCGTCCGCAAGGCATCATTACTGCCTGCGTCTGGGATTATGACGCGGGCATGCAGTCGCTCAGATTTTTCTGGGACGAGGTGATTGCATTTGATCCCGCGCTCGAGCCTCGGGATGAGCGCCACATGAAGCTTTCCCGCCAAGGTCAACTCGGGGCTCTGTGGACAAAGGCCGGCCTCGTCAACGTCACAGAGGCGCCTATTGTCATCGACCAAGCGTTCGCTTCATTCGACGACTATTGGGGCCCTTTCACCACCGGCGCAGGGCCAGGCGGCGCTTACGTCGTGTCACTCTCCGAGGATCGCCGCCGCCAGCTCGAAGACCGCATACGCAAGCGCCTTCTCGGAGATCGCCAGGATGGCCCGTTCACATTGAAGGCGAGGGCCTGGTGCGTGCGCGGAGAAGTGCCGAAGGCGTAGGTCCACACTCACTGCAGGCGGTACGGTGCTGATGGACTGTCTGCATTTGGCCCTCCTCGACTTGCGCTGCCGTACAGGATAATGGACGGTCTGGGCGCTATCGCATCTCTGATCGTGGGACTATGCGGTCAAACTGGGCCGCCGTCCCTCGCAACACCAGCCGCTCTCATCCGCGGCCAGTATTTGCTCGCGGATTACTAGCTTGGCTTTTTGGATCAAATACTCGAGCTGTCATAGGCTGATTTTTCGATCTTGGCCGCCACCGCGATATCGTGACCTGGAGTAGCGAGATGTCAGTGTCATCGACTTTTACAGCATCGGACGGGGACGGCTACGAACTCCAGATGGGGCGTTGGAGCCGGCTCCTGGCGCCGCGGTTCATTGCCTTCACAGGCATCACAAGCGCAGCGAGCGTGCTGGAGGTCGGCTGCGGCACCGGGAATCTCAGCCTCTACCTTGCGCAGAACCCAAGCATTGGTGCTCTCGTCGGCATCGACTTCTCGCCTGCTTATATCGCCTATGCTAAGCGTCGCAGTACGGATCTCCGGATCATTTTTGACGTGGGCGATGCGTGCGAGCTGGCATTCGATGACGCCTCGTTTGACCATTCGCTGTCCATGCTGTTGCTCCAATTTATCCCAGATGCCCAAAGCGCGGTGCGGGAAATGCGCCGAGTGACACGGCCGGGCGGCACCGTTGCCGCAGCGACTTGGGATACACGCGGCGGCTTCGTCTTCTATCGCATGTTCTGGGATACGGCGGCTGCCGTCGATCCCGACGCCATCGAGCGCCGAGCAAAGGTGTACACGCGTCCGATGACCCGCCCCGGAGAGCTGGAGCGTGCGTGGTGTAATGCTGGGCTTGTCGACGTCGTGCAGGATACGGTCGCCATTCGCATGGACTTTGCGTCTTTCGCCGACTTCTGGGCGCCACTCGACGGTAAGGACGGACCGCTGGCCGACTATGTCGGTAGCCTGAGTGCCGATTTGAGGCTCAAAGTCCGCCACGCCGTCGAACTCTCCTATCTGGATGGCGAAGCCGACGGTCCTCGCTCGTACGTTGCCACGGCGTGGGTCGTGAAGGGAACTGTTCCAGGATAGGGTCGGTTCGGATGAATTGCCGAGACCACGTCGCCGTGTGACATTTGAGGCCTGCTTATGGCCCTGAACGGAACTCGGCACCGTGCTTGCGGACGGCGGCTGTCGAGGGTGAAGCCGACGAGCGCCGCAGCGCGGCCACTCGACGCGATTGACCCTAAGCTGCCCTGAGCAGCCGCAGCATTCAGGTCTCGCCGGGGAACGCACCGCAGAGAAAGCCGACCTGCCTACTGAGACTCCCGACCAGCTCACACTCGGATCCAAGACCCGTCACGACATCTTGCATAGCGGACAACGGCGCTCTGCAAAGACACGGCGCGCGGAAGGAGAAAATTTGCCGCTTTGGAAGGGCTTATCCGGAAGCTGCCGTCTAACATCCGGCGCTCCGGGCCACTCACGACGCGCGATCGATGTCCGAAGGTTGCTGTGCAGAAATAACGGTCATTGTAGACCAAAACGCGATGCGCCAATGGGGCTTGGCTGTTGACCGCATCACGGGTTCAATTCCACGAATGCCGCGGCCTCAGACTGCACCATTCTGAC
>LNFM01009979.1_pt1 | contig 13559 bp, 15 predicted proteins | sample 596031 | NCBI WGS metagenome assembly LNFM01 (sample SAMN04254537, study PRJNA301005) | activated carbon metagenome | isolation source: dual media filters at the Ann Arbor, Michigan drinking water treatment plant | place: USA: Ann Arbor
TCCGTTGTGTTGACGCGATTCTCGGCGAGGTCGATCCATGATGGGCCGTCTGAAGAGTGACCAAGGTCAACTGTTTTACGAGTTTCGTCTTGGTAATGCGGTCCCCGAAGATCACATGGTGCGGAAGATCGACGCCGCGCTCGATCTGTCCTGGCTTCGCAGTGAACTAACACCTCATTATTCGTCCAGAGGTCGCCCGTCGATCGATCCGGAACTGATGATCCGGATGCTGGTCGTGGGGTAGTGTTTGCAATCCGCTCGGAGCGGCTGATCTGCCGTGAAGTGCAGGTGAACCTTGCTTATCGCTGGTTCTGCAAGCTTGGTATCGAGGATGCTGTCCCGGATCATTCGGCATTCTCGCGTGCCCGCAACGAGCGCTTTCGCGAAGGGGATGTTTTTCGCCGCATGTTCGAACAGGTTGTCGAGGCGTGCATCACGGCCGGTCTGGTTGGTGGCGAAGGCTTTACCGTCGATGCGAGCCTGATCCAAGCCGACGCCAACAAGCAGCGTTCGATCGCAGGACAGGATTGGCGCAGGGATCGCGATCCGGCGAGGTCCAGCCGCGCAGTGAAGGAGTATCTGGCAACCCTCGATGATACGGCGTGGGGTGCCGCCAGCGACGTTGTCCCGAAGTTCATCTCGCCATCCGATCCCGCGGCCCAGTGGACCGGCGCTTATAAGGGGCCGGCATTCTTTGCTTACTCCGACAACTACCTGATCGACGTGAAGTTCGGCGTTATCGTTGACGTCGAGGCTTCCCGCTCCATCCGCCAGGCCGAGGTCGGCGCGGCGAAGACCATGATCGAGCGAACAGAGGAGCGCTTTGGTCTCAAGCCGGAGCGGCTTGTCGGCGATACCGCTTACGGGGCCGCTCCGATGCTGAACTGGCTGGTCGAGAAGAAGGGCATCGCGCCCCATATCCCTGTGTTCGACAAGTCGAAGCGGGATGATGGCACCTTCTCGCGCAGCGACTTTCGATATGATCCGACCAGCGACATCTACCACTGACCGGGAGGAAAGCGGCTCGAAACGAGCGGCACCGTGCACGAGGGTAAGACACTTCTGTATCGTGCGAGCAAGTTCGACTGCGATGTATGCCCGCTCAAACCGCAGTGCTGTCCAAAAGAACCATCGCGCAAAATCCCGCGCGACATACATGAGCACGCCCGCGACGTTGCTCGGTCGTTCGCTGGCACCGAGGGCTTCGAGGCGTCGCAACGTGAGCGCAAGAAGATCGAGATGCGGTTTGCGCACCTGAAGCGCATCCTGAAGCTCGGCCGACTTCGACTGCGTGGTCCACGAGGCGCCCAGGATGAGTTTGTTCCGGCCGCCATCGCTCAGAACCTGCGGCGGCTCGCATCGCTCGTTGCGCGACGCCGCCCGCTCAGGTTCTCTGTATTGCGTAGCGTACAGTTGTGTAGAGAGCGTCGGGTTCGGGGGACCAAACCCCGTGGCCCTAAGTGAAACACCCGAACGACATCATCGGTCACAGCCGACTTTTGCAACAAAATCCGCCAAAAGCGGTCGTTCAAGCAAGCTTATCCAGTTCGGCACGTGAGCGCACCATCGACGGGCAGAAGCACGCCTGAGATATATTTCGCTTCGTTCGATGCCAGGAACAAGGATGCATGCGCCACGTCCCATGCCGTGCCCATCTTGCCCATCGGGACCATGGCATCGCGCTTTGCGATCATGTCATCCACCGAATCGTAAACGTGCTTGTACGGCTCGACAATCATCGGTGTGTTTATGAGGCCCGGAAGAACCGCGTTGCAGCGGATCCCCTTCGACGCATACTCGACCGCAACAGCGCGGGTGAAGTGATTCACGCCAGCTTTAGATGAGTAATAAGATATCATCGGCACACTGATCGTTGTGATCGATGCGACCGACGAAACATTGACGATGGCGCCGCTCCCCTGCCGCACCATCTCGGGAAGCACGCGCTTGCAGGTGAGGAAGAACCCTTTTAGGCAGGGACATGACGCGGTCCCAGCTTACCTCATCGATGGCCTCCGGACCGCCGGGTTCGGCGATACCGACGTTGTTCTGAAGGATATCGATGCGTCCATGACGGCCGACAGCATCGCCGACGGCCTAAAACGATGTGATGTCGGCGCGCAAGGCCTCGGCCTTGCCGCCCTCGCCTTGGATGATAGCGACGGTACGCTGGGCCGATGCGAGGTCGCGGTCGACACAGACCACTGTAGCCCCCTCTCGCGCGAAGAGGACCGCCGTCGCCTTGCCGTTCCCCCAGCCTTCGCCGACGCAGCCGGCTCCCATGACGAACGCAATCTTGTCCTTGAGCCGCTGCGACATCCAACCCCTTCCTTCCCGGCTACCTGGTTTCAGGTTTTTTCGTAGAGCGTCACAACTGCCGCGCCGCCGAGGCCCAGATTGTGTTGAAGGGCGAGGCGTGCGCCGTCGACCTGCCGCGCCTCGGCAGTACCGCGAAGCTGATGAACGAGCTCATAGCACTGGGCGAGGCCTGTCGCTCCGAGCGGATGGCCTTTAGAGAGCAGGCCGCCGGACGGGTTGGTGACGTAACGCCCGCCATACGTGTTATCGCCGTCGAGGACGAACTTCTCTGCCTCACCCTCGCCGCAGAGGCCGAGCGCCTCGTAGGTGATGAGCTCGTTCTGCGCAAAGCAATCGTGCAGTTCGACGACATCGACATCCTCAGGCGAGATGCCCGACTTTTCATAAACTTTTTCCGCGGCCGACTTCGACAGGTCGAAGCCGACGACCCGCATCATGTCGCGCGCCTCGAAGGTTCTGGGCCGGTCGGTCGTCATGGCCTGCGCGCGAATGCGGACCTTGTCGTTCAAACTATGTCGCGCCGCGAAGGCCTCGGAGACCAGCACGGCCGCCGCAGCGCCGCAGGTCGGCGGGCACGCCATCGAGCGCGTCATCACGCCCTCCCAGATCACCGGCGCCTGCATTACGTCGCCCTCCGTCATTTCCTTGCGGAACAGTGCCAGCGGGTTTCGTGCGGCATGGCGGCTTGCCTTGGCGCGGATCTTGGCGAAGGTCGACAACTGGGTCCCGTACTTCTCCATGTGCTCCTTGCCGGCCCCGCCGAAATAGCGCAGCGCCAGCGGAATCTCGCTATGACCGACCAGTTCATCGGTCACTCGGTCAAAATCCGAGAACGGCGATGGTCGGTCCTCGAATATCGAGCCCAGCGCTCCCGGGCGCATCTGCTCAAAGCCGACGGCCAGGACACAGTCGGCCGCACCGCTCTCGACCGCCTGTCGCGCCAGGAACAGCGCAGTCGACCCGGTCGAGCAGTTGTTATTGACGTTGACGATGGGGATGCCCGTCATGCCGACCCGATAGAGCACCTTCTGGCCGGCGGTCGAGTCTCCGTACACAAAGCCTGCATAGGCCTGTTCAATGGCGTCGTAGCCAAGCCCTGCGTCCGCCAGCGCCAGCTTCACCGCCTCCTCGCCCATCGCATCGTAAGGGGCCGAAGCGCCCGGCTTCGCGAACGGGATCATTCCGACACCTGCAACGATCGTGGTCATTATGCGCTCCTTGTCTTTCTTTGCCGACTAGGCGGAGGTTTCGCTCTCGATGAGCTTTCTGATTTCGGTCTTGAGAATCTTCCCGTAGTTGCTCTTGGGCAGGTTTGATAGGAATCGATAAGCTTTCGGGCGCTTGAAACGCGCGATGTGCTCCATGCAAAAGACATCGAGTTCCTCAGCCGTGACAGGCGCAGATGACGCCACGAAGGCGACGACCTCCTCGCCCCAATCCGGATGGCGGCGGCCAATGACACTCACCTCGGTGACGGCGGGATGACGCAGCAGTACTTCCTCAACTTCCCGCGGGTAGATGTTGGAGCCACCGGAAATGATAACGTCCTTCGAGCGATCCTTGAGGTACAGGAAACCGTGCGCGTCGAAAGTGCCGACATCGCCGGTCCACAGCCATCCGTCCCGCAGCGCCTGCGCCGTCGCCGATGGGTTATTCCAATAGCCCGCCATGACGACGTCGCCGGCCACGATAACCTCGCCGTTATCACCTGGCGGCATGTCGTTTCCCTGGGCGTCGACGACGCGGACGGAGACGCCGGTGCGTGCAATGCCGACCGAGGAAAGCCGATCGTCGAGCCGCCCGTCGCCGTTATCAAAATGCATGTAGGGCGGCAGATAACTGATCGTGCACGGCGACTCCCCTTGGCCATAGGCTTGCCAAAGGCGTGGACCGAGCGCCGACAGGGCTCGCTTGAGGTCCTCCACATACATCGGCGCACCGCCGTAGAAGATGTGGTCGAGGTTCTCCACCTTGAGATCCGCCAGAGACGGCGAATTGACGAGCCGGTTCACCATGGTCGGCGCAGCAAAGAACGAGCTGCCAGGGAAGCGATTGATGAGATCGACGATCTCGTCAGGCTGAAAACCGCCGCTCTCGGGCACGACATTGGCCGCGCCGCGCACCAGGTGGGCGAGCGCGAGGAGCCCTGCCCCGTGCGACAGCGGCGCCGGATAGAGGGCAGCGTCTGTTTCGTCGACAGGCCCGATGTCGGCGAGAAAGCTCATCATCATGTTGTAGAGGTTACGATGGGTCAGCATCGCGCCCTTCGAATAGCCGGTCGTGCCGCTGGTGTAGAAAAGCCACGCGGTGTCTTCGGGCGCGGCTGATGCCGGCCGGTGGTCGGAAGGCGCCGTCGCGAGCATCATGCGATAGTCATCGCCGTCGACATCGATGACGTTGCCTGGCTGCGACAGACCGCCCTCGATATCGGTGAACAGCACCGAGGCGGCGCAATTGTCGATGATATAGGCAAGTTCCTTCGGATGCAGCTTGGCGTTGATCGGCGCTACCGCGAGGCCCGCGTACCAGGCACCGAACAGGATCTCGAAATATTCCGGACGGTTGGAGAGGAACACGCCCACCCGCGAGCCCGGCGCAAAGCCGCGGCTGGACAAAGCTTCGCCGAGAGCAGCGCTGCGCTGCAAAAGTTGCGCGTAGCTATGGACGACCTTGCTGCCGAGACAGACCGCCGGGCGATCCGCGAAAGCTTTCGCCGCATTGGCGAGAACCATGGCGATGTTCATGGTCTTTTTCCCCGTTCAGATGGCCCGCGGCCGACCCTTCCAGAAAGTCTCACGGATGTCCTTCTTTCGGACCTTCCCGACGGGGCTGCGCGGTAAGCTGTCCCAGAACTCCACCGACTTCGGCGCCTTCACGCTGCCGAGCTTCGTCTTGCAGAGCGCAATGATCTCGTCGGATTCCACGCTGGCGCCGTCCTTCAGTTCGATGACGGCTTTGACCGCCTCGCCCCATTTGTCGTCAGGCACGCCGACAACAGCGCAGTCCTGTACTGCGGGATGGCCCCAGATGATCTGCTCGATTTCGCTCGGATAGACGTTGAAGCCTCCCGAGATGATCATGTCCTTCTTGCGATCGACGATGTAGACGTAGCCGTCCTCGTCTTTGAAGCCGATGTCGCCGGTGTGGTGCCAGCCGAAGGTGGAGACCTCTTTGGTGGCTTCGGGATTCCTGTAATAACCGGGCATCACCAGATTGCCCTTGACGACGATCTCGCCGCGCACGCCGGCCGGCACCAAATTGCCTTCATCGTCCATGATTTCGACGGGCGTCAGAAGGGTCGGTCGGCCGCAGCTCGCCAGGCGCTTCTCCCTCTCGGGATCGCCAATGACCATATGATCCTGCGGTGACAGAAAAGTGCAGAGCATCGGCGCTTCGGCCTGGCCGAAGGTCTGCGTCATCACCGGTCCGAACACCTCGATACACTCCTTCAGCTTGTCGACCGACATGGGGGCGGCAGCATAAATGAAGTGCTCGAGCGAGGAGAAATCGTGTTGCTTGAGTCCCGGATGGCCGAGCAGCATGTAGATCGCCGTCGGGGGAAGAAACAAATGGGTGACCCCCTCGGTCTCGATGGCATTCACTACCTTTGCAGCGTCGAAGCCCGGCAGGATGACCTGCGTCGCGCCTGCGGCCATCAGCATCATGCCGACGCCCCCGGCCGCATGTGTCATCGGCGCAACGACGAGATGGACGGGAGGCTTCTGCACCGGCATCGAGGTGAAGAAGTTCGAAATCATGGTTTCCCAGACGAGGTGGGTCCACAGCACGCCCTTCGGCCGGCCGGTTGTACCACCCGAAGAGAAAACCGAAATAGAAGCGTTACGGTCTTCGACGATATCAGGGTCGCTCTCGGGCGCATCCGCGATCCAGTCCATGAGAAAAGGAGCGTCCGCACCGGCCTTGTCGATGCAGACGTAGAGGTAGATCTTCGGGCATTCCTTGCGGAACACCTGCACGTTGGCTTCGAATTCGCTGTGATAAAATAAAACCTCGACGTCGCAATTGTCGAGGATATAGGCGTTCTCGTCCGCGGTGTTGCGGGCATTGATCGGCACCCAGACATTGGCGCCGCGCACGATGCCGAGGATGCACTCGAAAGCCACCGCCGAATTTGGACTAAAGACCGCGGCCATCTGGCCGGGCCGCAGGCCGGCTGCCGCCAGCGCGTTGGCAATCCGGTAACTGCGAAGCTGGACCTCGCGGAAACTCCGCGCAACTGTCGCATCCTTCAGGCAGGTGCGCGACGGATTGATGCTGACGCCGCGGTCGAAGAAATCGATTAGCCGCATGGATGGTTCTCAACGTTCGAGGATCGTGATGCAGACGGTCGCTTCCTCGTAACGATGGAAGCCACCGCCGTTCTCGGCAATAGCATGACGCGCACCTTCAACCAGCCGCGCGCCGCCCTCGCCGCGAAGCTGCGTGACGAGTTCGTAGATCTGCGCAAGGCCGGTGGCGCCGATCGGATGGCCGCGCGACTCGAGGCCGCCGGAGACGTTGATCGGAATGCGGCCGCCGAGCGCCGTTTCGCCGTCGCGCACCAGACGGCCCCCATCGCCGATCGGCGTGAAACCGAGCAGTTCGGCCTGGTGTAATTCCGCGAAGGCGCTGGCGTCATGGACCTCGGCCACCGACATATCGGCGGGGCCGACGCCTGCGATCTCGTAGGCCCGGTTGGATGCGAGCCGGCAGAGATGCCTTTCAAGGTCGTCGGCCTCCCGGTCAGACCCCGAAGCCAGCACCGAGGCAGCGATGCGAATCGCCCGCGTCGCCCCGAGAACGCGAGCCTTCTCCGCGGAACAAACGACAGCCGCGGCCGCTCCGTCGCTGATCGGCGCGCACATCGGCAGCGTCAGCGGCCAAGACACCTCGCGGGCCGCCAGCACGTCGTCGGCGGTCATCGAATCCTGATACTGAGCCTTGGGATTGAGTGTCGAGTGCTGATGGTTCTTCGCGGATACCTCGGCGATGTCGCGCTGGGTCGTTCCGAAGCGATGCATGTGATATCGCGCGAGCGACGCATAGACGTCCATGAAAACGCTGCGCTTGCCGCTGTTCATGCCGGCGCCTGGCGGCAAGGCGAGATCCTTGCCGAGTGCCGTAAGACGGCGAATGCTGCCGTCCACATCGTGCACATCCCAGGCTCCGTCGAAGATCGCAAAGGATTTTTCTCGGTCCTTCGAATTCATCTTCTCTGCGCCGATCGCCAGCGCCACATCGCCCTGCCCTGATGCGACATAGGAAAAGGCGGCATTGAGCGCCGTCGACGCGCTGGCGCAGGCATTCTCGACGTTCATCACCGGAATATGTTCGAAGCCGAGCGCTCTGAGAACGAGTTGACCGCGCACCAGGTGCTGTCCCTCCACAACACCCTGCGCCGTGTTGGCGAAGAACGCGGCCTGAACGTCGTCGCGGGCGACTCCGGCATCGACGATCGCCTCTTCCACCGCCCCGCGCGCGATCGACTCAAGCCGATCGTCGAGGTAGCGGCCGAACCGCGTCATGCCAACTCCAATGATGTAAACGTCCGACATGGCTTCTTCCTAGACACTGATGAGGGACTCAATGCGGGCCCGGTCGGCCTGCAGTTCGGCGGTCGTGCCCGACCAGACCACGCGGCCATTATCGATGACAAACTGCCGGCGCGCGAGCTTGAGCGGAACTTTCAGGTTTTGCTCGACAAGTAGGATTGCGACGCCTTCCGCGTTGATCGTGCGGATGGCCTCGGTAAGCTGCTCGACAATGAGCGGCGCGAGCCCTTCGGTCGGCTCGTCGAGCAGCAGCACTTCAGGATTTGTCAGCAATCCGCGACCGACGGCCAGCATCTGCTGTTCGCCCCCTGAAAGCGTATCGCCACCCTGCGTCGCCCGCTCCAAAAGGCGGGGGAACAATTGATAGATGCGCTCCAGCGACCACGGGCCCTTGCGGCCCATCACGGTAGCGATCTTCAGGTTTTCCTCGACAGTCAGATTCGGGAAGATGCGCCTGTTCTCCGGAACGAAGGCTAGGCCGAGCCTTCCAAGTTCATAAGGCTTCAGCGCGGTTATGTCGCGATCACCCATCAGTCGTCGCCCGCTGTGCACGGCATTAAGACCGATAGCCGCCTTGAGCAGCGTGCTCTTGCCGGCGCCGTTGCGGCCGATCAGCGAAACAACCTCTCCGGCCGCGACGTCAATGGACACTTGATGCAGGGCCTGGGCCTTGCCGTAGTAGACGTCGCAATCCTTAAGGGCCAGCGCGCTCATTCGTCGTTCCCGAGATAGGCTGCGCGCACGGCCGGGTTGGCCTTGATCTCGGCGGGTGAGCCGGACGCCAGCAACTGGCCCTGCACCATCACGACTATCTCATCGGAGACCTGCATCACGACGTCCATGTTATGCTCAATGAGCAGGACGGTTCGCCCCGCAACTATACGCCGTATCAGTTCGATCGCCTGCTCGAGACGCTCATGACCGACGCCGGCGAGCGGCTCGTCGAGCAACAATACGCTGGGATCGCTGAGAAGCGCGAGGCCGACCTCAAGGGCCCGCTGGTCACCGTGCGAAAGATTTTCGGCCGGAGCGTGCGCCAGCCGCTCGAGCCCAATCTGCCCAAGTACCTTTTCGGCACTTTGGCGAACGTCGGCGAAGCGGCCGGCCGGCATCCAGAACGGCTGAACGCGGTAAAGATGCGCAAATGCTGCGAGTTTCAGGTTCTCCAGCACCGTCATGCCGGAGAAGATTTTCGTGATCTGGAAACTGCGGCCCAGGCCGGCACGCGTCCGGGCATGGACGGAAAGTTTCGTGATATCCCGTCCGTTGAGGACCACCTTCCCGGTGCTCAGGGTCGCGTGGCCGGACAGAGCGTTCATCAGCGTGGTCTTGCCGGCGCCATTGGGCCCGATCAATCCGTAGATGCGCCCGGACTCGAAGCTGCGGCTGACGCCCGCGACCGCCCTGAGGCCGCCGAACGCCACCTGAATATCCTCGCATTGCAGGGAAATGCCCGTGCTCACGCTCATCTTCACGCACCCTTCCCGATGCGCCCGAGCTTTGCGAACAGACCCGCAATGCCATTCGGCAGAAAGATCGTGCAAAGAATGAAGACGATGCCGAGAATGCCATACCAGTGCTGGGTGAACTGACTTAGTTCTTCCTTCAGCACCTCGAATACCGCAACGCCAAGGACTGGCCCGAGCAACGTTCCTTTGCCGCCGAGCAATGTCATGATCAACACGTCGCCCGAGGTGCTCCAGTGCAGCATCTGCGGGCTCACATAAAACATAAGAGAAGACAGCAGCGCGCCACTGACACCCGCATAGGCGCCCGATATCATGAACGCACACTGGCGCAGCCGCTGCACGTTGTAGCCGATCTGCTCGGCCCGAACGTCGTTGGCTTGCACCGCTTTCAACGCAGTTCCGAAGGGCGAGACGCGCAACACCGCCATGATCGCTACCCCGATCACGAACACCGCGATGAGAAAGTAGAAAAAATTCCGGTTGTTGTAGAAGTCGACACCTAACATGACCGGCCGCGGAACGCCGGGAATGCCGTCCAGACCGCCGGTGAACGCACGCAGCTTCGTGCTGGCCAGGATATAGGTGAGCTGCGCAAGCGCGAGCGTCAGCAGAGAGAAGAACAAGCCTGACACGCGCAGTGCGAAGATGCTAAGCAGAAAGGCCAGCACCACGCCGGCAAGGGCGGCCGCCAGAAGCGCGGGCAAAAATCCGAACTGAGGTGCCAGCAGCGCCAGGGCATATCCCCCGGCGCCAAACATGGCGGCGTGCCCAAAGGACAGCATCCCGGCCATTCCGAAAATCAGGTCAAATCCGACGGCGAAGAGACCCCAGATCAGAATCAGGCTGACCAGGTTCAGGCTTTCCTCGCTGGCCGACATGATCGGAATGACCATCATGGCAGCGACAACGGCCGCCATGAATATCTGATCAAGGCGGAGCATGCTCATGCCGAGCGTCCCTTGCGGCTGAACAAGCCTGACGGCCGGGTCATCAGAGTGACGATGAGCAGAACGAAGGTAATCAGCTCCACCCATTCGGGTGCATAGGTAAATCCGGCTGCGCGCGCCATCCCCAGAAGAAGTGCGGCAAGGATTGCGCCCTTGATATTGCCGAGACCGCCGATGATCACCACCACGAAGCAATCAATGATCACGCTGAAGCCCATGCCAAGCTCGATCGGCACGAGGGGAGCCGCCACAACCCCGCCGAGCGCGGCAAGCCCGGAGCCGAGCGCAAACACGGCTGTGCGCACGCGCGACACTTTGATGCCGAGCGTTTGAGCCATCTCCGAGTCTGAGCTCGCGGCTCGGATCACCATGCCGAGCCGACTGCGATCGAGCAGCAGGAACAGCAAAGCCGAGACGAGCGCCCCAAAGCCGATGATAAACAGGCGATAGGAAGGAATTTGGCTGCCCAGCATCGCGATCGGCTGCGAAAACAGCGCGGGCGTCGGCACCTGTTTGTAATCGAGGCCCCAGATCAAACGGACCGACTCCTCGATCACCAGAATGAAGCCGAACGTCAGCAGAAGCTGATAAATGTGATCGCGGCTGTAGACCGGCCTCAGCGTCGTCACCTCCATCGCCGCGCCGAGCGCAGCGACGACGACCGGCGCGAACGCAAGCCCGATCCAGAACGAGCCGGTCCAGTGGACGATCTGATAGCAAACATAGGCGCCAAGCATGTAAAGGGCGCCGTGAGCAAAATTGATCACGCCCAGCATGCCGAAGATGAGCGTCAGTCCGGCCGCCAGCAGGAACAGCAGGAAGCTTAAACTCAAGCCGATAACGATCGTCGACACGCCAGAGATCCACGGGTTCGCATCGAAGGGGTGAGGCGCGCCCCACTGCGGGGGCATGCCTCGTGCTCGTCAGCAGGCGTCGAACAGTTTCGCCGCGTCAAAGACATCTGTGATTTTCATGGTCAGCGGCGGCAACGGCGACTGTCCTTCAACGACCACGCCCCATAAGCCAACCTGCGCCGCCTGGTGATCGCAGACGCGCATGACCTTCTTGCCCTCGAGCGAGTTCTCCCGGGTGCTCTTGGCAAAGGCATCGACCCACGTTTCGCGATCCCAGCTCTTGGTGGATTCAACAACATCAAGCCACCAGCTGATGCCATCGTAAGCCTCGCCTGCAAAGCTCGAGGGCCATTCGTTGTACTTCGCCCGATAGGCTTCGACGAACTTCTTGTTCGCGGGATTGTCGACGGTGAAGTGGTAGCGGACGCCGGAATAAACACCCACCGCTGCCGGCCCGACGGCCGCAGCAAGCGTCTCGTCCTGCAGAACCGGGCCGAACTGTACCTTGGTCTTGTTGAGACCGACCTGACCTGACTGCTTGAGGAAGGTAACCGCGTCGTTGCCGGTGACCATGACGGCGATGCCATCGGCGTCGGACTTAGCCATTTTGTCGACGATGACTGAGTAGTCACGATTGCCAAGCGGCGCGTAGTCGTTGCCAACTATCTCGATACCCACTTTTTTGGCTTCGGCGACGAACAACTCCCAGCCGTCGCGAGTGGCCTGGTAATCGGCGGTCACGCCATAGATCTTCTTCAGCCCCTTCACCTTCGCAAATTCGACGCACATCCGGATTTCCATGCCGAGCGTGTTCGAGGTGCGGAAAGTATAGCGGGAACCGTTGGGCCGTGTGATCTTGTCGTCGGCCGAAATGGTAACGAGCAACGGTATCTTGCGCTGATCGGCAAGGCCTTGCAGCGCCAGCGTCGATGCTGATCCAACCGCTCCGAACATCATCTGGGCGCCACCCGCCAGCAAGCGGGTTGCCTTCTGGACCGCGGGCTGCGGCTTGGTCTCGTCGTCTTCCCATGACACCCGAATGGGTTTGCCGAGGACCTTGCCTCCGCGGTCGGCAATGGCCAGCTCCACACCCTGCCGCATATCCTTGCCGATGATGCCGTAGGCTCCAGAGAAAGCCAGAACGCCTGCGATGTGGAATTCGCTGGGCTCGTCCGCGGCCAGGACGCCTGTCGCCGGATTCAAAGCCACCAGCGCCACGCCCGCTGAACTCATCAAAAACGTGCGGCGATCCATAAAACCTCCCAATAAGCTCTCTGATCGTTTTTTACTACTTTGGAGTAGGCTGTCTCTTACTTCCGAGTAAATGTCAAGCGAAGCCGCGGGTCAACCACTGCGGCTTGAACGTTGACACAATAATGTGCATTGAATTGAAAGTGCGGCGGTGCGTCGCTCCCGCAACTTGGGGAAGCAATTGTATGTCGAAGAAGCCCGCTGGTCGCAAGCGCCCCATTATTTGGGAAAGCGCCGACTTGCGTCAGGAACAGCATGAGGCGAAGCGCCGTCTCATCCTGAAACAAGCCGCGATTCTGTTCGCCGACCGAGGTTTCCACGAGACAACGATCGACCAGATCGCCGAAGCTCTCCATGTGAGCAAACCGACGATCTACTACTACATCGATAGCAAAGAGGAATTGCTCTACGATATCGCGTATACGGGTCTCGCGGACCTGAACGAGGCGCTGTCCCGCGATCAAAACGCTGAACTCCCGGCGATCGATCGTTTCGCGCAGTTTTTCACGATGTACGGCCGGCTTATTCTGTCTGAGTTCGGGGTCTGTCTGGCTCTCATCAGTGACCGCTCGCTGAACCCGCAATCGCGACGCCGGCTACGTTCGCTGAAGAAGCAGTTTGAAATCACGGTCCGGAAAATTCTCGATGAAGGTCGCCAAGACGGCACAATTTGCGTGGACGACCCGAAGATATTTGCATTCGCTATTTTTGGTGCATTCAACTGGGCCCCTCAATGGTTTTCCAGCAAAGGCTCATCCAGTTCAGATCAGGTCATAGCTGACCTGCTCGAAATATTCCGGAAAGTGGCTTGTCAGAAAAGTCCGGCCGGTGGTTAACGCGTTCCATGGGCGCCATAGGCTTCGACCAACCGGATTCTCAACCCGCGCACATGGCGATCGATATGCAGTCGCGCTCTCGAATATCGTGCAGTACGCGTTGAGCCGGATCATCAGTTCCGGATCGATCGACGGGCGACCTATGGACGAATAATGAGGTGTTAGTTCACTTCGAAGCCAGGACAGATCGAGCGCGGCGTCGATCTTCCGCACCATGTGATCTTCGGGGACCGCATCACCAAGACGAAACTCGTAAAACAGTTGACCTTGGTCACTCTTCAGACGGCCCATCATGGATCGACCTCGCCGAGAATCGCGTCAACACAACGGA
>LNFM01009980.1_pt1 | contig 13559 bp, 10 predicted proteins | sample 596031 | NCBI WGS metagenome assembly LNFM01 (sample SAMN04254537, study PRJNA301005) | activated carbon metagenome | isolation source: dual media filters at the Ann Arbor, Michigan drinking water treatment plant | place: USA: Ann Arbor
CGTCGACGCCCTGCTCTTCCCGTTTTGCTTTGCGATTCCAATACCTTCCGTCGGGGCGTTGCGCATCTCGTGGGCGGAAGCGCGGGTGGGGGCTTCGAAGCAGCTCTGCGCCGATCGCGTTCCACGAGGATTTTCCCACGCACAATTTGGATAACCATGAGCCCTTGGCTCCGGGCCGTCGCTGCGCCGGCGAAAATCCTGCACGTACTGTGTCGGTGATGAAGGATGAGCGATCGCTCCAGCGCACACGCTCGCCCGCTCGCTTGCCGTGCTTGCTCCGGCGCGCTCAGATCGCTTCGGGGCCGGCGATGTGGCCGACGATCGCGCTTGCGGCGACGACGAGCGGCGAGGCGAGGTACACCTGTCCGGGCCCTGATCGCCCAGGAAAATTCCTGTTGATCGCGGACACGGTCACTTGCTCGGGCCGGTCGCTCACGCCCGGACCTGCCTTGATGCACGCGCCGCACGAGGGGTTGATGAGCTCGGCGCCCGCGCTCTGAAAGAGCGCCACGTAGCCCTTGTCCTCGGCGTACTGGCGGATCTCTTGGGAGCCGAACTGAATGAAGAGCTGCACGCCGGGGGCGACCTTGCGACCCTTGTCGACGGCGCGACGAAGGACCGAGGCGTACATGTCCATGTCCGCCTTCTTGCCGCCGGTGCACGATCCTCCGTAGGCGACGTCGATCTTCACGTCAGTGGGCAGCGTGTCCAGCGCCACGCCGTTTCGCGGGTCGCCGGGAGTCGCCACCATCGGAACGATCGTCCCGAGGTCGATCTCGAAGTGATGCGCGTACACGGCGCCGTCGTCGGCGCGCACGGACATCGCTTGCAGCTGCTCTCTCGTGACGTTGCGACGGCCGGCCAGGTAGTCCCACACGACCTCGTCCGCGGCGATGATCCCCGTGAAGCCTCCGGCCTCGACGGACATGTTGGTGAGCGTCGCGCGCTCGTCGAGCGAGAGCCAGCGCGTCCCGTCGCCGTCGAACTCGAGCACCTTTCCGATGCCCTTGCCGGTCTTGAAGTACGGGTCCGAAAGGAGCTTCAAGACGACGTCCTTCGCGGTGACCCCCGGCGCGAGCTTGCCGCGCAGGGTGACGCGCACCGACTCCGGGACGCGCACGCGAATGTCCTTGGTGAACCACGCGTTGGCCATGTCCGTGCTGCCGACGCCGAACGCGAAGCAGCCGAGCACTCCGGCCATGCACGTGTGCGAGTCGGTCCCCGACACGACCTGGCCCGGCATGGCGATGTCTTCGATGACGGCGTTGTGGCAGATCGCGCGCGATCCCTTGCCGACGGAGTTCTCGACCTCGCCGTAGTAGTTGATGCCTTGGGTCTTCGAGAAGCTCTCCTGGACGACGGCGAGCTTTCGAGACTGCTCCTTGAGGCCCATCTTCACGTGCGCTTCGGGCATCACCTCGTCCAAGAACGTCAGGTGGTCGCGAAACGCGTAGACGCTCTCGGGGCTCGACACCTTCGCCGCGTCGCCGAACGCCCCGCGAAAGAGCGCGTCGGCCATGGGCGTCACGTACTCGTGCGAAAAACGCACGTCGGTCCGCACGAACAGCGCGTCGCCCGGCTGGACCGCCGCGACGCCGACCGTGTCTTGTCGCGCGTCGACGATGGCCCTTCGCGCGATGATCTTCTCAGCGAGGGTCATGGGCCGCGCCGCGGTGGTGATCGCGGGGGGCGAGACCTCTCCGCGGAGCCTCGCCTTGCTGTACTCGAAGAGCCCGCCGAAGCGAACGATGTCCGCGCTGATGGGGTCGAGGCCCTTGGTAAACTCTTCGAGCGGGATCTCTTCGCCGCGCTCGATGCGGCCCAGCAGCGAGAAGTCCGTGCTCGTGAGGAGCCCGATGTTCTGCGCGTTTTGCCCGTAGATCTTCTCGATCGTCTTGGCGATCACGAGCTTTGTTCCAGCGACCATCTCGCTGTACGGGGCGGTCTCTCGCGAGCTTCCGCAGCCCTTGGAGAGGCCCGAGACGACCACGCTCACGCCGGCGTTCTTCAGGGTGTGGCGCTTGAACGACCCGCCTCGAAGGCCGACGAGCGAGTACTCGCCGAGCGTCTCGTCGTAGTAGTAGCAAACCCAACCGGGCGTGATTTCGTCGGTCGAGATGTTATCGATGAGCTTTCGGTCCGGGTCGTACGCGATCGACTCGCCTGCGAGCTGGCGATCGAGCGTTTCCTTGTCCTCGGTGAGGTAGAGGACCTTTCCGGTGAACTTGATCGTCGCGGGGCGGGGCATGCGTCTCGGGGACTCCTCCTGCAACCCTAGTAGAACGTACGCGCACGTCGCAACTGCCGCGATCGCGCTAAGTATTCGCTGACGCAGTGCGTTCATCGCTCTGGCTTTTGGTAGCCTCCTGCGTCGATGACAGCGACGCTCTCTGAAGGAGCGCTCCGGCGCGCGATCTGTGACGCCGGGCGAGTGCTCTACGAACGCGGGTTGATCGGCCCGACCGACGGCAATTTTTCAGCGCGACTCGGCGAGCGATATCTGCTTTGCACGCCTTCTGCGACGCACAAGGGCGAGCTGCGCCCCGACGAGCTCGTCAAGCTCACCCTCGACGGAAGGGTCGTGGGCGGGGGAAAGCCGTCGAGCGAGCTCAAGATGCACCTGGCGATCTACAGCCTCCGGCCCGACGTGAAGACCATCGTTCACGCGCATCCGCCGTGCGCGGTGGGATTGACGGTGGCGGGGGTGTCGCTCGAGGTCCCAGTGGTTCCCGAGATCCTTTTTGCGTTGGGAGCGGTGCCGAACGTCCCGTACTCGTCCCCGACGACCAGCGACGTGCCCGAGGCGATCGCGCCCATTCTTCGTCGATGCGACGCCTTCATGATGGCGCGGCACGGCAGCGTGGTGCTCTCGGACTCGCTCAAAGACGGCGTGATGAAGACCGAGATCATCGAGCACACGGCGAAGATCACGCTCGCCGCGAAGATCGCAGGGAGCGCTTCGCCGCTGCCCACCGCGGAGGTGCAGAAGCTGCTCAAGCTCGCGAACGAAGCGCGAATGGAGGCCGTTTCTCCAGCGCGTCCTGCGGCGAGCGACACGATCGTCCCGTCTCCAGGCGCGGCGTCCCGCGCGCGTTCGAGTGACGACGACGTCGTCGCAGCGATCGCGAAGCAGGTGATCGATCGACTTCGCTCCGGTTCGTGACGGACACGTTCGCAGGAAATTCGTCAGCGGCCTCCAGCTGTGGTCTTAGGGACCCTCGGAGGTTGCATTGGACATCAAGAAGGTCATCGCGAAGCTTCCCACGGGTTACCTCGACGACGTGGCGAGCATGGACGGGGCCAAGCTCCGCGGAGAGATCATTAAAGCGGAGTCGAACATCCGCGAGATCCTCAAGGAGATGGCCGCGGACGAGAAGCTCACGGGCGCCAAGGAGCTCGTGAAGGATTTCGTCGGCGGATACAACGAAGCCAAGAAGGCGCAGCGCGCCAAGATCGACTACCTGTTGCACCTGCTCGAAGAGCGGGGCGAGCTCGAGTCCGGGTACGAATCCGAGGCCGACGCTGTCACCGGAAGCAGCAAGAAGTTCGGCAAGAAGAGCAAGGCCGCCTGAGAGCGCGGACCGCGTCCTCGGGGGGGGGGGCGCATAGTGGCGCGATGTCAAACGTCGTTTCGTCGCTCGATTCTCAGCCCAAACGCTCTGGTTCGGCCGCTGAGTTTTCGGCGCCTGTGGGGGGGACGCGGTGCGTTTGGTCGACGCGTCGTTCGTCGTCGTTGTGACGCTCTTCGATCGCGACCCAGCCGCGCGCTGCGCTCACATCGGCATGGGGACGCACATGCCGGCCATGCACCGGCCGAACGGAACTGTGTGTGATTGGCACCAGATTCCATTGGCCACCGGAGTGCTGCCGGAGCAGCTGGTCGGGTCGCACGTCGTTGCTCCCGAGGAACAAGGGTCGAGCAGTCGGCACATCGCGGTCGACGTGCAGCCCATCGGGAACGGAACACATGCGGTGCTCATGCAAATGCCGTAGATGCCGCCGAGCAGAGCGCAGGCTGTGCCCGCCGGGAGCACCGCACCAGTGCTCGGTCGACATGTTGGCACTCCACCCGAACAGGACACCTGGTGCGTCTGGTAGCAATCGAGGCTGGAGACGCACGGTTCACCGGCCATGCACATCCCCGTCGAAGGCACGTCGGCGCGCACGTCGGCGCGCACATCGGCTCCCGTGTCCACGCCGGTGTCCGTTCGCACGTCGATGCCCGCGTCGACGCCTGTGTCCACGCCGCTATCGGCCCGCGAGTCGATGCCCGTGTCCACACCGGTATCCACGCCGCTGTCACCCGCGGCGTCGATGCCCGAGTCCACGCCGCTGTCGTTGGGGACGCACGCTCCGCCCGTCATCATGAAGCCCGGCGCGCACGCAGTGCCGCAGCGACCGGCGCTGCAGACGCCGATCGTGTTGATCGCGCTGGCGGCGCACACCCTGCCGCACATTCCGCAGTGGTTCGGGTCGCTGTTGATGTTGACCTCGCAGCCGTTGCTCGCGGTGCCGTCACAATTGTCGTAGCCGCCCTCGCACGCGAGCGAACACGCGCCCATCGCGCACAGGGGACGGCTGTTTGCGCCGGCGGGGCACGCCATGCCGCAGCGGCCGCAGTGGTTGGCGCTGCTCTGTGTGCTCACGCACGCCCCGCTGCACAGCGTCTCTCCGGACGCGCAGCTGTCGACGCAACCTGAGGCCGAGCAAGCCTGCATCGCGCCGCACGTCCGCCCGCAGGCGCCGCAGTGCATCGGCGACATGATGTCCGTCTCGCAGCCGTTGCTGGGGTTGCCGTCGCAGTTGTCGAAGCCGGGTCGGCACGTCGCGATCACGCAGGCTCCGAGCTCGCAGCGGCCAGACGCCACGTTGGGTCCCGCGCCGCACGAGCGACCGCAGACGCCGCAATGGTCGTTGCTCCTCTGCAGATCGACGCACTGACCGCTGCACGGCGCTTGTCCGGCAGGACACCCTCCCGCGCCTCCGTCGACGATCGGCGGAACATAGGCCACCTCGGGCATCGACGCGTCCATCCGCGTCGACGGCAGCTCGCCGCGCGTCTCGGGCTCGCAGCCGAGGCGTCCGCACGTGAATCCCTGCGGGCACAGCCTGTTCTCTTCGACGAGGCAGCGATTGGCCAGGTAGATCCAGAGCGTGACGGCGTCGTCCTTCGGAAAGGTCGCGATCGCGCGCACGGTGAAGAGCGCGCGGTACGCGTTTGCGTTGCTCGGGTCGCGCTGCTCCGCGGTGACGCGGGCGTCGAAGATGGGGTAGCGACCGTTCCACGAGACGGCGAAATCGCCGGGTAGCCAGCGCTCGCTCGGGCTGTTGAGGATGACTCGGTTCTCGAAGAACGTCAGCCCGGTGTCTGGGTTGATGAGCTGAATCGTGACCGCGTTGAGCACCCCTGTCGGCCCCTGCGGGATGTCCGTCTCGATCCGCAGCATGATTTGCGGCGGCGGGGCCTTGCACGAGCCGAGCACCCAAACGAGAGCGACGCACGCGAGCGCGGCGAGGCGCGAGCGAAGCGAAGACGCACCGATCGACGGACGCATCTGCGAAACGTGCCGTGATTGGCGGCGCGCTGCAAGCGTGCCCGCGGCGACGGGCCTGATGTGATAACAATGGTCGGACGAGTATGCTGGTCGGCAAGAAGCACATCCTGGTCGTCGACGACGAGGCCAACCTCCGCAGGCTGTTGGCAGCGCAGCTCGCGCAGGACGGCTACGAGGTCCACACCGTCGCGGACGGCAAGGAGGCGGTCGCGGCGCTCAAAGAGCAGCACTTCGACGCGGTGATCTCGGACCTGCGCATGCCCAACATGGACGGGCTGAGCCTGCTGGCGCACGTGCAAGCCGAGCACGGGGACATCCCTGTGATCGTGCTGACCGCGCACGGGACCGTCGAGACCGCGGTGGACGCGATGCGGCTCGGGGCGTTTGATTTTCTCACCAAGCCCTTCGACCGCGCAGAGATGCAGCTGGTCGTGAGCAAGGCCGTGCGCACCGTCGATCAGCGCCACAAGGACGTGGCGCTCGAGCCCGACGAGCGAGGCCGGTATCGAATCATCGGCGGCAGCGAGCCGATGCTCTCGATCTATCAGATCCTCGAGAAGGTCGCGGACACCCCGGCGACGGTGCTGATCACCGGCGAGTCGGGGACCGGCAAAGAGCTCATCGCGCGGGCCCTGCACGAGAACAGCGGTCGCAGGCAGCGCCCCTTTATTCGCGTCAACTGCGGAGCGATCCCCAGGGACCTGATGGAGGCCGAGCTCTTCGGCTACGAGAAGGGCGCCTTCACCGGCGCGGTCACCGCGAAGCCGGGCCGCTTCGAGCTCGCGCACGAGGGGACGTTGTTTCTCGATGAGATCAGCGAAATCCCTGTCGAAATGCAGGTCAAGCTCCTGCGCGCGATCCAAGAGGGAGAGATCGATCGCGTCGGCGGCATCAAGCCGACCGCGGTGGACGTGCGGCTCGTCGCGGCGACCAACCGCGAGCTGAAGAGCGAGATCGCGTCCGGGCGTTTCCGCGAGGATCTCTACTATCGACTCAACGTCGTTCCCATTCACTTGCCGCCGCTGCGGGAGCGAAGGGCGGACATCCCCCTGCTCGCCGAGCACTTCTTGCTCAAGCAGTCGGCCCGCCTGCGAAAGGGCTCGATGAAGCTCTCTCCCGAGGCGATCGAGTCGATGCTGAATTATCCGTGGCCCGGCAATATCCGCGAGCTCGAAAACGTCGTCGAGCGCACGGTCCTGCTCACCGATGGCGACACCATTCGCCCCAAGGACCTGCCCCTCGAGGTGCAGCGCGTGTCCGAGCGCGGAGAGAGCGCGACCTCGACGCCCGACGACGAAGAAGACGACGGCGCAGAGAATGCGCCCGGCGGTCTCAAGCAGCAGGTGCGCGAGGCCTCCGCGAAGCTCGAGCGCGAGCTCATCGTGCGGGCCCTCGCGCAAACCGGGGGAAACGTCACCCAGGCCGCGAGGCTCCTGAAGATCTCGCGCAAGAGCCTCCAGATCAAAATGAAGGAGTTTGGCCTGCGCGAACCCAGCTGAGCCGGCCTCTGGCGACCCGCGTGATTTCACGGCGCGCATGGCGGAGTTCGCAGCGCGCGCTTGACGCCCACGCGCAGGGCGGGCAGGGTGATGGGTGGGTTGTCAGAGATTTCGACGATAGTCGGGTCTCGGCGCCGAACAACGCAGGCAGAGGCAATGGCAGCAGGCGAGGCGAAAGCGCATAACCGATATCGAGTCATCGAGCGACTCGAGTCGGGCGGTATGGCCGAAGTGTTTCGCGGCGAGGCAGAGAGCCTCGCTGGTTTCAAGAAGGCCGTCGCGATCAAGCGCGTGCTCCCGCACCTCGCGCAGAACGACAAGTTCATCCGGATGTTCTTGGACGAGGCGCGTCTGTGCGCCCGCTTGAACCACGCGAACATCGTTCAGGTCTTCGACATCGGTCACGTCGAGAACACCTACTTCATCGTGATGGAGTTCGTGGACGGGGTGAACCTGAAGGCCATCATCGAGTTCCTGCGCAATCGCGGGCAGGGCGTGCCGATCCCGATCGCCGTCTACCTCTCGATGCAGATCTGCAACGGATTGCAGTACGCGCACGAACTGCAAGACGGCGACGGCAGCACGCTCGGCATCGTCCACCGCGACATGTCTCCGCCCAACGTGCTCGTCTCCAAGCGCGGCGAGGTCAAGATCGTCGACTTCGGCCTCGCCAAGGCGACCACCCAGCTCGAGAAATCCGAGCAGGGCATGGTCAAAGGCAAGTTCGGCTACCTCGCCCCCGAGACCGCGCTCGGACAAGAGGTCGACGCGCAGGTCGATGTCTTCGCCGTCGGAATCATGCTGTGGGAGATGATCGCCAACAAGCGACTCTTCCTCGCCGACAGCGACTGGGCCACCGTGCAGCTGGTCCAAAAGTGTCAGATCCCGTCGCTCAAGAAGATCAACCCCGCGGTCCCCGATGACCTCGAAGCGGTGATCAACAAGGCCCTGGCCAAGGACAAAAACGAGCGATACCGCTCGGCCGAAGCGCTCGCGCAGGACCTCGCGGAGTTCCTCGCGAAGCACCGCATGGCGGTCAACAGCTTCGACATCGCCAAGATCACCAAAGAGGCGATCGAAGAGCGCCGCCAGCAGAAGGCCAAAGAGAAGCGCCCCGAGCAGGACCTCATCGACAAGCTCATCATGGAAGAGCTCGGTCGATTCACGTCCCTCGGCGACGACGAGGACCCCAACACCGAGGGGTCCAAGCCCATCGACCTCGCGTCCGTCGGAAGCGCAGGACAGCCGCTCGATCCAGGGAGCCTCGTCGACACCAACGACTGGGCGTCCAACATGTTCGACGGCGACGATTTCGACCCGTCCAAGCTCGGCACCCCGAGCGTCGACCTCGCCTCGCAGCTCGAGGGCGACGACCTCTCGCCGCCCGAATCGCCGCCGCCCACCGAGCCACAGAAGACCCCAGACGCCACGGCGGACGAGTCCGTCCAGACGGCCGCTGTCGTCGAAAAGACCCCGGCCGTCGACGACAAGCCCAAGGTCGGCTCCGCTGCGATCGCCGACAGCATTCCTTCGAGCGAGAACAAGCCGAAAGAGCCCGAGAAGAAGGGCAACGGCGCGGTGTTCGCGGTCGTCGGCGTCCTCGCGGTCGCCGCCATCGGCGCTGGCCTCTGGTTCGCGGGGATCATCCCTCACTGAAGTCGCGCCGTGATCGCGCGGCGCTCTGCAGGCACCGACGCTCGTGACTGATCGCGCCGCGCGTGGGACCGACACCTCGAGAGCGCGCAACGCCGCGTGGTGGCTGCTCGTCGCGCTCGCGCTCGTCGCGGCGCTGCCGCTCGCGCACAGGTTTCTTCCCCTCGTCGATTGGCCGCAGCACCTCGCGCAAGACGCCATCGTCGCGCACGCGCAGGACGACGCGTTCGCGACCAATCGCTACTACCGCACGACAGGGTGGTTCATCCCGTATCAGGGCTTTCGCTGGCTGCACATCGTCGCGTCGCGCGCGCTCGGCGACGACCTGCTCGGAGGCCGCGTCGCTCTTTCGATCACGCTCGTCGCCCTCGCGCTCGCGCTCATCGCCGTCGCGCGCGCGCTCGATCGGTCGGCTTCGACGGCGCTCGTCGGGTTTACGGTCATCGTCGAGGCCAATCTCCTGTGGGGATTTGCTCCGTATGTGCTCGCGACGGCGTTGCAGCTCGCGCAGCTCTCGCTCGCGCTCTCGTGGCTCCGAGGCGCGGACATCCGCGGCGGTCACGGCAAGCTCGTCGCGATCGCTGCGCTCGGCGTCGCGACCTTCTTCTCCCACGCGCAGCCCGCGATGCTGGCGGTGCTCTCGCTCTCTGCACTGTCGCTGCTCGCCTTCATTCGAGGGCGCATCACGCGACGAGCTGCGGTGCGTCTGTGCCTGGCCGTCGCGCCGGCCGCGCTCCTGGTGGCGCTGTACCTCGGCGCAGGAGGGTGGCTCTCGGGACAGGTGCTCGAGGACGAGTTTGCAGTACGACCGAGGACGCTGTGGAGCGCGCCGTGGGCGTCGATCTATTGGGCTCCTCTGTCGTCGGGGCTCGACGCGTTGGGAAGCTGGCCATGGAGGCTGTTTCTCGTCGCGCTCGTGGCTGCGATCTTCGGCGCCCGATCGACGGAGCAACCCGCTGTTGCGCTGCTCGCCGAACGCTCGAAGACGACGGGCGCCGCGCGTGATCCGCGCGCGTGGTCTGCGGAGGCGCGGCTGCTCGCCGCGGTGTTCTGCGGGGCGTATCTGCTCTTGCCCAACGAGTTTCGCGGGCAGAGCGTCTCTCCGCGGATCGCGTCGCTCGCGCTGTTGTCACTCACGTGGCTGCCTGCGTGGGGGGCCCGCGATCCGCGCGAAGACGCCCACGGACGATGGCTCTTTCTCGCGAAGTGGTGCCGCCGCGCCGCGGTGTTTGCTCCGGTCGCGAGCTTGCTCGTCGTGCACGCGGCGTTCGCGCGCTTCGACCGGAGAGTGCGCGGCATCGACGCGGCGATCGAGGCTCTTCCCCGCGGCTCGCGGGTCGCGACGCTCGCCTACGAGACGCACATGGATGGCTATCGCCTGCCGGTGCTGCTCCATGTGGGGGCGTACACGCTTGTGCGACGCGGCGGGATGAACTCCACGGGATTCACGCGCACGGGCGTCACCTATGCCCCGGCGGTCTCTCGCTCGGCGCTCACCGTGATGCAGCTGTGGGCCCCCAGCAAGAATGGCTGGCAGCTCGACGCCGCGCAGCACGGCGCGCACTACGACGCCGTGTTCGTCGTGCGGGGAGCTCGCTACCCGTCCACGCCGCTTCGTCCCGAGCCTGGCGCGAGTAGCTTTCGTCGCGTGTATCAGGACGCCCGCTTCGAGCTCTGGCGTCGCTTTGCGCCGCCCTGAGCGACCGTTCAGAATGCAGGGCGCGCAACGTGAACGCTGAACCGCCGAAGCTCTGCCCCGCGTGTGGTGCGTCGCTCGACGCGTCCGACCGACGCTGCGGATGCTGCGCGTACACGAGCGACGCGGCGCTGTGGACGGCGAGGGCGCTCGAGGACGAGCTTCCGGGAGCACGGGTCGCCGCGCGGGTCACCGCGGTGACCTCGGGGGTGCTGCTCGTTCCTGCGGTGGCGTTGCTCGTGAGGGCGCTCGAGCGGATGGCGCTCACGCCGTCCGCCGTCGCGGTGACGGGGCTATCGCTCGCGTCGAGCGCGTTCTTCGCGAGGCTTGCGCTCGACGGCGCTCGAGCATCTTCGGCGCGGGTGCTCTGGTCCTACTCGAACAGCGACGGGACCGTCGAGGCTTGGAGCTCGGTCGACCCGGTGTCGTCCGTGATTCGCATTCGCGGGAGCTGCTTCGAGCAGGGCGTACACGGGTTCGACGCGCGGTGGGACGAGCTCTCGTACGACGACGCGACCGCGCTCGCGCTCGAGCGTTGGGCGCTCGACGAAGGCGCGACGAGCTCTTCGATGATGCCGATCGAGGACGTGCGTCGTTGGACGTTTACCGCGCTCGCGCTCATCAGACTCTCGTTGACCGGCGCGCTCTCGCTCGTCGTCCAACGCTCTCGCGCGTGGTCGCGGCTTCGAATCGATCAAGCGACCGCGCTCACGCCAGAGAGCATCGTTGTCACGCTCGCGCTCGGCACGGGACGAGCCGGCGATGGCGCCGCGTTCGCCGTCGAGCGAGCGCTGCTGGCCGCGCTCGATCGCGCGATCCCCGACGCCGAGCCGTTGCCCGCCGGAACGCCGGAGGCCATTCACTATCGAACCGCGCAGATTCGAGAGGGGCGCGTCGCGACTCCTGTCGCGAGCGCGATTCTCTACGAGCTGCCGATGGTCGCGCCCGCAGAAGGCGAGGGGGCGCCGGTCTACCTGTCGATCGACGCGGTGATCGACGAGGCGCAGTCCGCGCTCGAAGATCGGGGCGAGGACGCGCTCGAGCCCGACATCGTGCTCGCGGCGCTGTCGCAAGATCGCGCGGTGTTTCGCGCGTTGCACGGCGCGCTTCGGGCGGTCCTCTGGGAGCTCGAAGAAGACTGGGACCTGCGCATGTGAGCGGCGATGCGGTGTGGCGCTCGACGAAGCGCGGTCGAGCGGTTACCGGTGGGCGCTCGTTCTCATGACGCTGTTGAACTGGCCCAAAGAGCTCGACGCGGACGCGCTGTTCGCGCGGGTGTTTCGCCCCGAGCGCGCGCGGCTCGCAGAGGCGATGGCTGTGACCGAAGGCGCCGAGTCCCCGCGCGAGGCGCTCGAACGCGCGGTCGCGCGCGGGTTGTGCCCCGAGGACTGGCTCGACACGAGCTCGCTCCGCGGCCGTGCGTTCGGCGGAAAGGTGCATTCTCCCAGGCGAATTCCACAGTTGATCGAGACGGTCACCGCGCTCGCAAGCGACGCCGAGGGCGTGCTCGCGGCCGAGGAGCTCGCGCGCGAGTTTCTTCGGCGCGCGGGGCGCATGACGACCGTCGCGTCGCCGGAGGCGCCCTTGTTCTGGCGCGAACGCGGCGGGCAGAAGCTACGAAGGCGAGGGATTTTCCCGGAGGGGCGCTCGGTCTTTCCGCCGGCGTTGATGCTGTTTCACGACGTGCAGTTCGACTATCGCGACGTCGACAAGCTGCTCGTGGCGCGCGATCCGCCTCCGCCGTCACCGCAGCCGACGGGGTTGCGCGGGCTGCTCGCGACGGTGCGAAAAGCGTTTCAGCCGCAGTCGCCGTACCGCAGGCCAACCCCCCACATCGACGAATGGAACGGCCTCGCCAATCGCGCTTCGAGAGAGCACGGGGTCGGATGCGCGCAGGCGATCGACCATCACCGACGCGCTTGGTTTTGCGCGGTCCTCGGCGGCGAAAAGCGAACGCTCCGGGATCTGTTTCCCAACTCGACGCTGCTCGTCGCCTATCGACGTGAAGTGCTCGACGCGAGCCTCTCGACGCTGCCCAACGTGTTCGAGCCGCTCGCGAGGCTCTGGTGGACGGGCTACGCGCTGCGCGTGGTCAACTTCGAGCGCATCGAGCTGCAGCTGCCGCGCCTCGAAGAAGGAGACGTCGCGAGGCCTTGAGGGACGCGCGGGGGCGTCGCGAACGGATGGTGCGATCGTCGCCCGCGGGCTGCTACGCTCGGCGCTCACTGTGTCGTCGATCACGCTTCGCGAGTGGCTCGCTGAATCGCCGTTCACGCTGGCGATGTCCTCGGGTTTCTTCGGCTTCTTCGCTCACTGTGGCGCGCTGACGGTCCTCGAAGACGAGGGGCTCTTGCCTGCGGCGCTCTCGGGCTCGAGCGCCGGCGCCCTCGTCGCGGGAATGTGGGCCGCGGGCATGAGCGCCAGCGCTCAACGCGACGAGCTCTTGCGCCTGCAGCGCGGTGACTTCTGGGACCCGTCGCCAGGCGTGGGTCTCCTGCGAGGGCGGCTCTTTCGCGAGAAGCTCGAGTCGCTCTTGCCCGCGCGGACCTTCGCGCAATGTCGAGCGCCCTTGTCGCTTAGCGTGTTCGACGTTCGCGCGCGGCGCACCGTAGTGCTTTGCGATGGCGCGCTTGCTCCGGCGATTCACGCCTCGTGCGCGCTGCCGGTGCTCTTTCAACCCGTGCGTCACGAGGGCAGGCTATTGCTCGACGGCGGGGTGCTCGATCGGCCGGGGCTCGACGGCGTCGCTTCGCATCCACGGGTGTTGCACCATCACCTCTCGTCTCGATCGCCGTGGAGGTCCGAGGAGGATCCTGCGCTCGTTCCGCCGAAGCGCGCGGGGCTCGTCGCGATGGTGATCGACAATGTTCCCAGGACGGGGCCCTTTCGTTTGCACGAAGGGCGTCGCGCGTTCGAGGCGGCGCGCACGGGCGCGAAGCGGGCGCTCGCGCAACGGGTGAGCGACGGCGTCGCGAGGGTCACGCTGTAGCGGGCGAAGCGGGCGTGAGAGCAGCGCGCGGGCGCAGCGGGCGCAGTGGGCAACGGGCAGCGGGCAGCGGGCAGCGGGCAGCGGGCAGCGGGCTCACTTGAAAAGAGGTGTGTCTCGCACGGGGTTGACAAACCCCGTGCTGGGCGCCGTTCGAAGACTCACGGCGG
>LNFM01009981.1_pt1 | contig 13557 bp, 12 predicted proteins | sample 596031 | NCBI WGS metagenome assembly LNFM01 (sample SAMN04254537, study PRJNA301005) | activated carbon metagenome | isolation source: dual media filters at the Ann Arbor, Michigan drinking water treatment plant | place: USA: Ann Arbor
TGGCCGCTGCTTCCGGTGAAGCACTCTACAAGCAGGCTTGCGCGGTCTGCCACGTGGCTGGAGTCGCTGGTGCACCCAAGTTGACCGACAAGGCAGCATGGGCGCCACGCTTGGCTTTGGGTCTTGACGGCCTGACCGCCAGCGTGATCAAGGGCAAGGGAGCCATGCCACCCAAAGGTGGTTCCACCGCATCGGATGCCGAGATCAAGGTGGCCGTGCAGTACATGCTCGACGCCGTAAAGTAGAAACGCCGCGAAGGCAAGCTCAACTGAAAAGGCCGGTGTCTGACCGGCCTTTTTTCATGCGCACGCGCCTGGCAACACTCCGTGTCGCCATTCGCGAGGCGATATGCCGTACTCCTCGCGGAAGCTTCGACTGAAGTGGGCCGCGGTGTTGAAGCCCCACGAAAAAGCGACATCGGAGATGCCGTGTTCGCGCCAGCGCGGGTCGGCCAGATCGCGACGGCAGGCGTCGAGACGCTGCTTCCAGATCCAGCGCGACAAGGGAACCGGCTCGGTTCGAAACAGTCGTGACAAATGGTCCGGGGACAACTGGAGCGCATGAGCGATCGAGTGCACCGAGAGCTCCGGATCGCGCAGATGGTCTTGGACGTAGGCCTTGATGCGGGAGAGGTGATAGGTGCGCAGGCTGGACGCCTTCACAACGTTGGCGTTGGGAAGGCCACGAAGGCCGGCAGCCACCATGCTGGTGATGGCCTCAGACACGCCAAGGGCCGATGACGGAAGCAGCCGTCCAACGTCTGCGTGCAGGGTCGCCACCATCGAAATCAGCAGGTGCCCGGCGGCGTCCTGACCAGGCACGGTGGTGGCGGTGAGCTCTTCCAGATTGCTCACGTGAACCTTGAGTTGGGCGCGAGGCAGACGCATCACGAAGACGTCGTGCCCACCGTGGTCGAACAACAGCTCGTAGGGGCGGATGCTGTCGTACAACACAAAGTCGCCGGGCTCGACGACGGCACTGCGCCCATCCTGCTGCACCATGCAACGCCCCTGACGCTGCACCTGCACCAACAAGCAGTCTTCGCCCCCAAGCCGAATCTGGGAATCGGTGCGCGCCACGCGGGGGACGTTCGAGCGCAGATGGGTCAGGTCAATAGACCCCAGCCGGTTGAATGCTATGTCGCCATAAAGCGGCTGGTTGCTTGGTTGATCACAGTCCAGCTTCACATACATCGCGCAAATCATGTCCAGCCAATAGGCCGTGCGCTCCGAGGGAGGCACCGTTGTGGTGCTCATGACGCGGGCGCCTGCATCGTGCGAGGGGTTGGACAAGGTGGTGTTCATGGCTTCAGAGATCTGGGCTTGTGTACGTTACGCCGCTGTCAAACGTGAAACCACATGGCTAACCCTTAGGGGCTCACTCTTTTTCCAGCGTGGCCATTTTGTAAGCAATATGGATGCCATGCAGAGGCATGGCAGATCAGAACCAGCATGTCGATCGCAAGCAACTCACGGGTCTGTTGCAGGCAAGACGTGACGCAACCCCATCCCTAGCATCACGGCTCCCTCACCTCTCAATCGGAGCCGCCATGAATCAACCGCTTGTATCGCCGTCCACTCGCCGGAAATTTCTGCACCAATCCGTCGCCACGGTCGGCGCCTTGAGCGCGCCCAGCGTGTTCGCCCGCGACACGATCCGGATCGGCTATGTCAGCCCCCGCACGGGCCCGTTTGCGCCCTTCGCCGAGGCGGACGAATACATCCTGCAAGGTGTACGCAAGGCCTTGGCCAACGGCTTGCGCATTGGCGGCAAGACCTACGCAGTTGAAATCGTGGCCCGCGACGACCAGAGCCGCGAAGACCGTGCCTCCAACCTGGCCGGCGAACTGATCAACAAACACGGCGTCGATCTGATGCTGTCGCAAGGCGCCCTGACCGTGGTGGGCGTCTCCCAGCAGTGCGAGCTCGCCGGCGTGCCCAGCGTCTCCACCATGACGCCCTGGCAAGCCTGGATGTTTCCGCTCAAGAGCGACCCAGGCAAAGGCTTCAAGCACGCCTTCCACTTCTTCTGGGGTATCGAAGACATCGGCAATGTCTACACCGACATCTGGAGCGATCTCCGCACCAACAAAAAGGTGGGCATGGTCTGGAGCAACGACGTGCCGGGCAATGCCTTCGGCGACCCCAAGCTGGGTCTGCCGGCACAGTTCGCTGCCGCGGGCTACTCAACGGTCGAAGTGGGTCGCTTCCCGGTGGGGGCTGACGACTTTTCGACACACATCCAGGCGTTCAAGCGCGACGGTGTGGAAATCGTGACGGGTCTGTTCAACCCGCCCGAATGGGCCACCTTCGTGCGCCAGTCTGCACAGATGGGCTTCAAGCCAAAGGTCGCCACGGTGGCCAAGGCACTGCTCTTTCCCGGTGGCGTTGCAGCACTCGGCGCAAGCGCCGAAGGAATGTCCACGGAAATCTGGTGGACGCCCCGCTACCCGTTCACCTCCAGCCTCACCCAGCAAACGGCTGCCCAGCTCGCCGAAGGCTACACCAGCGCCACCCGGCGCGACTGGACCCAGCCAATCGGCGTGGTGCACGCCCTGTTCGAAACCGGTATCGCAGCGCTGCGTGCCAGTGGGGACCCGAAGAATCCGGAGAAGGTGAGCGAAGCCCTGCGCACGCTCAAGTTGCAGACAGTGATCGGCCAACTGGACTTCGCCAACAGCGGCATCAAGAACGTGTCGAAGATGCGTGTGGTGGGCGGTCAATGGAGCGTGGGCCAAGGCGGCAAACCCGAGATCTTCATCACGCACAACAAAACGGCGCCAGAAATCCCGGTGCAGCGCGCGTTCAACCTGCTCAAAGGCTGAGGCAAGTCATCGTGTTGCTCCAGCTTCATGGCGTTTGCAAACGCTACGGCGCCACGCCCGTGCTTCGAAACATCGATCTGTCGGTGCACTCGGGCGAGTTTGTCGGCGTGATCGGTCCGAACGGCGCGGGGAAAACCACGCTGTTCGGCCTGATCGCCGGCAACCTCGCTTGTGACAGCGGTCGCATCGAACTTGAAGGTCGCGACCTGACGCGGCAGCGGGCGCAGCAACGCTGCCACAGCGGGATCGCGCGCACGTTCCAGGTGCCCCAACCTTTCGAGACCCTCACGGTATACGAGAACGCACTGGTGAGCGCGACGTTTGGCGCAGAGCTGCAAGGTGCACAAGCGACTGCAGCGGCCATTGCGGCTCTCAAACGCTGCGGCCTCCTGCGCGTGGCCGACCACCCAGCCGCTACCTTGGGCCTCCTGCAGCGCAAGCGGCTGGAACTGGCACGGGCGCTCGCCACCCAGCCTCGCCTGCTCCTGCTGGACGAAGTCGCAGGTGGTTTGACCGACCGCGAAATGGTCGATCTGGTGCAGCTCGTGCGTGAACTGCACGCAGAGGGCGTGACTGTGCTGTGGATCGAGCATCTGGTGCACGCGCTCGTGCCGGTCGCGCAACGCCTGGTGGTGCTCGCCGAAGGTCAGGTGCTGGCAGATGGAGTGCCCGCCACGGTGGTCGCCAATTCCCAGGTGCGGGAAACCTACCTGGGCACCGACTTCGACGTCGACACACCGGCAACCCGCCGCGAAACTGAACATGCTGCGCACTGAACAACTCGACGCCCACTACGGCCTGCTTCAGGCCTTGTTCGGCGTCAGCATCGAAGTTCAACGAGGCGAGGTCGTGGCCTTGGTAGGCTCCAACGGTGCCGGGAAAACCACCTTGATGCGCGCCCTGGCCGGCGCGCTGCCGGTCGAACGGCAGGCCATCCACCTGGACAACAACGCGGTGGGCGGCGATCCCGAATGCGGACAACTGGCCAGAGGTGTGGCGCTGGTTCCCGAGGGTCGGCGCCTGTTTGCCGACTTGTCGGTGGAAGACAACCTCCGGGTGGCGGCCGAGTCCTGCGACCGGTCAGGTCCGTGGAACCTGTCAACGCTGTTTGACGCCCTGCCGGCGCTGGCCGACGTACGCCGCCGCAACGCCACCGCCCTGTCAGGCGGACAGCAGCAACTGGTGGCCGTGGCCCGAGCCCTCGCCACCAACCCCGACTACCTGCTGTGCGACGAGGTCTCTCTGGGACTGTCGCCGGTGGCAGTGCAGGCGGTCTACGACCTCCTTCACCGGGTGAGTGCCAACGGCACCGCGGTGCTGCTCGTGGAACAAAACGTCTCGCGCGCACTGGCGGAGTCCAGTCGCTTCTATTGCCTGCAAAAAGGTCGTGTGGTCTTGAGCGGGACCTCGCGCCATGCCGACACGCAGCAGGTCGCACACGCCTATTTCGGGAGCTGACATGAGTGCGCTGCAAGTGGTGGAACTGTTGGTCAACGGCCTGATGCTGGGGGCCTTGTTCGCGCTCTTTGGTCTGGGCCTGAGCCTGAGCCTGGGGGTCATGCGCATGATCAACATCGCTCACGGCGACCTGATCGTGCTGGCGGCCTACCTGGTACTCAGTACCACGCCCTGGTCTGGCGTTGGACCGTTGACTGCCTTGCTGGTGACCATCCCGGTGATGTTTGCGTTGGGTTGGCTGCTTCAGCGCGGTCTGCTCAACCGCTTGGTCGGACGCGATCCGATGTCGGTTTTGCTGGTCACATTCGGTCTTTCGATCGTGCTGCAAAACCTGCTGCAGGAAATCTACACAGCGGACACACAAAGCCTCGACGCCGGCTCGCTGGCCACGGCCAGCCTGCAGATCGGTGACATGTCCATCGGCTGGCTGCCCGTGGTGATCACGGGCGTGAGTGTGGCGGTGTATGGACTCACCCACCTGCTCATCGCCCACACCCCGCTGGGTCGCCAGGCCAGGGCTGTGGCCACCGACCCGGAAACAGCCCGCCTGGTGGGCATCCGGGACCGACGCCTGTTCGCGCTCATGACGGGCTTCATCTTCGCCGTCATCGCCATTGCCGGCGTGTTCTACGGCATCCGAACTCCCTTCGCGCCCAGCGCCGGGCCGGAACGCCTGCTGTTTGCCTTCGAGGCCGTGGTTCTGGGCGGCCTGGGCAGCATCTGGGGCACGTTCATCGGCGGCTTGTTGATCGGGCTGGCGCAAGTGGTCGGCGCTCAAGTCCACGCCGGCCTGGGTCCCTTTGTGGGGCACCTTGTTTTTCTGGTGGCGCTGCTGGCGCGCCCCAACGGCCTTTTCGCTCCTCGGTAAACGACATGAACGCCACATCAAGCACGTTGCTGAAATCACTTCTGCCGTTCCTGGCCCTGCTGGCACTGGCCTGCCTGCCTTGGTACGCCTCCTTTGCCACCCAACGGCTGCTGGTCGAGGCGTTCACCCTTTTCGTGCTGGCGACTTCGTGGAACCTGCTCGCTGGCTATGGCGGCATGGTGGCCATCGGCCACCACCTCTTCGTAGGAGTCGGCGCCTACGCACTGTTCGCGCTGTGCACCCACACGGGACTCAATCCCTGGCTGGCCTGGCCCGTGGCGGGCCTGGTCACCGCGGCGGTTGCGCTGATGGTGGCCGTGCCCCTGCTGCGGCTCACCGGCGCATATTTTGCAGTGGCCACCTGGGTGATGGCAGAAATGTTCCGCATCGGAACCTTGAACACCGAATGGTTGGGCGCCGGTGCTGGACTGCCACTGACGGTAATGCGCGAGTTCGGTCGCTTTGAACGCAACGCAGGCGTGTACTGGAGCGCTCTGGCCATCGCCTTCGTGGCCCTGATCGCAGCCCACCGCATGCTCAGGGGAAGCCTTGGCTTGGCCCTCATGAGCACACGCGATGCGCGTCAGGCTGCCGACGCGAACGGCGTGCCCGTGCAAAGAACCCGCCTGACCCTCTGGGTGGTGGCGGCCACGCTCACAGGCTTGGCCTCGGGTGTGGCGCACATGAACATCCTGCAGGTATCCCCCGACGCCAGCTTCTCGCTGCACTGGACCGCCGCCGCGCTGTTCATCGTGGTGCTGGGGGGCATCGGCACGCTCGAAGGTCCGATCCTCGGCGTGCTGGTCTACATGCTCTTGCGCGAAAACTTTGCCGAGCTGGGCGCCTGGTACTTCATTGGTCTGGGCCTGCTGGCCATGGCCGTGATGGTCGCGGCACCCGGTGGCCTGTGGGGCTGGCTCAAGGGCCGCGGCCTCCCTCCCGTGTTCCCCGTGCGCCGAACCATGCCGTTGGCCACAGAACCCTCGCCCCTCCAACCCACTGAAAGAAAGCACCAACCATGAACTTGCTTCGCTCTGCCGCTCCCTGGATTTCGGCCTTCGCCCTGCTGGGCGCCGGTACCGTCCAAGCCACCGAAGGCGGCGGATCCACCTACAACCCCGGTGTCGAAAACTTCCTGGTCGGCGCTGCGCCTCCACCCGGCTTCTACGTGCTCGAATACCTCACGCACTACCGGGCCAACAAGGTGATGGACAGCAACGGCAACGTGGCCACGCCACCCGATTTCAAGCTGCGCGCCACCGCCGCCGCCACCCGCTTCGTCTGGTCCACGCCCACCCAGGTGGCGGGCGGGAACCTCGTCATGCACGCCATCGTGCCCCTGGTCAATCTCAAAGTGTCGGTCGGCCCGTCCAGCCAAAGCAAAACCGGCCTGGGCGACATCACCTTCGGCCCAGGCATTGCCTACCACCACTCGCCTGCGCTGCACAGCGTGGTCGGTCTCGACTTTGTGGCGCCCACCGGCCGCTACAAATCGACGGACCAGGTGAACATCGGTCGCAACCACTGGTCGCTGCAGCCGCTCTACACCATGAGCTACATCAACCCCAACGGCTTCAATGGTGACTTCAAGGCCACGCTGAACATCAACGGCAAAAACAGCGCCACCCAATACAAATCGGGCGACGAGTTCATCCTCGATTACTCGGCCGGCTATGGCCTGGGCAATGGCTGGGTGGTGGGCGTAGGCGGCTATGTGTACGAGCAGCTGAACGACGACAAGCAGAACGGCGCCACCGTGGTCAATCGCAAGGCCAGCAGCTTCGCCATCGGCCCGTCCGTCAAGTACGACAACGGCAAAGGCTGGTTCATCACCGCCAAGCTGCAAAAGGAAAGCAACGCCAAGAACCGCCCCGAGGGCACTGCGTTGTGGATCAAAACCATGATTCCGTTCTGACCCGCCCATTCATTCAGGAGAAGCACCATGGGTATCACACACCACCAATACAAAGTGGCGGTCGTCCAGGCAGCACCGGTCTGGTTGGACCTGGACGCCACGGTCGACAAGACCATTGCCTACATCAACGAGGCCGCCGCCCAAGGCGCACGCCTCATCGCCTTTCCCGAGACGTGGATCCCCGGCTACCCGTGGCACATCTGGATGGGCGCACCCGCCTGGGCCATTGGCCGGGGCTTTGTGCAGCGCTACTTTGACAACTCGTTGAGCTACGACAGCCCGCAAGCGGAGCGCATCCGCCAGGCGGTGCGAAAGGCCAGGATCACCGTGGTGCTGGGCCTGAGCGAGCGCAGCGGCGGCAGCCTCTACATCTCGCAGTGGTTCATCGGCGCCGACGGCGATACCATCGCGCAGCGCCGCAAGCTGCGCCCCACCCATGCGGAGCGCACGGTGTTCGGCGAAGGCGACGGCAGTCACCTGGCCGTGCACGACGTGGCCAACATCGGTCGCCTGGGTGGCTTGTGCTGCTGGGAACATCTGCAGCCGCTGTCGAAATACGCAATGTACGCCCAGAACGAACAAGTGCACGTGGCCGCTTGGCCCAGCTTCTCGCTGTACGACCCGTTCGCCCACGCCCTCGGCGCCGAGGTGAACAACGCCGCCAGCAAAGTCTACGCCGTGGAGGGTTCGTGCTTCGTGCTGGCGCCGTGCGCTACCGTGTCCGAGGCCATGATCGACGAGCTCTGCGACTCGGATGACAAGAAGATGCTGCTCAAGACCGGTGGCGGTCACGCAGTGATCTACGGTCCCGACGGCAGCCCGCTGGCCGCCAAGCTGGCGCCCGACGAAGAAGGCATCCTGTATGCCGACATCGACCTGGGGGCGATCGGTGTGGCCAAAAACGCGGCCGACCCTGCGGGTCACTACTCGCGGCCCGATGTCACGCGCCTGCTGTTCAACAACAAGCCTGCCAACCGCGTCGAGTACTTCAGCCTGCCCGTGGACAGTGCTGCAACACCCTCGGACTCTGTGGAGCTGTAAGCCCATGCGCCGCGCTGCTGCTCTCATCGCGTTGGTCACGGGCCTGTTCAGTGCAGGCCCGTGCATGGCAAACCCGGCCGGCAAGGCCGGGGTGACAGGCCCGATCAAGGTCGGTGCGATCAGCAGTGCCGCTCTGTTTCCAGAAGCGGCCGCGGCGGTACAGGCTTACTTCAACACCGTCAATGCGAGCGGCGGCGTGCGAGGCCGTGAGCTGCAACTCATCGTTGCAGACGACAGGGCCCATCCAGGAACGGCGGCGCAAGCGGCGCGCAGGCTGGTTGACACCCAGGGCGTTGTGGCCCAGGTAGGCAGCGCCAGCGCCCTGGAATGCGCAGTGAACGCCGCCTTCTACGAAGAGCGAAACATCGTTTCCATCCAGGGCACCGGGGTGGACCCGGTCTGCTTCGATTCGCCCTACATTGCCCCGGTCAACACCGGCCCTTACGGCAGCATGGCTGCAGCGCTCAAGTTTTTGTCCGAGGTTCGCCGGCGCACGCGCGTCTGCGCGGTGACCGTGGCCTATGCACCGCCGCAGAAGCCCGCCTTCGAGAAGATCGTGACCGACTGGGTCGCCAGGAGCGGCAAGCCACTCCAGTACGCCGCCATGGGTATCGCGCCCACCGAAGACCTTGGCAACTACATCCAGAAGGCCGTCGACAACAAGTGCGAGGGTCTGGTCTTCACTGCCATTGAACCTGCAGTCATTGACTGGGTGAAAAAAGCCAAGGCCATGAAGGTCGACGGGATCGACTGGGTGTTTCTCACCCCGGCCTACACGCAGAACGTGATCGACACCCTCAAGGCCGATGGCGAAGGAATCTTCGCCATGTCGGAGTTCGAGCCGTGGTCCAGCCGCTCGGGCATGTTGACCGACTGGCGCCACATCATGCTCAAGAACAATGTGCCATTGACGTCTCTGTCGCAAGGTGGCTACGTGGCGGCGTCCGTGTTCGTCACCACCTTGCGTGGCATTGAAGGCGACATCACGCGCGAGTCGGTGACCAAGGCATTCCAGTCCATGGCCCCCCGCAAAGTGTCCCTGATGGGCACTCCGTTCAGCTTTGGCAATGCGCCCCGCCACAACCCCAACCGCGCGGCCATCCCCGTGCGGATCGAAGGCGGCAAATGGCGCGTTGCGCATTGGGAGTACATCGCCTCCCAGTGAATCCGGGTGCGAGCACCAGCAAACGCTGGCTCGCACGGTTCTGTTTGCACCAACAAGGAAGCACCATGGAATCAGCCATTCCACAACACCTTCGCTGCCCGCGCACCCGCGCCGCGCGCGCCTCTGCAGACTACACGCCTCCGTACCCGGCCTGGGTCGCCCGGTTCAATCCGACAACGACGCAGGTGGTGATGGCCTATTTCGGCGTGCAATCCCGAGGCGGCCGCAACAAGGCCTTGGCGGCGCTCCAGCCGATCCTGGACCAACTGAGCCTGCCCAACGGCCCAAGGCACCACGACCTCGCGCACCACGTGGATGCACAGGGGTATGACACCGTGGTGGCCATCGCCTACTGGGACACGCTCGCGCCTTTTCACCAGTGGGCTGCACAGACTGCAGTGGACAGCTGGTGGCAGGCTTCCGCCCGGTTTGAAGAGGGTGTGGGCTACTTCCGCGAGATCTTTCTGCCCCACGTCGAACGTTTCGAAACCCTGTTCTCCACACCCGACAAGTTCGAAGGTGTCGGCGTGCTGGCAAGTCACCTCAGCGACGACATCCAGGAGCACGGCTATTGGGGCGGCATGCGCGACCGGCTGCCCGCTTCTCAAACCGACGCCCTGGGCGCGGGTCAGGCCAGTGCCGGCCAACGCCAGCCGGGCCCTCGGGTGATTGTGCAGGGTCGTGACAATGTGGCGCTGATCCGTTCCGGCCAGGACTGGGGAGAAACCGAAGGGGAGGAACGCAGTCTCTACCTCGCCGACATCGAGCCCGAGCTCCGCGCAGGCATGGACTTCCTCGAACAGAAGGGCGATTCGGTGGGCTGTCATTTCAACCGCTACATGCACCACATCGATCGTGCGGGCCAGCCCATCGAGAAGTCCTTCGGACTGAGCCTGTGGCGGACACTGGAACACATGGAGCGCTGGTCGGAATCCCACCCCACCCACATCGCGATCTTCGGCACTTTCATGAGGGTCGTCCAGCAGATGAACTTCCAGCTCAAGCTGCGGCTGTACCACGAGGTGCTGGTGGCCAAGGCGAACGAGCAGATGTACGAATACGTGAACTGTCACCCGAACACTGGCGTCCTGCGCATGGCACACGCACAAACCTCCACCTGATTTGCCCGCGACTTCCTTTTGGGTTTTTCGGCCTCGCAATCGCGAGGCTTTTTTTTGACCGCATCACGCAAGCGCCTGGCGCCTGAGTTTGACCTTGCACCCCCCCGTCGCGACTCGGCCTGGGTTGCTGGCGCGATGGTCAGTGCACATGCCATTTCGCACACTGGACATCCCCTCAACCAACCCAGTTTGCTCATCATGGACATCTTTGAAGCCATTGCCAAAAAGGACCTCAACGCCGTCAAGGCATTGATCAAGACCGCCCCCCACATCGTGAACGCGATCTCACCCGTGCTCATGGGCAACCAAGGCCCCGGCGACTTCCCCGAAGGCGTTCGTCCCCTCATGTGGGCCACCTTTGTGCTGCGCACATCTGCCGAGGCCCCCATCATCGAGGCGTTGCTCAATGCGATGGGCGCCGTCAAGGCAGATCTGAACGAGATCGACATTTTTGCGGGCCGCACCGTTCTGCACTGGGCGGCGCACAACAACAACGTGTTCATCCTCAAGATGATTCAGACGTTCGCCTCCACCTTCAAGCTGACGCTGAACTACAACCAGCGCGACAACGGCAACAAGACGCCGACGCAGGTGGCCCTGGGCAAAGGCTTCCGGCAGTTTGCCGCGGAGATGGCGCCCGAGCGACTGAAACACGCGGGCAAGGGTCCGGTGCACCTGGCCATCATCGGCATGGGTGCCACCGGCACCGGTCTGTTCATCCGCCTGATCCGAGGGCTCATTGAGGCCCCGGCGGTGTATCCCAAAGAAATCCTCAAGGACATTCAGTTCTCGCTGATCGATTCAAAAAGCGTGCTCGGTCGTGGCATGGCGTATTCCGACGAGCTGAACGCCTCCACGTCGATCCTCAACGTGCATGCTGCCGGCATGAGCATTGACGGTACCGATGGTGCCGACTTCCTGAACTACATCAAGGAAAAGTACCTGCATGGCGATCTGGAGCTTGAGCTGGGCGAAGCCGGCACGCAGGGTCTCACCCCGGTGGCACCACCCAACCCCACCGGCTACTACCCGCGCACCTTTTTCGGCAAATACTGCACCGAGCGACTGAGCCACTGGATCGAGCTTGCGAAACAGCACGGCATCACCGTGAACATCCATCCCACCACGGTGGTCTCCAAAGTCAGCAAACTCGTGGACGGCGTCATGAGCGTGGAGCTGAAAGGCTCCGAGTTCAGCAGCAAGCCGGGAGCGTTGAGCGGAACGCTCGACAAGGTCACCCACACATTCAACTCGACCGGTCACTGGGAGCACAAGGTCGATGTTCCCAAGCCCTACGAAACCGTGCCGGGCTGCATCATTTACCCGGCCAGCCGCACCACCCTGGAAGGCAAAGGTGTGTTCAAGCAACCCACCGATGTGGCGGTGATGGGCTCGTCGCTGTCGGCCATCGACGCGGTGTTCGGCGTGCTGCTGCACCCCGCGGTAGGCCACCTCACCTGGGAGGGCAGCACACCAACTTACCACTCGCATGTCGATCCGAAAAGTGGCAAGGCGCCCTGGCGCGTCACCTGCTATTCACGCCGCGGCGTCTGGCCGAAGATTCGTCCCAGCGACAACCGCGATGTGGACGGCCAATGGACCTCGCCCGCCAGGTACGAGATCGTTCGGCAGGTCTTCAACAACGACAAGGGCGTGGACCTGAAGACCTGCATCCAGCTGCTGGACAACGAAATGGCGGTGGTCTACAACCGGCCGCTGCCTGGTGCGGGCGCGCAACCTGGTCAGAAGCCGCCACTGCCCTCCGTGCTGCAGCAGTTTGATCCACTGGCGATGCTGCCACCCGGAGTGCCACGCGATCCCTGGCACCTGGTGGCAGCCGACGCGAGAGACTGCGATGACGGTGACTCGGGCAGCAACGCCGAGCGCCCCTGGGTGCGCTGGTACCAGGTCATTCACGGCCTGTTCCCGGTGATGACCCGCGTGTACCGCAACTGGAGCCCGCAGGACCGGACCGAGTTCGACAAGACCCTGAACACCCCATTCCTCTGGGCCTTCGCCCCCATGCCCCTGCATTCGGCCCGCATCCTGCTGGCCATGCACCAGGCCGGCGTTCTGGATCTCTTCCGCACGCCGGGCGATGACATGCCCAAGGCTGCAGCCGACAAAAAACACGTGGAGTACCCGTACTTTGACGCCACAGGCGCCAAGAAGGTCAAAACCCACGAGTTCCTGGCCGTCACCACGGGTCTGGGTTCCGATGTTCGCCTGGACGCGTCGGAGCTCACGCAGTCCGAAAGGGCCTCAGGCCATCTGACCATCCAGGACCAGGCCGCACCAGACCCCAAGGACGAGAACACCTTTTTCCTGGCCGATGACGATTCCTACGAATTCCTTGATCCTGAAGGCAACCACTCGCCGGCGCGCCGCGGGGTGGGCTTCTTCTCGCACGCCAGCTACTTCATGATTCAGGCTGTGCCGGCGGTGGTGGGGCACACCCGCAACGCTGCCGAGCTTTACCTGGCGGAGTTCGTGACCCGGCTGACGGGCGATCCGAAGAAGGCCATTCCAGAGCAGAAACCCCTGACGGCCAAGCTCTGACAACGGTCTAACGCGGCTGCCGCACGAAGCCAAAACGCTTCGACATCACTGCGTGTTCCACAGCGGTGGGCGTCCAGCGCCCACCGTCCACCCAGTCGGCTGCCAGCACCATGTCGGCGCTGTGCACCAGCCCAGGACCCACGTCGGCGACCAGGTACAGCCTGCCGGATTCGTCCAGCAGGCTGTCCTGCGTCTGCACCTCGATGCCGGTGTGCGTGAACACGCGACCGTCGGGTTGCAGGCGCCAGACCCACGGTGTGTTCTCCAGGTCCACGAACACGCGCTGCGGTCCGTTCTGAAAGAACCACCGGCCTTGCGCATCGGCCGCATAGTTGCGCTGGATGAACTCGATGAGCTTGTCATGCCGAAGCAGCGAGCCCTTGCTCGCCGGAAAGGCGCCAGCGGCCTGCACGCGGTCGTCGCGCATGTACCAGTTGCCACGCGCGTCCAGCCCCAGCCAGCCGAAGCAGTCGGGCACGTTGGGCCACTTGGCCATGGCAGCTTTGACGATATCGTCCATGGTGTTCGATCAAAGGTGAGCGAGGAGCCAGTGTCCCACGGCCTCGGGCATGGCGCGCACATGGCCGGGCAGACCGAGCGCACCGT
>LNFM01009983.1_pt1 | contig 13556 bp, 14 predicted proteins | sample 596031 | NCBI WGS metagenome assembly LNFM01 (sample SAMN04254537, study PRJNA301005) | activated carbon metagenome | isolation source: dual media filters at the Ann Arbor, Michigan drinking water treatment plant | place: USA: Ann Arbor
CCCCGAAGCCACCTCCCACGGGACGGCCTCCTCAGGCTCGGCCTGCTGACCTGCAAACCAAAGCGCCACCCCAGAACGCGCCGATTTCGCCGCAATCGAGGATCACGGTCACGCTTCGACGGCCGAACCGGAACGCCGCCGCCGGAGACGAGGCCGTGGCGACCACCGAGACCATGACCGAGGCCAACAAGGTCGCGACGGTCACCCTGGCTTTCTGGATCATGAAGATCTGCGCCACCACCGTGGGCGAGACCGGCGGCGACCTGCTGTCGATGACGCTGAAGATCGGCTATGCGGCCAGCTCGCTGGTGCTGCTGACCTTCTTCATCGCCACCCTGGCGCTGCAACTGCGCGCCAAACGCTTCCACCCCTTCCTATACTGGGCGGTCATCCTGGCCACGAGCACGGCCGGGACGACGATCTCCGACTTCATGGATCGCAGCCTGGGCCTCGGCTATGCGACGGGAGCGACCATCATCGGCGTCACCCTGGTGGCCGTCCTCGCGACTTGGCGGGTGACGATGGGGTCGATCGCGGTCGATCACATCCGCGACCCCAAGGTCGAGACCTTCTACTGGATCGCCATCCTGGTCTCGAACACCCTGGGCACGGCGCTGGGGGACTTCCTCGCCGACAGCTCCGGCCTCGGCTACGGACTCAGCAATTTGCTGATCGCAGCCGGGATCGGCCTGACGGTCCTGGCCTATTTCTTCACACGGGTTTCGCGCACGGTGCTGTTCTGGATCGCCTTCGTGCTGACCCGGCCGTTCGGCGCGACCATGGGCGACCTTTTGACGAAGACCCCGGACAAGGGCGGGCTGGGGTTCGGCACCATCGGCTCGACAGCGGTGCTTCTGGCCGTTCTCATCGCGTTGATCGCCTTCACCAGTTGGCGGGCCGGCCGCAGGACGGCCGCACCCGCCTGAACGAACCGACGCGTTCCTCTCACCCGGTCTCGACGGAGTCCTTATGTCGACCACCCAGTCTCTCGATCTTCGACGCGTTCAACTGATCCGCAAGGCGGTCCTGCTGATCGCGATCCTGGCGGTGATCGCGCTCGCGGCGATCAGCCAGTCGCTCGGCGGTGAGACCGAACTCCATGAGGGCCTCGAATCCTTCGGCATCGCCGCGATCGTCATCTGCATCGTCGGCCGCGCCTGGTGCTCGCTCTATATCGGCGGTCGCAAGAAGGCCGAGATCGTCGATCGCGGCCCCTACTCCCTCAGCCGCAATCCGCTCTATGTCTTCAGCTTCCTCGGCGCCTTCGGCATGGGCGCCCAGACCGGCAGTCTGACGATCGCCGCCCTGTTCGTGCTTATCGCCGTGCTGGTGTTCGCCGCCACCGTGAAGCGCGAAGAGGCCTGGCTGTCGGAGGCGTTCGGACCGACCTATGCCGCCTATGTCGCTCGCACGCCGCGTTTCTGGCCCGACTTCACCAAATGGCGAGACCGAGAAGTGATCGAGGTTCGCCCCCGGTTCTTCCTGATGACCCTCAGGGACGGACTCGTCATGCTGATCGCTTTTCCGCTTTTCGAAGGCGTCGAGCATTTCCAGCACATCGGCTGGATCAGGGTCTTGTTGAACTTGCCCTGAGAAGCCCTGTAGGTTGAAGTCGACCGCTCGCGTCACGGGCGGAGAGGGAAGGAGTGATCCCTTGGCGATGCACCCCGACACTATCCAGTTCACGGTGATCCGCGGCGACGGCGACTGGCGCGTTCTCCGCGACGGCCGGGATTCCGGACAGTTCGACTTCAGCGTCGAAGTCTTCGTGCAGGACGCGGCCGGGCAGTTGCGTCAGGTCGATCCGGTCGGCGGTGAAGTGCTGCACTGACAAGGCTGCAAACCGGAACGCCGACGGACCCAGCTAGGAAGACCTCGCGGACAGGCCTTCGGCCTTCTCGGCGTCCGCCGCTTCCCAAACCTCCCGAGCCGCGTCCGCGTTCAGGGCGGCGATGGCGAGACCCACGACCAAATCTGGCCAAGCCGAACGCCATACGAAGGCGGTGACCAATCCGGTCAGCACGATCGCCACATTGGCGAAGGCGTCGTTCCGGGCGGACAGGAAGGCGGCGCGGGTCAGGCTGCCGCGACTTGATCGAAAACCGGCCAACAGGAAGGCGCAGGTGAGATTGATCACCAATGCCCCCGCTCCAATCGCCGACAGGAGGAAGGGCTCTGGCGCAACGGGCGTCTGGAACTTCGTCCACGCCATCCAGAGCGTGGCGACGGCGGGCGCCAGGATGATGATCGCCAACAGCTTACCGACCCTGGCCCTGATCGCGAGCGAGGCCATGAGCGTCAAGCCGATCAGGAGATTGATCGCGGCGTCCTCGAGAAAATCGATCGAGTCCGCGAACAGCGACACCGATCCAATCGCTCGCGCCACCCCGAACTCCACGCCGAAATAGGCGAGGTTCAAGACGGCGACGATCGTCACGACCTGCCTCAAGGAGGCAGGCAGTTTCACTGGCCGGCCCACTCGAGATCAAAGTCAGGCGTGAGCGCGAGCAATCCTGTCTCGATCTGGTTCCACGTCAGGCGAAGCGCCTTGAGATCTTCTGGCGTGAACAGATGCGCGTGGTGCGACGCAGCGCGCAATTTGCCGGCCTGTTTCAGAAGATCGAACACCGCCTCGGGGTCGTCGAAACCGGCCTCGAAGATCGCCTGGAAATGCTCCGGATGGCTCATGATCCGCCCGTAGTGGGTGTAGTCGGCGTGGTCGAGAACCTCGCCTCCCCGGTTCTTCCACTTCCCTAGCAAATCCTTGCAGTCGCATAGCGGCAAGCGCTCATCCGGCCAATCCTCGCCGTAGGTCTCCGCCATCACCGCATCAAGAATTTCGCGCAGCGTCAGTTCGTAGCGGTGAACGAGCGTCTTGGCGCGCTTCACATGCGGCGGGGCCGAGTTGGCCTGGAGGCGCGCCTTCAAGCGACGCCGCTTCTCGGCCATGGTCAGAAGACGGCGTCTCGGCCAGTGCGACAGCCGCAGGCCCGCAGCGTCGAGGAAATGGCGGTAGCCTGCCAAGTTCGCGAACTGAGGCATGTCCGTGATCGAGAAGACACCGACAGCCTCTCGCACGCCGCGGGTCAGCCGCTCGCTCTCGGCGAACATGTCTGCCATCGCCGACGCCCGCGAGAAGGCCTCGACTTGCGGCCGTTCCGAGAGCGCGAAGGCGGTAACGCCCAAGTCCGAGCCCGACATCCTCAAGATGCGATCGACAAAGCTGTCCGTAGGCGTCCGGAACCCTTCCAGGACGCTAGGCAAGGCGTAGCCGGCGGCCAGTTGAGCAATGCTTTCGGCTCGGTCCACGAAGGCCGGCGCGAAAGCCGCTCGGTAGAGGCGGTCCGCCTCTTCCTGCGCCCGTATGATGGCGCTCAGGCCCTCGATCCGCTCATACGACGGCCATGCTCCGGCCGCCGCCATCGCGACCGCGCTTTCGCGCGCCGCCAATGCAGTCGCTCCATAACCCTCCGCCGCTCTCATCAGCGCGGTTTCGCGCCGAATGCTCTCGAACGGCTCGGCGGCTAGCCGTGCCGCCTCCATTGTCGCGGAGAGGCGCGAGTTGAAAAGGTCACGCGGCAGGGTCATTGCCGACCTCGGCGCGCAACTGGGCCAATCGCTCCTGACAGACGGTCGTCGCAAGGGCGCGCAGAACCTCGACCCGCTGGGTCAGCCAGGCCAGTTCCTCGGCGCTGATCTTGTAGTGCTTGGAGTAACGCGCCTTCACATAGGCTTCGCGCAGCAGCTCAAAGCAGCGGCGCTCGAACTTGGTCTCGCGCGGCCACGCCCCAGCCAGCCGGGCGTCGATGGCCTCGCACTTCTTGCGCAGGAAGGCGAGGTTGTGGGCCTTGCCGCTGTAGAGCGTCACCACCAGCAGAACGCAGTGGTAGAGGTGTTCAGCCGACTGATGGAGGTTGAACGCAGCGAGCTTTGGATCTGCCCCCTCGCCCATGTAGAACTTCGCGCCGCGAGCAAAACTCGCCGAGCTTTGCGTCCAATCAGCGAAGAACTCCTCGGCTTCCTTGAGCGCGACTTGAGCCTTCAGGTCCGCCGGTTTGCGCAGCTTGGCGCCCGGCGTATCGAAGAGGACGATCCCCTCCCGCACGATGTCCGCCCAGAAATAGCGCCCGCGATCCAACTGCTCATTCACATCGTCCAGGCTGTGCACGATCAGGCTGACCGGCGTGCGGATCAGGGTCTCGCCCGGCATCAGCTTGTTCTCGGCGTCGTGCCAAAACTCGCCGTCGGTCAGGTCTTCATGATCGACGACGATCAGCAGGTCGAAATCCGAGAAGTAGCGCCCGACCGGATCATGGACCCAGTCGCCGCGCGCATACGATCCGTACAGGATGACCTTGAGGATCTTGCCGTTCTTCAGCCGCTCGGCCCGACGCGTCGAGATGGCCTCGACGAACGACTCCCGGATTACCTCGACCACCCGGCGCAGTTCCACCTGCTTGCGCGGCGGCAGATGATCGATCGAAGTCTTCATCGCCGGAGTCTCGCCGATGGCGCGCTCAACGGCAAGGCGAATGGCGCGCCGGGCGCATCTCACCTTGCCGCATGACCTCAGACCTCAGGCGAACCCTCGTCGGCAAGAATGGAACGCGGGAGGTTTGCAGTGACGGTGCTGCCCGCGCTGGAGCCGGCGCGCGAGACCTTGCCTCCCATTTGTTTGATGAAGGCGTCCACGAACCGTCCACCGAATCCCGACGACGCGCCCGCGCGGTTCGCTGTCGCGTCGAACCCGACCCCGTCATCCGTCACCGAGAGCGTCAGTCCGTCGCCTTCGCGGACCTGAAAGCCGACGACGATCCTGCCGCGACCGTCGGGGAAGGCGTATTTGACGGCATTGGTGACGAGCTCGTTGACCAGCAATCCGAGCGGAATAGCGTGATCGGCCTGGACGCCCGCCGGTTCGGCCTCGACCACGATCTCCAGGTCGGCGTCAGCGCCGACGAGGCTGTCACGCACGCCTTCGGCGATCGCGTGCAAATAGGTCGGTATGTCGATCGGACCGAAGGCGCTTGATCGCGCGATCACATCATACAGGCCCGCCACGGCGTTGATGCGTGACCGCATCGCCTCGTAGCCCTCGCGGCAAGGCTCTGCGGCGCGCCGGATCTCGAAGGCCACGAAGGCGGAGATCACCTGCAAAGAGTTCTTCACGCGGTGCGCGAGTTCGGCCGAAAGCATCTCCTTGTGGCGATCGAGGGCGGTCGAGTCCGTCACATCCTCGAATCCCAGGAGCAACTGAGTGACGTGGTTTCCGGGCGCCGCCAGCTTTCGGGCGTTCAGCTTGAACACGCGTCGGCCAAGGCCGGGAAACTCATCTTCGACCAAGAATCCGTCGAATGCCGTATCGGTCGGCACGACAGCGTCCAGCGCGTTGCGCAACGCCTGTGCGTCCCACTGCCCCTCGTTCAGTTCGTCGATCCGTTGGCCCAGGACATCGGCTTCGGCCACGCCGAAGAGGCCCAGGAAGTTTCGGCTGGCGCTGATGATGCGCAGATCAGCATCGAGGATGACCAGCGGATCGCGGACGGTGTCGACGATGCTGCGCATCACCAGGGCGGCGCGCTCCGCCTCGATCTGCGCCATGCGCGCCTCGGTCGCGTCATGGAAGGCGACCAGGATGTGTTCGACGTGGTTGCCTTCGCGCCAGACCTTGCGGGCGTTGAGCCGCACGATCCGCCGGCCGACCCCGGGAAACTCATGATCGATCTCAAAGGCCTCGACCGATCGTTCACGCGGAAGCACGTCTTCGAGCAGGCTTCTGAGGGCGGTGATGTTCCATTGCCCGTCACCCAGGTCGTAAATCCGGCAACCCACCGTCTCGTCGGGTTCGACGTTGAACAGGCGGCAGAAGCCGCGATTGGCGGAAACGACGTTCAGGTCGGCGTCGAGCACCAACAAGCCTTCGCGGACCGTATCGACGATGTCCTGGGCTGAAATCGTCGCAATCTTGAACTCATGCACTGGCAGCCCCTCCTCGCCCCCGAGGACGGCAAACCTCAGGACTACGTGTGCCTCGGATTGAAGGCTGCGCCAACCCGCGCCATCCCGACCGGGTCAAATAAGAATGGCGCTGCCGATGATGACGGCCTTTTGAGTTGCAACTGAGAGGCGGCATTGGCCTGTGCCCCGTTGGAAGGAGATTGCCATGAGGCCTGAACCGAACACCCGGCCCGAAGGCGGTCGCACCCAGGAAGAGATCGCGCGCATCGCAAAAGAGCTCGCCTAGCACGGCTTCTACGTCGTGGGCGCCTTGCTGGCCAACGAGACGCGGAAACCCGCAGCCGAGGCGAAGAAGCGGCCGAACTAGGCCGTTCCGACAGGTGACTGTCCGCCGAAACGATCAGCCTTGTTGGTCGGTGGTGTTCAGCAACGACGAGATCGCCACCACAACCTGCGCCGGCGCGAACGGCTTGGAAATCATGACGCTGCAGGGAACGCCCTGGACGGTCCATTCGTGGCCGTCAGTGCCGCTGACATAGATCACGGGCAGGTTCGGACGGAGCTCGCGAGCCTGTCGCGCCATCGTCCAGCCGTCCAGGCCCTCACCGAGTTTGATGTCGGTCACCAGGCCGACGATGTCTTGGCCACGGGCCTTGAGGACTTCGAGGCCCTCCTCGGCGTTTGACGCCACGACCACGCTGAAACCCGCGTCGTTCAGACCGTCCTCGACCAGTTGTTGGGTAAGAACCTCGTCCTCGACATAGAGGACGACGGCGGCTGACGGCCCCGCACTCATCTGCAACTAACTTTCACACCGCCCCCCTAAAGCCGGACTGCGTGAGCGCCGATGGCGCGGCTCGCAGTGGTCCGGGAATGGATGATGAGAGGCGCGGTTCCGCCGCCGTCCCGAATTTGTACGAAAACGGACAATTCTCCGCTGTATGTGCTGTCTATGTCGGGGCGCTGCAACGGCGGCTTCTCATGTTGGAGAGTCCCCCGACATATCCCCTCTCGGCGCGTCCTATCCCGCAGTCACAGCGCTAGCGTCGCCACGCGACGCAGCCTAGTGGCGATCAAATCTCAACCACGAGCGATCCATCCCATGACCAGAGATCATCGCGGTCCCGCCTTGGCGCTGGGACTCGTCTTCATCGCCATCTGCCTCTTGATCGGCGCCGACGCGGTCGTCCCCGGTTTCGCCGACCGCGTCGCCTCCCTTCATAGGTGGCAGGATCTGGCAGGCGCAGCCATCGCTCTTCTCGCAGCCCTCTATGGCGCCAACTACGTGCTGTCCCAGATCAGACAGGCTGACCGGATCGACGTCGAACGGACCCGGCGGGCTGCGGCGGCGGCTCGCGCGGTCCTGCCCCTCAGCCTGAACGACATCTCCGAGTACGCCCGCGCCATCATCACAGCCGTCACGCCATTGATGGGACGGACCGGCAGAATCAGGACGCCTCGTGGCGGCCTCTGCGATCTGCCCGCCCTCCCAACTGAGGTCGTGCGCGATCTTCAGGCCTTCATCCTGACGGCGCCCGATGAACCCGGCGAGCAAGTCGCCCAGATCATCTCCGAACTCCAGGTGCTGGCGACCAACGCCGACTCTGTCTGGCGGAACCTGCGGACGCCTCGCGGCGGCGCCGTGATGGCTGACACTATCCAGGTGATCGTCGCCCGGGCGGCCCTGATCGACGCCAGGGTCTCCGTGCTCTTCCCCTACGCTCGGCGAGAAACGAGCGACACCCCGCGCGTTCGTCCGAAGGACGTGGCGACGGCTCTCAACATCTCGGGACTCTATCCGGAGGTTTTCACCGGGGTCGCCGGCTTCGCCGAACGCCTGACGGGTCGGGCGCCGCTCACCTCTCCAGACGAGCCGGTCTAGCCTTCGTCAGCGTCGTCTCGGGGCCACCGATCCCGAAGATTAACCTCGGCGAAGCGGCGGCCTTGATCGACCAGCCATGCGAGATGGCCTGCCCGCTGGCTTTCCTCGATGTGATCTTCCCAGACCGCCTCCAATTGCCAGAGGATCACGTCCGCCTCGCGGTTCGACCGCAGAAGCCGTCGGCGGTCGTAGAACAGGTCCAGGCATCGACGACGGTGAAGGTCGTAGTCCTCGATCGCCGCCATGACCTCGAAATTATCTCTCGCACGGCGCGCGGCGGACTTGCGATCGTACTCCGGTCGTTCGTGCGGGCTGACGGATATGAGAAGTTCGCGCAGATCGGCGACGCTGAGGCAGTCATCTGTGAGGTTCTGGCCGGTTTGTTTGGCGTCCGTGATGATCAGACGGCAGTCCTTGCAAACCCAGACCGTGTCATGATCGCCGAAGGTGAGACCGTGCTCGTACCAGCCGTTCCGGCGCCACAGCGCGTCTGGATCGGCCTCGCCCAGGAACACGCGTCGCCGGTGTGCGCCGGCGGTCCAGAGGCCGCTTTTTGGCGATTTGCGAAGCATTTCGAAGCGGGATCGATCACAGGCAGCGCATCGCCAGTCCTCAGCCGGGGCATGCCAAAAGTCCCGCGCATGCTGGCTGGCGGTGAACCGTGCCAGATCATCCCGCGTCGGAACCGAAACGGCTTTCTTCGATGTCTTTTTCACCGACGAAGCAAAGCCGTCGCGCTGGATGGAGCGTTTCTCGACCGCGCCCGCCAGCCATTCAACCTGCATTCTGGGATGGCCGGCCGCGCTTAGAACATCGGTCAGGAGCGTGGCCTTGTGGTGCGGCGTATATCCGGATCCCTCGCGGCTATGGCGGCCCTCGGCGACGCGCCGCGCCATGACCTCCATGAACGACAGTCGATCATGCACATCGTCCGCGACCTCAAGCCAGACGGCCCGCGCGGCTTCGATATCGACGTCATGGGGGCGGTTGGGCGCGACCCGAATAAATCTGGCGATCTCCGACGGAGCGAAACTGAACTCCGGATGCACTATGCCCGCCAACGCCGATTTGGCGGCTCCATCGGCGGCGTTGCAGTCGCTGCAGACCAGGGTCTGGTGAAACCGCTCGCCTAACGCCATGCAAACCTGAATGGCGCTATGAAGCGCATCCTGGCGCGCCCGATCAGGCTGCTTCTGTTGACCGCGCCACAGGATGCGCGCGCCCTCGTCGCCGAGATGATCGTGGTGTCGGTCAAGTTGGCAAAGAATGACGCCTGCCGGCGTCAACCGGGCGATCTCGGGCTTATAGCGTCGGCAGACCGGGCAGAACCAATCGGTTGGCGTCCCGGCCCAGCTTCCATTCAGTTCGAGCTGCTGCGTGCCCAGCGACTTTTGAATGGCCTTGGTCTGCTGACTCCACCTGCCGTCGAACGACGGCAGAAAACGCTCGAGCGTCGGCTCGTCGGCGAAGTCAAAGTCAGGAAGGTCGAGAGGCTGCATCTCTGATCTCAGAACAGATCGACCTCATCTGGACGAGCGTCGCGTTCCTCGACGATCAAAACCACGTAGTCGTCATGCCCCCGAGCCTTGAAGTAGCGTTCCTGGACCTCCCAGAGCGTGCCGGATTGACCGACCTTCGATGCCACGATGTGGTCGCCCTTCATGGGACATACCCCCGCGCATTCGCTGAGATCGATGTCATGCTGCAGATCTTCCAGACGCCCTCCGGCGCCGCGGGCGTATAGACGGGCAATCGGCATCGGCTTGTCTCCGGTTAAGGGTGGGACACAGTGAACTGCGCCTGCGTCATTTTCGGTCGTAGTCTAGTGGCGATCGAGGAAATGCTCAGCGCCAGATGTCCTCCGGTGACAGCGAAATCGCGCGACGGCTGGCGATGTCCGCGACAAACCAGTCCCATTCATCTCGTCCCACCCGAGCGGCGCAGTAGCCGGCGGCCATGGCGCTGAACGCCCTGAGAACGGCGCGGAGGTCATCGACGAACCCCTCGACCGACTTTGGGACCGATTTGCCGTAGGCCAGGAAAATCGCATCGCGATAATTGGCCTTGCCGCGGTACCGCGAGGCCTGATGGAGGAAGCAGATGCTCCGCTTGCCCAGCGCCTCGTCCCGGAGCTCGCGCGCGGCTTTGGTGCGAAAATTCTCCACGCCGAGATCGCGAAAGGCGGATGCGCCCCGGACGGCCTGTTCGACGTTCCATTGCTCCCACGACGCGGTCCCCGAAAGGTATTCCGCGATACAGCCCCACGCCTCGTCGATTGAGCCGGGCTGGAGCGTCAGCGGGTGTTTGCCGCGACCGCGCGGCACGCGAAGCGCTTCCTCGACATCTGAACACAGGCGACCGACGCGATCCGCGAACGGCGGCAACACCAGGCCGGGAACGGCGAACTGCCGATCCCACTGTCGGGCGGTGCTGGCATGAGTCTCGGGAAACGAACCATCCGCCGCCGCGATCATCGCCGAGGCCGCACCGTAGACGCCGTAGTACCAGGCCACGATGCCGACCCGACTCACATCGGCCTTGTTCGGGGCAAGCGCCAGGGCGTCCAGAGCTGCGATATGATGCAACGACAGCAACAGCTGCTCGTAGATCGAGTTAAGCTGCCGATCGGGAAGTGGCTTACGTTGGACCTTTTGGTAAAACGCCCGGGCCGTTTGGAATGAAGCGGCTTGCGCCTCGCAAAGGATCGCCAGCCCGCGCATCCAGTGCAACGTCGATGGCAGGGCGTAGACGGCGTTGGCGATGTCGCGCGGCGACTCCGTCAAGGTGCCGTGAGCCTGCATCCGTGCGTACAGCGAACCTGTGGGCATTTCTCGTTCCGGTATGGCGACGGTTTTGATCCTAGCCCGCTTCGCGCTAAGAACAATATGCGAACACCAGACAGGATAAAGACGATGATGGAAGTCATGCGCGACCTTGAGGTCCGCGGGACACGCGCGGAGATGGACGCCCTGGTCGACCATATGACACGCGCCGCCAAGGCGCCCTGGGCGCGCTCGACGGAGGGCGAGGCGAACATCGGCGACGACAACTACCGCGTCTTCTCCCGAGAGGCCGACGGTTCGCTTCCAGCGCTCGGTGTGGCCCTGCATCTGGAGCCTGAGGGCATTCAGATTGTGAACATCGTTCCCCGCGATGTCGGCAACCTGGGCCCGGCCGTCTACAACGCGGCCCTTCAGGAATTCCTCGAGCAGCTGGTTCAACCGGCGGCGGCGGCGCTCTCGCTCTCGGTCGTGACGACCCTGCCCCGCACGTCGCTCGCGGCGGAAGTCGGCCCCGAGATCGCGCGGCTTCTCGTCCAGTTTTCGGGCGCGGCCAACCAGTCGTCAGGGTCATCGCACCCCGCGGACTTCAAGCGCTGGGCGACCTTCCTCGTCACGGTCCATCGAAGTGGCAAGCGACTCGATGCGGACCTGCTCTATGCGACCCTGCGAGAGCAGGGATGGCCGAAGGAAAAGGCCAGCGACCTTGTGAGCGAGTTCGAGTTCGCTCGCGAGCTGCTCAACGTCGCTGACGGTGTGAACTGACGGCTCAACAAAAAGCCGCGCGCCCCCAAAGGGCGCGCGGCGAGTTTTCGGATCCGGAGACGCTATTCAGCGGCGAACGAATAGGCGTCGTCATCGTGGCGCACTTCGGAGCCCAGCTCTTCCGGCTCCGCCGCATCCGACACAGCTCGCAGCGGAACGGGCAGCCACCCCTTCCCGTCCACCAGCCGCTCGGCGGCCTCGGCCATGTCCGCCTTCTTGAACCCGGCGATCCGGGCCGCTTCCTCCGGATTCACGGCCTCGGTCACGGCCTCCAGCACCCGCGCTTTGGACACGCGGGTGAAGTAGCTGGCCGCCGTCGCCGTCCACGTCCCGGCCATGTCGAGCCCGACCGCCGTCGCCAGCGTCTCGGCCTGCGCCAAGGCGCCGGGTCGCCGGTCGTGCGGATCGCGCACGGCGTAGAGGCCAACCCCGGCGCAGCAGGCCATCAGGTCCAGCTGCTCCGAAGGCGGCAACGCGGCCACCACGCCCCAGAGGTCTTCCGGGCGCTCGGGCAGGCGCGCCCCCCACGCCTCGCACCGGTCGCTGACCCGGCGTCCGGCGGGGCCGTCGTCCACCCCCGGCGCCAGCCGCTCCAGCCCGGTCATCGTCAGCCGAAGCTGCAACGGCGTCCAGACGCCATAACCCGGATAGAAGACCTGCAAGGCGAGGGCGTGGACCACGGTCGCCAGCGCCGCATTCACATCGGCCTGCACCGCGTCGCGCAGCCCCATGGTCTTGTGAGCGGTGAGGTCGATCAACAGACGATCCGACAAGGCCGACGGCGCCTCGTCCTCGGACGCGTCCCCCTCCGCTCCCGGCCGGTCGTCCGTCCCATCGTCCGCCGCCGCGTCCTCCTGCCACGGCGACGGCGGATCGGCGGGCACGTCCTCGACGCGGACGAGACCGCGCTCGAACCGGGCGAGGCCGTCGTGACCCAGCGTCACCACGACCCCGGCCCGCGCCCTGGCCTCGTCGGCGTAGGCGAAGTCCGGGCCGAAGGCCTGCAAGGCCTTGTCGATCTCCTCTAGCCGCGCATCCGCCTCCGGCGACAGACCCCCCGCCCCCGCCTCGGAGACGATGCCGTCGTACTCCTCGGACAGGATCACGATCTCGGCGGCGTCCGCCTCCGACCGTTCTACCGCCACCGGATAGACCCGCCCGAACGCCGACACGTCGGGATAGTCGAGACTGACCTCGGCCCACTTCCAGCCCTCGCGCTCGCGCGCTTCGTCGGCCAGCCCGGCCAGTTTGTCGCCGACCAGCCGGTCCAGCAGGATCACGTCCTCAAGCCAACCACCGCCGTCCTCGGTGAACAGGTCCCGAAGCACCTCGCCCCCCGCCTCGGCGTAGGCCGCGACGCCGACGAATCGGACGCGCCGGTCATCGACCCGGACCTTGGCCTCGGTCATGGCGCGCCGAATGGCGTAGGCCGGGGTGTGGGGTCCGATCTGCTCGAACACCTGCCTCTGGCGGTCCTGATCCTCGCTGACGCAGAAGGCCATCAACTGGTCGAGCGCCATCGCCCCTTCCCGGTAGGCGGCCATCAACTCCGGCGCCGCCGACCCGAGCCGCAGACGCTGGCGCACCACCTGAGCCGAGACCCCGAACCGGGCGCCGATCTCATCCGGTCCATACCCCTTCTCGACGGCCAGCCGCTGGAAGGCCTCGAACTGGTCGGCGGGGTGCATCGCCTCGCGGGTGATGTTTTCGTCGAGGCTGATCTCGTGGGCGTCGTTGTCGGCGTCCACGATGACCCGCACCGGATGGGTGCGCTTGATCGCCTTCCGCTTGGCCAGCAGCCGCAGGCCCTGACGGCGCCCCTCGCCGATGGTGACGAGGTAGTTCCCGGTCGGGGCGCCCTCCCCGTCCCGCTCGACCTCGACCACGGGCGGCTGCAACACCCCCTTGGCCTTGATGGAGGCCGCGAAGGCCTCGATGGTCGCCGGGCTGTGCGGGGTCTTCCTCGCATTCTTCGGCGAGGCCTTGAGCCGGTTGAGCGGCACGGTGATCTCCGCGCCGTGCTGCGGCTCAGTCGCGGCGGTTTGAGTGGATTGAGCAGTCATGTCTGCCTCCTTTGGGCATGGGTTGCAGGCACGCGAACTGCGCGCCTGAAACCCTGCCCGTCGGCGAGACCGGGGTAGCAAGGGCCAGGGCGGACCGGCCGGAGGGGG
>LNFM01030414.1_pt1 | contig 13556 bp, 13 predicted proteins | sample 596031 | NCBI WGS metagenome assembly LNFM01 (sample SAMN04254537, study PRJNA301005) | activated carbon metagenome | isolation source: dual media filters at the Ann Arbor, Michigan drinking water treatment plant | place: USA: Ann Arbor
TGGCGCTTTTGTGAATATTCGACCATCCATACAGGCTTGAGCATCCGGTTGCCAGGAGACTGAGGGAGAGTAAGGCACCGGTGTAGCGGAGAACGGGGGTTTTCAAGCGTGCGTACATGGTGACTCTCCTTAAGGTAGTGGGGCATTTAGAACAAACAATTGCATTTTCGTCGGACAAAGACTGGTCAATAGTGAACAGTCTTTAACCGAGCCCGGGCGCCGTACCATCAGCTGCACCCTCTCTACATGCGGTGGCGGAGCCGAGTTCAAACTGACCCACTAGCCTCCTTACCACATGATTGATTTAATGGTGATGTCTTCTTAGTAAGGGGCGATTGCCGGCGATGGTGAACACACCGGTCTCTCGAGCAAGCACAAGTACTGGTTCGTTACGTCGGATTACCAAATCCCTAGGCCCATGAGCACCATGCCCATGGCGAGCCATCCCAACACACCAATAGAAATAATTGCTTCAAGTGTTACGCCAGATTCCGAAGCGGCAGTCTTCGCCTGAGTGTCGAGCGGCTTCATAAAGGGAAAACCTCCATCGTTGTATTGCCTGTCCTGTGTGCGTGACTCGGAAAAATATCAAGCAAAGTTCATGCCTTCAGAAGTCTCATTAGATACGTTTGGAGTGGAGGGGAATCTCTGGTAGGTGAAGATCAAACCCTTGTGGTGATTATAGCTTTCAATAGCATTGATGTAATCAAAATATCAGTAAGCGATTCGTTTGAAATCAATCGGTTAGCATTGAGCAACTCATTAATAGACCGATAGGTCTGATCGGTCTCTGTGGATGATGGGTGATTGAATCCAACAGTCAGAGGAAACCAGGTCGAGCAGAGTGATTCTGGAGATTGACCGGAGGGTAGCTCAAAAGTGTTCAGCCATTGTAGGTGAACGCGCAGAATTGTTCCGGACAACCGGTAGCTGAGTGGCAGGAAATCGGTAGTCGATTGGACCTGTCGAAGATTTACTTTCCGTAGAGGGTGGCTGCAGAGGCGTCGAAGATGCGTTTTGTAATGAAGGTCCCTGGCTCGAACAAACCGGTTCCCTTCTCCCAGACTACGGTGATGTTCCCATCTGTTTTGCCCATGCCTTGAGCTGAAGAGCGGGTGGCATCGCGTGTAGTCCCGGTTGCGCTCCAGGGTAACACGCCGTTGGATCTCCAGCAGCCGTGCCACGCGGGTACCTTTGATATGTTCGGGCACATCATCGGGATACTTTCTGGCCGCGATGGTGTTTTTTCGTTCCGAATATTTGAAGATGTAGGCCGAGTCAAATCGTACTCGTTCTATGATCCGGCAGGTATCCTGAAAGTCTTCTTCCGACTCCGAGCAGAATCCGCAGATGATATCAGTGCTGAGCGCGACATCGGGAATAGCCATTTTAATGCGCTCGACCAGTGCGAGATAGTCGTCCCCTGTATACCCTCGTCCCATGAGGTCGAGAATACGGTCGCTTCCCGATTGGAGCGGAAGGTGGATGTGTTTGCAAATCTTCGGATGGGCAGCGATGACGGCAATCAGGGCCGGTGGAAAGTCTTTGGGGTGGGGTGAAGTGAACCGCACCCGATCGATGCCGGGCACATCTGCCACGGCGCCGATCAGCCGGGCAAAGTCCCACTCACCATCACGGTAGGAATTGACGTTTTGGCCCAGCAGGGTAATTTGTCTGAAGCCGCGGGCGGCGGCATCGCGCGCTTCGGCCAGCACGGCCTCAGGGTCCCGGGACCGTTCACGTCCGCGGGTATAGGGGACGACGCAGAATGAACAAAAGTTGTCGCAGCCGCGCATGATGGTGATCCAGGCGTTTACCCCGTTGTCGCGATCCGGCAGGATGCCTTCATAGGTTTCATATTCCGACAAGTCGAGCGCGAATCCCTTTCCGGCAAATCCTTGTTCCTGGGCTTCAAGGGCGTTCGAGAGCAGCATGGGCAGTTGCCGGTAGGCATCCGGTCCGGCGAGGACATCGATGAGCGGTTCCGTTTCTGCCAGTTCAGCCTTGAGATTCTGAGCCATACAACCCAGCACGCCGACGACCAGGGGACGCCGGCTCTTCATCTCCTTCAACTCGGAAAGATGCGCGTAAATTTTCTTGTGGGCGTTCTCGCGAATGGCGCAGGTGTTCACGAGCAGCACATCGGCCCGTTCACGATCGGGCGTGAACACGAATCCTTCCTGCTTGAGCATCGAGCGGACGAGCTCGCTGTCGGACTCATTCATCTGACAGCCGAAGGTTTCAATGTGTACCTGTGGCGCGGAGGGCTTCGGCGTCATAGCTGTATCACCGGGGTGGGCATCGGCTGTCGGAGCGCGGGATGACCAATGGCCCAGCGGTCGGTCGCAGCCGTAATGGTAACCGGTTCGATCCGATTCCGGAGATCATCGACGCCTGTCACCGCTACTTTTGTAAAGTTCGGTGCGCAGCCTTGTCGGTAGCCATCCTGGGTACCTGCTTCAAACAGCACAGAGAGGGTGGTTCCGATCTGCTTCTGGTGGAACGCAAGCCGCTTTGCGTGTCCGAGATCGAGGAGCAGTGCGCCGCGCTTCTTGACTGTCGCAGGCGTTGCCGCCCGCTTCATGCGAAGGGCGGCGGTTCCGGGTCGTGGCGAATAGGGAAACACGTGGAGATAGGAAAAGGGAAGGTCTGTTGCGACGGCCAGTGTGTTCCTGAACGCCGCTTCAGTTTCGCCCGGGAATCCCACCATGAGATCGGTCCCAAGTCCCAGGTGAGGAACTTTGGCGACAGCTCGCTCAATCAAGTCGAGATAGGCGCGTACAGAATGGCGTCGATTCATAGCCATGAGGATGTGATCGTCTCCGCTCTGAAGCGGAATATGAAGATAGGGGCAGAATTTTGAGGAACCGGCCAGGAGATCCAGCAGTTCGTCGCTGACGGTCGTCGGTTCGATCGAGGAGATGCGGATACGTTCGAGGCCTGCTGTGCGATCGAGTTGACGGAGCAGCGAACACAAGTCCCGGCCGTTATGAAGATACTGGCCGAGGTTCACCCCCGTGAGCACGATTTCTCGGTAGCCACGCGCGCCCAAACTGTGTGCCTCTTCCAGGATGTCCTCCAGCCTTCGGCTCCGTTCATGTCCCCGCGAGAACGGAATGATGCAAAAGCTGCACATGGCGCTGCACCCGTCCTGAATCTTCAGCGGCGCTCTCGTCGAATCGGGTTCCCCGAAATAAGGAAGGTCGAACTCCTCGCGCGACATTGTTTTCGTGTGGCGGACCTCCGGGGAGGTGCGTTTTTGTAAGGCATCGGCCGGGGGAAGATAAGACGGCAGGTCCAGCTTAAATTGATGGCCGACGATGAGGTCGATGCCGCCTTGGCGCTTGAGTCCTTCAATTCCGGTTTGGGCGTAACAGCCGGTCACTGCGACGAAGGCGTGGGGAGAATGTTTGAGTGTTTTGCGGATGAGGTATCGCGATGTGCGTTCCGCATCTTCCGTCACAGCGCAGGTATTGAGCACCAGCAAGTCCGTCGGCCGGCCGAACTCGACCAGTTGAAATCCTCTCTGACGGAGCCCTTCGCCCAGTACCGCTGTTTCGGCATGATTCAGTCGGCATCCCAGCGTGTGGAGGGACGCGCGCGTGCTTGTCTTTGTCATAGCAGAGCATTATAGGGAGGTTGTCCCGGTTCCGGCAAGGGAGCGTTCCGCGGCTCAGCGCGTTCTTTGATTGCCGAGAGTGAGCATGCTAGGATGCACGCATCTTCGTGATCCACATGGCCGCCGGTGAGCGTGAAGTGTGAAGATGGCCTGTCGGTTTTACCCGGTTCTGGTCCTTCTGTCTGTCCTGGGCGGGTCGCTCTCGATAGGAGAGGCCAAGGATCTGCTTCCTGTCGAGCCTGATCTCAGTACCCGCCTCGATGAATTGTATGACCATGAGGCCAGGCTCTTTATCACACTCTATTCTCTGGCAGGGAACGGCCGGATCGATTACGTGACGGCCCGACTGGTTCAAGAGTATGCCCGCAGTGCCTACGGCAATCCCGTCTACCAGACCGAGGCCCAGCCGCTGTTCTATTGGTGGAACCATACGATGTGGAACGATCCGGAGCAGGACGGCGTCAACGGCAATGAAAGGGTCTACCAAGAGAATACGGACTTCGACATCTCACGCTACAAACCCTGTCTTTTCAACGGCCAATCCTGTTGACGCTCTTCGTCGTCGACGATGCCTCCTGGTATCTCTTTGCCGCTTCAGGCATGTTTTTTGATTCTACTGAGGAAGTGGGAAGCGGCGATGGTATTCTGCATGTTCGTTAGCCATGAGCGTCGTGCTTTCCCGAAGCCCGATGGGCTCCGTCCATTTTTGCAATGTGAGCGCTCCAAGTGAAGGAACATTCAACCGGGCTGGCCGCATTGATGAACCGGCGTCTTGCCGTGATGTTACCGCTTGGCTTCGCATCCGGTCTGCCCCTGGCGCTCACCGCCGGGACGTTGCAAGCGTGGCTTACCGTGGAGGGGGTCGATCTGAGGACGATCGGTATTTTCACACTGGTTGGTCTTCCCTATACGTTGAAATTCCTCTGGGCCCCGCTTATGGATCGGATCGTGCCGCCCTGGCTTGGGCGGCGGCGCGGCTGGATGATGCTGACTCAACTGTGTGTTGCGGTCGGACTGGGGCTGATGGCGTTGACCAGTCCGCGCACACATCCGGAACAGTTAGCTGCGTTCGCGCTTCTGGTCGCGTTTCTCTCTGCATCGCTGGACATCGTCTTTGATGCCTATCGCACGGATACGCTGCATCCGCACGAACGTGGCTTAGGCGCGGCTGTGTGGGTCAATGGGTATCGCGTCGCTCTCTTGGCAGCCGGCGCCGGCGCGCTGGTGTTGGCGGATTATGTGGGCTGGCAAGCAACGTATCTTGCAATGGCGGCCGTGATGATGGCGGGGCTTTCGGCCATTCTGTTGAGTCCTGAGCCGACCCGTGTCGCCGATCCCCCCAAGAGTCTTGCCGAGGCCGTCGGAGCGCCGCTCCGGGAGTTTTTTTCAAGGCCCCAAGCGATCGGGTTTTTGGCCGTCATCGTCCTGTACAAACTCGGGGATGCCTTTGCGTCTTCATTGCAAACGGCATTTCTGATCGGGGGAGTCGGGTTCTCGGTCACGGACGTCGGAGCAGCAAAAGGCATCGGAGTTTTCGCGACACTCTTCGGCGCATTGATCGGAGGCGTCATGATGACCCGGACCGGGCTTGTGCCGTCACTGCTGATCTTCGGTCTGTTACAGGCCGTCTCAAATCTCGGCTTTGCCCTGTTGGCCATGGTGGGAAAGAGTTCGGCAATGCTGATGACGGCGATCGTGATTGAAAATGTGACAGGAGGAATGGGCACGGCTGCATTTGTTGCGTTGGTCATGTCGCTCTGCGATCCGCGGTATACGGCCACCCAATTTGCGCTGTTGTCTTCACTGGAGGCGTTGGGGCGGGTATTTGCCGGCCGCCCCTCGGCGGAGATCGTTGCTGCAGTGGGATGGACGCAGTTCTTCGTCTTGACGCTTGTCGTGGCCTTGCCGGGAATCCTGGCGGTGTGGAGCCTGCGGCACCGTATCGAGCAAGAGCAGAAGGAGCGGACGCCGGCGTTCTCCCCTGCGGCATGAGTCTGCCTGGTAAAGGAGCGTCATGAGTCTTGTTCGTTTGGCCGGCATAGTGTTGACGCTTGCCGGGGCGGTCGGCCTGGCCTTGTCGAATCCGACGATGGACGACTACTTGCAATTTGTCGAACAGGAATTGGGTCGGGCGATCGATCGAATGGACCAGCTCGGGACGTCTTTCGTTCCCAGAGTAAGAAGCTGATTGCAGGCGTTGTGCGGCCGGCTACCGTCCGGCGTAACTGGGGGGTGGTAAGCCAATACGAGACTCAGATAGCCGATGCGAAGGTCGTCGTGCTTGGGGTCGGTGGCCGCTTCATTCCGATCAAAGGCCTGGAGGAAACAACGCTAAGAATCGGACGGATGGCGTTTTAATTCTGACGGTTGAAGCAAAAAGTCAGATTATCGAGCCTATTGGGACCCCGTTTCTGTGGATAACTCACCTGTGTCAGGGTGAGATTCGGCTCCGAGATACGATTCGCGGCTATCCACAGCTTTCCCTCGCATTCCCCAGCCTGGCCACAACATTTAGTGTTGACAAAATATCCGCATAGCTATATGTAGTCTCTCCACGACCGGCACCGGTTGTTTAGCAGTAGATATTGTCTGTGTCTGTATGAGCGTCTCCCGATCTTGTAAGGTATAAGCCGATGGTTTCTATGATGTCTCTGGAAGGAGGGCTACTGTGAGGATTGAACGCAGATTCACCCGTCGCGGCCAGAGCCCCTATGACGGTATGACCTTCGTGAAGCGGTCGTCCGAGATTCGCAATCCCGACGGATCGACCGTGTTCAAGCTCGACAATATCGATGCTGGCTATCGATATTTTGGCTCAAAAGTACTTCCGGAAAGCCGGAGTTCCTCAGCGGGATCAGAATGGACAGCCGCTGACAGGCGCTGACGGCAAACCGGTTCTCGGCGGGGAACGTGATGCCCGCCAGGTCTTCGAGCGAATGGCCGGGTGCTGGACGCATTGGGGCAAGTCCTACGGCTATTTCAAGACATCCGAAGATTCCGAAGCCTTCCACGACGAAATGTGTTACATGCTCGCCCGCCAGATGGCGGCTCCGAACTCTCCGCAATGGTTCAACACGGGACTGCATTATGCCTATGGATTGTCGGGGCCTGCGCAGGGGCACTACTACGTAGACCCTAAGACCCAAGAGGTCGCCAAAGCCTCGAATGCGTTCGAACATCCCCAGCCGCACGCCTGCTTTATCCAATCGGTTGAAGACGACCTTGTCAATGAAAACGGGATCATGGATCTCTGGATTCGTGAGGCGCGGTTATTCAAGTACGGGTCCGGAACCGGCACGAACTTTTCACGGTTGCGTGGCGATGGGGAAGGACTCTCCGGCGGAGGAAGATCTTCCGGCCTCATGTCCTTCCTGAGGATCGGCGATCGGGCTGCCGGCGCCATCAAATCCGGTGGAACGACCAGGCGCGCCGCCAAGATGGTCTGCCTGGACCTGGATCATCCCGATATCGAAGAGTTCATCGAATGGAAAGTCGTCGAGGAGCAGAAGGTCGCGGCGATGGTGACCGGGTCAAAGATCTGCGCCCAGCGGTTGAATGCTGTTCTGAAGGCCTGCCATATGGTCGACGGCGAGGGCTGTATAAAGCTTGATCTCGACCACAAGACGAATTCGGTGCTGCGGGAAGCCCTGGCGTCGGCCCGGCGGGACATGGTGCCGGAAGCCTATATACAACGGATGTTTTCCTATGCGCAGCAGGGGTTCACACACTTTGTTTTTCACGAATATGACACCAATTGGGACGGTAAGGCCTATCAAACCGTGTCCGGGCAGAATTCGAACAACAGTGTCAGAATTCCCAATCAGTTTTTCTCCGTGCTTGAAGCCGACGGTGACTGGCAATTGAAGCGACGTATCGACGGCAAGGCCTGCAAGACCATCAAGGCCCGTGACCTCTGGGATCGGATCGCGTGGGCGGCATGGATTTGCGCCGACCCCGGGACGCAATACGACACCACGATCAACGAATGGCACACCTGCCCCGACGACGGCCGTATCAATGCGTCGAATCCCTGTTCGGAGTATATGTTTTTGGACGACACGGCCTGCAATCTGGCGTCGCTCAATCTCGCGACGTTCTATACGGCGGACGGCCAATTTGAATTGGAACACTTCCGGCACGCCGTGCGATTGTGGACGATTGCATTGGAAATCAGCGTCTTGATGGCGTCGTTCCCGAGCCGGTCGATCGCCGAGAAAAGCTACGAGTTCCGCACGCTTGGATTGGGCTATGCCAATATGGGCACGGTCCTTATGCGCCAGGGGATTCCCTACGATTCACCCAAGGCCCTGGCGATCTGCGGCGCTGTGACTTCCATCATGACCGGCGAATCCTACAGCGCCTCCGCTGAAATGGCCGCTGAGCTCTCGCCGTTTCCGGGCTATGCGAAAAACCGCGAGCACATGCTGCGGGTGATCCGTAATCACCGCCGGGCGGCTTACAATGTCTCCCGCGAAGAATACGAAGGGCTCACGATCGTTCCGGCTGGGATTCAGCCGGAACATTGCCCGCCCGACCTGCTCCTGGCCGCAAGGCGGGCATGGGATCACGCGCTCGAACTGGGTACGGCGTACGGGTATCGCAATGCGCAAGTAACGGTCATCGCTCCGACCGGCACGATCGGGCTGGTCATGGATTGCGATACCACCGGCATCGAACCGGATTTTGCGCTCGTGAAGTTCAAGAAGCTGGCCGGCGGCGGATACTTCAAGATCATCAACCAAAGCCTGCCCGCGGCCTTGGCGACGTTGGGATATACGGACGAGCAGGCACAGGACATCGTGCGCTATTGTGTCGGCGCGCAAACGCTCAAGGATGCGCCGTTCATCAACCACGAATCCTTGCGTCTCAAAGGCTTCGATGACACGGCCCTGGCGCGATTGGAAGGTAGCCTGGCCCAGGCGTTTGAAATCCAGTTCGTGTTCAATAAATTCACGTTCGGGGAAGCCTTTTGTTTGGAGAAGCTGAGGTTCACCCAAGCGCAATTGAACGAAGCTAACTTTAATATGCTCAAGGCGCTCGGCTTCACGCAGGAAGAAATCGCGGCTGCGAACGATTTCTGCTGCGGCACGATGACGGTGGAAGGGGCGCCACATCTGAAAACCGAGCATCTTCCGGTATTCGACTGCGCCAACCGGTGCGGCCGCATCGGGCAACGGTCGATCGCCGTGGACGCCCATATCCGTATGATGGCCGCGGCGCAGCCGTTCATCAGCGGCGCGATCAGCAAGACCATCAATATGCCGGCTGATGCCACATTGGAAGACGTCAAGGCTGCGTATCTGTTGGCCTGGAAGAGCATGGTCAAGGCGGTGGCCCTCTACCGTGACGGGTCAAAGCTCAGCCAGCCATTGAGCGCGTCAACCGACAGCGGCAAGACGGTCGAGGCTGTGAGCGATGTCGTGGCGATGGCGGAGAAAGTCGCCGAGCGCGTGCTCGTTCGCTATCTCGCCAAACGGCGGCCGTTGCCGAGCAGGCGCAACGGATATACGCAGAAAGCGATCGTCGGGGGACATAAGTTGTATCTCCGCACCGGCGAATATGAGGACGGCACCGTCGGAGAAATCTTCCTGGATATGCACAAGGAAGGCGCGGCCTTCCGAAGTCTCATGAATTGCTTTGCGATCGCCATTTCTCTCGGCCTGCAGCATGGTGTGCCGCTGGAGGAATTCGTCGAGGCGTTCGTCTTTACCAGATTCGAGCCCAACGGGCCGGTGAAGTTGAACGACCGCATCAAAATGTCGACGTCCATCATCGATTATATTTTCCGGGAATTGGCGGTTACCTATCTGGATCGTTATGACCTGGCGCAGGTCAAGGAAGAAGACCTGCGGATGGATTCGGTGAAAAAAGACGAGATGGACCCCGAGTGCTTCGACGAGGAAGCGGATCTCAATGCTCTGGCCAAGTCATCGGTCATTACGGAGCACCTCCCGATTCGACGGAACGGCGGGAAGGGGAACGGGCATGGCAATGGACACAGTGTGGCCCGGCAGGTTGAAATCACGCGTGAAACGCTCACCCTGACCGAAGTGCAAAGCGCCAAGGTGAAGGGGTATGAGGGCGATCCTTGTCCCGAATGCAAACAGTTCACGATGGTGCGAAACGGCACCTGCCTGAAGTGTGTCAGCTGCGGCTCGACGAGTGGCTGCTCGTAAACTAGAAGTGGCTCCGCTTGTGTGGACAGTCCTTGTTCATTCATAAGTGGCGCCGATGGATGAGGCCTGCATGGTGGTATGCCATGTAGGCCGGTTCGCCCTATAAGTTTTCCCCTCAATAAAATACGTCCTGTGAAGAACTACTGACTGCTGAGCACGGTTCCTTGAGTCGTGGGCAATAACCGTCCGGGTGTTGCGCCCGACGCGGGTTCAAATTCTGACAGTTCCACCAGGCTCATGCGCCTTCGCAGCCCACTGGATGGGGTGTGAACCCAACACGGGAAGCATATTATAACCCGCTCTTATGCGGATCGGCCTAAACATAGTTGAGCCGACGTTTCGCGTCGACTCAACGGCCTCGCGGATGAGCATCCGCTGGCTGGTCTGCGAAGCGCAGCCTAACCTGCGGTTGTAGCGGGCCTCCGCTAAACAAACTGCGTTTGCTCCGCGGACGTCGCTGATCCACGGGGCTGTTGAGCAGCAATACTGTTCGCATGGTCAAACAAGTAGCCAATCCTAGACTTATTGACGTCTTTGGTGCCGACTTCTCGCAAGACGACGTTGGGTTTGCAATTCCACGGCTACACCGCGATATCCCACTCTACGTGGACCCGTTCTTGCTGTGGATCTCCGATAAACCAACGTATCGTGCAATGCACGAGGAGGTAGTCGGATTTTTTCGGCTAGTCAGTGAGCATCTTCGAGCCGGTAATGTCGAAGCTGCTGCTCTACTTCTCGCCGGGTGCAAGGAACCGCTTGCGATGGGTTTGGGATACGCCTTAGGGTCTCGCCAGGGAAGCAATATCGGACCAAAACTCATAGGCTCAATCCTTCATACTCATGAGGCAATACCCCAGCTCCTGGAAGGCCGCATCCGCCACATGGAGGAGTTGCAACTTGTGGTTCCAAACTTTGCGGAGGATCGTGCAAGCGACACAGCAAGCTCAATTCTCAAGCGGTTCTTTCTTGAGTACACGGCCGAACAAGCTGCGATTCATAAGATTCCGGTGCGAAAGACTCGCCTCGGGCAAGTGTACGATCCGTCTCGGAGGCTGTGGGTTCCGGCACCAGAAGTTGCCGTGCCTTATAACCCTGTGGATGGATCTCCGATTCTCCTCGTTCCACTCGATATGCTTCGACGGCTGCCATGGATCAATTACGAGGACTATTACCGGTCGTCCTTCGCCGCGCGTGTCTTGGAGTCTGATAGGCGAAATAAGCGTGTTGCGAAAGAAGCCGTGCTCGAATTCAATTCGCGGAACTATGTTGAAGTCGAAAGGTATGTATCCGAGCGGGAAAAATTCGGAAACCAGTGCCATCCAGACCCGTTATTTTCTCCCCTAACATCCGTGACCCTAAGAACAAAGTACAAAGAGCTACGAGAGCTTCCTGCTGGCTCGACAAATAGCGCTGATCGTCGTTACGAAGATCTCGTTTTCGAATTGCTGTCATCGTTGCTTTATCCAACTCTAGAGTTTGCGGAAAATAGGGTACGAACTGTATCCGGTGCTCATATCCGTGATCTCATCTTCTATAACGATGGAAAAAGCAACTTTTGGCGTGACATTCGTGATCGTTACGAAGCCCGACAACCGGTCTTCGAGATGAAGAATGTCCGCACCTTAGATTCCGAGCATGTAAACCAGCTATTTCGATACCTTGATGAAGAGTTTGGTCGATTCGGTGTCTTATTGACTCGAAATCCACTTCCGTCTTCTGTGACGAAGAATATTGTTGACCTCCATTCCTCAAAAAGAGTGGCGATACTTGTGCTAGATGATCGAGATCTAGAGCTGATGATGTCCCTTTTAGATTCCGGCCGAGATCCGTCTGATGTCGTTAAGAAGAAGTTCATTGAATTTACGCGGCTGCTGCCAAAGTGAGGGAACCATGACTGATAAAGAGACAGCTCCGACAGAGGAGGACGTCAAGCGATTCAGATTCCTTTCCCCAATGCTCGATTCAGCGCTCTTGGAAATGAGGGAGTTCGCAAAGAAAAAGCAGGATGGAATTGTGAGTGGTACAAAAATAAAGATTCTTAACCGCCTGTTGACAGACATTAAAGACATTGTGAAACAAGAAGAAAGTGCTTCGTATTTGGATGCCCTGTCTGAGGAGGAGTTGCCTCAAAATAGTGACGCCGTCTTGATCCTAGGACAGTACCGCGCTGCGTTGGATAGCTTCGAAAGTCGTAACAAACAAACGATTAATTACAAGAACACATGGATCACGAAGGAGTGGATCGAAGAGAATGTGGAGAAAGAGTACGATGAAGACGATGAAGAAGACGAACAGGCATAGCGAACACAAAGGTGCGATGAAGAAACGGGGATATTCTATATTTCTTGGCAGTCTGATGAACTAACGAGGGTGTGAGGATGCCGCGTGCGGCGCGAGCCGCAGTCGGGGACTACTGCTACCACGTCATCAATCGTGGCAATGGTCGTGCTGTGGTCTTTCATGCGGAGGGAGACGATCAGGCGTTTGTCCATTTGCTCGGCCAGTAGACTCCGGACCCGTTGCGAGACCAGAACCATGGCTCACGTGCGTGAATGGGGCAGTGGAAGAGAGAGATGCAACGGATCCGACAGAGCGTCATTGGGGCGCGCCATTCGGATCGGCAGGCTGGATAACGCGAACGGCCACACTCTTTGGTCTTGATGCGAGTCATCGGCCCATCGGCTGCCCGCAGAATCTGGAGGAAAAGTAGAATGTCCCCGTCCTTGTTTTTCAAACAGCACAAGATCCCAGGGCGCTTCCCCTTGCTCTTGCTCGCAAGTGTCTTGGCCATCTCGAGCTGTGCATCGTTTCGCCACTATGACTTACTGGGCAGCACTACGAGCCTCGCGACCACGAAGAGCTTCTACGTCGTCGTGAACGGCGCTACCGAGAAGGTTGACTATGACTATCTCGGTGCTGCGTTGATCCCTGGATACACGCTGGATTATGAGAAATACGCGAGGGGTCGCGTCCGCGGAGATGTGAAGCTGGACGTTCCGCTTGAGATCGTGAAATACCTAAAGGAGCAAGGTAGGAGCGCAGCGATGGGACCAACCCAGCTGGCGCCGCGTGAGGACGCCGTGATCATCTCGTACGATGAACTGTGGGGATGGGACATGCGCCCTATCATCAAGGCTCTCACAATCCGAGCTCACCTCGCGGGGCAACCGACAGCAGAGGCCTCCGTCAAATTCCAAGAGATGACCATCTTCAATACGCAACCGGTTGCCAGTTCGGTTGTGCCGGCAATGATGGACGTCCTCTTCGGATCGGCGGCCAAACCTGGAGCCAGCTGACAATCAGAAGAGAAAAAGTGTCAGGAACCAATATTGGTGAAATCGCCGCCGGCCTCAGAATTGTTTGCATCCGTGGCGCCGCAACATACCACAGATTTCGGCTTAGCCTCACCTCTACTCAGAGGTGGCTGACGCACTCGACGCATATTTCGACGCGAGCAGGGATATTGCTGACACTGCATTCGGCGTTGACAGGGTAGGCATTCGTCTATATATAGGTGACCAAGTCCAGTTTGGCGAACGGCCGATACCTCTGAGTGCCGCGCCTTGTGAACCGGGCATGTAAACTGTTCATGGCCGGGCGGTGAACGGGGTGGCCGAGCGGGTTTGATTCTCCGGCGGGCATATGAAATGATGCGGTTCAACCTGGATTGACCAGGCTGTAGTGTAGAAAGTCGCAGAGGGAGTCGCAGGTATGCCTACAACAACACAGTTTGTCGTTCCCTGCAAGAACAAGCCGGGTGA
>LNFM01009984.1_pt1 | contig 13555 bp, 11 predicted proteins | sample 596031 | NCBI WGS metagenome assembly LNFM01 (sample SAMN04254537, study PRJNA301005) | activated carbon metagenome | isolation source: dual media filters at the Ann Arbor, Michigan drinking water treatment plant | place: USA: Ann Arbor
GGCATGAGCCTCGCGATGTCGTCCGAGCTGGGCGGCGGAGTCGTCTCGGCGGCGGCGAGTTCGATCGGCTTCGGCGGCTCGGGCGGCACCGGCATGAGCCTGGTGATGTCGTCCGAGCTGGGCGGCGGAGTCGTCTCTGCGGCGGCGAGTTCGATCGGCTTCGAGGGCTCGGGCGGCGCCGGCATGAGCCGCGTGATGTCGTCCGAACTGGGCGGCGGCGTCGTCTCGGCAGCGGCGAGTTCGATCGGCTTCGGCGGCTCTGGCGGCGCCGGCATGAGCCTGGTGATGTCATCCGAGCTGGGCGGCGGAGTCGTCTCTGCGGCGGCGAGTTCGATCGGCTTGGGGGGCTCTGGCGGCGCCGGCATGAGCCTGGCGATGTCAGCCGAACTCGGCGGTGGAGGAGGTGGGTCGGAGGCCGCGATCATGATCGGTTTGGGCGGTTCGACCTTTGTCGTCTCGGCTTCCGGCGGCCTGGCCGACGCGACCGCAACCGGCGGTTCGGGTTTGGTCTCCGGTCTGGCTGGCGGCGCACTGTCGCGACGCGCGACCGCTTCCTTCAGCGATGCGTATAATTCCTTGGTGGGTTCGCCAGTCTCGCGCTGGGCGTTGATGCGTTGGAAGGTTCGGATGGCGGCACGTGTCATGGGCCCCAATGCGCCATCGGGCTTGTCGCGCAGAAGCTTGAGATCGAAGAGCGCCTTCTGGACTATTCGGACCTGATCCTTGCTCGCCTTGGGCCAGTCCGGTGGATCGAGGTCTGCGGGCGGTAATGGAGGAAGGGCGCCCGTGCGGGGCGGCGCCGGTGGAGGTATCGCTGCAGCGACTTCGACTGGCGGGAGAGGGGTAAGGCGCACCTGAGGCCTGGCTGGTCGCTGCATCGCCTCGACGATGCGTCGGAACTCGACTTGCCCGATCTGCTCGGCCTTCTGCAAGTCTTCCTGCATCAAACCACGCTGCAAGGCCAGCGCGCGTGTCGCCGACGTCTTGGCCAGCGCCGTCTCGGCTCCCCTGTTCGCCTGCCGTTCGAACTCGGCGGTGATCGCGAACCAGGCCATCGCCATGGGCACATCCTTCGGCGCTGCATCGCCGCGCTCGTAGATGTCGCCCAGGCTGAACATCGACGCAGCCATCCCCTGGCGAGCGGCGGACTGCAGGAGCTCGATTGCCTCCCTGCCGTTGCGCGCGGCGCCCTTGCCGTCACGCAGCATCAGGGCGAGGTTGTGCTTGGCGATCGCCAGATCAGCTTCGACGGCCCTGCGATACCACTCGATGGCCTTGGCAAAATTGCGCTCGAGCATGAAGCCGCGCTCGTACATCACCGCGACGTTGAAGGCCGATTGCGCGGAGCCGGACTGTGCCGCGCGCAGCAGCCAGCCCGCGCCGGCCTGGGGGTCCTTGGGCATGCCGATGCCCTGCACCAGCCGGCGCGCCAGCTCTTCCATGGCGGCGATGCTGCCTGCGTCGGCCCGATCTCTCAGCTCGTCGGCCGGCATCCCCGCCCAGTCGAGGGACCGGCTGGGCATGGGCGGCGCCGGGGGAGGGGACGAAGGCGCGGGTGAAGGGACCGGGGCGGCCGGCACGCGAAGGAGTTCGGCGCGTGCAGGTGCCGGCGCCTGGGGAGGGGGCGCCGGTTCTGGCGCCGGAGCTGGCGTAGGAGGCGGCGGCGGTGCGGCGACCGCCATCACCTGCTCTTCTGCCGGTGCGGCGGGTGGATGAGGCCGTGGTGATTCGACCATCGCCACGACGGCCTGTGCCTCCGGAGCGTCCTCCGACGAGCGGCTCACCCAGGCGCCAACGCCCGCTGCCGACGCGACGACAATCGCGAACGATGCCACAATAACGGGCCGCTTCAGCAGGGAGGGGGCGGCGGCTGGCTTGCCGGTCATCCCCGAAGAATAGCCGAGACCGACCGCTGCTGCGAAGGTATCGCGCGGTGGCGCACGACGATGAGGGCCGTCAGCAGCAGTACCGCGCCGGCCTGATGCAGGGTGGCGATCGGGATGCTGACGCCGCTCAGGATCGTGGCAATGCCGAGGCCGAGCTGGAAAAAGGCAATGGCCACCGCGGCCAGCGTCTCGGAGCGCGGCGCGCGCCACGCCATGACCAGTACGCCGAGGAACAGGAGCTTCGCCAGCCACCGATGGACGAACTGGATGGTCGTGCCGTTCTCGAAGAAGTTGATCCACCACGGCGAAAGGTCGAACAGGCCGGGTGGAATCCAGTAGCCCGACATGGTCGGGAACGTGCTGTGCGCGGTACCGGCGCGCAGGCCGGCCACGAAGGCACCCCAGATCATCACCACCGCCAAGAAGCCGATCAACGCCGTCGACTTGCGTGCGGTCTTGGGATCATCGCGACGGATGCCGGAGGGGATGAGCTGGAGGATCAGCCAGACCGTGTAGGCATACAGCACGACCGCCAGCATGAGATGGGCGGCGAGCCGATAGTGGCTGACCGAGGGCCGGTCCACGAGACCCGAGGCCACCATCGCCCAGCCCATCGCGCCCTGCAGGCCGCCCAGCACGAGAAGCGCGAGGAGGCGGGGCTTGAGATACGCGTTGAGGGCGCCGCGCCACCAGAACCAGGCCAGCGGCAGGGCAAAGACGAGACCGATCAGCCGGCCCCACAGGCGGTGGATGTACTCCAACCAGAAGATCTCGCGAAACTCGGGCACCGTGAAGTCGCGGTTCACGAGCCGTCCCTGGGGCGAGGCCAGGTACTTCTGCAGTTCGGCCTGCCAGGCCGCATCGGACAGCGGCGGCAGCCACCCGGTGACCGGCCGCCATTCGACCATCGACAGGCCCGATTCGGTGAGCCGCGTCAGCGCGCCGATCACGATCATGAAGAAGATCATGCCGGCGACGACGATCAGCCACTGGCGCACGGAGGCGGGGACTTGTTGCATGGCCGCCGGAACATGGGGGAAGCGGGAGCCGCCGTCATCAGGCATAAATGTCGCGAAGGACGGCGTCGTCTTGCGCTCGCCGGCCGCCTTGTTTAACGGTTCGCGTACGAACAATTTTCATCCATCCTTCCGGAACATCGCAATGACTGCGTCCCCGCTGGCCCCGCCGGTCACCTTCGGGTCGAGCTTCAATGACTTCTACGATCGTGAAGGCCTGGTCAGATTGGATGCCGCCTTCGTCGCGTGGCTGAAGGATGCGAATGTCGACGTCCATGCCCGCCTGCTGGCGGCGCGCGCCGCGCCGGACTTGATGGCCGCGAAGGACGAATCCAATCTCCTGATCGAGCTGGCTCGTCCGCTCGAAGACTTTGTCGGGGCACTCTTCGGCGTCGCACACGAAGCGGCCGAATTGCGCGCCCGCCACAGCCGCCTGGCGCCGCTCTACGACTGCAAGCGCCTGTTCGTGCAGCGCTACGTCGCCCGGGCCCTCAAGCCCGATGCCGCGGCCGCCCTCGACGGCGCCGCCGTCACGGCAGCCGTGAACCTCCCCGTCACCTTCGAGGCCGGGCTCGAAGCCTGGGAACTGGCCTTCGCGCTGGCGGTTCGCGCGCAGATCGGGGCCGAGTTCAAGGTCGAGACGCCGACGCCCGAGGTCGAGGCCCTGACGCGCTACGCCGCCTGGGCGCTGCATCATCCCGAGGGCAAGCGCCGCCACCGGGACGGGCCGCTGTTCAAGGTGCCGCACAAGCTCGACTTCGAGCATCTCGTTCCGATCGAGACCGAGATCGTCGACGGCGTGACGCGCATGAAGCTGCCGCGGCCGATGCTGCGCCATCGCGAGGGCTTTGCCCTGACCGACCAGGGCTTCGACCTCGTGCGCGCCCTCGACCATGCCAACTACTGCATCTGGTGCCACAACCAGGGCAAGGACAGCTGCTCGCGCGGGCTCAGGGACCGCAAGACCGGCGCCTTCCAGAAGTCGCCGTTCGGGGTGACGCTCGCGGGCTGTCCGCTCGAGGAAAAGATCTCGGAGATGAACCTGCTGAAGAGCGAGGGATTCTCCATCGGCGCGCTGGCGATGGCCGCGGTCGACAATCCTCTGCTGGCGGCCACCGGCCACCGCATCTGCAACGACTGCATGAAGGCCTGCATCTACCAGAAGCAGGAACCGGTCGACATCCCGCAGATCGAGACTCGCACCCTGAAGGACGTGCTGGGCCTGCCGTGGGGCTTCGAGATCTACTCGCTGCTGACGCGCTGGAATCCGCTCAACCTGCGCCGGCCGGTCCCGCGTTCCTCCACGGGGCGCACGGTACTGGTGGTCGGCCTCGGCCCGGCGGGCTTCAATCTCGCGCACCACCTGATGAACGACGGCCACACGGTGGTGGCCATCGACGGGCTGAAGATCGAGCCTTTGCCCGAGGCGCAGTCGGGCGTGGCGATGGACGGCACGCGCGTGCCGTTCGCGGCGGTGCAGGACGTCGCGACCCTGCGCGAGAATCTCGGCGAGCGCGCGATGGCGGGTTTCGGCGGCGTCGCCGAGTACGGCATCACCGTGCGCTGGGACAAGAACTACCTGAAGATGGTGCGGCTGCTGCTGGAGCGGCGGGCGCAGTTCTCGATGTTCGGCGGCGTGCGCTTCGGCGGCACGGTGACGGTCGAGAGCGCCTTCGCCATGGGCTTCGACCACATCGCGCTCTGCGCCGGTGCCGGCAAGCCCACGGTGCTCGACCTGCCCAACGGCCTGGCGCGCGGCGTGCGCGCGGCGTCGGACTTCCTGATGGCCCTGCAGCTCACCGGCGCCGCCAAGAAGGACTCGATCGCCAATCTGCAGATCCGCCTGCCCGTCGTGGTGATCGGCGGCGGCCTGACCGCGATCGACACCGCGACCGAGTCGCTCGCCTACTATCCGCTGCAGGTCGAGAAGTTCCTCGTCCGCCACGAGACGCTCGTCGCCGAGCGCGGCAAGGCGGCGGTGGGCGCGAACTGGTCGCCCGAGGAGCGCGAGATCGCCCAAGAGTTCATCGCGCATGCCAGGGCCATTCGGGCCGAGCGAGAACTGGCGGCGCGCGAGGGCCGCGAGCCTGCGATCACGAAGCTGGTGAACGGCTGGGGCGGCGTGTCGCTGGTCTATCGCCGTCGCCTGATCGATTCGCCGTCCTACACGCTGAACCATGAGGAAGTGCTGAAGGCGCTCGAGGAAGACATCCGCTTCGTCGAGGGCCTGTCACCCGTGGCGGTCGAGATCGACGAGGCGGGACAGGCGACGGCGCTGAAGGTGGCGGGTGAGCAGAATGGTGCCAAGGTCGAGGCGACCCTGCCGGCCCGCACGATCCTTGTCGCCGCCGGCACGCAGCCCAACACGGTGCTGGCGCGCGAGGATGCGACGCATGCCTTCATCGACGGCAAGTATTTCCGCGCGCTCGACGAGGCCGGCAATCCCGTGACTCCCGAGCGCGTCTGCAAGCCCGGCGACGTGCGCGTGCTGATGTACCGTCACGCCGACGACCGTTTCATGTCGTTCTTCGGCGACCTGCATCCCTCGTTCGCCGGCAACGTCGTGAAGGCGATGGGCGGGGCCAAGCAGGGCTATCCGGTGCTGACGCGGGCGATGACGGCACTGCCGCCGGCCCGGCGCACACCGGCGGAGATCCTCGACGAGGCCAACCGTTCCTGGCGCGCCCGCGTGGTCCGCGTCGACCGGCTGACGCCCACCATCATCGAGGTCATCGTCGAGGCGCCGGCCGCAGCGCGCAACTTCGAGCCTGGCCAGTTCTATCGCCTGCAGAACTACGAGGCGTGCTCACTGCGGGCCGAGGGCACCCTGCTCACCATGGAAGGCCTCGCACTGACCGGTGCCTGGGTCGACAAGGAGAAGGGCCTGCTGTCCCTGATCGCGCTGGAAATGGGCGGCTCGTCCGATCTCTGCGCAATGCTGAAGCCCGGCGAGCCGGTGATCGTCATGGGACCGACCGGCGCGCCGACCGAGATCGAGCCCGGTGAGACCGTCGTGCTGGTGGGCGGCGGCCTCGGCAATGCGGTCCTCTTCTCGATCGGCCAGGCCTTCCGCAAGGCCGGCAGCAAGGTGCTCTACTTCGCCGGCTACAAGCGCATGATCGACCGCTACAAGGTCGAGGAGATCGAAGCTGCGGCCGACGTCGTCGTCTGGTGTTGCGACGAGGCGCCGGGCTTCGAGCCCGGCCGCCCGCAGGACAAGTCGGTGGTCACCAACATCGTCGAGGCGATGCGCCTCTATGCGTCGGGCGAACTCGGCGACCAGCCGATTCCCTACAGCGCCGCCGACCGGATCGTGGCCATCGGTTCCGATGGCATGATGAACGCGGTGCGCCTGGCGCGGCATGCGGCGCTGAAGCCGTACCTGAAGCCCGAGCACGTGGCCTTCGGCTCGATCAACTCCCCCATGCAATGCATGATGAAGGAGATCTGCGCCCAGTGCCTGCAGCTGCACAGGGATCCGGAAACCGGCAAGGAGACGGTGGTCTTCTCCTGCTTCAACCAGGACCAGCGGCTCGACCTGGTCGATTTCAACAACCTGCGCCAGCGCCTGCGCCAGAACTCCGTGCAGGAAAAGATCGGCGCCCTGTGGATCGACCGCTCCCTCAGGCAGCTCGGGCAGCGCGGCTAGGGTCGAGGTCGCCCGGGCACATCCAGCCGCGGCCTTCCAGGCCGTCCATCCACCTATTCTCGCGCGGTGCAAGCGATAATGACTCCGGGAATCGCTTCCCGGAGCGGGGGAGGGCCCTTTCGCCGACAGTTATTTCGTTTGTTTCGTTTGTTTCGTTTATACGGCCTGACGGGCCGCCGGGACTCGGCTGATTTGATTTAATCCTACTCCAATTGGATGTTTGGAGAAATGCGTCAACCCAGGACCTTCCGTGTGACGATGACCAGCAGGGCGATGGACGCGACGAGGATGACAAGGAGCGTGGTGATGATGCCGGCGGCCCGGCCGGGATTGACCTCGGTCGTCCGGGCGAGGCCGAACGCATGGGCCACGCGGCTGGCGACGAAGGCTATGCCCAGCGCATGGACCAGCACCCGCGAGCCGCCGCAGATCTCGAGCAGGGCCAGCAGGACCAGCACCAGCGCGGCATATTCGGCGAAGTTCCCGAACACGCGGCTGATGCGGCTCATTTCGGCGTCGCCGCCGTCGCCGATGCTGACCCGGCGCCGGAAGCGCTGACGGATCACGAGCGCCGAGAGCAGAACGCAGAGGAGGCCGGTCAGCGCGGCGTAGAAGGCGGTGACGAACGGCAGGGCCGGCATGGCCATGAGGGGTCTCCTGGAGAGGGATGTACGAGCTTCGATAGGGTTCGTCGTCTCAGGGCGGGGGCAGCCCGCCCGAACCGTAGCACCCCTCGAATGCCTTGGGGCGTCGAAGGGGCGTGCGCCGACAACGAAACCCGCGTCGCGGCCGCTGTCACTTCCGGCCGCGCCACGGGTGCAAGAGTAGGGGGCCCGCAATCAGGCTGCCGAAGGTGACGATGCCGACGGCGATCGCGACGAAGACGCCGGGCAGGCCCCAGCCGAGATGCTCGATGGCGAACCAGCCGCCCAAGGAGGCCACGAACAGGCGCGCCACGCCGGCGGCGAACGGCGCCTTCATGCGGCCCGCCCCCTGGCTCGCGAAGGAGAGCGTCATGCCGATGCCGAACACGAAGTAGAAAGGCGCGACGCGCGTGACGTAGGCCACGGTCGCCGCGACCACCTCGGGATCGTCGGTGAAGAGGCGGGCCCAGCCTTCGGGGAACAGAGCCACCGCCCAGCCGAAGGCGCCGATACCGAGGCCCGCGACCAGGCTGCCGATCCAGGCGGCGCGCACGGCGCGGCGCCAGTCGTTGGCGCCGGCGGCGACGCCCACGATCGTCGTCAGGCCGGAGCCGATGCCGAAGGCCAGCGGCACGAGCATGAATTCGAGGCGCACGCCGATCCCGTAGCCGGCCAGCGCGGCGATGCCGAAACGGCCCACGAGACCCGTGACCAGCATGGCGGTCAGGTTCGCGGTGAAGGCGGAGAAGGAGGCGATCAGGCCGACCCGCAGGATTTCCCAGAACAGCCGGCCCTGCAGGGGAATGCCGATCGTGGCCGGCACGAAGCCCAGTTTGCCGCTCCACAGGGCGCGCGCCTGCAGCAGCGCCGACACCGCCGAGGTCAGCAGCGCGGAGATCGCGGGGCCCGCCATGCCCATGCCCGGCCAACCGCCGATGCCCAGCGCCAGCACGTAGGAGAGCGGCACCTGCGCGATCGAGGAGAGCAGCATGTAGCGGCCGGGAGTCGCCGCATCGCCGCCGCCCCGCAGCAGGGCCGAGAGGAAGAAATTGGCCCAGATGAACAGCGAGCCGCTGAACAGCACATGGGAATAGGTGAGCGCCTTGGCGAGCGCCACTCCCTCACCGCCCAGCAGCCGGTAGAGCGAGGGCGCGACCGTCCAGGCAAGCAGGGTGAACAACAGCGCCAGCACCGTGCCGAGGACCAGTGCGTGCAGCACCAGGGCGCGGGCGTCTGCAGTGCGGCCGGCCCCCAGGGTGCGGGCCATGGCAGCCGCCACGCCGCCGCCCATGCCGCCCGCCGCCATCATGGTCATCATCATCATGAGCGGGAACACGAGCGCGAAGCCCGCCAGCGCCTCGGTGCCCAGGCGGCCGAAGATGAAGGTCTCGGCGATGGCCACCAGGGTCTGGACGATCATGACGGCCGTGGTGGGGGCCGACAGCTTCCACAGGCTCTTGCCGATGGGCGCGGTGAGGAGGGGGTGCGACAGGGCCGGGACTCCAAATGAGTGCATATACACGATATCAGGCCGCGCCCTCGTGTCACCTTACAAACGTTGCGTGAAGCACTAGCTTTTGCGCATGAGCCAGACGGAACGCCCCCTCGCCAAGCCCTCGGTCCAGGTCGAGAACGACCGTGTCATCGTCACGGAATGGCGGTTCCCGCCCGGCGGCCACACCGGGTGGCATCGCCACGCCCACGACTATGTCGTGGTGCCCATCACCACGGGCGAGTTGCATATCTTCGACGGCACGGCGACCGTGCCGGCGCCGCTGCGGGCTGGCGTTTCCTACTCCCGCCAGACCGGGGTCGAGCACGACGTCATAAATCCCAACGATTTCGAGTTCGTTTTCGTCGAGATCGAACTCAAGGCTTGACGCTGCCGCCGGGCTGCCCCGCGCCTGGTCGCATTGACTTGACTGCCTGCAGGGGTCATATGGGGTCCGCCCAGCGGTCCGGCCCGATTCTCGAGCCTTATGAGACTGCTCCAAGTCCAGCGGAAAGAATGGACTAAACTACGGAAATTAAATGAGTTTTGAGAGTTTGGGGCTGAGCGCCCCGGTACTGCAGGCAGTGGCCGACAAGGGCTACACGACGCCTACCCTCATCCAGGAAAAGGCCATCCCCATCGTCCTGATGGGTCGCGATGTGCTCGGATGCGCCCAGACGGGCACCGGCAAGACCGCCTCCTTCGTCCTCCCGATGATCGACATTCTCTCGGAGGGCCGCGCCAAGGCACGCATGCCGCGCTCGCTCATCCTGGAGCCGACGCGTGAACTGGCCGCCCAGGTGGCCGAAAACTTCGAAATCTACGGCAAGAACCACAAGCTCAACATGGCGCTGCTGATCGGCGGCGTGAGCTTCCCTGACCAGGAGCGCGCCCTCGAACGCGGTGCCGACGTCCTGATCGCGACGCCCGGCCGGCTGCTCGACCATTTCGAGCGCGGCGGTATCCTGTTGAACGACGTCAAGATCCTGGTGATCGACGAAGCCGACCGCATGCTCGACATGGGCTTCATCCCCGACGTCGAGCGCATCGTCGCCACCCTGCCGCCGCTGCGCCAGACCCTGTTCTTCTCGGCCACCATGCCGCCCGAGATCAAGCGCCTGGCCGACCGCTTCCTGAGCAACCCCAAGGAAGTCACGGTTTCGGCGCCGGCCTCGGCCTCCAAGAACATCGTGCAGGGCCTCACGGTCGTGCAGGAAGACGACAAGCGCGAGGCGCTGCGGGCCCTGATCAAGGAACAGGACATCAAGAACGCCATCGTCTTCTGCAACCGCAAGAAGGACGTGGCAATCCTGCAGACTTCGCTGAAGAAGCACGGCTTCAACGCCGGCGCGCTGCATGGCGACATGAGCCAGCCCGCGCGCATGGAAACGCTTGATAAGTTCAAACAGGGCGAAATCCAGATCCTGGTCGCCTCCGACGTCGCCGCCCGCGGCCTCGACATCGTGGCGATGAGCCACGTGTTCAATTTCGACGTGCCGTTCTCGCCCGAGGACTACGTCCATCGCATCGGCCGCACCGGCCGTGCCGGCCTGACCGGCCATTCCTTCACCCTCGCGTCGCCCGACGAGGGCCCCCTCGTTGACGCAATCGAGAAGCTGATCGGGACCACCATCCCGAGGGTTGAAGTGCCGGGTATGGAGACGTTGGCGTTCGAGCCGTCCGACGGACGCCGTCGGGGGCGCAGCCGTGGCCGGAGCAGTTCGAGCAGCAGCAGTCGCAGCCGCAGCTCCAGCTCCAGCAGCCGTCCGCCGCGCGAGCCGCGCCCCGAGGTCGAAGCCCGTCCCGAGCGTGAGCCTCGCCCCGAGGTCGAAGCCCGTCCGGAACGCGCGGCCCGCCCCGAGCGTGAGGCCCGCCCCGAGCGTGAGGCTCGTCCCGAGCGTGAGGCTCGTCCCGAGCGGGAAGCCCGTACCGAACGCCAGCCGCAGCCGCGGGCCGAGCGGTCCCCTCGCGAGCCCCGCCCTGAGCGCGAGCCGCGGTCCGACCGTGACACCCGGTCGTCTGCGGCTCCGTCGTCCTCGCGCAGCCGGTCTGACCGCCCGCGCCCGGACCGTCGTGACCGGGACGATACGCCGGCGCCCATGGGCCTCGGCGATCACGTCCCGGCTTTCCTCGCCCGTCCGACGCGCTAGGATCGCGCGTCGCGGCGGAGGGCGTTCATGCAGACCATTTTCGTCATGGTGAAGTGCGAGCTCGGCAAGGCCTACGAGGTTGCCGACAACGCCGTCGCCGTCGAGCAGGTGTCGGAGGTCTATTCGACCTCCGGGCAATACGATCTCCTGATGAAGTGCTATCTCGACGCGAAGACCGACATCGGCCATTTCGTGACGAGCCAGATCCAGACGCTGCCTGGGGTGAAGGACACTTTCACCCTGATCACCTTCAAGGCGTTTTCCTGAGCACGTCTCTTCCGCGCCAGCATCTTCCGCGGGGCGAGGACTTCCTGCTCCTCCCGCCGTCCCTTCAGCCTTACGCCTACCGCAACGTCGACAAGCTGTTCGCCCATCGCGCGATCCGGCGCGGCCCCCGTTCCCGGGAGCTTCCGCGCGGGGCCGAGATCGCGCCGGTCTATGTCGCCGGCGATCGAGAACACGACGTCGCCTCGTTCATGGACCGCAACGTGATGGTGGGCATCCTGGTGGTCCATCGCGGCAGGATCGTGCTCGAACGCTACGGCCTCGGCCTCCAGGAGCACGACCGCTGGTCGACCATGTCGACCGTGAAGTCGATGACGGCGATGCTGGTTGGCGCGGCGGTGCAGGACGGCGCCATCAGGTCGATCGACGATCCGCTGACCACCTACCTGCCGGCGCTCAGGGACTCGGCCTACGAGGGCGTGACCCTGCGGCACGTCATGACGATGTCGTCGGGTGTGCGCTGGACCGAGATCTATCCCGACCGGAACTCCGACGTGAACCGCTACTCGAAGTCGCTGGCGGACAAGGTGCCCGACGGCGTGCTGACGCTGATGGCCTCGCTGCCGCGTGCCCATCCGCCGGGCAGCACCTTTCTCTACAATTCGGGCGACACGTTCCTGCTCGGCGCCGCGCTCACCCGCGCCATTGGCAAGCCCCTGGCCGACTACATGTCGGAGAAGGTCTGGCAGCCGGCCGGCATGGAGTGCGATGCCTTCTATACGCTGGAGAGCGACGGCGGGCAGGAGATCGGCGGCAGCCGCGCCGGCATGGTCCTTCGCGACTTCGGCCGCTTCGCCGAGTTCGTACGCAACGATGGCATCATCGACGGGACGCGCGTGCTACCCGAGGGGTGGGTCGAGGCGGCGGCGACGCCTGCCTTTACGGTGCCGGTGCCGTCCGTCCCCGACATCACGCATTACGGCTACAGCTGGTGGCTGGGCGACGGGGTGATGGCGGCGCTGGGCCACGCCGGTCAACGGATCGACATCTTCCGGAGCGAAGATCTGGTGGTGGTGACGCTTGCCGCCCTGCCGCAGCCGCCCTATGTGCCGGCCACCGACCACGATCGCCGCGCGGAGATCGTCACCTTCACGCAGGCGGTGAGGGCGGCCTGCGCGGCACCCAACCGGGAGAGCTGACGCATGTCGACGACGCCCACCAAGAAAATCGAAGTCTTCGTCGAACGGATCGTGATGGGCAGCCGCTGGCTGCAGGCACCGCTCTACATCGGTCTGGTGGTGGTGCTGGGCGTCGTGGTGGTGAAGTTCCCCTTCAAGATCTGGGACCTGATGAGCAAGGCGATCACCGCCGAGGAGGCTGATCTCGTGCTGGCGGTGCTGTCGCTGGTCGACCTGATCATGGTCGCGAACCTCGTCGTGATGGTGATCATCTCGGGCTACGAGAACTTCGTGAGCCACATCGATGTCGACGGTACGCGCGACAGGCTCGCCTGGTTCGGCAAGCTCGATGCGGGCTCGCTCAAGATCAAGCTGGCGAGTTCGATCGTGGCGATCTCGTCGATCCACCTGCTGCAACGCTTCCTCGAGGCTGGCGACTATGACAACGGCAAGCTCTACGCGCTTGTCGTCATGCACATGGCCTTCGTGGTATCGGCATTGATGCTGACCTACATCGACAAGATCGCCTACGAGAAGAAGGCGGGCGGGCATTGAGCCGCGGGGGCAAGGCGGCTCTCGCCATCTGGGTCGACATCGAGCCGGCCGACGCTGCCTTCTTCGAGCACTGGCACAGTCGGGAGCATCTCGAGGAGCGCGTCTCCTGTCCCGGCTGGCTGCGCGGCAGCCGCTTCCAGGGGGTGACGCGGCCCGGTCGCCACCTGTTGTTCTACGACGCCGAGAATGCCGCGGCCTTCGAGAGCGAGACCTACTACGCCCGGCTGCGCGCCCCGAGCGAGATGAGCCGCGCGATCTTTCCGAAGTTCCGCAACACCTCGCGCACCGTCTGCGCCGTCGAGCAGCGCTGGGGCGAGGGGATCGGCGCGGCCGTTCTGACCTTGCGCATGAAGGGCAGCAACGTCGCGCCCTTCGACCGGCTTGCCTCGCCGGAGACGGCCCGCGTCGACCTGCTCAGCGGCCGCGCCAACGTCGGCCAGGCGCCCACGGCCGAGAAAGACCTGCGCGGCGCGCCCGACCTGCAGATCGAACGGGCGCTGGTCGCCTTCTTCTGGTCGGTCGAAGCCGCCCAGGCCGCGCGCGACCGCCACGCACCCGAGGGTGAGGTCTTCGCGCTGCGACACACCGTGTCGAAGGGCGATCTCGTCTGACTCGTTCTTCTCCTCCCGTTAAACGGCGGAGGAAAAGATGTTCGTTCTTCGGCGGTCTAGGGTTTTTCCGATCGAGATAGAATCACCCCTGCCACCAACCTCATGCTGAGGAGGCCCGCAGGGCCGTCTCGAAGCATGGGCACGAGCAC
>LNFM01009985.1_pt1 | contig 13555 bp, 12 predicted proteins | sample 596031 | NCBI WGS metagenome assembly LNFM01 (sample SAMN04254537, study PRJNA301005) | activated carbon metagenome | isolation source: dual media filters at the Ann Arbor, Michigan drinking water treatment plant | place: USA: Ann Arbor
GTACGCACCGATCACCTTCGGCTGGGTGATGTCCTTCACGTCGAGCACGCGGATACCCGCGTTCCACACGGCAGCCCACAGCTCGTCCTTGTAGCGCAGCGCATGATGCAGACGGTTCTTGTAGCCCTTCCACGTTGGCGTCTCGCCGCCCGCAAGATGCTGCCCCGGCATCCACCAGCGCGCGACCTCGGTCGGATTGGTCGGGTCCTTCAGATCGTAGATGACGAGGATGTTGCCGACATAACCTTCCATCTCGGTCGAGATATAGGCGTAGTTCGCGTCCATATCGAACCGATGCACACCGAACCCGTGCGTCTTCACGTACGAGAGCAGCCGCGGGTTCGTCTTGTCCGAGACGTCCCAGACCTTGAACCCGCCTTCGGCGTAGGGCCGCTCCAGGAACTCGCGCGCGAGCGGAATCTGATGCGGCTTGATCCTCAGCGCCGCAGCCAGCTCCGCCGCCTTGGGCTTGCGCCCCAACTCTGCCGCCAGACGCGTCTCGGTATCCCGCAACGTCGCCGCCGCGCGCGTCGCGTGCCGCTCGTTCTGTTCGACGTTGGTGATCATGAGGTCGCCGACCACACGCACCTTGTGCGTGTGAGACCGCTCGTTCTCGAGTGGCAGCGTGCATATCACCTTCGGCTTCTTGGGATTGGAAATGTCGATGACCGACGTTCCGTGCGGCGGCTTCATGTGGCCGACGAAAGCATAGTCGCCTTCGACGTAAACCTGTCCGCCCCCTGGCAGATCGAGATGCCCCAGCCGCTTCATGTTCTTGGCGAGTGAGGTCGACGAGATGGAGTTGCGTGACGCCGAAGCACCAACTTTTTCGCCAGCCTTGACAGCCGTCTTCTGGCCTCCGGCCGTCGTCTTTGCTTTCGTCGTCGCCATACGGACTTACCTCAGCTGTCAGACGCGAAGCGCCTGTCCAGAACGGCGGATCGCAATGAATCTATGAGTTGCCTCACAGTATGCGGCGCACGCCAGCGCTGTCATCGGCTAAAGTGACCGCTGGTTACGACTACCCGCATGCACCTCTCTTAGCTCAACGACGCTTGATCCTCGATGCGTGCCATGTCGTCGTCGGAAAGGCCGAAGTGGTGGCCGATCTCATGGATCAGCACGTGAGCGATGAGATCGCCGAGCCGCACTTCGCCCTCGGCCCACTCGTCGAGCAGCGGACGGCGATAGAGGAACACCATATCCGGCCCTTGCGGCACGTCGGATACGCTCTTTTTGTCATTGCTGACGCCGTGATAGAGCCCCGTCAGATCGAACGGATCCTGAATGCCCATGCTGTCGAGCACCTCGTCGGTCGCGAAATCCTCGACCCGGATGACGACATCGGCAGCCGCTCGCCGGAATTCACCGGGCAGCCGGTTCCACGCGGCCGTAGCGATGGCCTCGAAATCGGCGAGCGACGGTGCTTCGGCATCGCTCCAGCGGACGGAATTGCTCATTTTTTTTACCTCGTTGTTGTCGAGCGATAAAGCCGAGGTTGCAGCGAGAAGCAAGCACTTAGGGAACTGCGGGAACATCTCACACGCTGCCGTCAAGACAGCGCGGAACGTCAATTACACCGCTGCACCATCCTCCAACCGGTCACGCGGCACCGCTCGCGTCCCCTTCGATCGACGCTGCAGGTCCGGTTGGGATAACGAACATAGTCGCAATAGTATTGGCGTGCGCCATGGCGGATGAAGCCGGAGTACCCGTGCGTCGGCCTGCGGCTCTCGATTACACGTTCCCGTGGCGGCCCGAGGAAGATCTGCGCTTCCGCTGTGCTGGCCGACCCCGGCAATGCTGCGGCCACGATGAGACCGCAGCAGACAGTCGACATTCTCGAACTAGACATGACGGGGACCTCCTGAGGACGGCCCCCGTCAGATAGTCAGTTGGCCGGCTTGATTCCAGCCGCCTCGACGATCTTGGCGTTGGTCTTGATCTCTTCGCGCAGGAACGTATCGAACGCCTTCGGATCGAGCAGCATCGGGTCTGCGCCCTGCTTGGCCAGCACCGACTTCACATTGGCGTCGTCGAACGCCTTACGGATTTCCACGTGGAGCCTGTCGAGGATCGGCTGCGGCGTCCCGCGCGGGGCGAACACGCCGAGCCAGAACAGGTAGTCCGAGTTCGGATAGCCCGCCTCGAGCGTAGTCGGCACGTCGGGCAGATAAGCCGATCGCTTGAGGCTCGACACCGCCAGCGCCCGCACTTCGTTACCCTGGATTACCGGCAAGGCGGAAGCGAGCGGTGAGAAATAGAAGTCGATCCGATTGCCGACCACTTCCCGCAGCGCATCCGGCGCACCACGGAACGGCACATGGACTGCCTTGAAGCCGGAACTGAGCCCGAGCAACTCTGCGTTCAAGTGCGTCGACGCCCCCACGCCCCCCGAGCCGTAGGTGATCTTGCCCGGATTGGCGCGGCCGAAGTCGACCATCTCTTGAATCGTCTTGTAGCGCGACGGATGCGTGACCAACACGTTCGGGAACTGCGCCAGCGGAATGATCGGCACCAGATCTTTGAGCGCATCGTATTTGGTGTTCGGGTAGGTGATCGGCGTGATCGTATGTACCGACGAATTCACCAGCAGCGTGTAGCCGTCAGGCTCGGCGCGCGCGACCGTACCCATGCCGATGGTACCGCCAGCGCCTACTCGATTCTCGAAGATGTAGGTCTGCCCTATTGCCTTGGCAACGACGTCGAACACCGGGCGTCCGACCGACTCCGGTGTCGCACCCGGCGGAAACGGCGAAATCAGCCTCAGGGGTTGCTTCGCCGGCCAGTCTTGGGCGCTAGCCCCGACAGCAGACCCGGCGAGAACGGCGATCGAGCAGAGTGCGCGCAGAAGCATGAGCAGTTGCCTTCCTGGAGACGGCGGTGGGTTACACAGTCTGATGCTGCGTTCTGGATGGAGCCGGCACGATATAACATCAACAGACCGGACGGAATTGCATTCGGCATTCTCCCTGTCGATGGCATTGCCCGCTGCATTCTCCTGCGATAACCAGAGCCGAAGCCGTCAGGAGACGATCATGCAAGACAAAGCGCCCGCAACTGCCGCCACCAAAGGCAAGGGGAAACCCTCGAATCTGATCTCCGGCGCCACCGGCGATTGGGAGGTGGTGATCGGCATGGAGGTGCACGCCCAGGTCGCGAGCCATGCCAAACTTTTCTCCGGCGCTTCGACCGAGTTTGGGGGGGAGCCCAACAGTCATGTCTCTCTGGTCGACGCCGCAATGCCCGGCATGCTGCCCGTGATCAACGCGGAATGCATAGCTCAGGCGGTTCGCACCGGCCTCGGCCTCAATGCAGCTATCAACCTGACGAGCGTGTTCGACCGCAAGAACTACTTTTACCCCGATCTGCCGCAGGGATACCAGATCAGCCAGTACAAGCAGCCCATCGTGGGCGAGGGTGAAATCGAGATCGACGTCGACGGCGAATTGCTCAAAGTCGGCATCGAGCGCCTGCACCTGGAACAGGACGCCGGCAAGTCGATCCACGATCTGCACCCGGACTATACCTATGTGGATCTCAACCGCTCCGGCGTGGCCCTGATGGAGATCGTCTCCAAGCCCGACCTGCGTTCGTCGAAGCAGGCCCAGGCTTATGTCTCCAAGCTGCGCTCGATCCTGCGCTATCTCGGCACCTGCGACGGCGACATGGAGAAGGGCAACCTGCGCGCCGACGTCAACGTGTCCGTCCGCAAACCCGGCCAGCCCCTGGGAACGCGCTGCGAGATCAAGAACGTGAACTCGATCCGCTTCATCGGCCAGGCCGTCGAGGTCGAGGCCCGCCGCCAGATCGACATCATCGAGGACGGCGGCAAGATCGATCAGGAGACGAGGCTGTTCGACTCGGCCAAAGGCGAAACCCGCTCGATGCGCTCCAAAGAAGAGGCACACGATTACCGCTACTTCCCCGACCCCGATCTGCTGCCGCTCGAAATGTCTCGAGGCTATGTTGACGGTCTGAAAAAGGGCCTGCCCGAACTGCCCGACGAAAAACGCCACCGATTCTTGAAGCAGTACGGCCTGTCGGCCTATGACGCCGACGTGCTCGTCGCCGAACGCGAGAACGCCGATTTTTTCGAGACCGTCGCAAAAGGCCGAGACGGCAAAACGGCAGCCAATTGGGTCATCAACGATCTGTTCGGCCGCCTCAACAAGGAAGGCTTGGAGGTCGCGGCCTCGCCCGTTTCGGCCGCTCAACTCGGCGCGATCCTGAACCTGATCGCCGACAACACGATCTCCGGTAAGATCGCCAAGGACCTGTTCGAGATCGTCTGGTCGGAAGGCGGCGAACCCGCCGACATTGTCGACAAGCGCGGCATGAAACAGGTCACCGACACCGGCGCAATCGAGAAGGTCGTCGACGAGATCATCGCCGCCAACCCCAAGCAGGTCGAGCAGGTCAAGGCCAACCCGAAGACCATGGGCTGGTTCGTCGGGCAAGTCATGAAGCTCTCCGGAGGCAAAGCCAACCCGGCAGCGGTGAACGAGGTCCTGAAGAAGAAGCTAGGCATCGAATAGGCGATCGGATCAATCTGGATCAGACCGGCGGGGTCTGCCCCCAGACCCAAGCCTCCCCCCGAATGTCCCCCCGAATGTCCTTGCCTCCTGGCAGTTCGTAGCCCACCGTGCCACGACCTTCACGAGGGCCCCGACCGCATGTGCTTTTCCGCGACGTCGAGCTTCATCGCAGCCGCCGTCACCGGGGCGATCGGCGTCGTCGCAATCAGCAGGGTAGAGAGACGCGAAGACATCCTCCTCGCTGCAACTCCGCTGTTTTTTGCCGGCCAGCAGGTGATCGAAGGCCTGCTCTGGCTCAATCTGCCGGATACCCCGTCGAGCCCGACGACAGCGAGGCTCACGCTGACCTTTCTCCTGTTTGCAAAGGTCTTCTGGCCGACGTTCGCGCCGGTCGCAGCCTACCTGACCGAACCCGATCCTCGCCGCCGCTCACTGATCGGAATCTGCGTCTTCATCGGCCTCGGCGTTGGCGCATACTTCGTATGGCTGATCTCGAGCAATCCGCAGGTCGCAACCATCACGACCGGCCATATCGCCTACGCCAGCGGCCCCGAAGTGCCCCTCGCCATCGGCGTCGCCTACTTCATCGCCACCGTCGTAGCCCCGGCAATGTCGTCACATTGGCCGCTGCGGCTCTTCGCAGCGATCGTTGCCGCCAGCTCGATCGTCACTTACGTCATGTTCTGGGACGCGTTCAGCTCGATCTGGTGCTTCTTCGCAGCGTTCGCCAGCGCCGTCATCGTGTTCCACTTCGAGCGCCAGAGACAGCTTCGCCAAGCCATTGCCACGCCCTGAACCGATCTACTTGTCCTCGTACCTTCCCTCGTCGAGTCCGAGCAGCGCCCACGTCTTCTTCATGTGCGGCGGCAGCTTGGCGGTCACGTCGATCTTCTTGCCCGGATCGAAGGGATGCGGCAGCACCAGCCGCCGCGCATGCAGATGCAGCTTCTGCTCGATACTTTCGCTGATCGGCTCGAGCCCGTCCTCGTATTTGTTGTCACCGACGATCGGATGCCCGATCAAGGCCATGTGGGCGCGCAACTGATGCTGCCGCCCCGTCACCGGCTTCAGCGACACCCACGACGCCTTGTGCGCCACACGATCGATCACCGAGTAGTGCGTCGTCGCGTGCATCGCGACTTCCTGCTCGCCCGGCTGCGCCTTGCGCACGCGGTCGCCATCCGGCCCCGACGCCTTCACCAACGCCGCCTCGACCTTACCCTGCGGCGGCTTGGGCACGCCACGAATGAGCGCCCAATAGGTCTTCGCCGCCGATCTCGTCTGGAACACGCGGCCGAGCCTTGCTGCGGTTTCGCGCGTTTTCGCGACGAGCAGCACACCCGTCGTATCGCGATCGAGACGATGCACGAGCCGCGGACGGTCGCCGAAGCGGTCCGCCATGCCCGCCAGCAATCCGTCGAGATGCCGCGTCGTTCCTGTGCCGCCTTGCACCGCGATGCCGAACGGCTTGTCGAGCACCACGACATAGTCGTCCTCGTAGAGGATCATGCGCTCGATGAAATCCCGGTCGGCCTTGGACAAACCCGGCGGCGGCTTCAGCGACGGCTTCGCCTTGGCCGGTTCCCGCACGACGGCCGGTACCCGCACCTGCGCCCCGGCCTCGAGCCGCGCATTCGCCTGCACTTTCTTGGCATCGACCCGCACCTGCCCCGAGCGCAGCAGCTTTTGAAGATAGCTGTTGCCTACCGTTGGGAAATACAGACGGAACCAGCGGTCGAGCCGCATCCCGGCCTCGTCGCGCTTCACTTCGAGTGTTTCTACCGGGGCGCTCATGAAACGATCCAACGTGCGACGAGAATTCCACCGGCGAGACCGGCGATCGATAGTACGACCGACGCACCGATGTAGGCGGCGGCGAGCCCCGGTTCACCACGTTCGAGCAACTGCCAGACCTCGAGCGAGAACGCCGAGAACGTTGTGTAGCCACCGAGAACGCCGGTCGCGAGAAACACCCTGAATTCGACCGGCAGTTCCGCCCGAGACATCAATAGCCCGACCGTGAGCCCCATCAGCACCGAACCCGTGACGTTGATGAACAGCGTGGCCCACGGAAAGCCGGTCAATCCCTTGGCCGCGAACCAGGCCGAAACAGCATATCGGGTTCCAGCACCGATTGCGCCACCCGCCGAGGCAAGGAGCAGCATTCGCATGATCGCGCTCCTTTCCGGATAGACGAGGTTGGACAGTGGGCGACGGTGTTCGCCTTGCTTCGCGACCTATATCCGACCCTGCAAACCCTTGGAAAGCACTGATTGCCGCTGCAGCAGGTTGCAAAGGCCGTAAGGCCGGCGTTCAATGATGTCCCATGCAACCTTCGACGAAACATTTAGAAACACGGAATTCTTCCCTGGTCTCGGCCACCCACAAACAACCGCCGCAGCCCCCGTTCATTTGAACCCCTCGGATTTGGAGAACCGTTATAAGCACTGACAACGACCGCCGGAAGTTCCTTCGCAGCGGCCTCCTGCTCGGGGGCGCCGCGGGCCTCGCCGCTAGCGGCCTCGTCTCCGGTGCGGCATTCGCGCAGGGCCTCCAGAAGCCGTTCCGTCGCTCCGGCCGCTACGACGATAGCTTCATCTTCGAGCGTAAGCCTTTCACCTGGCCAGGCGGCAAGCGGCTGGCCGTCTGGATCGCACCGAATGTCGAGGTCTGGAACTATGACACCGCTTTCGGCGTCGGCATCTCCCCCAACCCAGCGAACCTCGTCCCCGATGCGATCAATTACGGCTGGCGCGAGTACGGGATGCGCGTCGGCCTCTGGCGTCTCGCCGACGTTCTCGACAAAGCCGGCGTGAAGGCCTCCGTAGCGCTCAATGCCAAGGTTTGCGATGAGCACCCGAAGGCCGTCGACGAGATGAAGAAGCGCGGCTGGGAATTCATGGGTCACGGCATGACCAACAGCGAATCTCTGGCAAACCTCCCCCCGGACAAGGAGCGCGAAGTCATCCGCACCGTCCTCGGCAGCATCGAGAAGGCAACCGGCAAAAAGCCACGCGGCTGGCTCGGTGTCGGTCTCACACAAACTCACAACACGCTCGACATCCTCGCCGAAGAGGGGGTCACCTATTGCGGCGACTGGAACATCGACGACCAACCTTATCGAATGAAGGTCAAGTCGGGCCGGATGGCCGGAATCCCGTACTGCATGGAGATCAACGACATCCCGCTTTACATCCGTAAGGGATACACGGGCGATATGTACTACCGCTCGGTCATGGACCAGTTCGAGCAGCTTCTGGCCGACAGCCGCCGGCATCCGCGGGTGATGGGCATCCCACTGCACCCGATGATCTCCGGCCAGCCCCTTCGCATCAAATATCTCCAACGTGCACTCGCCGATATGGCCAAGCGCAATGGCGTCTGGTTCGCAACCGCCGGCGAAATCATGGACGCATGGCAGAAAGCCAACCCGCAAGCCTGATGGCCTCGCTCCCCGCCCTGCTGCACCTGCCAAGCGCCTTAGGGCCTTCGCAGGCAGTCGGCGCAGGGCTATAAGTCGGCGCCGTACCGCTACGTATCGGAAACAAGATAGAGCTTCAGGGGAAACGAACTTGGCCAAAGGCAACGGAACACTCGTTCACAACTTCAAGCTGCTCGCCAACCACCAGCTCGATGGCTTCGGTGGCATGGGGGAGGGCATGTCCGTCCAGATCGCGCCGGACGGCCGCCGCATAATCTGGCTTGCCCACGAGAGCGCGCCGAAGAACTTCACCGGCGTAGACGTGACCGATCCGAAGAACCCCAAAGTCGTTGTCCAGACCAACCTTCCGACCAGCCACATGCGCTCGAACTCGCTGGAAGTGTCGGGCAATATCATGTCCGTCGCCTACCAGACGCAGAAGCAGGGCCAGAAGCTCGCCGGCATGGAACTGTTCGACATATCGAAGCCCGAGAACCCGAAGTCGATCGCGTTCTTCGATCGCTCGGGCCCGCACTCGCGCGGTGTCCACGTGCTGTGGTTCTGCGACGGCGAGTACGTCCACATGGCATCCGGTGCGCCGGACTTCGAAGCCGGTCACGAACTCGACGACCAATGCTACCAGATCATCGACGTGAAGAACCCCTCGAAGCCGACCGAGGTCGGCCGCTGGTGGATGCCCGGTACCAAGAAAGGCGAAGAGCCGATCAAGCGCCACGAGAAGCCGGCACTCGACAAGGGGTTCCGCGCCCACAACACCAACGTATACCCGTCTCATCCAGACCGCTGCTACCTCGCCTATCTCGACGGCGGCATGCTGATCATGGATATCAAGGACAAAGCCAATCCGAAGCCGATCTCGCGGTGGGACAACTCGCCCCCTTACACCGGCTTTACCCACACCATGATCCCCCTGTTCGAGCGCGGGCTCGCGGTCGTCGCCGACGAGTCGACCGTGGACGGCGCGACGGACTGGCCCAAGCTCGTCTGGATCCTCGACATCCGCGACGAGAAGAACCCGGTTCCGATCGCCACCTGCCCGCCGCCGCCTTTCGACGAATTCGCTCATCGCGGCGGCCGCTTCGGCGCTCACAACATGCACGAGAACCTTGAGTTGCCGACCTCGTTCCACTCCGAGGACATCATCTTCTGCACGTACTTCGGCGGCGGCCTCGTAGCTTACGACATCTCCAATCCCTATCGCCCGGAGACCGTCGGCACATTCATCCCGCCCGCACCGAACGGCTCCAAGGTCGGCGCGATCCAGATCAACGACGTTTTCGTCGACGAGCGCCGGATCGTCTATTGCGTCGACCGATTCACCGGCGGCCTCTACATCCTCGAGCCGACGTTCTGATCTCGCAACGGTGTCAGACCTTCCTGCCGAACGCAGGCTGGCTGTGAGGGTCTGACACCGCGCACTCAACTGATACATTCCCCTGAACTCTTGAGGGTATGCCCCCACGAACGGCGTCAGCTTTCACGGACCCTCACGCGCACTTTCGCCGCCGCGAGAGCAGGCCCTCTCTGGGTCTTACACCTTGATCTCGCGATATTGCCTCACAGCGACTTTCGTCGAGCAAGAACCGAAAGCGGTGCCGATATCGACAAGAAGTTCCGCCGTGAACGCGCAATTTACCCATGAAACTGCAGGAACCCTTCATCTGCGCATCCGTTTCCACCTGTGTTGCTCCTCGAAAAACAGGTGAATCATGCGCAAGATCCTCATCGCCGCTCTCTTCGCAGTAACAGTACCGACGATCGCCATGGCTCAGCCCAGCTCCCAGGAGAAGGCTCGCCTGGAAACCGAATGCTCTCAGCGGCCAGGTAGCGCAGCCTGCGTCGAGCTGCGCAATGAAACTTCGCCAACGACCACTGGCACTTTGCCGGGTCCGGGCAATCCGAACCGGCCAGGAAGCGGCTCGTTCGGCTCATCGGATGGCGTCGCGGGCTCAGGGGCTGGCGGCATAACGCCGGGCGGTAATCCTGCAAGCTCTGGCGGCAGCCCCCGCTCACAGTAACGCGGCAGAACGAAGCGAATGTTGCGGCTCCCCGCCTCACTGGCAGGGAGCCGCACTTTAAAGTCCGAGAAGCCTCCTATTTCAGGAGTCGGCCGCAACTGACCATCTCGACCCGAAACAGGCCGAATGGTAATCACCGGTACATGAACCTACTCACCCGCACCTTCGACGCTGGCGATAGCAGACCCTTCGGCCGCCGCCTGCGCTCACCCCGCGGGGCTCGTGTCCCGCTCGTCGTCGTGACGGGCTTTCTCGGCGCGGGAAAAACCACACTCATCCGCGATCTCTTACGCCGGCCGGAAGGCGCTGACACACTCGTCATCGTCAACGAGTTCGGCGAAGTCGGCATCGACGATGCGCTTCTGAAGACCGGCGGGGACGCGACGGTTCTGATGGGCAACGGCTGCCTGTGTTGCACGCTGCGCTCCGATCTGCAGAAGACGCTGGTCGAGGTTCTGGCCGAACGCGCACGAGGAGAGCTACCGCCCTTCCAGCAGATCATTCTGGAGACGAGCGGCCTGGCCGATCCCGTCCCGATCCTGCAGACCCTCACGGCCGACCGCGGTCTCGCCAGCCAGATTCATCTCCAGGCCGTGGTCACCGTGATCGACGCCGTGCTCGGCGCCCGCACACTCGACGAAGCCCCCGAGGCGCGCCGCCAGATCGCGGTCGCCGACCGACTTATAGTAACGAAGGTCGATCTCGCAGGTGACGAAGCCGCCCGGATAATCGAAGCCGAGTTGTTGGCACTAAACCCTTCCGCCGAGATAATTCGGGCGGAAAATGGCAAGGTCCCATTTCAGGCGATCCTCGCCGACAGCGCCCAACTCACCGAACCGGTTTATCCCCCGCGCGAACGTGGACACCATGCCTCCGACGTCGAGAGTTTCGCGCTCCGGTTTGACAAGCCGCTCGACTGGATCGCGGTGGAGCAGGCTCTCGAAATGCTGGCGCGCTTGCGAGGGCACGACATCCTTCGCGCAAAAGGTCTGCTCGACATCAAGGGATGTAAAGGTCCTGTTGTCGTTCATCAAGTCCAGCACCTGACCGCCAAACCCGTCGAGCTTGAAACTTGGCCCGAAACATCGAAGCAGAATGAACGAGTTTCCCGGCTCGTCTTCATTACCCGGAACATTGCCCGCCGCGATATCGAAGCATTGTTCGACATCACCATCAGGCTGGCCGACGAGGCAAGAGTTCCATTGGCAGACACGACTAGCGACGAGTAAAACGGCAGATATGCCGAAACGACGAAATGACAGAGGAAACGCAGGGTGGAGACGACGATGAGCAGGATCATGCCGATTGGCCTAGCCGCAGCATGCGTCGCGACTTCTGTTGCTTGCCCCGCTTCCGCTCAGCAGGACGACATTGCTTCGTTCTATACGGGCAAGACCATTCGACTCGTTGTCGGTGTCGGCGTCGGCTCGGGCTACGATATCAACGCCCGCATCGTGGCCCGGCACATCGGCAACCACATCCCCGGCAAACCGCAGATCGTCGTGCAGAACCAGCCCGGCGCCGGCAGCTTGACGATGACTCATGCGCTCTACAACAACGGCCCCAAGGACGGCACAACGATCGGGGCATCGCACCAAGGTATCCCGACCGCACAACTCCTGACGCCAGAGCAGACCCGCTTCGACCCCGCCAAGCTGAATTGGCTCGGCTCCAGCAACCGTGAAACGCAGGTGACTTACGCCTGGGCCAACGTGCCGATCAAGTCGATCGAGGACATCCGCAAGACGAAGTTCGTCGTCGGTAGCCAGGCGCCCGGCTCGTCGCAGAACGATTTCCCCGTCGCGCTCAACAAGCTGTTCGGTTTCGCTTTCAGCGTCGTCAACGGTTACGAGTCGACCTCCAAGATCCACCTCGCCATGGAGCGCGGCGAGGTTCACGGCATTGCCGCAGTGAACTGGTCGTCGCTGACATCGCTGCAGCCGCAATGGCTCGCGGAGAAGAAGATCAACCTCATCGGCCAATTCGGAATGCGCTGGCACCCAGAGCTGAAAGGCGTGCCCATGTGGCTCGACATCGCAAGAAACGACGCCGACAGGCAGGCGATGGAGCTTCTGCTGTCGCGCCTCGAAACCGGCCGGCCGTTCTTCCTGCCCCCCGACGTCCCCGAGGCCCGCGTGAATGCCCTGCGCCGGGCGTTCGACGCCACCATGAAGGACCCGGCCTTCATCGCCGAAGCCGACAAGTCGAAACTCGAAGTCGATGCGATGACGGGCGAGGAACTCGCAGCGTTCGTCATCAAGCTGAACGCCACCCCGCCCGACGTTGTCGCCCGTGTCCGCGACGCCCTGGCCGGGAAATAGCCTTGCAGCACCGGCTGTTCGTTACTTTTTCTTTGAGATGGGAAACTCGTTGCCTGCCGGACCGATCCAGCGGCCCGACTTCAGGCAGACAGCATTCGGCTTCGGTGTGTTTGCGTTGAAGATGTGCGCGATGCTGCTCGTTGCAGTGGGCTTCGACCGGCATCGCCACCGTGGCGATCACAACCCCGACAGAGCCCAGCAGGCCCAGAATTCGCATAACGAGATACTCCTGTGCAGGGCATACCTATCCCTTTGCCTCAGACCGTCCTCTGAACTGACCCATACCACCGACACCGCTTCGTCTCGTGCACCAGCATTCGCATCGTTCGCGGCGGTCGGGCGACGAGGCTTTCGATGACGCGCGCCGCGATCCGGCCGACGCCCTTGGTCTTGCGGCGGTTGTGGCGGAAGGCGAACTCGTCGAGGTAGGCTTGCAGGTGCTTGTCGCGCACCGCGCCAGCGTGGGTGCCGAACAGCCAGCGCTTCAACAGCGATATCGTCCAGTGGCAGCCTTGCACGGCGTCGTTCTCGCGCCGCTCGGCCTTGGTTTGCACGACCGCGTCGTGGGGGCGCTTGTCGAGGCTCTTCTTGTTGTAGCCGGCGTGCCCGTCGGTCACGACATGCGCGTCGGTGGCGACCTGGCCCGTCGCAAACAGCTTGCAGGTGTTGGTGTCGTTGTTCTCGACATGGGCGAGCCGTACGCGTCCGCCGCTCTCGGACGCCACCAGAACCAGCTCGTTCACCCCGGCCTTCACGAGCGCCTCGTCGAGCTGAACTCCTGAACCGAGTGGCTCGCGGTCGGGGCGGACCAGAGCGGTGCGCAGCTTGTGCAGCCAGGTCCATGCCGTCTCGTAGGAGCCAAAGCCCATGATGCGCTGCAGGTCCTTGGCCGAGATCCCATTGCGGTGTGAGGCGATCTCGAACACTGCGCGGAACCAAACCTTGAGCGGCTTGCGTGTCCTGTCGAGCAGCGTGCCGGACGTCAGGCTCGTCTGATGGCCGCAGTCTGCACACTCGAACAGCGTGCCATGGCGCAGCGGCTTGCGGAGGTGCTTGCTCCTGCAGCGCTGGCAGGCCGGCTCGCCGCCCCAGCGGGCCGCGATCCAATACGCGCGGCAGTCGTCCTCTGTCGCGAATCGCGCATCGAACTCAGGCGCTGTCTTCGGAAAATCACGCCACAGATCGTCTCGGCAAGCCTGCGTCATGGACCAACTCCTGGTTGGCTCTCATGTCGCA
>LNFM01009986.1_pt1 | contig 13553 bp, 11 predicted proteins | sample 596031 | NCBI WGS metagenome assembly LNFM01 (sample SAMN04254537, study PRJNA301005) | activated carbon metagenome | isolation source: dual media filters at the Ann Arbor, Michigan drinking water treatment plant | place: USA: Ann Arbor
AAATGCCGACGGTGATGCGGCCGCTGTCTTCGACGCGGGCCCATTCGTGGGACTTGAGGAACTTCAGGTCGCCGGGGATCTCACTCATGACAGGCCTCGATGGTCGGTGCGTGGCGGGGGGTGGTCGCTAGTCTAGCGGGGAGCGCGGGCGAAGGCATCCGCCGCGAGCGGCGGCTCAGGCCAGCACGCCGGGCTGGGCGACGCCGTCGCGGACGAAGGGATACTTCACCACGCGCACCGGCAGGCGCTTGCCGCGGATGTCGACCTCGACCGCACCGACCTCGCCGGCCGGAACCCGCGCCAGTGCGATCGCCTTGCCCAGGGTCGGCGAGAAGGTGCCGGAAAGGATCTCGCCCTCGCCCGCAGCGGTGAACACCGCCTGGCCGTGGCGCAGCACGCCCTTCTCGTCCAGCACCAGGCCGATCATCTGGCGTGCGGCGCCGGCGGCCTTCTGCGCCTCGAGCTTGCCGCGGCCGGTGAAGTCGCGGCCTTCGTCCAGCGCGACGGTCCAGGCCAGGCCGGCTTCGTAGGGCGTGGCCGACTCGTCCATGTCCTGGCCGTAGAGCGCCATGCCGGCCTCGAGGCGCAGCGTGTCGCGCGCGCCCAGGCCCGCCGGCTTGACGCCCGCGGCCAGCAGGCGATTCCAGAAATCGACCGCCTGCGACTCGGGCACCATCACTTCGAAACCGTCCTCGCCGGTGTAGCCGGTGCGGGCGATGAACAGGCCGTCGGCCTCGCAGGCGACGAACTTGCCCAGCTTGCCGGCGCGCTGCGCGGCGTCCGGCGACAGCAGGCCCAGCACCTTGTCGCGGGCGTTCGGTCCCTGCACCGCAACGATGGCCAGGTCGCGGCGCTCCTGGATCGTGATGCCGAAGGGCGCGGCCTGCGCCGTGATCCAGGCCAGGTCCTTGTCGCGGGTGGCGGCATTGACCACCAGGCGGAAGAAGTCCTCGGCCATGAAATAGACGATCAGGTCGTCGATGACGCCGCCGTTGGCATCGAGCATGCAGGCGTACAGCGCCTTGCCCGGCTTCTGCAGCTTGTCCACCGAGTTGGCCACCAGCTGGCGCAGGAACGGCCGCACCCGCTCGCCGCGCAGGTCCAGGATGGTCATGTGCGAGACGTCGAACATGCCGGCGTCGCGGCGCACCTGGTGGTGCTCCTCGATCTGCGAACCATAGTTGATCGGCATGTCCCAGCCACCGAAGTCGACCATCTTGGCGCCCAGCGCCCGGTGGGTATCGTTGAGGACGGTCTTCTTGCTCATGGCCTGCCAGTCGGTTCGGGGAAGACCGCCATTATCTCCCCGAAACGGGGTCCAGGAACGGGGTCAGGTTCACTTCCTCGCGACGGGTCGCCCGTTGGCCACTGCTTCGCAAGGAAGTGAACCTGACCCCGTTCCTGGTCATCGCTGCTGGCGGACCAGCCACCAGACGGGGACGAGGCCGACCAGGCACAGCCACAGGGACGGCCACGCGGCCTGCGCCCACAGGCCTTCGGTGGTGTAGCCGTAGATGCGCACGGCCAGCGTGTCCCAGCCGAAGGGGCGCAGCATCAGGGTGGCGGGCAGCTCCTTCACCGTTTCCACCAGCACCAGCAGCAGCGCCGCCACCAGGCCCGGCCGCAGCAGCGGCAGCACGATGCGGCGCAGGCGCGCGCCGGCGGGCACGCCCAGCACCCGCGCCGACTCCAGCAGCGAGGGACGCAGCGACTGGAACGCGGACTCGGTCGCCTCGTGGCCCACGCGCAGGAAGCGCACCGACAGCGCCAGCAGCACCGCCACCAGGCTCGAACTCAGCGCCATCCCCGACAGCCAGGGCCAGGCGCGCTCGGCGGCGACCAGCAGCCACATCGCGCCGACCGCCAGCACCGTGCCCGGCACCGCGTAGCCGAGTCCGGCGGTGAATCCGGCCGCCTGCACGATCCGGTCACCGCCACCGCGACGCCCCAGCAGCGTGAAGGCCAATGCGATCGCCAGCACCAGTGCCGCCGCCATCGCGGCAAGCAGGGCCGTGTTCAGCGCCGGCACGCCGACCTCGGGCAACGTCGCGCGCGACTGCCAGGACCAGGCCAGCAGTTGCGCCACCGGCACCAGGAAGCCCAGCGACACCACCGCCAGCGCCAGCGCGGACACGGCCCAACCGCGCCAGCCGGACAACGGGCGGCGCGGCGGCGGCATCAGCTGCGGACCGGCATGACGCCCGCGACCGCGGCCTATGCGCTCGAGCACCAGCACCAGCGCGACCAGCGCGACCATCGCGCAGGCCAGCTGCGCCGCGGCCGGCAGCGAATACAGGCCGAACCAGGTCTTGTAGATCGCAGTCGCCAGCGTATCCACGCCCAGGATGCTGACGGCGCCGAAATCGGCCAGCGTCTCCAGCAGCACCAGGCTCAGCCCGGCCACCCACGCCGGACGCGCCATCGGCAGCGCCGCGCGGAAGAAGGCCGACAGCGGCCCATGCCCCAGCGAGCGCGCCGCATCCATCGCGGCGCTGCCCTGCCGAAGGAAGGCGGCACGCACGATCAGGAAGACATAGGGATAAAGGACCAGCGACAGCACCAGCGCCGCACCCGGCACGCTGCGCAGCTCCGGGAAGGCCGATGGCGCGCCGCCCAGCGCGCGCCAGGCCGACTGCAGCGGGCCCGCGTAGTCGGTCAACCCGACATAAACGAAGGCGACCACGTAGCCCGGCAGCGCCATCGGCAGCACCAGCGCCCAGTCGAACAGGCGGCGCCCCGGATAGTCGTAGCGCGCGCTGGCCCAGGCCAGGCCGACGCCCACCAGCATCGAGAGCGCCGCGATCAGCCCAAGCAGCGCCAGGGTGTTGCGCACCGCGGCGGGCAGCACCTGCGCGAACAGGTGCGGCCACACCCCGGGCGCCGGCGTCGCGAAGGCACTCGCCAGCCACAGCGCCGGCAGCAGCAGCGGCAAGGCCAGCGCCCAGGCCAGCAGCCGCGGCCAGGCGGTGCGCGCGACGGCGGCACTCATCAGGTCAGCGCCAGCCGGCGCGATCCATCAGCTTCACGGCTTCGGCCTGGCGCGCGCCCGCCACCGACACGTTCACCGGGTCGGCCTTGAACGGCCCCCACGCGGCGACCACCGGATCCAGCGCCACGCCCGGGCGCGCCGGGATCTCGAAATTGACGCTGGCGAAGTCGGCCTGCACCGATTCCGACGCCAGCCACTCCAGGAACTTGCGCGCCTCGTCCTTCTGCTTCGAGGCGGCGACGATGCCCGCGCCCGACACGTTCACGTGCGCGCCGACGCCGGCCTGGTTGGCCCAGAACACCTGCACCGGGAAGGCCGGGTCGTCGTGCTGGAGGCGACCGAGGTAATAGGTGTTGATGAGGCCGACATCGCACTGGCCCGAAGCAATCGCCTTGGCCAGCAAGGTGTCGTCGGCGAAGGGCTCGGTGGCGAGGTTGGCGACCCAGCCGCGCACCACGGTCTCGGTGTACTCGACGCCGATGCGCTCGATCAGCGTGGCCACCAGCGACTGGTTGTAGACCTTCTTCGACGAGCGCAGGCACAGCCGGCCGCGCCACTTCGCGCGCGCCAGGTCGCCGATGCCCGACAGCTCGGACGGGTCCACGCGATCGGTCGAGTAAACGATGGTGCGCGCACGCTGCGACAGCGCGAACCACCGGCCCTGCGGATCACGCAGGTTGGCCGGGATCGCGGCTTCCAGCGCCGGCGACTGCACCGGCGCCAGCAGACCGCGCTCGGCCGCCTGCCAGAGGCTGCCTGCGTCCACGGCCATGAACAGGTCGGCGCGCGTGTTCGCGCCCTCGGCGGCCAGGCGCTCGATCAGCACCGGCGCGCCGTCGGACAGCAGCTGGATCTTCGTGCCGGTCTCGCGCTCGTAGCGCTCGAACAGCGGCTTGACCAGCGGTTCCTTGCGCTCGGTGTACACGACGAGTTCCGCCGCCTGGACGGCGGGTGCCAGCAGGCTGGCCAGCAGGAGGGAAAGCGTGAGGCGCGACATGGCGGGCTCCGGGGAAGGGTCAGGGAATGATAATGATTCTCATCCTAACTGCAATGCCGGGGCATGGCGAGGGGCTCATTCCCGATATTGGTATTGCGAATCATTCTCGCTAACAGTACGATTCCTGGCACGCCCCGCCCGGGCCCCGACTCCCCTTTCGATCCGAGACCTGCCCCGATGTCGCCGACACTGCGCCTCGCCATTTCCCTCGCCCTGCTGCCCACCGCCGCCTTCGCCGGCGGCGCGCCTTCGCCCGAGCTGCAGAGGCTCGACAGCGTCAACGTCTTCGGCACCGCCGAGGACACCCAGAAGGCGGCCGGCTCGGCCCACTACGTCGACCAGGAAACGCTCGAGCGCTTCAACTACCGCGACATCAACCGCGTCCTGCGCCAGGTGCCCGGCGTGTACCTGGTCGAGGAGGAAGGCTACGGCCTGCGCCCGAACATCGGCATCCGCGGCTCGGGCACCGACCGCAACAGCCGCATCACGGTGATGGAGGACGGCGTGCTGATCGCGCCGGCGCCCTACGCCGCCCCGGCCGCTTACTACTTCCCGACCATGGCCCGCATCGACGCGGTGGAGATCCGCAAGGGTTCCTCGGCGATCCAGGCCGGCCCGCGCACGACCGGCGGCGCCATCAACCTGATCTCCACCCCGATCCCGGGCGAGGCCGGCGGCGAGTTCGACCTGTCCTACGGCTCCGACGCCACCCTGCTGGCGCACGGCTGGGCCGGCGGCATGGGCGAGCGCTTCGGCGGCATGGTCGAGGCGGTGCGCCAGTCGACCGACGGCTTCAAGCAGATCGACGGCGGCGGCGACGCCGGTTACGAGCTCGACGACGTGGTGGCCAAGCTGCGCTGGGTCAGCGCGCCGGACGCCGCCGTGTACCAGCAGCTCGACCTCAAGGTCGGCCGCAATACCCAGGACAGCAACGAGACCTACCTCGGCCTCACCGACGCCGACTTCCGCGCCGACCCGAACCGCCGCTACGCCGGTTCGCGCCTGGACAACATCCGGACCGAGCAGAACCTCTACGAACTGCGGCACCTGATCGAGCTCGGCGACGCCACCACGCTCAGCACCGTCGCCTACCGCACCGAGTTCTCGCGCAACTGGTACAAACTCAACGACGTGCTGAACCCGCTGACCGGCGGCTACGTCGGCATCGGCACCATCCTGGCCGACCCGACCACCTGGTCGGACCAGTACGCCTGGCTTACCGGCGAGGACAGCCCGGACAATGCCCTGCGCCTGCGCAACAACAACCGTCGTTACTACGCCCAGGGCCTGCAGACCGTGCTCGGAACGAGCTTCGCCACCGGCGCCGCCAGCCACGAGCTGGAAGTGGGCCTGCGCGTGCACCGCGACCAGGAAGACCGCTACCAGGACGACGACCGCTACCGCCTGCAGGCGGGCCAGTTCGTGCTGACCCGCGACGGCGCGCCCGGCACCCAGGACAACCGCGTCGGCGACGCCGAGGCGCTGTCGCTGTTCGTGCACGACACCATCAGCCTCGGCAAGTGGATCCTGACCCCGGGCGTGCGCTACGAGCGCATCGACCTGGCCAGCACCCGCTACTCCACCGCCACCGGCCTGCGCGACGTGGTGCTGTCGAAGGTCGAGACCGAGGTGGACGAAGTCATCCCGGGCTTCGGCGCCACCTACCTGCTCAGCGATTCGCTGACCCTGTTCGGCAGCGTGCACCGCGGCTTCAACCCGCCGGGCCCGGCCTCGGGCTCGCTGTCGGAGAAGAGCGTGAACGGCGAGTTCGGCCTGCGCTGGAACGCGGGCGCGCTGGGCACCGAGCTGGTCGGCTTCGTCAACGATTACTCCAACCTGGTCGGCACGTGCACCGCGTCCAGCGGCGGCACCTGCAACCTGGGCGACCAGTTCGACGGCGGCGAGGCGCGCGTGAGCGGCCTGGAGGCCAGCCTGGCCTACGACTTCAACGCCGGGGGCGCGATCTCCGTTCCGTTCTCGCTGGCCTATACCTACACCCGGGCGGAGTTCCGCAATACGTTCGAATCCGATTTCGATGAGTGGGGCGACGTGGCCAGCGGCGACCGCCTGCCCTACCTGCCCGAGCACCTGGTGCACGCCGAACTCGGCCTGGCCGGCGCGCGCTGGCGCCTGGGCCTGGCCGCCAACTACCTCGACGACATGCTGACCGTCGCCGGAGGCGGCAACGGTGAGCGCACCGATTCGGCCGTGGTCTGGGACCTGACCGGCGGCTACCAGCTCAACGACCGGGTCGAGCTGTACGCCCGGATCGAGAACTTGTCGGACGAAACCTACATCGTCGCCCGCCGCCCGGCCGGCGCCCGCCCGGGCCAGCCGCGCAGCGGCTTCGTGGGCCTGCGCATCGGCTTCTGACCCCGGGGCCGGGGCTGCCCGGCAACCATCTCCGCCGCATCCCTGTAGGAGGGACTTCAGTCCCGAAGCTTCCCGACAAAAGCTTCGGGACTGAAGTCCCTCCTACACTGTTTTTTGGGCCTTCCGGCAGGGTTTACAGGCACGGCCGACGGGAACAGGCTGCCGGCATGCGAAAACGCCTGCGACGCTTTCCCGCCCCGCCGCATCCTTGACCGATGTGAGCCACCCCTCGTCCTTCGCCATCGATGTCCCGGCCGCCCTGGTCGACCGCGCCCGGCGCGGCGAGGCGGGCGCGTTCGAGCAGATCTACCGCCTGTTCGAGCGGCCGGTGTTCACCCTGGCGCTGCGCCTCACCGGCGAGCGCGAGGAGGCGCAGGACGTTCTGCAGGACACCATGCTCAAGCTGTTCGACCGCGTGGGCGAGTTCCGCGGTGAATCCCCGTTCTGGGGCTGGCTGCGCCAGATCGCGGTGAACGAAGCGCTGATGCGCCTGCGCCGCCGCGGCCGGCTGCCGCAGACCGAGGAGGCGGTGGACGCCGAACTCGAGAGCCATGACGTGATGCTGCCGGCCGCCGCCGCCGACGCCGCCCTGCTCACCCGCGCGCTCGGCCGCATGGCCGACGCCACCCGCAGCGTGCTCTGGCTCTACCACGCCGAGGGCTACACCCACGACGAAATCGCCGGACTGATGGGCCGCACGCCCAGTTTCTCCAAGTCGCAGCTCGCGCGCGGCACCCGCAAGTTGCGCGAACTGCTGAAGATCGAACAGGAGTTGACCCATGCCTGACGCCCGCGCCCACGACCCCGGCCTGCCGATTGCCGAGGCGCTGCAGCGGCTGCCGCTGGAGGCGCCCGACCGCAGCGCCTGGCCCGCGCTGCAGCAAGGCCTCGCCGCCCGCCAGCGCAAGCCGCGCCTGCGCTCGCCGTTCGCGCTCGCCGCCGCGGCGGTGCTGGCCCTGGCCGCGCTGCTGCCCGGCCGCCTGGCCACGCCGCCCGCTGCGCCGGAGCCCATCGCCCGCATGGCCGCGCCCGACGTCGATGCCCTGATGGCGGAATCCGCGCGCCTCGAGCATCTGGTCAATGCCGTCTCCCCCGAAGGCATGGCCTCGGCCAGCGGCACCCTGCTTGGCCTGGAATTCGAGGACCGCCTGCAGCAAATCGACACCGCGCTGTCCGACCCCGCGCTCGGCGCGAACGGCCGCGCCGCCCTCTGGCAGCTGCGTGTCTCGCTGCTGCGGGAATACGCCGGCTTCCAGGGTACCCGCCAGTACCTGGCCGCCGACGGCAACACCGTGGATGGCGCCCTGGTCGCCACGTTCTGAGCAGTGAACCCGACCCCGTTTTTCCTCCGAGGAATGCCCGCATGAAGCTTCGACTGATGTCACTGATGATCGCCGCGGCCCTGCTGCCCGCCGCTGCGCTCGGCGCCGATGCGCCGAAGGACGAGGCGGCCGCCCGCGCCGAGCTGGAGCAGGCGCGCGCCGAACTCGAACGCAACGCCCGCCGCGTCGCCGAACTCAGCCGCAAGCTGGGCGAAGCCGACGGCGCGCGCGTCCACCGCAACGTGATCGTGATGGGTCCCGAGGGTGCGGCGCTGGACGTGGACGAGCTGCGGTTCAACCTGTCCGAAACGCCAGGTGCCATGCGCCGCCCCGGCGTCGGCATCGTCATGGCCGAGAACGAGAAGGGCCCCGGCGTCCGCATTGCCGCGGTGACGCCCGACAGCCCGGCGGCCAAGGCCGGCCTGCGCACCGGCGACGTGCTGGTGAAGGTGGACGGCAAGACCATCGACCAGCGCGGTGAAACCGCCATCGACCAGGCGCGCGAATGGCTGGGCGGCCTCGAGAAGGGCCAGAAGCTGGCGCTGGGCTACACCCGCGACGGCAAGCCGGGCACCGCGAACGTGGTGGTGGACGAGATCGGCCGGGTGATGGTGTTCAACCGCGAGGACGGCGCCGTCGCCCGCGCGCTCGCCTTCGAGCGTGCCCAGGGCACGCCGCTGATCGACCCGGGCGTGGCGATCGAGATCGAACGCCTGCGCACCGCGCCCTGCGCGCCCGGCAGCGAGGACTGCCAGCTGCCCGTGCTCAGCCAGGCCTTTCGCTGGAGCGGCCTGAACCTGGCCTCGGTGGACGCGAAGCTGGGCCGCTACTTCGGCACCGACCGCGGCGTGCTGGTGCTCAGCGGCGGCGCCGGTCTCGACGCACTGGAGCCGGGCGACGTGATCCAGCGCATCGAGGGCGACGCCGTTGCCACGCCGCGCGACGCGATGCGCGCCCTGCGCGAGCAGGACGCCGGTGAGAAGGTGAAGGTCGAGGTCCTGCGCGACCGCAAGCCGCGCACCGTCGAAGTGACCGTGCCCGACGCCCCGCCCCTGCGCTGGTTCGCCCCGCCGCCGCCGACCCCGCCGGCACCGCCCGCCCCGCCGACCGCGCCAACGCCAGCCACCCCGCGCACGCCGGCCGCCGCGCCCCCCGCACCCCCGACCCCGCCCGCACCCCCCAGGCCCTTCGCCGCCATCTGACCCCTTCGCTCCGCGCTCCGTGCAGGAGGACCTTCAGGCCCGAAGCTCCTGACCTCTGTAGGAGGGCCTTCAGGCCCGAAGCTCTTGCCCCCTGTAGGAGGGCCTTCAGGCCCGAAGCTCTTGATCCCTGTGGGAGGGAATTCATTCCCGACGCTTCTGGCCCAGAGCGTCGGGAATGAATTCCCTCCCACAAAAAGCTTCGGGCCTGAAGGCCCTCCTACATTGGCTTCGGGCCTGAAGGCCCTGCTGCGTTTTCCTGGGTTGCCATCGCGCGCCCGAGCGGCTTTACTTCGGCCTTTCGTCGGCCGCAGGCGCGTTCCCCTTGATGACCCGCACCCGCCGCGCGCTCGCGCTCCTGCTGGCCATCCTGCTGTGCACCGCCGCGATCTACGCCTGGCGACCTGGCAACGCGCCCGCGGCCGAGCCTGTCGCCGAGCCCGCCCCGGTGCCGTCGATCGAACCGGCCGCGCCGACCACGCCGGCGCCCGACCCCGCACCGACGCTGCCACTGCCCGCCGAGGTGACCGTCCGCCGCGCCAGCGAATCGCGCCTCGCCGACATCGCGCCGCGGCTGCAGGCCCGCGCCGACGCCGGCGATGCGGACGCGGCGTGCCGGCTCGCGGTGGACCTCATGCATTGCCGTTGGCTGGCGTTCTACGGCCCCGACGCTGCCGTGCGTCTCGCCCGCCAGGAAAGGGAGAAGGAAGCGAGCGGCAGGCTCGAGGCCGCCAATGACGCCGCTACCCTGCTGATCCAGGCCACCGAGCTCCAGCGCGTTTGCGGCGGCATTGACGAGACGCTGATGACGCGCGCCGGCCACTACCTCCGGCAGGCAGCCTTGGCCGGCCATCCGGATGCGGTCATGCGCTATGCGGCCGGCGAGATGTTCAACCTCCGGATGGGACAGGCCATCATCACGAGCCGGGAGTTCGATCCCTGGCGCCGCGAGGCTCCGCGCCTTGTCGAACAGGCGCTGGCGGCCGGCGAGCCTGGCGCCGTGCTGCTGATGCTCCACTCGCACGCCGGCAACGCCGGCCACCTGGGCATGTTGACGCCGCCCGATCCCCTGGCCGAACAGACCAGCCTCGCGCTGGCCCGGCGGCTGTTTGGTGACGAGCTGCCCCTGGCGAGATTCGGGATTCCGGCCAGCGCTGATCCTGAAATCCTGAAGGCTGCGCAAGCGCGCGCCGCCGAAATGCATGCGCGTCACTTCAACGGCGAGCGACATCCGGCGGTCTCCTCGTCCCACGCCTTCCTGGTGCCTGAAGACCCCGAAAGAAATCCCTGGTTGACGACCGACCCTGCACTGCCCGGCAGCCGGGCGTGTCGGCCGCAGGCAGGCCGCTGATGCGCCGTCGCCTGGCCCATGCCGCCGGCCTGGGCCTGGCCGTGTCGGTGATCGGCGCGGTGCTCTGGCTCGCGTGGCCCGGGGCGACCGGGCAGAGCAAGCGCAGCGCTGCCGACAAGATAGTCGCCGCCCCGACTGAGGCCGCTCAGGGCGCCTCACCGGAAGGGCCGCCGGCCACCACCGCGATCCCCAGCACGCCGCTACCGCCGGACGACGCGCCGCTGGCCGGGATCCTTCCCGCGCTGGCAGAACGCGCCGACGCAGGCGACCGCAAGGCCGCCTGCCGCCTGTCGCTGGAACTGCTGCGCTGCAGCCAACTGATCGAGTCGGAAGCCCAGGCCAAGCGCCGGGCCGAACCTACGGAGCCCACGGAACCCGCCAACGCCGCCGCGTCCGAATGGGAGGCGCGCCATCGCGCCTGGACGAATCATTGGCTGGGCCAGTGCGCCACGGTCCCGGAATCCTTGCGCGGGCAAGGGCCGCGCTACCTGCGGCAGGCCGCACTCGCCGGCGAACCCGAGGCGATGGTTCGCTATGCCGAAGGCCATCAGTGGCCGCCCAGCGGCCGCGGCGCCCTGGCCGGCGAGCCGTTCGACCAGTGGCGCCGGGAAGCGCCGGGCATGATGCAGCGCGCGCTCGAAAGCGGCTATGCCGGCGCGGCCTTCCCGTTGATGGTGGCCTACCGCGATGACTGGGGCTTCCACGCCGCGCTGGTGCCCGACGACGACGAGCAGGCGCTGACCATGAGCCTGCTGTACGCCAGGCTCTACGCGACCCGTGAGTATCCCGGGCACCGGCACACCCTGGACGCCGCGGCGCAGCTCCGGGCGCGGGAGCGGGCCGAGGCGATGCACCGGCGATACTTCAACGGCCGCCAGTTCAGCGGCCGAAATCCGTACCCGGAGCCCGTGTGGTTCCCAGCCCAGGGCACGGAAACCATGCACAGTTTCTGCCGCGACCCCTGATGCCCCGTGCAGGAGGGCCTTCAGGCACGATGCTTTTTGTGGGAGGGAATTCATTCCCGATGCTTTCGGCCAGGAGCGTCGGGAATGAATTCCCTCCCACAGGGATCAAGAGCTTCGGGCCTGAAGGCCCTCCTACAGGGGCGGGCGGGTATCATGGCGCGGCGATTCGCATCTTCCTTTTCGGCGATTGATTGGACGCTTTCTACATCTCCACCTTTGCCGTCGCGATCGCCGAGATCGGCGACAAGACCCAGCTGCTCGCGCTGATGCTCGCCGCCCGCTACCGCAAACCCTGGCCGATCATCGCCGGCATCCTGGTCGCGACCCTGGCCAACCACGGCCTGGCCGGCTGGATCGGGGCCTGGGTCACCGGCTTCGTCAGCCCCGACGTGCTGCGCTGGGCGGTCGTGCTGTCCTTCGTCGCCGTCGCGCTGTGGGCCCTGGTACCCGACAAGCTCGAGGACGGCGAGGTGAAGACGACGCGCTATGGCGCCTTCCTCGCCACCACCCTCGCCTTCTTCATCGTCGAGATCGGCGACAAGACCCAGGTCGCGACCGTGGTGCTGGCCGCGCAGTATTCGCCGCTGTGGCAGGTGGTCGCCGGCACGACGCTGGGCATGGCCATCGCCAATGTCCCGGTGGTGCTGCTGGGCTCGAAGTTCGCCGCGAAGCTGCCGCTCAAGGCCGCCCGCTGGGCCGCGGCGGCCCTGTTCGCGGCGCTGGCGGTCTGGGTGGCGCTGCGCGGCCTGCCGGGCTGAGATCCCCAGACCTGACACCGACGCGGTGGCCCGGCTATGCTCGGGCCCATCCTGAACAGGCCACGACCCCCGGCGTGAGTACCCTGCGCGAGACCATCGAAGACCTGGCGGCCTCGCTGCGCGAGCCCCCCGACGAAATCCTGCTCGAGGTCGGCGCGGGTGGCGAACGGCTGGTGGCCTACCTGCGCGTCGGCGTCGCGACCCTGCTGCTCCTGCTGCCGCTGCTCAACTACCTGGCCAACGGCACCCTGCATGAAACCCTGGCCGGCCTGGTCGGTGCCCTGCTGGTGCTGGGGCTGAGCCTGCTCTGGCTCAACCTGGCCCGGCGGCCGCGTCGCGTCGAAGGGCTGGCGATCGCCACCGCCGCATCCGACGTGACCATGGTTACCCTGGTGCTGGCCCTGCTGGCGATGGAATCCCCGGTGGCCTCGATCAACAGCGCGGTCGTGTGGTGCTGCTATCCGCTCGCCATCTTCGCCACCGCGCTGCGCCACGACGTGCGCGTCACCCTGTTCGCCGGCGCCCTGGCCCTGGCGCAGTCGGGCCTGCTGTGGGCGGCGGTGGTGATGCTTAGCACCGAGCCGCTGGTCTCCGCGGTCTACGGCACGGTCACCACCTCCACCCAGGTCCAGCGCCTGGTGCTGCTGGTGGCGGTGACCCTGGTGACGGCGATGGTGGTGTTCCGCGCCCAGCGCCTGACCCAGTTCTCGGCCACCGACGGCCTGACCGGGCTGCCGAACCGCAACTACCTCAACACCCGGGTACCGCAGCTGGTGCGCGAAGCCCGCGCCCAGGGCCACACAGTGAGCCTCGCCCTGGTGGACCTGGACAACTTCCGCCACATCAACGCCGAACTGGGCCACCTGGCCGGCGACCGCGCGCTGCGCCACGCGGTGAAGGTGCTGCGCAAGGAGCTGGCCCGCGAGGAGCCGATGATCCGGGCCGGCGGCGAGGAGTTCGTGCTGGTGCTGCGGCTGCCGATCGGCGCGGCCTGGGAGCGGTTGGAAGTACTCAGGCGCAAGCTCGAGGCCTCACCCTTCGTGCCCGCGGCCGGGGTGGAGGCGCGCCGGCTGACCCTGAGCGCCGGCCTGGCCAGCTGTCCGCAGGACGCCAACGACCTGTCGGGCCTGATGAAACGGGCCGACCTGCGCCTGCAGGTGGCCAAGCAGGCCGGCCGGAACCGGGTGGTCGCCCGCGACGAGGGCTGAACCTGCCTTGCCGGGGCCGGGGGCCTGCTCTACCCTGCCGCATCGTCTCGGGGGTTCCGCAGCTCTAATGATCACCAGCATCCTGTTCGGCCTGTTCGGCCTGTCCGTCCTGATCTTCATCGCCTGGCTGTTCTCCAACAACCGCGGTGCGGTGGACTGGCGCCTGGTGCTCACCGGCATCACCCTGCAGATCGGCTTCGCGGCGCTGGTGCTGCTGGTGCCGGGCGGCCGCGACGTGTTCGACGCGCTGGGCAATGGCTTCGTCAAGGTGCTGAGCTTCGTCGGCGAAGGTTCTCGGTTCATCTTCGGCAACCTGATGGACGTCGACACCTACGGCTTCATCTTCGCCTTCCAGGTGCTGCCCACCATCATCTTCTTCGCCGCGCTGATG
>LNFM01009987.1_pt1 | contig 13553 bp, 13 predicted proteins | sample 596031 | NCBI WGS metagenome assembly LNFM01 (sample SAMN04254537, study PRJNA301005) | activated carbon metagenome | isolation source: dual media filters at the Ann Arbor, Michigan drinking water treatment plant | place: USA: Ann Arbor
AGAGCCGGATGGTGGTCAGCTTTGGCATGCTGTTGAACCTGGCGAGCGTGTCGGGGGCGAAGGATGCGGGGGCGCTGTGGAAGTTCCTGAAGCGCTATGCCCCGGACGCTTCGCCCGAGACACATCCGGATCTGGATGCGGCGGCGGGGTATGCGGTGCGCTACTTTGCCGACAAGATCGCGCCGACGCGGGTGTTCCGTCTGCCGGACGCGAAGGAGCGGGCGGCGATGGAGGATCTTGTCGCTCGGTTGAAGGTCTGGGACGGGGCGACGGACGACGAGGCGTTGCAGTCGATGGTCTTTGCGGTGGGCAAGGAGCATGGGTTCGAGCCGCTACGCGACTGGTTCAAGGCGCTGTACGAGGTGCTGCTGGGGGCGTCGGATGGGCCGAGGTTCGGCGGGTTCATCGCCCTTTACGGGGTCGAGGAGACCGTGGCACTGATGGAGCGGGCGCTGAAGGGCGAACTGGTCGCCTGACGCCTGATTGGGGGCCGGATGGGACGCGAGGCGGAAGGGCATGCGGTCTGGCGCGGTCAGTCTGGCGCGGTGAAGGCTTATCTGGAAAGCGACGGGATCGTCTTGCGCGGCGAGGTGCGAGGGAAGCTACCTCGCGCGGGGTTGATGGGTTGGCGGGTGGAGGGAGAGGACCTGTGCCTGCGCTCGGACGGAGAGCCGTTTGTCCTGACCCTGGACGCGAAGGAAGCAGCGGCTTGGGTCAAGGCGCTGGAGAAGCCGTTGCCGTCCTTGGCGCAGAAACTGGGAGTTTCGGCGTCGGCGCGGGCATGGGTCATCGGGGGGCCGCTGCCAGAGGAAATCGCGGTGGCTGTGGCCGGGGCCGAGGCATCGGGGCCGGAGGGGGCCTCGGTGATCGTGGCGGTGCTGACCGGGCCAGGTGATCTGGAAGCAGCCCTGGCGGCAGGACGGGCGCATGGGCTGCGGGTCTGGTGCGTGCATGGCAAGGGCAAGGGTGCGGCGGTTCCTGACGCCGCTGTACGGGACACGTTCCGGGCGGCGGGCTGGATGGACATCAAGGCAAGTGCGGTCTCCGAGGACTTCACGGCAACGCTGTACCGACCCCGGGGGGAGTGACCCGCAGCGCCCAATGGCGGCGCGGGTCGCAGGGGCTTAGCCGAACTTCAGGAAGAACTTGGAGTACGGCACTTTCAACCCACCGATGGCGGCCTTGATCGCGGCGTCGTCCCCGGCGCGCGCTGCCGCGAGCAACTGGTCCACCGAAGCCTGCATCGCCCCGGAGAGAGCTGCATAGTCGGCGTCGCCCTCAGCCTTGGCCGGGGGAGACGACAGAATGTCCCGGGCGAGGTAGGCCAGCACGGCAGAATGTTCCAGGATGGCCTGCTTCGCGCCTTCGTCCAGGGTTGAAAGGTCGAGGGCAAGGATACTCTCCATCTCGGCATGATAGGCGTTCATGCGGTCGGAAAAGGTTTCGATCCCGTTGCGGGCGTGAAGCGCGCTGAAGGCCTCGCGGACGTGTTCCAGGGTCTCGTGGCTTTCGGGCAGGTCGCCCTTGCCCACGGCCTCGCTGGCCTTGGCGAGGCGGCTGGAGACCTCGGCGATCATCTCGGGCCATTGCGCGTCGGCCTCATACTGCGGGGGAGGGGTCTGGCCGTAGGTGGACACAAGGGCATCCCACTGCCTTTGCAGGCCGGTCAGAGCGGCGGCGGACTTTTCGGCATTGCCGGAGTTGGTGGCGAAAAGGGCGGTGCGGTAGCCGGCATACATCTCGCCGTAGGCGGATTCGAAGTCGGTTACCGGGCCGGCAAGGACGGGGCCGACAAAGGCCGGGGTGGTGGAGAGAAGGAAGGTAAGGGCGATGAGCGGCAGCTTGCGTGGCATGGTGGGCCTCCGTTGGGGGGGGTGTTGCGCCACGGACTTTCGCCGGAAGGCAATCGCGGGGCCTTGATGCAGATCAGTTGAGCTAGAAAACTTTGAAGCTGTAAATCTGATGGACTGGTTTGACTTCTGGCCGAACGGCCTAGGTGGATTTTCAAGGGGACGTCGAAAAGGGAGCTTAGCCCATGTGCAATGGTCTTTACGCCGTTCTGCTGGCCGCCTGTCTGGCCTTGCCTGCTGCCGCCCAGGAAGGGCCGATCCGGGAAACCATCGAAAGCCAGATGGAAGCGCTTCAGGCCGATGATTTCGCCCGCGCCTTCACCTTCGCCAGCCCGAACATCAAGGGCATCTTCGGCACGCCCGAGAATTTCGGAGCAATGGTCAAGCAGGGCTATCCGATGGTCTATCGCCCGGCCGAGGTCGAGATGGGCGAGCTGCGCGAAATCGCCGGGAACCTGTGGCAACGGGTTCGCGTGGTCGATCAGGCGGGGGCGGCCTGGTATCTGGACTACATGATGATCGAGACGGCCGAGGGCTGGCAGATCAACGCGGTCCAGATTCTGCCCGCGCCGGATGTGGGCGTCTGACGGCCTTCAACATCTCTTGCACCCTTGATCCGAGGCTTCCCCTCACCCTGACCCTCTCCCCCCCTGGGGAGAGGGGAGGGGGGCTGCAGGGTCGGTTTCCGGGCCTTCGACGGTGCGCGGGTGTTGCGTGCGGGGTGCCTGGTCCGCGCGGAGCCGTGAGCGGCGGTTAAGTCTTCCTTGCTACCCACTTTGCCCCATGGCGGTGCGGTTTGTCAGAGGCGGCCCTGGGGGTCCTTTGACAAACCGCGCCTGGCAGTGGCGCGAAGCGAGGCAAGGGAAATCAAAGATGAACAAGGCTATCACTGACGGGCTGGTCCTGATGCCGCCGCCGTTCTCGGCAGGCCTCAACCTCTGGTCGCGCGAGGACGGGACGCCCGGCTCGGGGTCGTATCAAGGCCAGCCGAACGCGGCGCTGGTCACCAACGACCAGGATTTCGCGGGCTGCCTGGAGCTGCAGAAGACCGACGCGACCCAGAAGCTGCGCAGCTTTGCCCAGACGCCGATCCAGCCGGGCCTGTATCTGCGGGTGACGGCGCGGGTGAAGGCGGTGTCGGGGAACCTGCCCTCGGTCCGGATCGCGGCCTGGGCGGGGGATGTCAGCGGGCAGAACGTGGTCGGTCTGCCGCAGACCGGGCCGTCCGTCGCCCTCACGTCTTACGGCACGGTGGTGACGGTCAGCGCGATCATCTCTCCGGCCAGTCGCACCGGGGTGACCCTGCCCTGGTCGCTGCAGTCGATCTACGCCCATGTCGGCCTTGACCTGACCGGGGCGAACGGCGGCGTGGTGCGGATTGACGACATCGAGGTCGAGGATGTGACCAACGTCTTCATCCGCAAGCTGATGGACTGGGTCGATGTGCGCGACTTTGGTGCCCTGGGTGACGGGACGACGAACGATGCTCCGGCCTTCCTTGCGGCCGATGCGGCGGCGGCGGGGCGCGAGATCCTGGTGCCGTCGGGGGTATTCCGGCTGACGAGCGAAGTGACGATCAACAGCCGGATCCGGTTCGAGGGCACGCTGTCGATGCCGTCCAACCGCAAGCTGACGCTGACGCGGAACTATGATCTGGACACTTATGGCCAGGCCTTCGGCTCCGAGCTTGAGGGGTTCAAGCGGGCACTTCAGGCGCTTTTCTTCTTTACCGACTATGTCACGCTGGACCTGTCGGGGCGGCGCGTCGATCTGACCGATCCGATCGACGTGGCGGCACTGTCAGGGGTCACCAGTTTTTCAAGCCGCCGCGTCGTGCGCAACGGCTCGCTGAATGCGGTGGCCGGGCCGAACTGGGCGACCCAGGACGTGACCTCGGTCGCGACCTATTCGGCGGCGGCGAACACCACGCTGACCGGGGTTGCGAACGTGGCGAACATCCCCATCGGCGCGCTGGTCATCGGGACGGGTGTGGGCCGCGAGGTCTATGTCACCGCAAAGAACGTCGGCGCGGGGACGGTGACGATCAGCCAGCCGCTGTACGCGGCAGTGGGCACGCGGACCTATACCTTCCGCCGGTTCAAGTACATGCTGGACTTCTCGGGCTTTGACCTGCTGTCGCGGTTCGAGCTGGAGGATATCGAGTTCAACTGTCTGGGTGTCGGGTCGGGCGTGATGCTGCCGATGTCGGGGTCGACCCAGCGGTTCATGTCCTGCACCTTCAACCGGCCGCTGGACCGGGGGATCAGTTCGGCTGGGTCGGGCTGTCAGGGCATGTTCGTCGACATGTGCCAGTTCCTGTCGAACGAGCAGTCGGTACCGGCGGTGGACCGCACCACTATCGCGATGAACGTGCAGGCCAACGACACCAAGCTGCGCAACAACCGGATCGTGCGGTTCGCGCATTTCGCGATCATGAACGGGACGGGTCACCTGATCCACGCCAACCACTTCTTCCAGGGCGACAGCGTGACAGCAGGCGTGCGGCGGGCGGGGCTGGTGTTCACCCAGACCAACGTCTCGACCGTGGTGACGGGCAACTACATCGACAACTGCTTTATCGAATGGGGCAACGAGCATGACTCGGCGCCCGAGGAGAATGGCGAGTTTTCGTTCGGTGGCCTCAACATCGTCGGCAACGTGTTCATCGCGTCGGACTGCACGACGGCCTTCCGCTGGATCGTGGTCAAGCCCTACGGGCCGGGCCATTTCTTCAGCGGCTTCACGGTGTCGGGGAACAGCTTCCGCTGCTTTGGCGTGATCGTCGATCGGGTCGACATGGTGGACACGACCTTTGCGTCGCTGGATTTCACCCGGTCGCGCAATGTGCGGGTCGAGGGGAACAGCTTCAACAACGTGACGCAATGGATCATCAACCCGGTGCAGGTGATCCACACGCAGAACACGGCGGCCGAGACCTGGAACGTCAGCGCGGGCGGGTTCGTCCCCTTTGGCGGGCGGATCCGCCTGGTCGAGGCGGTGGCCCCGGAGGGGGTCATCACCAACGCCTCCAACGCGGCGCGGTATGTGTTCCCCTATTCGGTGCCGGGGACGGGGGTTGCCGGCAACGAGGCGCAGGTGCGCTGGGGCGAGGCGGTGCGGGGCAAGGCGCTGGTCACCATGCGGATGGACGTTCCGGCCTGAGCCTTTCGTCAATGTCAAAAGCGGGCGGTCCTTCGGGGCCGCCCTTCTTCGTTCACAGGTCCTCCGGTCTGACATGGAAGGCGCGGGCGAAGCCGCCGTTCAGAAGCGCCGACATCGGGATCAGTCGGACAAAGGCGAAGTCGGGTAGATCCACATAGATCGTGGCTTTCGGGTTCCGTTGCAGCCAGCGGTCGCGAATGCCGGAACGCGCGGGATCGTCCGGGGCAACGAAGCTCGCCCTGGCGCGGATCGTCAGCCGGGGATGGGTCAGCGGGTCGCCCTTGTCGCCGACCTCGCCCAGCATCAGCGCACAGTCGGGACGGTCACGCAGCGCGCGGAAATGCGGGGCGAGGCCGGAAATCAGCGTCAGCAGCCCCGCCTGAGGATCACGGGCAAAAGCGATGCGGCTGATGCCGGGGCTGCCGGTGTCGGGATCCTCCCAGGCGAGCGCGGCATGGCCGAGGGCCATGAGCCTGGCCACGAGGACAAGGGCGTCGTCATTGGCGGGCTGGACGGGATCGGGGCGCTTTGACATCGGACTTCGCGGCAGTTGACAGTGCTGGGACAGAGGAGTCTTCTGCCGCCATTCAGTTTGCTTTGCCAGCAATTACTGGCGGTTCCTCTGGCCCTGGATGCCATCATGACCGACACTGCGCGGGGCCAAACGGGCCTGACCGAATTTATGCCGAAGCTCCTGACCGTCTGGCGCGAAGGGTACGGGCTGGCCCAGTTGCGCGCCGATGCCCTGGCGGGGCTGACGGTGGCCATCGTCGCCCTGCCCCTGTCCATGGCCATCGCGATCGCCAGCGGCGTCGGACCGGAGCGTGGCCTCTTCACAGCCATCGTCGGTGGCTTCCTCGTCAGCGCCCTGGGCGGATCGCGCTATCAGATCGGAGGACCGGCGGGCGCCTTCATCGTCCTGGTGGCGGCCTGCGTCACGGCCACCGGGGTCGAGGGGCTGATCCTCGCCACCCTGTTGTCCGGCGTGATCCTGATCGTGGCGGGGGCGCTACGGATCGGGACCTACATCCGCTATATCCCCTATCCGGTCACCGTCGGCTTCACTGCCGGGATCGCGGTGATCATCTTTGCCAGCCAGCTGCGCGAGATGTTCGGCCTGACCCTTCCGGGGGCGGAACCGGGCGAGATCCTGGCCAAGGTCGAGGCGCTGTGGGTGGCACGCGGGACGGTGACCTGGGCCGCGATTGTCGTGGCAGCGCTGACGGCGGCGGTGATCCTTGGCCTGCGCCAGGTCCGGCCGCACTGGCCCGGGATGCTGATCGCCGTGGTGATCGCATCGGTCGTGGTGGCGGCCCTAGGCCTGCCGGTCGCCACGATTGGCACCCGGTTCGGCGACTTGCCGCATATCCTGCCAGCGCCGTCCCTGCCCGACCTTGGCCTGTGGCAGCAGGCACTGCCCTGGGCGGCCAGCTTTGCCTTGCTGGGTGCGATCGAATCCCTGCTGTCCGCCGTGGTCGCCGACGGAATGTCGGGCGCGCGGCACCGGTCCAACGCTGAACTGGTGGCGCAGGGCGTGGCGAACATCGGCTCGGGCCTGTTTGGCGGGTTCTGCGTCACCGGGACCATCGCGCGCACCGCGACCAACGTGCGGGCGGGCAGCAAGGGACCGGTGTCGGGGATGCTGCATTCCCTGTTCCTTTTGGTCTTCCTGATGATCGCCGCGCCGCTGGCGGCCTATATCCCGTTGGCCGCCCTCGCCGGGGTTCTGGCCGTCGTCGCCTGGGGCATGGCCGAGCGGCATGAGTTCGCAGCCCTGTTGCGGTCGTCGCGCGGGGATGCTCTGGTCGTCAGCGCGACCTTCCTTCTGGTCGTGTTCCGCGACCTGACCGAAGGCATCGTCGTGGGCTTTGCGCTGGCTGGCCTCGTCTTCATCAAGCGGATGTCGGAAAGCGCGGCACTGCAGCCCCGCGAGGACCAGCCCGACACGCCGCGGGCCGACCGGGTGGTCTATCATTTGGAGGGCCCTTACTTCTTTGGCGCCGCCGCGCAGCTGGGCGGGGTTCTGGACCACATCGCGGAATCGCCCCGGGCGTTGGTGCTGGAAATGTCAGGTGTTCCCCTGATCGACAGTTCCGGCGCGCGGGGCTTTCACACCCTTGCCGCGCGGGCCCGACGCCGGGGTGGGCAGGTCTACCTTGTCGGCCTGCGCGATGCGTTGCGGCGGCAGCTGGAAACCCAGGGCCTGCGCGAGCCGGAAGTGCGTTACCTTCCCGATCTTGCCGCGGTCGATGCCGTTCTGGACAGGGCTGCTGCCGGCGCGGATTCGCGCTGACCGGCCAGGGAGTTGCCTCAGCCCGCGAAGGGATCGGTCGGATAGCTCACGCCGACCAGATACAGCCCCTGCGGCGGACAGACCGGCCCGCAGGCGGCACGATCGCGCGCTTCCAGCGCCGCACGCACGTCACCGGGGGTCCAGGCCCCGGCTCCGACCCGTTCCAGCGTGCCGACGATGGAACGGACCTGGTTGTGCAGAAAGCTGCGGGCGGCAAGGTCGAACCGGTATTCCACGCCTCCGGGATAGGGATGCTCGGAGATCTCGATCCGGTCCAGCGTCTTGACCGGACTTTTCGCCTGGCAAAGCGTCGAGCGGAAGGTGGTGAAGTCATGGCTCCCGATCAGTTCGGCCGCCCCTGCCCGCATGGCTTCGACGTCCAGGCGGTTCAGCACCTGCCAGACAAGGCCCCGGTCATGCGTGACCGGCGCGCGGCGGGCGACGAGGCGAAAGGTATAGCGCCGTCCGGTGGCCGAAAAGCGGGCGTGGAAATCGTCGGGAACGCGGGCACAGGCGGTGACTGCCACCGGATCGGGGCGAAGATGCGCGTTCAGGGCCGAGGCGAGCTTGAACGGCTGCCAGACCTTTGTCAGGTCCGCATGGGCCACCTGCGCCGTGGCATGGACCCCGGCATCGGTGCGGCCTGCGGCGGCAATCGAGTGGGGGCCGGGCTCCAGCTTGCCCAACGCCTGCTCTACCGCGTCCTGCACCGATGGCAGCCCTTGCGCCTGCCGCTGCCAGCCCGCAAACGGGCCGCCGTCATATTCGATCTGCAGGGCATAGCGGGGCATGCGTCCTCCCTACCCCGGAAGTTCCGGCTTGTGAATGCGGCGCACAGGGCTGGGCTGCTCAGGGGCCAAGCGACAGCTGGTAGGCGATGCGCAGATAGGACACCCAGACCGCAGCCGCGACCACCAGAGCCGCGCCAAGGACGGACGCGATCCGCTTCATCCTGCCCGGCCCGCTCCCGCCTTTGAGGAGTATCGCGAGCATCCGCTCCACCATCCGCGCAAGAGCCGTCATCCGTCCATCCTCGACCCTTCGACCCCAGCGCGCGTGAAGACGACGGCAGGCAAGACACCCTAGGACACAGCCCGAGGGCAGAGCCAGAGCGTTCATCGGCTGCATCGCTGCAGTGTCTTGCGGACTGCATCCTTTCGCAGTCCTTGCCAAATCCTTAATGTCCGCAGCCAAGGCGTTGAAATCATTGCATCCAAGGACCCTGTCCACCGTGGACACCCCCCGCGTAGGGTGGGCAGTATTGCCCACCCTACCCACCCGCCTTCCATTCCCGCCCGGCCCACCCTATCTTGAGCACCGCGTAGGAAAGGGACGGACCGTGGCATTCTCCGGACTGACGGACGGGATCACCCGCGGCATCGAGGGTGCGGGTGCCACCCTGACCGAGACCTTCTTCGACACCACCCTCCGCCTTGGCGTGACCGGCCTGTCCCGCGCGGGGAAGACCGTCTTCATCACCGCCCTCGTCGCGAACCTTCTGAACCGGGGCCGGATGCCGCAGCTGAAGGCGCAGGCCCAGGGTCGCATACAGGCGGTCTACCTGCAGCCGCAGCCCGACGTCACCCTGCCCCGCTTCGACTATGAGGCGCATCTTGCCGCGCTGACCGGCGACAGCCCGCGCTGGCCCGCCTCGACCCGGGCGATTTCGGAACTTCGCCTGTCCTTCCGCGTCCAGCCCGCGGGGTTCCTGTCGTCCTGGCGGGGGCCGCATACGCTGCACCTCGACATCGTCGACTATCCCGGGGAGTGGCTTCTCGACCTGTCACTTCTAGACCAGACCTATGAGGCCTGGTGCGACGGGACGCTCGCCCGGCTGGAGAAACGCCCCGAAGCGGCAGCCTACCTTGCCCTGGCCCGGGCCGAGGACGGTGCCCTCCGGCTGGACGAGGCCAAGGTCCGCCAGCTGGCCGAGACCTTCACCGCCTACCTCACCGCCGCGCGCGACCTGGGGCGGGTGGACGTGACGCCCGGCCGGTTCCTGCTGCCGGGCGACCTTGCCGGGTCCCCGGTCCTGACCTTTGCCCCCCTTCCGAAACCCGCCTCCACCGGCCGCACCAGCCTCTGGCGCGAGATGGAGCGGCGGTATGAAGCCTACAAGTCAAAGGTCGTCCGCCCCTTCTTCCGCGACCATTTCGCCAGGATCGACCGTCAGGTCGTGCTTGCCGACGTGCTGGGCGCGATCCACCAGGGCCCCCGCGCGGTCGAAGACCTGCGGCGGGTGATGGCGGAAGTCCTGTCAGGCTTCCGTCCCGGCCGGAACACCTGGCTTTCCGGCCTCTTCGGCGCACATCGGGTGGAGCGTATCCTCTTTGCCGCCACCAAGGCCGACCACCTGCACCATGAACAACACCCCGCTCTGACCGCGATCACCGCGTCCTTGTTGGCCGACGCGAAGCAGCGGGCGGATTTCTCTGGCGCGCGGACCGAGGCGATGTCGCTGGCCTCGCTGCGCGCGACGGTCGAGGAGGTCGTCACGCGGGACGGGGTCGAAGTTCCGGCGGTACGGGGGGTCCTGGAAAGCACCGGGAAACCGGCACTGATGTATCCCGGCGCGCTGCCTTCGGACCCGTCGCGGCTTTTGTCGCCTGCCCGCGAGGGGGCCGTGGCCTGGCTGGACGCCGACTATCACCTGATGACCTTCGCCCCGGCCCGGCTGATGCTGCGCCCCGGCGAAGGACCGCCGCATATCCGGCTGGACCGGGCCGTTGAATTTCTGATCGGAGACCAGCTGTGACCGGTTGGAGTATTACGGATGCCAATGTGACCGACGTCGCCGCTCTGGCCCGGATCATCGGCGATTGGGTCCGCGAAACGGGCTGGATGCCGGTCCTGCATTCCCGCGAAGATGACGAAGGCTTTGTAGCGGGCTTGCTGGGTGGACACACTGTCCGGGTTGCCCGCGACGGCATGGCTCGGCTGGGCTTTCTGGCGCGGCAAGGAGGCCGGATTCAGGCTCTTCATGTCGAGGCGGGGGCGCGCGGTCTGGGCATCGGGAAGGCCCTGCTGGCCGAGGTCAAGGTAGCTGAGCCCGAGATCGAGGTCTGGACCTTTCAGGCCAACGCTCGCGCTCTGGCGTTCTACCGCCGCGAGGGGTTTCGCGAGGCAGCCCGGACCGATGGGAGCGGCAATGAGGAAGGCCTGCCAGATGTTCGTCTGATGTGGAGAAAAGCGCTGTGAGCCGCCCGCCAAAGCCGTTTCTTGAGGAGATGGACGAGACCGTCGATCCCTCACTGGCGCCCCCAGTGCCGGATGTGCTGCCGGAAGGGCAGGCGATGCAGGCGGTGGCGGCGCTGAGCCAGAAGCGGGGCTCGGGTCTGTGGCGCTTTGCGACCTGGGCTTTCGCGGCGCTGTTCAGCTTTGCGCTTTCAGTGGCGGCCTATGATTTTGTGATCGGCCTGATGGCGCGGAACATTGTGCTGGGGTGGATCGCCTTTGGGCTGGTCGCCCTCGCGGTGATCGCGGGGCTGGTTCTGGCCTTGCGGGAATGGGGGGCCTTCCTGCGATTGGGGCGGCTTGACAGCTTGCGGCAACGGGCGGTCGAGGCGCGGACTGCGGCGAACCTGAAGGAAGCGCGGCAGGTGGTATCCAACCTGGTAGGCCTTTACGGCGCGCGGGGGGACACCGCCTGGGGCCGCGCGCGGCTGGCCGAGCGGGAGGCGGAGGTGATGGACGCCGATGGCCTTCTGTCCATGGCAGAGCGGGAGCTTCTGACCACGCTTGACGCCGAAGCGCGGTTGGTCATCGAGGGCGCGGCACGACAGGTGGCGACAGTGACGGCGCTGGTTCCGCTGGCCTTGGCCGATGTGGCAATGGCGCTGGTCGCGAACCTGCGGATGATCCGGCGTATTGCCGAAATTTATGGCGGGCGGTCGGGGAGTTTCGGGAGCCTGAAACTGCTGCGCCGGGTCTTCGGGTCGCTGCTGGCAGCGGGGGCGCTGGCGCTGACGGATGACATGATCGGGTCCGTGGCCGGCGGCGGGGTCCTGTCCAAGCTGTCGCGCCGGTTCGGCGAAGGGGTGGTCAACGGTGCGCTGACCGCACGGGTGGGGGTTGCGGCGATGGAGCTGTGCCGCCCCCTGCCCTTTGTCGCGCTGGAGCGTCCGGCGGTGTCGTCGCTGGTGTCGCGTGCCTTGTCCGGATTGGTCAGCCGGGGCGAACGCTGATCCGAGGCGCGGCCCGGAGTTTTCGAAAACTCCGGCACGATTTCTTTGAAGAAATCGGCCCTTGGGGGGGGCAGTCAGCGGAACTTGTCCAGAAGTTTCTGCATCGGGGAGCGGGCGTCATCGACCGCCTTAGCCTCGAGAATTGGTGCCTCAGGCTTGTCCTTCGTCGTGGAGGACCGAGGCGGAGCGGTGCGCAAGCTGACAGCGTTCATGAACCTCTGACCGTCGCCTGTGGCCAGAGCTTCGGCCCCGTCCGAGATGCCGCGGAGGAGGTCTTCCAGCCAGTCCTGATCGGATTTGGCGAAGTCGTGCAGCACATAGGCCGCGACGGCGTCCTTGTGGCCGGGATGGCCGATACCGAGGCGGACACGGGCGTAGTCGTCGCCGAGATGGCCGTGGATGGAGCGGAGGCCGTTGTGCCCGGCATGCCCGCCGCCCTGCTTCAGGCGCATCTTTCCGGGGGCGAGGTCCAGTTCGTCATGGAAGACGGTGAGGTCGGCAAGGGGCAGTTTCCAGAAGGCGACTGCGCCCTGGACCGACTGGCCGGAGAGGTTCATGAAGGTCTCGGGCTTCAGAAGAGCGACCTTCTCGGCCCCAAGGCGGCCTTCGGCGACCAGACCCTGGAAGGCCTTGCGCCAAGGGCTGAAACCGTGGTCGGCGGCAATGCGGTCGACGGCCATGAAACCGATGTTGTGCCGGTTGCCCGCGTATTTCGCGCCGGGATTGCCGAGGCCGACCCAGAGTTTCACGAATGCTCTCCCGCTTTGCGCGTCGGGTGCGATATAGCGGGGGATGGGCAGTGAGACAACCAAGCGGGACGAGATGCGCAGCTTCACCCTTCGCGGCCTGACGCTCTACCTGCCGGAGGCGGCGCTGAAGGGCAACTTGGAGCGGGCGCTGTCCAGTGGCCGGTACGAGAACCACGAAGCCGATGCGCTGCTGCTGCATCTGCGGTCGGGGGACCGGCTTATGGACCTGGGGGCGGGCCTTGGGTTCATCTGCGCGCTTGCGGCGGGTGTGCTGGGTGAGGATGCGGTCATGGGCGTCGAGGCGGGGACGGAGACGGTGAAGCTCGCACGGAAGAACCTGGCGGCGAACGGGTTCGAGGGTGTCAAGGTGATGAAGGGCGCGGTGGTGGCGACGGGCGGGGGGGAGGTCGAGTTCGGCCAGCGTCCGGCGTTCTGGGCGAGCTCCCTGAAGGGGCCGGAGGGCTGGCCGGAGAATGCCGCGGTGATCCGGGTGCCGGCGCGGCCGATCGGGATGCTGCTTGCGAAGTTTGCCCCCACGGTGATCTGCTGTGACATCGAGGGGGGCGAGTTGGAGGTGCTGACCCAGCCCCTGCCCGGCGTGCGGCTGGTCGTCGTGGAGACGCATCCGCAGGTCTATGGGACGGAGGGCGTGGCGCGGATCAGTGCGGCGCTGAAGGCGCAGGGGTTTGAAGAGACCGATGGCGCCCGGAAAGACACGCTGGTCTTCCGCCGGGCCTGAATATGCAAACGGGGGACCCGAAGGCCCCCCGCGCAAGTCAGAGCAGTCAGCCGACTTAGGCGCTGGCTTCTTCTTCCACCGCGGCAAGGCCAGCCGGAGCGGCCACGTTCGCGATGACGAAGTTGCGGGCGATGGTCGGCTTGGCGCCGGCGGGCAGTTCCACGTCGTCGATGTGGATGACGTCGCCGATCTTCTTGCCGGTCAGGTCGACCGTGATGTGATCGGGGATGTCGCCTGCGGTGACTTCCAGTTCAACTTCGTGACGCACCACGGTGAGGGTGCCGCCGCGCTTGAGGCCGGGCGACGCTTCGTGGTTGATGAATTCCACGTGGATGAACAGCTCGATCCGGCTGTCGTCGTGGATGCGCATGAAGTCGACATGCGTCGGCATGTCCTTGACCACGTCGCGCTGGACGCCCCGGCACACGACGTGCACGTCGGGCTGGCCTTCGACCTTGAGGTTGAAGAGCGTCTGCAGGAAACGACCCTGCCGCAGCTTGGTCAGGAGGTAGTTGAATTTCATCTTGATCGCGACCGGCTCAGAGCCGTCGCCGTAGATGATGCCAGGTACGTAGC
>LNFM01009988.1_pt1 | contig 13553 bp, 12 predicted proteins | sample 596031 | NCBI WGS metagenome assembly LNFM01 (sample SAMN04254537, study PRJNA301005) | activated carbon metagenome | isolation source: dual media filters at the Ann Arbor, Michigan drinking water treatment plant | place: USA: Ann Arbor
AAGCTCGTGAAGGCCAAGTCAGACGGAGTGCGCCTGATGGGCTTCGGCCATCGCGTCTACAAGAACTACGATCCGCGCGCCAAGATCATGCAGAAGAGCTGCCACGAAGTCCTCGGGCTGCTCGGCATCAAGAACGAGCCTCTGCTCGAGCTGGCGATGGAGTTGGAGCGTATCGCGCTGCAGGACGACTACTTCGTCGAGAAGAAGCTCTATCCCAATGTCGATTTCTACTCGGGCATCGTGTTGCGCGCGATCGGCTTCCCGGTCTCGATGTTCACGCCGCTGTTCGCCGTCTCGCGCACCGTTGGCTGGATCTCGCAGTGGAAAGAGATGATCGAGGACCCGGAGCAGAAAATCGGCCGTCCCCGCCAGCTCTACATCGGCGAAGGCCGCCGCGACTACACGGCCGTCGACCGCCGCTGATCGAGCCTAAGTCTCCTGCGCAATAGGGGTGCCGCTCTCGTCACTGGGGGCGGCACTCGCATTTCCGGCGCCGGCCGTGTGCCGACTCGCTCAAGGCCGGACCGCGACCCCGCGGCTGTTGCAGCGTCACGGCGATGTGTTTATCGCGATGAAGCGCCCTGGCTGTCGGCCCGAGGCTTCCTCAGACGCGCCCAGGTTTTCCTCTCAGACGCGCCAAGGCCCATGCCCACGCCGCTCGCAATTCTGATCCTGTCCGACGATCGGCCTGGCCACTATCATCTGGCAGAGGGTGTCGCCGCTGCCATTGCCCGTCGCGTTACGGTCACCTGCAGCCGCATTGCTGTCGAGCGCCGCAAAGCAGCACCTGGCCGCATGCTCGCAACCGCTCTCGGCCTTGGGCTGGCGCCTTCCCTGATCCTGCGCGCGGGCTACGTCGTGGGTGCCGCCTCGCTGCCGCCTGCCGACGTCATAATTTCAGCCGGCGGCGACACGCTTGCGGCCAACGTCGCCGCAGCCCGCATGCTCGGCGCGACCAACATCTTTTGCGGAACATTACGCCATCTACCGCCCGAGGCGTTCAGCCTCGTCGTCTCGTCCTACGCCCGCCATGCCGGACTGCCGCGCCACCTCGTCTGCTTGAAGCCGAACGGCCTTGACCCGGACACCCTGCCGCCGCGCCGGACAGTGCGCACCTCCGGCCCTCCAGGCATCGCCGGTCTGCTTGTCGGTGGACCATCGGGACTTTTCCACTGGCACGACGACGAGTGGCAGCGCCTCGCCGACTTCCTCTCCGAAAGCCGTCACGCTCACGGGACGCGCTGGATCGTCTCCACCTCGCGGCGGACGCCGGGTGCCGTCGGCGATCTGCTGCAGCAACTCGCCCGCGATCCGGATGGCCCCATCGCCGAGCTGATCGACTTCCGCAGCGCGGGACCCGGGACGCTTCCGCGGCTGTTCTCCGGAGTCGAGGCGATTGTCGCCACCGAGGACTCGAGCACCATGCTCTCCGAGGCGGTCTGCGCGCGCCTGCCCGTGGTCGGTGTCGCTCCGGTGCGGCACGCATTCAAGGACGAGGAGCGCGAGTATCGCGCCCTTCTGACCGCCGAAGGCTGGTGCCGCGGCCTTCCCCTCGCCGCTCTGACACCCGACACTTTTCTAGCCGCGCTCGGTGAGGTCAAGCCGCTCGCCGGGAACCACCTTGACCGTCTCGCCACATCGCTGGCCGAGCACCTACCGGGGCTGTTTCGCCAGCCGGGCTGAAACGGGTCCAGAACGCGGCGCCGGAAGCGCTTGCCCGATCGACCCGGCCGGGAGCGCACCGCCCGTCGGAGCGCTCTCGCCCCGTCCGCTGCGCAAAACGAACGCCGCCACGAACATCGCCGCCTGCACAAGGACGATGGTCGGCCCCGTCGCGCCGTCGATATGGAAGCTGAGGATAGTCCCGAGCACGCTGGCGCTGACCGCGACCCCCACCGCGATCAGAAGCATCGTCTCGAAGCGGCGGGCCAGCAGGAAAGCGGTGGCACCCGGCCCGACCAGCATCGCGACCACCAGAATAATGCCGACAGCCTTGAGCGAGGCGACGATCGTGAGCGCCAGCATCACCAGAAGGCCATAGTGCAGCACTCGGACGTTGAGGCCGATGGCGCGCGCATGCTGCGGATCGAAGCAATAGAGCAGCAGGTCTCGGCGCTTGGCCAAAACGATCGCCAGCACCAGCCCGCCGATCACGGCGGTCTCGATGAGATCCTGCGTCGTCACACCAAGCACGTTGCCAAACAGAATGTGATTGAGGTGCTGGTCGGTGTCGACCTTGGTGAAAAGCACGAGCCCGAAACCGAACATTCCCGAGAACACGATGCCCATCACGGTGTCCTCCTTGAGCCGGCTCATCTCCTTCAGGTAGCCCGTGGCTAGCGCCGACGCGAGCCCAGCCGCGAAGGCCCCGACCGCCAGCGGGATATTGAGCACGAAAGCGAGCACGATGCCCGGGAGAACGGCATGCGAGATCGCATCGCCCATCAGCGACCAGCCCTTGAGCACCAGGAAGCACGAGAGCACCGCACACACCGCGCCGACCAGAACCGCCACACCGAGCGCCCGCTGCATGAATTCGTAGCCGAGCGGCTCGAGCACGAGTGCCAGAAGATCACTCATCGAGCCGCCTCCACGATGGCCGCCTCCCGGCGTCGGCGCTGCGCCAGCAGCCCATGGCGCGGCGCGAGGTAGAAGGCCGTTAGAAACACCAGCGTCTGCAGCGTTACGATCACCCCGCCCGTCGCCCCGTCGACGAAGTAGCTGAGATAGGCCCCGACAAAGCACGTCAGCGCTCCGACCGCGACGGCGATGGTCAACAGAACTGGAAACCGGTCGGTCAGCAGATAGGCCGTCGCCCCCGGCGTCACAACCATCGCGATCACGAGGCAAGCCCCCACCGTCTGCAGCGCCGCCACCGTCGCCGCCGACAGCAGCGTGAAGAACAGGATCTTCAGACGTGTCGGATCGAGTCCGATCGAGCGCGCATGCGCCTCGTCGAAAAACACCGCCATCAGGTCCTTCCACACCACCAGGAGGACGCCGAGTGTCACGGCGCTGACGACCACCACCTGCAGCGCATCCCAGTCCGAGATCGCGAGAATGTTGCCGAGCACGATCGACTGGACGTTGATCGACGTTGGATTGATCGAGACCAGCAGCATACCCGCCGCGAAAAACGCCGTGAAGACGAGGCCAATGACAGCGTCCTCCCTGAGCCGCGTCTGTGACCGAACGAACTGCATCGCGAGCGCCGCCAGCCCCCCCGCGACGAAGGCACCCGCCGAGAACGGCAGCCCGATCAGGTAGGCGAGCGCCACGCCCGGCACCACCGCGTGCCCCAGCGCATCGCCCATCAGCGACCAGCCTTTCAGCATCAGGAAACACGACAGGAACGCACACGTGGCACCGACCAGTGCCGAAACCCACATCGCCTTGACCATGTAGCCATAGGCGAACGGCGCCAGCAGGTCTGGCATCAGGGGTTCTCCTCGCTCGCCCGCGGCAGCGGCTGGTCGGATGTTTTCTCCGCGCCATAGAACACTACCGGCCGTTCGTCGTCGGTGAGCACCGTAACGCTGCGCCGGTCGTCGTCGTCATGTAGCGCCGCACCCTCGATGCGGAAGTGGCGCAGCACACCGCCGAAGGCCTTCTCGAGATTGGCCTGCGTGAACGTCGTCGCGGTCGGCCCCGCAGCAAGCACCGTGCGCCGGACGAGAACCACCTCGTCGCAGTAGTCAGGTACGCTACCGAGGTTGTGCGTCGAGACCAGCATCAGGTGCCCCTCGGTGCGCAAGTCCCGCATCAGCGCGACGATGGCCTGCTCCGTCGCCACGTCGACGCCGGTGAACGGCTCGTCGAGAAGCATCACGAGCCCCTCCTGCGCCAGCGCCCGCGCCAGGAAAACGCGCTTGCGCTGCCCGCCCGACAGTTCGCCGATCTGGCGCTTGCGAAAGGCGCTCATACCGACGCGCTCGAGCGCGGTGTCGACCTTCTTGCGATCGTCGCGGGAGGCGATCCTGAGGAACCCCATGTGCCCGTACCGGCCCATGGTGACGACGTCCTCCACCAGCACCGGGAAACTCCAGTCCACCTCCTCGGACTGCGGTACATAGGCAACGATGCCCCGCCGCTGAGCCTCGCGCGCGGGCAATCCGGCAATGCGCACCTCGCCCGCCGACGGCGCGACGAACCCCATGATCGCCTTAAACAGTGTCGATTTTCCCGCGCCATTGACGCCGACGAGGCCGGCAATGGTACCCGGACCGAGATGGAATGACGCATTCTCGAGCGCGAGCGTGCCATTTGGATAGGCGACCGTGACGCCAGCGACGTCGAGCGAGGCCTCGACGCCGGCGTGATGGCCTCGCGCTGCTCGGGTTTGCACCATCACTTGCCGAACCCCTTGGCGATCGTCTCGACCGTCACCTCGAGCAGTTTCAAGTAGCTCGGTACGGGCCCGTCCGGTGCGCTCAGACTATCGACGTAAAGAACGCCACCGTAGCGCGCGCCGGTTTCAGACACGACCTGCCGGGCGGGACGGTCGGAGATCGTGCTCTCGCTGAACACCACTGGGATTTTCTCGCGGCGCACTGTGTCGATCACCTTGCGGACCTGGCTCGGGCTGCCCTGTTCGTCGGCGTTGATCGGCCACAGATAGAGTTCCTTCAGGCCGTAGTCCCGCGCCAGGTAGCTGAAGGCACCTTCGCTGGTCACCAGCCACCGCTCGTTTTCAGGGATGGCCGCCAGCCTCTGGCGCAGAGGCTCGTCGATGGCCTTGATGCGCGCGGCATACGCATCGGCATTGCGTTGATATGTCTCTGCATTCGCCGGATCGCGCGCGGCCAGCGCCTTCCTGATGTTCTCGACATAAATCAGCGCGTTCGAGGGCGACATCCAGGCATGCGGATTGGGATTGTCCCGGTAAGGCCCCTCGCGGATCGGCAACGGCGTGATCCCCTCCGTGACCACCGCCGCCGGCACGTTCTTGAGGTTGGCGAGGAAGCGCTCGAACCACCGCTCGAGGTTCATGCCGTTCCAGAGGATCAACTCGGCCCCTTGCGCCCGCACGATGTCGCGCGGCGTCGGCTGATAATCGTGGATCTCGGCACCGAGCTTGGTGATGGACTCGACCGTTGCCGCATCTCCCGCGACGTTCTGGGCGATATCGCGGATCACCGTGAAGGTCGTCACCACCTTGAGCGGCCCCTGGCGTTTGGCCTGGGCATTCGCTGACGCGGCGAGCCAGATGCCACCCAGCACGGCCAGCCCTACGACGGCCAAGCCACGCCAGACGCTCCACCTGCCGGGCGAGAGCCGAATGCACCACCTTTTGCCGCACACCATCGAAGCCCTCCTGGCCCAACCCGAAGGCAGACGCAGTCACCTCGGCCCACAAATTAGATCTGCCTCCAGAATTATGTATCTGCTAACTTTCTTGTCAAGGGCCCGTGATAGTGGCAATACGATCCTCACTCGTGACCGGATGAGGAGACCAGGGATTGGCGGAATCCGAACGCAACGATCGCCCCGAGGTGGAGCGCTTCCGACGCGTGCGGGAGGCGCATCAGACTGAGCTTGCCGAGGACTATGTCGAGCTGATCGGGGATCTCATCGCCGAGACGGGCGAGGCCCGTGTCGTCGATCTCGCCGAGCGCCTGGGCGTCTCGAGCGCGACCGTCAACAACGCCATCCAGCGCCTGCAGCGCGACGGCCTCGTCACGTCGAAGCCGTACAGGGCGATTTTTCTCACCGAGCGCGGTCAGGAGATGGCAGCGCAGGCGCGCGAGCGTCACCGCCTCGTGGTCGAGTTGCTGATGGCGCTCGGTGTCGATCCCGCCACCGCCGAGGTCGATGCCGAAGGCATCGAGCATCACGTCAGCGATGCGACACTGGCGGCGTTTCGGACGTTTCTGGAGAAGCCGCGCTAGGGCCCTGAACCGGGCCGTCGCGTTGCCAGAGGGTCGGGCCTACCTGGCCGGGTGGCGTGAGGCAGACTGCCGAACGACGCCGCGTCACCGCTGCTTCGCGGCGACCCGGCCTAACCCGGTACACCAACTCATCAGGCCGGCGGAGCGCCGAACACGAGCACCGCGTTGAGCCCGCCGAACGCGAACGAATTCGACATGGCATACTTGATCGGCATCGACCGGCCCTCATTCGGGACGTAATCGAGGTCGCACTTGGGGTCCGGCTCGTTGAGATTGATCGTCGGCGGTGCGAAGCCGTCCTCGATCGCCTTGATGCAGGCGATCGCCTCGACAGCACCGCCAGCACCGAGCAGATGCCCTGTCATGGACTTCGTCGACGAGATCGCAAGCTTTTGTGCGTGCTCTCCGAACACCATCTTGATGGCATTGGTCTCGTTGGCGTCATTGAGTGTCGTCGCTGTGCCGTGGGCGTTGAGGTAAGCGACCTCGGACGCCGCGATGCCCGCGTCGTCTAGCGCCATCTGCATGGCAGATTTTGGCCCCTCAACGTCGGGGTTCACCATGTCCTTGCTGTCCGAAGAGAGGCCATAGCCCAGCACTTCTGCGAGGATTTTCGCGCCACGCGCCTTGGCGTGCTCGAGTTCCTCGAGCACCAGGATGCCAGCGCCCTCGCCGAGCACCGTACCGTTGCGCTTCTTCGAGAACGGGAAGCAGCCATCCGGCGAGAGCACGCGCATCGCCTGCCAGACGCGCATGGAGCCGTACGTGAGCACGGCCTCGCTAGCGCCCGTCACGGCCACGTCCGTCACCCCGTTACGGATGTAGTCGAGCCCGAGGCCAATGGCGTGGGTAGCCGTCGAGCACGCCGAGCAGGTAGCGAAAGTGGGCCCCTTGATGCCGTACTCGATGCCGACGTGCGCCGACGCCGACGATCCGATGATACGCAGCAGCGTCAACGGGTTCGTCGCCTTCTTGTGCAGAACAAAGAGATCGCGGTAGGCGCTTTCTATGGTCGAGAAGCCGCCAGCGCCCGAACCGATGATCGAGGCCGCCCGGTAAGGCTCCGGATAGGGAGTGGCGAGCCCTGCCTGCGTCCAAGCCTCGTCGGCGGCCCGGCCCGCGAACCAGGAATAGCGATCGCCATACTGGATCTTACGGCTCTTGACATGCTTGGCAGGATCGAAGTCTCGGATCTCGCCCGCGATCTTGATGTAGAGATCCTCGAGCGGCCAGTTCTCTATGGGCTTCACGCCACACCGACCGGCTTTCATCGACGCCCACATCTCCTGCACGTCGAGCCCGATTGGGGTTACCGCTCCCATACCGGTCACGACGACGCGCCGCCTGGCGTTCGCTCCGTCTTTCAAGTCACGATCCTTTACGCAAAGCCCCAGCCGGTGACACTGACGTGCCCCGGTCCAGAACGTATCCGCTTCACCGCACACCCGGCCGTAGCCGGGCCCGGCTCTTGCTCAGGCCTTGGCGGAGGCCTTCGTGGAAGCGATCACCTGCTTCACGCGCTCGACCACCGAACCCACGCTCCTGAAAGCCGCGGTTTCGTCGGCATCATTCGCGTTGTAGGGGATCTCTATACCGAAGGTATCCTCGAGCTCGAAGACGATCATGGCGAGATCGATCGACTCGATCTTCAGATCCGCGAGCGCCGTTTCGAGACCGATATCGTCCCGCGGCTCCTTCATGTGCTTCTTTAGGATGTCGACGATCTTGGTCGCTGTGTCGTCCATTTTACTCTCCCGCCCCGTGAGTTGCATGCGCACGGGAGCCTGTCGATGGACCTTAGCTAGAGCAACGAAAGGCCAAGGGCAAGCTACGGTGTCAGATAACCGTAAACGCAATCAGTTTGACACAGGGTACTGAGCAATCGACTCAAGTAACGCCACGCCGAGAAAGAGAGCCGGCAGATCCTCGCATGCCCACTGGCAAAGACCCCGATTTCTGTGTTGAATAGTCGCAGTCTGCCCGCCGTTGGCCGCATCGAAACCGAGCGACCGGCCCCGGGGCCAGCCCAGAGGAACGCCGCGATATGCCCTCAGCTCGAGCGAGCCAAGCTAGTCCAATTGCCGCGGCCCGCACCCCCTGGCTGCGCCACTATCCTCCCGGCGTTGACTGGCACCAGTCGTTCGAGGCACGCCCGCTTTGGGATCTGATCGACGAGGCTGCGTCCCGCTATGGAGACCGGCCGTGCGCCAACTTCCTAGGCCGAACTCACTCTTTTGCCGAAATCGCGCGCTTGGTCGACCGGGCAGCTGCCGGTCTTCAGCGCCTCGGAATCACCAAAGGCAGCCGCGTCGGGCTCCTGCTACCCAATTCGCCGACCTACATCATTTATTATTTCGGAATCCTCAAGGCCGGCGGAACGGTGGTCAATTTCAACCCGCTTTATACCGTCGAGGAGCTCTCACAACAGATCGCCGATAGCGGCGCCGAGCTGATCGTCACGCTCGACCTGAAGCTGATTTTCGACAAGGTCGAGGCCCTGCTGGCGTCGGGTGCGCTGCCCCGAGCCGTGGTCGCGTCGTTTCCGGCCCTGCTGCCGGCGGCGAAATCCGTTCTGTTCAGGCTGATCAAGGGCCGCGACCTGGCGCGAGTCACATCATCGCCCGTGAAGGACCGCATCATCGCCGACGCGACCGTATTGGATAATGACGGCACCTTCACGCCGACAGCGATCAATCCGCTCGAGGACGTAGCCGTGCTCCAATATACCGGCGGCACCACCGGCACGCCCAAGGGTGCCATGCTCACCCACGCCAACGTCTACATCAACGTGCAGCAGTCGCGGGCATGGCTGCACGGCGTCGAGCCCGGTCGCGAGCGCATCCTGGGCGCTCTGCCGTTCTTCCACGTGTTCGCCATGCAGGCGGTCATGAACTTCGCAATCGCCACCGCCTCCGAGATCATCATCATGCCGCGCTTCGTCTTGAACGACGCCATGGCGATAATCACCCGAACCAAGCCGACCATGATGCCGGGCGTGCCGACCATGTTCATCGCCATGCTCAATCACCCGAAGTTGGCGAGCTACGATCTCTCGTCGCTGAAGTTCTGCCTATCCGGTGGAGCGCCGCTGCTCCTCGAAACGCGCCGCAAGTTCGCGGCACTCGGTGGTTGCAAGCTGATCGAGGCTTACGGCCTGTCCGAGACCTCGCCGGCCGTTACCATCAATCCGCTCGACGGCCCCGTGAAGGAAATGTCCATCGGCCAACCGATCCCCGCGACTATCGTCTCGCTCCGCGACCCGTCCAATCCCGCCACCGAGGTTCCACTCGGCGAGAAGGGCGAGATCTGTATCATGGGGCCTCAGGTGATGAAGGGATATTGGCAACGCCCGGCCGAGACCGCCGCGCAGATGACGCCCGACGGCTACCTGCGCACCGGCGACATCGCGACAATGGACGAGGAGGGGTTCATCTTCATCGTCGACCGGATCAAGGACCTCATCATCTGCTCCGGTTACAACGTCTATCCCCGCAACATCGAGGAGGCGATCTCAAGCCACCCGGCGGTCGACGAGGTCATCGTCATCGGGATCACGGACAGCTACCGCGGCGAGGCACCTAAAGCCTTCATCAAGCTGCGCCAAGGCACTGCAGCGAGCGAGGACGACATTCGCGCGCACCTCGAGCCGAAACTGAGCCGCATCGAGATGCCGTCTGAGATCGAGTTCCGCGATCAGCTTCCCAAGACGCTGATCGGCAAGTTGTCCAAGAAGGAGCTGAAGGAAGAAGAAGCCCAACGGACCCGTGCCAAATGACCGAATCCGACAAACGCGGGCTCCCGCCGGGAGCTTCGCAAGTCCCCGCCCCTCGCGCTGCCGCCGCAGCGCCGCGCGAGCCACCGAATTTGGCCCACCCACCACTCGCGATCGGCGATCTCGCCCGCGAGTTCGACATCTCGACGCGTGCCATTCGCTTTTACGAGGCCCGAGGCCTGCTGCATCCGGCACGGCGGGGCACCGCTCGCATCTTTGGGCCTGCCGATCGGCAACGCCTCGCCCTTATCATCCGGGCGAAAAACCTGGGCCTGACGCTCGAGGAAATCGGCGAACACCTCGCCATCTACGACGCCGACGCTTCCGATCCACACGCGCTCGCAGTCCTCAAGACGCGCGCCGACCGCCATATCGCGACGCTACTGGGCAAGCGCCACGATCTCCAGGCTACCCTCAAAGAGCTCCGCGCTATTCGAGCCCGCCTCACCATGCGCCCTTCCGGCTCCCACAAGCAGTGAGCCGGATGGCCGAGTTCAGCCGGCCCTTTTCGCGCTTTCGAGGATGGCCGCCACACCCATGCCGCCCGCTGTGCAGATCGAGATGAGGCCGCGCCCGCCTCGCTGCGAAAGCAGCTTGGCGAGCAGCCCCGTGATGCGCGCTCCCGTCGCCGCGAACGGGTGCCCGTAGGCGAGCGAGGAGCCCATCACGTTGAGCTTCGCCCGATCGATGGAGCCGAGCGGCTCCGACTTTCCCAGCCGTGTGCGGCAGTAGTCCGGGTCCTCCCAGGCTTTGAGCGTGGCGAGCACCTGCGCGGCAAACGCCTCGTGGATCTCGTAGAGATCGAAATCCTGCAGTGCGAGCCCGGCCCGGTCGAGCATGCGCGCCACCGCGATGGTTGGAGCCATCAGCAGCCCCTCGCCAGCGACGAAGTCGTTGGCCGACGTCTGCATGTGCGTGAGATAGGCCTGTGGCTCGAGCCCGCGTGCCGCCGCCCATGCCTCCGACGCCAGCAGCACGCCCGCAGCGCCATCGGTCAGCGGTGTCGAGTTGGCGGCCGTCAGCGTGCCGCCCTCGCCCTTCTCGAAGGCCGTGCGTAGACCGGCGATCTTGTCGAGCGTCATGTCGGGGCGGAGGTTGTTGTCGCGCCAGACGCCGGCACAGGGCACGATCAGATCGTCCATGAAACCCGACGCATAGGCCTCAGCCGCCTTCCTGTGGCTCTCGAGCGCGAGTTGATCCTGATCGGCGCGCGAGATGTGCCAGTGCTGCGCCATCAGCTCGCAGTGCTGGCCCATCGAAAGCCCCGTGCGCGGCTCCGCAACGTTGGGCGGTTGCGGCACAAGCTCGCCCGGCGAGAAGCCCTTGAACGCTGACAGGCGCTGGCCGATCGACTTCGCCTGCTGCGCCTGAATCAGCCGCCCCGCCATCCGCTTGCCGACCACGATCGGCGCATCGGATGTCGTATCCGAACCGATCGCGATACCGCTCTCGATCTCGCCCATCGCGATCTTGGCGCCGATGCCGAACGCCGCCTGCAGACTCGTGCCACAGGCCTGCATCATCGTGATGCCAGGTGTGGACGGCGCCAGTCGCGAGCCGATGACGGCTTCCCGCGCGAGGTTCCAGTCCTTCGAATGCGTGACCACCGCGCCGCCGGTAACCTCGTCGATATGGACGCCCGCCAGATCAAATCGGTCGACAAGCCCCTCCAGCGCCGTCGTCATCATCTCGAGGTTCGACTGGTCCGCATAAAGCGTGTTCGAGCGGCAGAATGGTATGCGCACGCCACCGATGACGGCGATGCGACGGGGTCTATTCGTCATGGCTGGCTCACTCCGCTGCTACCCGCCGCACGTCAACGCCTTCGCCACTCCCGAGGCTCGCCTTGTAGTGCAGCGGTCCGCCACGGAAGGGCGCAAAGCCCGTGCCGAAGATGACGCCGGCGTCGACCAGATCGGCGTTTTCTACGATCCCGTCCGCGAGCGCTCGCTCGGCCTCTGCAATCAGTGGCCCGACCAAATCGGCGCCGAGCTTGGCTAATTCGGCCTTGTCGTAGGGCTTCTCGGCCTTGATCGGATTGCCGTCTTTCCAGGTATAGAAACCTTCACCCGACTTCTTGCCGAGCTTGCCCGCAGCCACCAGCTTTTCGAGCTGCGAGCCGTCGGCTGGATACTTGAGGATGCGCCCCACATGCGCGCAGACGTCGAGGCCTACCGTGTCGGCCAGCTCGATCGGCCCCATCGGCATGCCGAACGCCTTGGCCGCCTCGTCGATCCGCTCCTTGGCCTCGCCCTTCGAGAGACGCTCCATGGCGCTCATCATGTAAGGCGCCAACACACGATTGACGAGGAAACCCGGGCAGCTCTTTACGATCAGCGGAAACTTGTCGATGGCCGTCACGAAGGCGCAGCCTTTGCGCACCTCGGCCTCGCGTGAGCCGGCGCCTCGGATCACCTCGACGAGCGGCATCTGGGCAACCGGATTGAAGAAGTGGATGCCGATCAGGCGTCCCGGATCGGCGAGGCCGTGAGCGATCTCCTCGATCATGATCGATGACGTGTTTGTCGCCATCACGGCGCCAGGCTTGAGCCGGCTCTCGAGCCCCTTGAACAGCGCCTGCTTGACCTCGACCTTCTCGACGATCGCCTCGATCACGACGTCGGCGCGGGCAACCATCTCGCCCTTCGGATCCGCGAGCAACCGTGCCTTGGCAGCGTCACGCGTCGCCTTGGTGCGGAACCGCCGCGAAAACAGCTTGCCTTGCGCCTCGATGCCCTTCTGGATTGCCTCGGGCGACAAGTCCTGCAGCGACACCTCGAAGCCCTGCGCCGCGCACCACCCCGCGATATCGGCTCCCATCACGCCCGCGCCGATGACATGGACACGCTGCACTTTGAAATCGAGATCCTTCGGCGCCTGCGCTTTCATCATCTCGGAGAGACGGAATACGCGGCGCAGATTGCGCGACGTGTCCGATACCATTAGCGGCGCGAAAGCCCTGGTCTCCTCGGCCTTCATCTGCTTGAGGTTTCCGCCCGTCTCCGCGAAGAGATCGATCAACCGGAACGGCGCGGGATAGTGGTCCTCGCGCGCTTTCTTCGCCGTCTCCGCTCGCATGCGCGAAACGAGCAGGCCCCGTGCGGGCCACTGCCGAAGCGCGGTCATGGCTGCGCCTGCGGGTTGCGACTTCCGCCCGCGCTGGACGGCTTTGCGCGCGGCCCAGGTCAGGTTCTGGCGGGAGGGCACCAGCTCGTCGAGCAGCCCCATGGCGCGTGCCGTCGACGCACGGATCATGCGGCCCGTCAGCATCGCCTCCATTGCGGCCATAGGGCCCGCCTGACGGATCGAGCGCCAGGTTCCGTTGAAGCCAGGGAAGATGCCGAGGCGCACCTCGGGGAACCCAACGCGGGTGGCGTCGTCACGCGTGGCAATGCGCCAGTGGCAGGCCAGCGCCAGCTCGAGCCCGCCGCCAAGGCAGACGCCATGAATGGCGCACACCACGGGGATTGGCAGCGCCTCGATGCGGTCGAGCATCTGTAGCACCGGCTGGATCGCCGCGCTCACTTCGGCCTCGGTCTGGAACTGCTCGAATTCGCGAATGTCGGCGCCGACGATGAAGCCCTTGTCCTTGCCGGAGATGAAAACCAGACCCGCTACCGACTTGTCACGTGCGCCGGCTTCGGCACGCCCGACAATCTGACCAAGTTCCTCGAGTGGCCTGCGGCCCAGCGCATTCTGGCTTTCGCCTTCCCGATCGAAGACGGCCCACGCGATGCCCTGCTCGTCGATCGAAAAGCGCCAGTCCTTCAGTGAGCCGGGATCGGTCATCATCGTTCAATCCTTTCGACGCCTCGAAGCACTCTCGAAAGCACACCCTCGAGCCAGACCCGGGATAATAGAGAATATTACCCCCGTGAGCGCTCTAGAAGAAT